>Ga0182744_1003792_pt1 | contig 11657 bp, 7 predicted proteins | sample eDN3rd30CKraftMG_FD_128525 | JGI IMG/M metagenome (GOLD analysis project Ga0182744, IMG submission 128525) | Enriched Miracle-Growth compost microbial communities from Emeryville, California, USA - eDNA 3rd pass 30_C Kraft MG (version 2) (version 2) ...
AACACCGACATATAAGTGTCTTGATTGTCCATGTACTTTGCCACTACGCCAATGCGCAGCGTTTTGTCATAGCTGCTGGTGGCGCGCCGCACGATTTCCTGCCAATCATCAAGGTTCGGTGTGTGCTCACCAAAACCAAGCTGACGTTCAATCACCTGCATAACGCCACTGGCCTCGAGTGTCAACGGTACTTCATAAATGGTAGCAGCATTTGGCAGCAGCGCAATTGCGTCATCTTGTACGCCGCAAAACAGCGCTAATTTTTCGCGCACATTTGCCTGCGACGGCAATGTTTCGCTGCGCGCTACCAAAATGTCCGGCGAAATACCGAGCCCACGCAGTTCGCGGACTGAATTTTGCGCTGGCTTGGTTTTTGTTTCCTTGCTGGCGCCGAGATACGGCAGATACACCACATGCACGTGCAGCGCGTTATCTCGGCCGGCACGCATGCCGAATTCACGAATTGCCTCAATAAAACTCAGGCTTTCGTAGTCGCCAACGGTGCCGCCGATTTCGACAATGTGCACATCGTGGCCTTCGCCGGCCTGACGAATAAAATCCTGAATCGCATTGGTAACATGCGGAATAATTTGCACCGTTTGGCCGTTATATTTGCCAGCGCGCTCGTTTTCAAACACACTGCGCAGCACGCGCCCGCTCATGGTGCTGCTACGCTGCGTTAATTCCTCGTCAATAAAACGCTCATAATGGCCAAGATCAAGATCAGTTTCGGCGCCATCTTTTGTTACAAAACATTCACCGTGCTCGCGCGGGTTGAGTAGTCCGGCGTCAGCGTTAAGGTATGGGTCACATTTTTGGATAGAAACATCTAGGCCGCGGGCTTTTAGGAGCGCGCCAATCGATGCTGCCGTAATGCCCTTGCCCAGTCCCGAAAGCACACCACCAGTAACAAAGATGTATTTTGTTTGTTTCGCCATGACCACGTCCCTTTGCAGATTAATTCTTAGTATAGCACTTGGTAGGTGGCATATGGAAGATGGGAGTTGGGAGTTGGAAGATGGGAGTTGGCATGGCTGAGCGCTAGCGAACGAGGATACGTCCGAGCTTTAGGGGGTGGAAATGGCAAAAGCGAATTTACTTCGCTTGCCATTGGAGGGGCAAGCCCCTCCTCGGTGATTGAGCGTCAGCGAACGAGGCCTCCGGCCGAACTTTAGGGGGAGGTGTATTTGAACACGAACTTACTTCGTGTTCAAATCAGGAGGGGCAAGCCCCTCCTTAATTAATAGCATTAAAACACTGCAAATTATTGCAGTGTTTTAATGGCGGCGTCTTTTTGAGGATCACGATTCGCTTTGTAGTCATCTAGGCTCAAAGGCACGGTTTTATCAGGATCGATGCCCTTTTTGTTAATGTTTTTGCCGTTCGGCCGGTACCAACTGGCAACAGTGACCTTGAGCTCGGCGCCGCCAGACAGCGAAATAACATTCTGCACCACACCTTTACCGTAACTCGTCTCGCCAATAACTGTTGCCGCCTTATTATCATGAAGTGCACCCGTTACTATTTCGCTGGCACTAGCCGTGCCGCCGTTGATCAGTACCACTGTTTTATAGTGCAGCAGCGGGTTATCACCACTAGCATAACCCGTGTCGACCACAGTGCCGTCTTGACGTTTTTCCTGATAAATCAGCGTGCCTTTTGGCAGCCACAAACTAGCCACGACCTTGGCCGCGTCAACGTAGCCGCCGCCATTATCGCGCAAATCAAGAATGATGCCCTTCACGCCTGCCTTGACCATTTTTTGAGCCGCCGCTTGTGCCAAAGTGCCCGTACTTTCAGCGAATTGGCTGATACGAATGTAGCCAATATTACCAGTCAGCACCTCTGATTCAACGCTTGGCACCGTTATCGTGTCCCGTGTCAGCGTCACTAAAAACGGCGAATCACTACCTCGAACAATCGTCAAAATAACCTTCGTGCCCTTGTCACCGCGAATCTTTGTTACCGCTTCGTCAACCGACCAGCCAGCCGTCGAATCATTGCCAACCTTAGCAATAACGTCACGCGGCCTTAGACCAGCCGCCGCTGCCGGCGAGCCGTCAATTGGAGCAATTACCTCGATGTTCCCATCGGCATTTTTGCCCAGCTGTGCACCAATACCAGTAATTGTGCCGTTTAGCGAGGCAGTAAAATCTTCGGCGTCCTGTGCGGTAAAATACTCGGTATACGGATCACCCGGCGCGCTAGCTAGGCCCTTTAATATACCCTCCGTCAGCTGCTGCGACGTTAGTTTGCCATCGTAATTAGCCGAAAGAGCTTTATAAAGTTCATTGACCTCATCATAATCGGGACCAGCTATGTTCGCATTGAGAGTCCTAATGGTACTAAGCGAAATCCGGCCGCTGCCAATGCCCCAACCGGCAACAAAAATAAGCACCGCCAGTGCGCTAGCGCCACATACCGTTAAAAATGACCGCATATTTTGGCGTGACTTGCTTTTTGTTAACTCTTCAGACACTCTGAGATTTCCCCATATACCCTACGTTGCTTGCACTATTACTTAGCTTTACCATTATTGCAAAGTGGCCAAGCCACGTCCAGTGCAATAATACCGTCACATGTACTTCGTTGTCTTCCCGTAAAACCTATTGCTTATGGAAAATGCACAAAGGTAAGGCTGGATTGTGATAATACATTAGAAGCACCATTGTCTGGGCCACGGTACAGGCCATCACCATACCGGTTGTAGTCGCTCACCACCACGCGGCCGTCTGATAACACATCTTCTACATACATAACATGGCCATAATAACCGCGAATGACTGCCGCATCACCCTTCTTGGCGCCATAACCGACCGTTACGGGTACGCCACGCGCTCTTGCGACGTCAGGCCAATTCGTTGCGTTGCCCAAACCATACAGCCCAACCTTGCCGTCTGCTGCAAGCTTGAATGCTACGTACGAAGTACAGTTTCTAAAATAATAATTCCATGCGTCATACTGGCCATAAACTACGCCATCTTTTACATACACCCTCGCCTTACAGTTGGGCGCAGTGCTCGGGCAACTTGCGTAACCATAGTCATATGTGCTCACGCTCAGCGCCGTGGCATCTCCCCATGGATAATTACCTCCCCAAGCAGTGCCGCCATTAGTACTACCACCAAATAATCGTTGGTTTTCAATGACCTGTTGTCTACGCAGGTCATTTATTTTATCCTTATTGTCTTTAATTTGCTTATTGTAGCTGTTCTGTTGATCCTGATTGAGAGCAAGTAGATGAGCCTGCTCGGCGCGCGACTGGTCAAGATCACTACGCTGCTGTTTCTGCTCAGCGATTAGCGTATCTACCTTGGCTTTTTGATCCTTCAATTTATTCTGCAAAGCTGTAATTTGCTTCAGTGTCGCCTGAATCTTTGCCTGCACAGCGGAACGATACGTTTCACTATCGACAAAATCACTGAGGTTTTTGCTGGTCGCCAGCATTTCAACTGTCGTCAGATTGTCATTAACATACATACTCTTGACGCTATCGCCAAGAAACTTCTTTTGCTCATCAAGCCTAACCTGCGTGTCAACGATTTCAGTTTGCAGGCGTGCCTGTTCGGCCACATTAGCATCAATCTGCTGTTGGATACTCTGAATCTGTGCCTGCAGTCCATCAATTACCTGCTGGTAGCCCGCCGCTCGCTCCTCCAAATCTTGGAGAGCGCTATAACTTTGGCTATTCTGACTGTTGAGGTCGCGAATCTGATCATCAAACCGGTCGGCCAGTGCTAGTGGCGCCATAAACCAGCCTGCCACCAACGACAAACCTAGCGCCGCTATCATCAACGAATGAAAACTAGCGCGCGCAACGTACTGTGACCGAAGTGATTTTGTTTGTTTGAGCATCTTTTTTTGTTTCGATAGATGTATAGGCAGTATAGCACGTCTACTCATCCTTTGTACAGCCCTCCTCACCCCTTATCTGCATCGCCGGCACCGAACATAGCCCAGCTTTTCATACCTGCGCTTATTTTATGGAGATTCTTTATTTCGTCTTGAATTTGAGATACCGCTTGGTCGCTACATAGGAAGACGCGGCTCCAATTAGTATACCGACTCCGAGTTGCATAAGCAATATAACCCAAAAATGACTACGGAAGTACGTGGCGGCATAATTAATGTCCAAAAGCCCTAGTGTACTGGCCTGTAGCGCGCCGCTCGACAGCAAAAAGAGTGAGTGGATAAGCAGTACTGAAATGCCCGCGGCAATAATGCCATAGAGTGCACTTTCGACGATAAACGGCCCACGGATGTAACTGTTACTGGCACCCAGTAGGCGCATAATCGTTAGCTCATCGCGGCGGTTAAAGATTGCCATCTGAATGGTGTTAAAAATAATCAAAACGCTCACAAAACCAAATATAACTATTGCAACAATACCAATTCTGACCAGCAGATTTGTGGCGTGCGTAATGTTGTCGATAGCTTCTTTGCGCGTACCGGAATACGAAGTACCGGATGATGGGTCTTGTAATTTGGCATTTTGCGGCTCGTCCAGAAAAGATTTGATGGATTGAATATTGTTCGGGTCAACTGGTTGAATACGGATCGAGGCCGGCAGCGGACTAGTACCTTGCATTTTAAAGTACTGTAAACTTTCGTCATCTGGATCATCTGCGCTGGCCTTAGCCAGCGCTTCATCTTTTGATATATACGTCGCTGATTTAACATCATCTCTATCCTGAAGGGCTGATACTAGATTCTTTACCTGGGTAGTGCTAGCATCGTCAGTAATATACATGGATATATCTATACGACTCGTTAGGTCACTGATCGAGTGGTTAAAAGCCGCTCCTGCCACTACTGATAACAGCACACCGGTAAGTGTTACCACCATCACGGCCATAGCAGCAATTGCCAGTGATAAGTTGCGGCCAAAATTAACCGTGCCGGCCTTGATAATGCGTCTCAGCGTAATAATTTTGGTGTGTCTACTCATAGTTTATAGTCAGCGTGAGCACGGTCAGAGGCAATCGTGCCATGCTGAATCGTTACCACGCGGCGTTTCAGTTTATTAACAATTTCTTGGTTATGCGTCGTTAAAAGCACCGTTGTACCAAAGCGATTAATGCGCTCCAAAACCTTAATGACATCCCAAGCATGTTTTGGGTCAAGGTTACCTGTTGGCTCGTCGGCAATCAGGATCTTTGGCTGGCGCACAATCGCGCGCGCAATTGCCACGCGTTGCCGCTCACCGCCAGATAGCTCCATCGGCATACGCCTTTCTTTACCTTTCAGGTTTACGATATCCAAAACTTTTGGGATCGTATGACGAATCTCACGGTTGCCCATGCCAACGAGCTCCAGCGCAAACGCCACATTTTCATAAACGGTTCGGTTTGGCAAAAGCTTAAAGTCCTGAAATACCGTACCAATTTTGCGCCGCAGCAGCGGAATATCACGATCCGATAGCTTATCGTAGTCAATACCACCTACCACAATCTTGCCGCTCGTCGGCCGCTCTTCACGCGTTAAAAGCCGCAGCAGCGTTGTTTTACCGGCACCGCTTTGCCCAACAACAATCACGAATTCTTTTGGCTGCACGTGCAAGCTCACTCTATCAAGCGAGGGTGCGCCATTTTTGCCATACACCTTCGTTACCCTATCGAGTAAAATCATACCGCTTAAGTATAGCAGATTCCGAGCGCGGCTTGAAGCAACAATCTAGCTCTTGATATCGAGCGAATCTAGTATTTTATTAGCACTCTTCTCTAGATTCTTATCCCCGGAATGCGCCGCTACTATTACAACGTATAAGCCATCGTTATCCAGCACCATACGAGCGTGCACATGCCCCACCGTCACATTATCCTCGTCAGCCAGTTCTGCGGTAAAGGTAAGCGCTTTGTGACCCTGATAGTCATTGGTACTCGTTTCTTTTGAGACAAGTTTATTTGAACCACTCAATTGACCTGACACCAGTTGGTCAATCGATCCACTGAGCTCACTATATGCTTTGTCTAAATCATCGTCAGAAACTGTTTGGCCATAAGATTGGTAGGAAACTCCTACCATAGATTGTGTCTTTTCGTCGCCCGTTTTCTCGGTAAATGTAACTGCGTCCGGATCTGAGGTATCCTTTTCATAATCAGTTGGCACTAGGAGAGAATACGAATCACCAGAGTATTTCGTTAGTGATAGCTTATTGGCGAAAAATACAAAGTACGCAGTGGCCGCCAAAGCCACCACAACCACAGCAATGACCACTGGCAGCAGCCATTTAGGGAGACCCTTTTTAGCACTAGGCAGTGGCGACCCCGCCGCTGGTGGCATACCACCGGACATCACGTTCGTCGGCGCCGCAGTCGGATCAACTGGACTAGCTGGTGGCGGCGCTACCGGCACGCTGCCCACTGGTGCATCTGGCGATGGTGCTGCTCCTTGTTCAGGTGCTACTGCGGGCTGCACAGCCGGCGATGCAACCTCTTGGGCTACTGCAGCAGGCTCGGCAGCAGAAGTTGGCACCGCATTTTCTACTGGCTCCGCTGGTAGCACGTTCATGTTCGCGGCGTCTGGCGATGGTGCCACAGGTTGCGCTGCTGGCTCTGGCGAAGCAACAGGTTGCGCTGGCGGCGTTTGATTTGATGCATCTTGCGGATTTTGTGGATCCATAATAGCTATTCCTTATTTTATTTTGCTAAAGCTTGCTTTTAGCATAGCACGATTGAAATAGCAGTAAAATAAAATGAGGATGGCTTATCCGCCAAGTATATGCTCAAGGTATGCGTCAATAAGCGGGTCAAGATCGCCGTCAAGCACCGCGTCGGGGTCGGACGACTCGTACCGTGTACGCAGATCCTTTACCTGCTTATATGGATGCAGTACGTAGCTGCGAATCTGATTGCCCCAGGCAGCCTGTTCGTTCGGGCCTTTTAGCTCGCTTACCCTCTCGGCGTGCTGCTCCAGCTGTAGCTGGGCAAGCTTAGAGCGCACAATACTCAGCGCTGTTTCTTTATTTTGCAGCTGGCTGCGCTCATTTTGAATGCTTACCGTGATGCCCGTCGGCAAGTGCGTCACGCGTACCGCACTATCGGTGGTGTTAACACTCTGGCCGCCATGGCCGCCGCTGCGGAACACGTCAATTTTTAAATCTTTATCATCAATTGCTACTTCATCAGGGCTATCAATCAGCGGCAATACATCAACCTTGGCAAAGCTGGTTTGGCGCAAATTATCGCTGTTAAACGGGCTCAGTCGCACCAAGCGGTGCACGCCATGCTCACTTTTGAGCTTGCCATAGGCAAAATCACCGCTGATTTCGAGCGTAACGCTTTTGATACCTGCCTCATCGCCGGCCGATTCATCAATCGTTTGCACGCTATAGCCCTGCTGCTCTGCCCAGCGCACGTACATACGTAGAAGCATAGCCGCCCAGTCCTGCGCATCAGTGCCACCTGCACCGGCATAAATACTAAGCACCGCGTCGCGTGTATCATGCGGCCCGCTAAAACGCAGCTGCGCCTTTAGGGCATCAAAATCCGCCTGAACAGCAGTTAGTTGCTGCGTTAAATCTCCAAGCAGTGATTCATCGTCAAGGTAAATCAGCTCCAAACAATCATTCAGCTGCTTTTGGAGCGATACCCACGGCGCTAGGCGGCGCTCAAGCGCTGCATGCTGCTGGCTGACCTTTTGCGCCTGAGCATTGTTCTGCCAAAAATCAGGCTGCGCCATCTGCTGCGCCAGCTCATCGCGCTGCGCTAGCAGGTTCGCAAAGCCGATTTTGGCTAGTGCGCCATCCAGCGCCAACTTTAAACGAGCGGCAGTCTTTTCTAGCTCTTGCATACTGCCACTATTATAGCGAACCTCTGTGAGCTCTCATACTAACTCTTCTATTTTGTATTAAAAAACGCGCGGCCGCGCGAATATTAATCATTAATTTGCTCGCTTTGCCTGGCTTATAATAAGTAGTTGTCAAATTGGGTGCCTTGGTATTAGGCGGATAAACAGCGCTGCAGTTGCCCCATTAATCTTTTTAGACTACAGCGCGGCAGCTTCGCCATGATGATCTTCACGGTTACGCCATAGTGGAGCTACTTGGTCGTGTAGAGTCTGCGCAAATTCTTCGCCGCAGTCGCCCAAAATGCCAAGCCCCCACAGATTTTCCTGGAACATTTGCCGTGACACGTCAACGATTGCCTCTTTCGTGACAGCTTTAATGCGGTTTGGTACCTGATAATAATCCTCAATAACGTCATCAAAAAAGTAACGATGATAGCCAGCTGCCGTACCGCCCACTGTTTGGGCGCCGCGCTGGAATCGCCCGAGCGAATAAGCTTTGGCAGCTTCGATGTCATCACGCTCCAGATCGCCGGCAAAGACGCGCTCTAGCTCTTCAGCCACAATACCAAACAGCGCCGGTGCATTTTTGCGCGATACTTGCGCGCCAAACCACCAGTTAGATGCATCTTTGGTCTGGCCAGAGCCACTGCTCATACCATACACCAGACCACGCTCGCGCGCCGTACCCAAAATACGCGAATACAGCGTTTCTGTCAGCATAGTATTAATAAGATTCAGCGCATCAAGCTCTTCGTCGCTCAGACGGCGACGTAGAAAGGTATCAAGATAAAAGTAGACGTTTTTAACCGTCGTATTCTCAAGATACAGCGGCGCATGTAAGCTACGCGGCCGCTCAGACGGTAACGCAAAGCGGCTGCGGCCTTTTGGCAGTCGAAACTTTTCGAGCATTTCCTCGACCTGCTCAAGCCGTTTGGGCGTAAAATTCCCCGCCAACACAAAGCGCATATTACTCGTGGTGTGCGTCCGTTTGTAATGAGCACGGATATCGTCAAGTGATACATTGTCCATGAGCGCTAAGCGTTCTTCATCAGTTTTGGCTTCAAAACCATATGCCCCTCGTAGCGCCAAACTTAAATGACGAAAATGATTGTTAGCACGGCTTGTGAGCTCTTCACGGACATTACCAACTTCGGCGACGTATTCTTCCTCCAAAAACAGCGGCTGCGTAATAGCAACCTCCATCAGCTCCAAAATACGCTCCCACTCAAAATCGGCGCACTCTGCCTCGTAGGTGATTTCATACACGCCCGTCGAAGCGTTACTATAGGCACCATTTTTTTCAAATTCGGCCTGAAAATCGCGTGCCTTGGGAATGAGCTTATTGGCGCCAAGCAAAATGTGCTCCATGAGGTGTGCCGTTTCCCATTTTTCTGGATCACACAAGTATTCACCGGCACGGAAGTTGATATCAAATGTGACAACGGTTGCGTCTGGCACGTGGACAACCAGCCCTTTCGCGCCGTTCTTCAGCGTGAGTTCAGTAACAGTATGTTTCATGGCAGCTATTTGCGCTTACGAGCGGCTGACTTTCTTTGGCGTTCGTTTTTGCGAGCTTTCTTGCGCCTAGCAGCCACTTTTTTGGCCGCCACCTGCTCTTGGCTAGTTGACGAGCGCGTTGCAAAATCTGATTCACCAAACTCTTGTTCGCCTTCATTAATATCAGAGGCATTATCGATTGAATGGCGTGCCGCACGTGTGAGTTCAGTTTCAACTGGCTTATCCAGCTGCTCAAGGTCAACTGGCTGAGCGTGCATTAGTACCCGCACAACTTCAGTGCGAAGCTCGTCCTGCATCGTTTCAAATATTGCCTGGCCTTGGCGGCGATACTCCACCAGCGGATCACGTTGGCCAACACTCATCCAATGAATACCTTCTTTGAGGTGATCCATGTTTTCAAGGTGCTGCATCCACAGATTATCAAGGATCTGCAGGTAAATATCACGCTCAACCTTGCGCATAATCTCTGGAGTAAAGGCAGTTTCGCGTCCCTCGTACAGTTCACGCGCTTCGGTAATAAGCACGCCAGAGAATTTATCAGCTTCGGTATCAAACAGACGATCGAGTGTTTGCTCGTCAAACGGGAATGTTTCGCGCAGCACGTTTTCAAATTCTGCCGTTGTAATAAGCGGCGAACCGGCCAGCTTTTGTGAAACTTCGGTGATAAAGATACCAATGCGCTTACGAATATCGGCGTTCATCAGAATTTCACGGCGCATCGCATACGTGGCGCGGCGATGACGGTTCATGACATCGTCATATTTCACGACGTTTTTGCGCTGATCAAAGTGAAAACCTTCAACCTTCTTCTGGGCATTTTCGAGTGAGCGGCTGATAACGCGGTTCTCGATTGGCGTTTCCTCGTCAACTTTTAGCCGGTTCATCACGCTGGCAATACGCTCACCGCCAAAGATACGCATCAGGTCATCCTCGGTGCTCACGTAAAACTGAGTCATACCGGGATCACCCTGGCGACCGGAGCGGCCACGCAGCTGATTATCAATGCGGCGTGATTCGTGGCGTTCAGAACCAATCACAAACAAACCACCAAGTTCCTTGACCCCTTTTCCAAGCACAATGTCGGTACCACGACCGGCAATGTTGGTAGCCAGCGTAACAGCGCCCTTTTCGCCGGCACGTGCCACGATTGCCGCTTCTTTTTCGTTGTTTTTGGCGTTTAAGATTTCATGCGGTACGCCCTCTTTGGCAAGCAGACTGCTAAGCTTTTCGTTCTTTTCAATCGAAACCGTACCAATAAGCACCGGCTGACCCTTTTCGTGCAGCGCTTTGACTTCTTTGGCAATAGCCTTAAACTTGCCGTCCTCGGTGCGGTAAATACGATCGGTTTTATCAACGCGAGCAATCGGCTTATTAGGCGGGATCTCTACCACGTCAAGTTTGTAGATTTGGTGAAATTCTTCACTCTCCGTCATGGCCGTACCGGTCATACCCGCCAATTTTTCGTACAAACGGAAGTAGTTCTGGAACGAAATAGTGGCCAGCGTCATCGATTCCTGCTGCACCTCGACGCCCTCTTTGGCTTCGATGGCCTGGTGTAAGCCCTCGTTATAGCGGCGGCCGGCCAAAAGACGTCCGGTAAATTCGTCAACAATAACAATCTCACCGTCTTTCGTCACCACATAATCTTTGTCGCGTTTAAAGAGCGTCTGAGCGCGCAGTGCCTGCTCAAGGTGATAGATTGTACGAATGTTCTCGGTAGCGTAGAGACTGGAAATACCTAGGATTTTCTCTACCTTTTCAACGCCGTCATCAGTTAGAATCACCGTTTTACGCTTTTCGTCAACTTCGTAATGCTCGGGCTTGAGCTGGCGAACAACTTTGGCGAACTGAGCATAGGCACTACCAGTCACCACACTAGGGGCACTGATAATGAGCGGCGTGCGGGCTTCGTCAATCAAAATCGAGTCGGCTTCGTCAACGATCGCATAGTGCAAATCACGCTGGCGCAGCTGATCTACCTCGCGCACCATGTTATCGCGCAAGTAGTCAAAGCCCAGTTCGTTGTTGGTGCTATATGTCACGTCCGCTGCATAGGCCTCTTGGCGGCTACAGGGCTTCAGGTGCTTAAACCTTGCGTCGGCATGACTGTCATCGGTGTAACTCGGGTCATACAAAAACGATTGATCAGGAATAATAACGCCTACGCTGACACCCAAAAAATGATACACCGGGCCCATCCAGCCAGCGCCAATCCGTGCCAGGTAATCGTTTACAGTCACAAAGTGCGCACCGCGCTCAGTCAGCGAATTGAGAAAGAGCGGCAGCGTTGCAACAAGCGTTTTACCTTCACCAGTTTTCATCTCAGCTACGTTACCCTCGTGCAGCACCAT
>Ga0182744_1003796_pt1 | contig 11653 bp, 9 predicted proteins | sample eDN3rd30CKraftMG_FD_128525 | JGI IMG/M metagenome (GOLD analysis project Ga0182744, IMG submission 128525) | Enriched Miracle-Growth compost microbial communities from Emeryville, California, USA - eDNA 3rd pass 30_C Kraft MG (version 2) (version 2) ...
ACCGAGGACTTCGTCGCGGTCGTGAAGCGCGAGACCGGGGATGCCGGCGTCGACGTCGTGCTCGACATGGTCGGCGGCGACTACATCGAGCGCAATTACGAGGCTTCGGCGATCGAAGGCCGCATCTGCCAGATCGCGTTCCTCGGCGCGACGCGGGCGACCGTCAATTTCCGCATCATGCTGGCCAAGCGGCTCACCCACACAGGCTCGGGCTTGCGGCCCCGCTCGGTTGCCGACAAGGGCAAGATGGCCAAGGCGCTGGAGGAGAAGGTCTGGCCGCTGCTCAACGCCGGCAAGTGCAAGCCGGTCATCGATTCCACGTTTCCGTTCCGCGAAGCCGCCAAGGCCCACGCGCGCATGGAGACGAGCCAGCATATCGGCAAGATCGTCCTGACGTTCTGACGGAAGCGTTGTTCCCGGAGGCATGTTCTGCACCTACAGGTCGGGCAACGCACAGAATGCGCGGGGCGCTGAAGCTGGGGCATTAACCACGCGCCGAAGCAATGGCTCGCACTGCAAGAACGAGAATTCGCTAAATATCTCATATGGTTGATCGTCTGCTGCAGCGACCTGTATAAGGTTAAAAACCTTGTTGTCGCCACAAGCCTCGGTTACTGATGTCGAGGGCTTCGGGGCATCCGACCGGAGGGTTTTTTGCGTTTTCTGCGCGTCGCATTTGTTGTGGCGATGGCCGCATTTGGTGTGCTCGCCGCGCATCTGCCCGCGCGCGCCGTGGAGGCCGTCAACGTGCGCACCGATGCGCCGGCCATCGACCTCACCGACGCCACCGAACTGCAGAAATCCGACAGCGACCTGATCCAGGTTTCGACCGCCCCCGGCGCGGACGGCATCGTGCGCCGCATCGGCGTGCGCGCGCGCGAGGGCGGCAACAACTGGGCGATCATCGCCGTCGCCAACTCGTCGGACGAGCAGATCGACCGGCTGATCGTCATCCCGCGCTACCGCATGCCGGGCTCCGGCATCCTGTGGCCCGATCTCGGCATCTCGCGCGTCGTCAACATCACGCCGTCCTCCGGCGACCGCCCCGACCGGCAGGATTCCGCAACGGCGGACATCTACCGCGTCACGCTCAATCCGGGCCCGGTCATCACCTACGTCCTCGAACTGCGCACCGACAAGCTCCCGCAGATCTACCTGTGGGATCCCGACGCCTACAAGGACAAGGTCAACTCGCTCACGCTCTACCACGGCATCGTTATCGGCATCGCCGGCCTGCTCGCGCTGTTCCTCACCATCCTGTTCGTGGTGAAGGGCTCGGTGATGTTCCCGGCGGCGGCCGCGCTCGGATGGGCGGTGCTGATCTATATCGGCATCGACTTCGGCTTCTGGGGCAAGGTATTCGACCTGTCGACCGGCGCGGAGCGCATCTGGCGCGCATCCGGCGAAGCCATCCTGGCCGGCACGCTCGTCGTGTTCCTGTTCGCCTATCTCAATCTCAACCGCTGGCACGTCCGCTACGTTCATATCACCGTCGGATGGCTCGCCGGCCTCGCGGCACTGGTGGCGGTCGCGCTGTTCGATCCGGCGATCGCATCGGGCATCGCCCGGCTCTCGCTGCTGCTGATCGCCGTTCTCGGCTTCGTGCTGATCGTGTTCCTCTCGACGCACGGATTCGACCGCGCGGTGCTGCTGATCCCGACCTGGCTTCTGCTGGTGGTGTGGGTGATCGCCGCCGGCGCGACGGTCGCCGGCGCGGTATCGAACGACATCGCCGGCCCGGCCCTGCTCGGCGGCCTCGTGCTGATCGTCATGCTGATCGGCTTCACGGTGATGCAGCATGCCTTCGCGGGCGGCGTGACCCACGGCATCGTCACCGACGTCGAGCGCCGCGCCCTCGCGCTCACGGGGGCGGGCGACCTCGTCTGGGACTGGGACGTCTCCGGCGACCATGTCTTCACCAGTCCGGAGCTGGAGCAGTTGCTCGGCCTCAAGGTCGGCACGCTGGAAGGTCCCGCCGCGACCTGGCTCGAAATCCTCCATCCGCAGGATCGCGACCGCTTCCGCGCCACGCTGGATGGGTTGCTCGAGCATCGCCGCGGCCGGCTGACGCAGGACTTCCGCCTGCGCGGACCGGACGGCCATTACCTCTGGTTCACGCTCAAGGCGCGCCCGATCATCGGATCGGACGGCGAAGTCGTCCGCCTGGTCGGCACGCTGACCGACGTCACCGAATTCAAGACGGCCGAAGAACGGCTGATGCACGACGCCGTGCACGACAACCTGACCGGCCTGCCGAACCGCACCCTGTTCCTCAACCGGCTCGATGCCGTGCTCTCGCTCGCCAGGGCCGACAGCGCGATACGCGCGACCGTGATCCTGTTCGACATCGACCGCTTCAAGCAGGTCAACGACTCGGTCGGAATGGCGGTGGGCGACTCGGTCCTGCTGACGATCTCGCGCCGGCTGGGGCGGCTGCTCAAGCCGCAGGACTCCATCGCGCGGCTTGCCGGCGACCAGTTCGGCCTGCTCGTGCTGTCGGTGAAGGAAGTCAACCAGATCATCACCTTCACCGAAACGCTGCGCAAGGCGCTGCGCGCGCCGATCATCTTCAACGACCGCGAGATTTTCCTCACCGCCTCGATCGGCCTCGCGCTCGCCGATACGCAGGCGCAGAAGGGCGAAGATTTCCTCAAGGATGCCGAACTCGCCATGCACCACGCCAAGCGCGTCGGCGGCGACCGCATCGAGGTGTTCAAGCCCGCGATGCGGGCGCGCAAGACCGATCGGCTGGCGCTCGAATCCGAACTGCGCGGCGCGCTCCAGCGCGAGGAAATCTCGATCGTCTATCAGCCGATCATGCGGCTCGAGGACCGCACCCTGGCGGGCTTCGAGGCGCTGGCGCGCTGGGATCATCCCAAGCTCGGCCGACGCTCTCCGGCGGAATTCATCGCCATCGCCGAAGAGACGGGGCTGATCGTCGATCTCGGCACCTTCGTGCTCGAGCGCGCCGCGCGGCAACTGCTGGCCTGGCAGCGCGCCACCCGGGCGCGGATTCCGCTGTTCATGAGCGTCAACGTGTCGTCGCGCCAGCTCCTGCGGCAGGACCTCATCAACGACCTTCGCACGGTGCTGACCCGCTCGCCGGTCTCGCGCGGCACGCTCAAGCTCGAGATGACCGAATCGCTGGTGATGGAAAATCCCGAGCATACCGCGCTGGTGCTGCAGCGGCTGCGGGAGCTCGGCGCCGGCCTGTCGCTCGACGACTTCGGCACCGGCCACTCCTCGCTCGCCTACCTGCAGCGCTTCCCGTTCGACACGATCAAGATCGACCAGTCGTTCGTGAAGACGTCGAGCCGCGGCCGCCGCCCGGTGATCCTGCGCTCGATCGTTTCAATGGCGCACGATCTCGGCATGGAGGTCGTCGCCGAGGGCGCGGAAAGCGAGTCCGATGCCGTGGAGCTTTCGCAGATGGGTTGCGAATACGCCCAGGGGTTCCACTTCGGCGAGCCGATGAGCGCCGACGCCGCCCGCGCGCTGATCGCGCCGGAGAAGTCCGCCGCCAAGCAGCAGGCGTAAGATTCAATTCATCGATGGACAAGATGCGGACGGACGGTCAGGCGTGCGGACGGTCAGGCGTGCCCAGCCTCGCTCGACAGCATGCCCGGCTGCACGCCGATCTTTTCCAGCGCCATGGCATATTTCGCGCCGGCGTTCGCGCCGAAAATCAGATCGCGGTCGGCCGTGCAGTGCAGCCATCCGTTCTCCTGGATTTCGCTTTCGAGCTGTCCTGGCGCCCAGCCGGCGTAGCCGAGCGCGAGCACGGCGCTCTGCGGTCCTTGCCCGCAGGCGATGGCCTTCAGGATGTCCACGGTCGCCGTCAGGCAGATGCCGTCGTCGATCGGCAGCGTGGAGTTCTCCATGAAATAATCGGAGGAATGCAGCACGAAGCCGCGCTGGGTTTCGACCGGGCCGCCCTTGAGCACCTGCACCATGCGGGCATCGTCCGGAAGCTGGATGCGGTCTTCCTGCGGAATGACGTCGAGCTTGACCAGAAGCTTGGGAAAGTCGATTTCCGCGGCGACGCGGTTGACGACGATCCCCATCGCGCCGTCGCTCGAATGGGCGCAGACATAGATGACCGACTGCGCGAAACGTTCGTCGCGCATGCTCGGCATCGCGATCAGCATCTTGCCGTCGAGAAATCCACGCCGCGGCGACCGGCTGATTTTCACTTTGCGCGCTGTGCTCATGGGCGAATCCTATCCCGACCTCGTGCTCAGGCGCAAATCGGCATCGCCGCGGATGCTGTAGATTGAACCCCTGGCAATACCCCCTCACCAATGGCTCACAGCGAATTCAGTTCCGCCCCCGGCAAAACCGGCGTAAATCGTTCCGCCATGAACATTCCACGGCTGTGGCCCATCGTCGGGGTGCTCGCCTGCCTCGCGGCGCCGTCCGCCTGCGCCGCCGACGCTTCCGCATGGGACCAGGATGCGCGCGCCGCGGTCCGCCTGATCGCGGGCAACCCATTGCCGGACGCACCGGACGGAACGCAGCGCGCCGGCATCGAATTCAGGCTCGCCTCGGGCTGGAAGACCTACTGGCGCTATCCCGGCGATTCCGGAATTCCGCCGCGCTTCGATTTCACCCGTTCCGAGAACGTGAAGGCCGTCACCGTGCTGTGGCCGGCGCCGCGCCGCTTCAGCGACGAGGCGGGGCAGACCATCGGTTACAAGGACCATATCGTGTTCCCGCTGCGTGTCGTGCCGGTAGATAAATCCAGACGCATGGTGCTCCGGCTCAATCTCGATTACGCCGTCTGCGACAAGCTGTGCGTCCCGATGGCGAGCCGCGTTCAGCTACCGCTCGACGGCGCTTCCTCCGCGCAGGAGGGCGTGATCGTCGCCGCGGAGGCGCGCGTCCCAACGCCGGCCGCGCTCGAGCGCGATGCGCCGGCAGACGGCAGCGGACTGGCGGTGACGCGTGTCCATCGCGACACGAGCAGCGCCCGGCCGCGGGTCGTGGTGGACGTCGCCGTTCCCGGCAACGCCAGCGTCGATCTGCTGGCCGAAGGGCCGACGCCGGCGTGGGCATTGCCCTTGCCCCAAGCCATCGACGGCGCGCACGCCGGCACCCAGCGCTTTGCCTTCGATCTCGACGGCCTGCCGAGCGGCGCAACGGCGGAAGGCGCAAGTCTGACGCTGACCGCCATCGCGGGCCAGCGGGCGATCGAGGTGAAGGCACGGCTCGACTAATCCGCGCAAGGCGCTATCCTGTGCCTCCCGCGGCGTCCGCCGCGCCGAATTCCGTTCAATCCGTCCGGTTCAATGAGAGGATGCGTCATGATTAAAGTCGGCGACAAATTGCCTGAAGCCAAGTTCGCGGTAATGACGGCGGAGGGTCCGGCCGAGAAAACCACCGCCGACATTTTCAAGGGCAAGAAGGTGGTGCTGTTCGCCGTTCCTGGCGCATTCACGCCGACCTGTCACAAGAACCACCTGCCGGGCTTTCTTAAGAACCACGATGCGATCAAGGCCAAGGGAATCGACACCATCGCCGTGACCGGCGTGAACGACGTGTTCGTGATGAACGCCTGGAAGAAGGAAAGCGGCGCGGACGGCAAGATCGAATTTCTTGCCGACGGCAGCGCGCATTTCGCCAAGGCGCTCGGCCTCGATCTCGACGTTTCGGCGCGCGGCCTCGGCACCCGCTCGAAGCGCTATTCCATGCTGGTCGACGACGGCGTCGTCAAATCGCTCAATGTCGAGGAGAATCCCGGCACCGCCGATCTCTCCGGCGCCGACGCGATGCTGAAGTCGCTGTAAGCCCGCTTCACGCGAAGACGAAGCCGTCCGCTTCCGAAAGGAGGCGGGCGGCTTTCTTACTTCCGATTGACCTTCGCCAACTCAAGCGGCTTGAGCACGGCGAACACCGCGCCATTGGCATCCCTGACGATGGCGAAGCGGCCGACACCTGCGACATCGAACGGCTCGCGCAGCACTGCTCCCTTCTCGGCCTTGACCTTGCGCGCGACGGCATCGGTGTCATCGACCGCGATATAGGCGAGCCAGTGCTCGGGAATGCCGGCAAGCCGCGGATCCTTCATCTCGTAGATGCCGGCAACCGAGTCGCCATCCTTCTTCGCCACCCAGTAGGTACCCTCCCCGATCGGCTGCGCCTCGAAAGTCCAGCCCATCACGGCGCCATAGAACCGCTTCGCGCCTTCGACATCGTGGCTGTTCAGTTCGTTCCAGCAGAATATTCCGTGCGGCATGGTTCACCTCCGTGGAAGTCGGCCCGCGGTCAATCGGGTTGCAGCCAGTCGTTAAAACACGACCTGAGAGTCTGACCGGAAATCGGTGCCGGCTAGTTCCCTTCCCTTCCCGGCGACGCGGTGGAGAGGATGCATCCGCTCCCGCCGGCGAATTCCCGCGTCAGGCTCTGAGCGCGACACGAACCGTCAGCGTGGCGCGGTATCGTTGCGTTCCGCCGCCCGCGCCTCGATCAACCCCTCGCGCGCGAGCTCGTCGGCGCGCTCGTTGAGGTCATGGCCCGCATGGCCCTTGACCCAGTGCCACTTGATCTCGTGGTGGGCGAGCGCGGCGTCCAGCCGCTGCCAGAGATCGACGTTCTTCACCGGCTTCCTGTCCGCGGTGCGCCAGCCGTTCCGCTTCCAGGAATGAATCCAGGTCTGGATGCCGTTGCGCAAATACTGGCTGTCGGTGTGCAGATCGACCGCGCAGGGCCGCTTGAGCGCCTCCAGCGCCATGATCGCCGCCATCAGCTCCATGCGGTTGTTGGTGGTGTGGCGCTCACCGCCCTTCATCTCGCGCTTCCTGTCGCCCCACTCCAGGATCGCGCCCCAGCCGCCCGGGCCCGGATTGCCCGAGCACGCGCCGTCGGTATGGATCGTGACGCGCTCGCTCATGTATCGAGACCATAGTCGCGGAAACCGGCGACCGCCTGATGGAAGCGCAGCTTGCGATAATATTCGAGCGGGTCCTTCGGCCGCACCAGCGCGCCCGCCGGCACGCTCAGCCAATCGACCAGCCGCGTGAGCAGGAAACGCAGCGCGGCGCCCCGGCAAAGCAGCGGCAGCGCTTCGCGTTCCTCCTCCGAGAGCGGCCGCACGCGCTCGTAGCCCTGCAGCAGGGCACGGCCCTTGGTGACGTTATAGGAATGGTCCTGCTCGAAGCACCATGCATTGAGGCAGATCGCGATATCGTAGGCGAGCGTATCGGTGCAGGCGAAATAGAAATCGATCAGCCCGGACAGTTCGCTGCCGAGGAAGAATACGTTGTCGGGGAACAGGTCGGCGTGGATGATGCCGTGCGGCAGGTGCTCCGGCCAGTGCCTGGCGCAGTGATCGAGCTCGGACGCGATCGTGCCGGCCAGATTGCGATGGACATTGTCGGCGCGCGCGGCCGCCTGTGCGTAAAGCGCGTTCCATCCGGCGACGGAGAGCGCATTCTTGCGCTTCATCGGAAAATCCGCGCCCGCAAGATGCAGCCTCGCCAGCGCCGCGCCCACCGCGCCGCAATGGCCGGCATTGGGCCGGCGTATCCAGATGCCCTCGAGGAACGTCACCACCGCCGCCGGACGCTTCGCGAGCTTGCCGAGCGCCTCGCCCCGCCGGTTCTTCACCGGCTGCGGACAGTTGAGCCCGCGCGCGTGGAGGTGCTCCATCAGGCCGATGAAGAACGGCAGGTCCTGGAGCGCCACGCGCTTCTCGTAAAGGGTGAGAATGTAGGCGCCCTTGGTCGTGTGGAGCAGGAAGTTGGAATTCTCGACGCCTTCGGCGATGCCCTTGTAGGACAAAAGCTCGCCGAGATCGTAGCCGGCGAGGAAGTCTTCCAGTTCCTCGACCGCGACGTCGGTATAGACCGCCATCGCCTACTCCGCCGCCGCTTCGGTACCGCGCAGCGGACGCGGCAGGGGGAAGAAGACGTCCTCATGGGCGTCGCGCACGACTTCGACCTCGACCGCATAGCGCGCCGCGAAAGCGTCGATGATTTCCTCCACCAGGACCTCGGGCGCCGAAGCGCCTGCCGTGACGCCGAGCGTGCGGATGCCGTCCAGCATCGCCCAGTCGATGTCGCTTGCGCGCTGCACGAGGGCTGCGCGCGTGCAGCCGGCGCGCTCCGCGACCTCGCGCAGGCGCTGTGAATTCGACGAGTTCGGCGAGCCGACGACCAGCATGGCGTCGGTGCGCGGCGCGACGCGCTTCACCGCCTCCTGTCGGTTGGTGGTGGCGTAGCAGATGTCCTCCTTGTGCGGCCCGACGATCTGCGGGAAGCGCGCCTTGAGCGCGGCGACGATCGTTGCGGTGTCGTCGATGGAGAGCGTGGTCTGCGTCACATACGCGAGCTTGCCCGCATCCCGCGGCGTGAATGCCGCCACGTCGGCCGCGGTCTCGATCAGGTGGACCGCGCCGGGCGGCAGCTGGCCCATGGTGCCGATCACCTCCGGGTGGCCGGCATGGCCGATCAGGACGATCTCGCGGCCGCGCTTGAAATGGATTTCCGCCTCGCGATGCACCTTCGTCACCAGCGGACAGGTGGCGTCGAGCGCGAAGAAATTGCGTGCCCTGGCATCCTCCGGCACCGCCTTCGGCACGCCGTGGGCGGAGAACACGACCGGCGCCCCGGTCGGCGGGATTTCCGAGAGGTCCTCGACGAAGATCGCCCCCTTGGCGCGCAGGCTTTCGACCACATAGCGGTTATGGACGATCTCGTGGCGTACATAGACCGGCGGTCCATACAGCTCGAGGGCACGCTCGACGGTATCGATGGCGCGCACCACCCCGGCGCAGAATCCGCGCGGCTGGCACAGCAGCACCTTCAGCGCCGGCTTGGCGCCGGGGGCGCAGGCGGAAGCCCCGGAAGCGTTCCCGAGGGTTGCCGTCAGGTCGTCTGTGGGTGTGCTCATACGGCGGTATGCGGCTTGAAATTCGTCATTTTCAGGCTGCATGAGCCGGGTAACGCAGCACTGTCAAGCGGTTCGGTCTCCCCATTGCGTATCCCCGTCCCAATTGCCTATATAGTAACGACTTTCCCGCTAATTCGGATCGCTGACCTCCGCCTTTTCGGTGGATGGCTTCGCCCCCCAAGGGCGGGCGAAGCGCAAGGAGACTTTGACCATGGCGCCCCAACCCCTGATGCCAAAGGCAACGGCCGTCTGGCTCGTGGACAACACGGCACTGACGTTCGAGCAGATCGCCGCCTTCTGCAACCTCCATCCGCTCGAGGTCCGCTCGATTGCCGACGGCGACGCCGCGCAGGGGATCAAGGGGATGGATCCGATCCAGTCGGGCCAGCTCACCCGCGACGAGATCGAGGCCGGCGAGAAGGACCCAAACCACAAGCTCAAGCTCGCGGACCCCAAAGTCCATCTTCCCGAGAAGCCGATCAGCGGCAAGGGCGGACGCTATACGCCGGTGTCGCGCCGCCAGGATCGCCCGAACGCGATCCTGTGGCTGGTGCGCAACCACCCGGAATTGAAGGATGCCCAGATCATGCGTCTGGTCGGCACGACGAAATCCACCCTGCAGTCGATCCGCGACCGCACGCACTGGAATTCCGCCGCGCTGACGCCGATGGACCCGGTCACGCTCGGCCTGTGCAGCCAGATCCAGCTCGACTTCGAGGTGGCGCGCGCGGCGAAGGAAAAGCCGCAGCCGCAGGACAGCGGCGTGACGCTGCTGCCCGCCGACGTGACGACGGCAAAGCCCGCCGCCGAGGAAGAGTCCGAGGCCGCCGGCAAGAAGGCCGGCGCCGACCTCGACGTGCAGGCCGTGTTCGCCAAGCTCAAGCAGCTCGGCGGCAAGCCGGACGAGGAAAAGTAAACCGACCGCACCGCGGCCTTCTTTTACGAGCCCCGCCGGACCGGCGGGGCTTTTCGTTTGCCGGCGCAGATACGGTCAGGCGAAGCGCCAGCCGTGGCTACAGCTTCGTCGCGCGCAGGCGGAGCGCGTTGCCGATCACGCTCACGGAGGACAGCGACATCGCCGCGGCCGCAATCTCCGGCGACAGCAGCAGGCCGAATGCCGGATAGAGGATGCCGGCCGCGACCGGCACGCCGACCGCATTGTAGAAGAACGCGAAGAACAGGTTCTGCCGGATATTGCGCATCGCGGCCTCGGAGAGGCGCCGCGCCCGGACGATGCCGGTGAGATCGCCCCGCAGCAGCGTTATCCCGGCGCTTTCGATGGCCACGTCGGTGCCGGTGCCCATGGCGATACCGACGTCGGCGGCGGCGAGCGCGGGCGCATCGTTGACGCCGTCGCCCGCCATCGCAACGACGCGGCCTTCGCCGCGCAGTTTCTCGACGACCGCGCTCTTCTGCTCCGGCAGGACTTCCGCCTCTACCTCGCTAATCCCGAGCCGGCGCGCCACCGCCTCCGCCGTCGTACGGTTGTCGCCAGTGAGCATGACGACGCGCATGCCGTCGCCCGCCAGCGCTTCCAGCGCCGCGCGGGTCGTCTGCTTGACCGGATCGGCGATCGCGACGACGCCGGCGGCCTTGCCGTCGACGGCGACGAAGATCGCTGTCGCCCCGTCGCGGCGCTGCGCCTCGGCGGCATCCGCCAATGATTCAGTGGAGATCGACAGTTCGTTCAGGAACTTCGCGTTGCCGATGACGACGCGGCGCCGCTCCACCATACCGATCACGCCCTTGCCGACCGGCGAGTCGAAACCGCGCACCGGCGAAAGCGCGATGTTGCGCGCGCGCGCTTCGGCGACGATGGCATCGGCAAGCGGATGCTCGCTCGACTGCTCGACGCTGGCGGCGAATTTCAGAAGCGTGACCTCGTCAATCCCGCCCTCTCCGTCCGTCGTCACGGCCACCACCTTCGGCTTGCCTTCGGTCAGCGTGCCGGTCTTGTCCACCACCAGCGTATCCACTTTTTCCATCCGCTCGAGCGCGGCGGCGTCCTTGATCAGCACGCCCTCCCTGGCGCCGCGGCCGACGCCGACCATGATCGACATCGGTGTCGCGAGGCCGAGCGCGCATGGGCACGCGATGATGAGCACGCTGACGGCGGCGAGCAGCGCATAGGCGAACCGCGGCTCGGGCCCGAACAGCGACCAGACGGCGAACGCCACGACGGCGACCGCGACCACGGAGGGCACGAACCAGCCCGCCACCCGGTCCGCGAGACGCTGGATCGGAGCGCGCGAGCGCTGCGCCTTCGCGACCATCGCCACGATCTGCGCGAGCAACGTGTCGCGTCCGACTTTGTCCGCCCGCATCACGAACGAGCCGGTGCGGTTGAGCGTGCCGCCGATCAGCCTCGCGCCGACGCCTTTCGAGACCGGCATGGCCTCGCCCGTCACCATCGACTCATCGAGGGTCGAGCGGCCCTCGACCAGTTCGCCGTCGACCGGCACTTTCTCGCCCGGCCGCACACGCAGCCGATCGCCCGCCACGACGGCATCGAGCGGCACGTCCTCCTCGCCGTTCTCGCTCACGCGGCGCGCCGTCTTCGGAGCGAGGTCGAGCAGCGCGCGGATCGCGCCGGAGGTCCGGTCGCGGGCACGCAGTTCCAGCACCTGACCGAACAGGACCAGCGTGGTGATGACGGCGGCGGATTCGAAATAGACCGCGACCGCGCCGTGCTCGCCGTGTCCCGCATGCGGGAAAATGGTCGGGAAGAGCGTCGCCACCACGCTGTAGGCATAGGCGACACCGG
>Ga0182744_1003797_pt1 | contig 11651 bp, 11 predicted proteins | sample eDN3rd30CKraftMG_FD_128525 | JGI IMG/M metagenome (GOLD analysis project Ga0182744, IMG submission 128525) | Enriched Miracle-Growth compost microbial communities from Emeryville, California, USA - eDNA 3rd pass 30_C Kraft MG (version 2) (version 2) ...
AAGAATTTGCCGTTGAACCAGTCGAGCAGCCGGCGCACCTCGACCCGCGAAGCCGGATCCTCGGGCATCAGCCGGTGGGCGCCGAGCGCCAGCCCGCGGGTTTCATCGAGATATTCGGCGATATTGCCGGCTCCCGGCACCACCAGTTGCGAGCGTTCCACCAGGACCGGCGTTTCTCCGGCCGGATTGATCATCAGGAATTCATCGCGGCGGTCGAAAACGCGCTCTTCGATGAGTTCGGCCTCAAGCCCGTATTCGGCCAGAACGAGACGGATAAAACGCGAATGGGGACAAAGCGGATGATGAAAAAGAACAGCCATGATTATGCGGAGACTCTACGATTGATTGGGCGCCTCGCGCGGCCAATGGGCGCAATCGTGTTCATGACACATGATTAACGCGAAAGGTGCAATGCACAATCTGCTGGTTAACACTCGGTTAAGCACGGCCGTTGTGGCGCGAAATCCTGCCCCCGTATAGAAACGCAGCAGCGTCGAGGCAAGCGATTCGCCAACGGATTCGCGGACGGGTCGGCGTCATCCAATCCAGCGCGTGGAGCCTGCGCATGTTGACGCTCGAAGCCGTTAAGGCGCTTATTCTCGGTGTTGTTGAAGGGTTTACGGAGTTTCTGCCGGTTTCCTCGACGGGCCACCTGCTGCTGATCGGGCATTTTCTGGGCTTCGAATCGAAGGGCAAGACGTTCGAGGTTCTGGTCCAACTCGGCGCCATTCTGGCCATCCTGATCGTCTACTTCAATCGGTTGCTCTCGATCCTGCTGGCGATGCCGCGCGACAGGCGGGCCCGGATGTTCGTTCTGGGCATCCTGATCGCCTTTCTGCCGGCGGCATTCATCGGCGCCCTGCTGCATAACTTCATCAAGGATGTGCTGTTCAACCCGATGATCGTCTGCACCACGCTGATCGCCGGCGGCCTTGTGCTGCTCGCCATCGACGACATGCCGATCAAGCAGAAATACCACGACGTCATGGACTACCCACCGCTCATGTGCCTGAAGATCGGCCTGTTCCAGTGCCTCGCCATGGTGCCGGGCGTATCGCGCTCGGGCGCGACGATCGTCGGCTCCATGCTGATGGGCGCCGACAAGCGCTCGTCGGCGGAATTCTCGTTCTTTCTGGCCATGCCGACCATGGCCGGCGCTTTCGCCTACGACCTCTTAAAAAGCTACAAGATCCTCGATTTCCACGATGTGACGCTGATCGTCATCGGCTTTGTCGCGGCTTTCCTGTCGGCGCTGTTCGTGGTGCGCGGTTTTCTGGCCTATGTGACCCGCCACGGTTTCACCCCCTTCGCCTGGTGGCGCATCATCGTCGGTGTGGCCGGCTGGGTCGGGCTGTATTTTTATCCGGTGCATTGAGACACTGATCTCGCCACCGTCATGGCCGGCCGTGTGCCGGCCATCCACGCCGTGGTGCGCTTGATGATGGCAAGAAAGACCTCTGCCATAGGCTTCTTTTGAAACGACGAGGCAGCGTCATCGCGTGGATACCCACAACCAGCGTGGGCATGACGCGGTTGGTTGGCTTCCGCCTAATGCGTGCCGGTCTACCTGCTGTCAGATTCTCTTATCCGCCGACGTGCACAGATCCGAGACGACGCATTTCTCGCATTCGGGGCGCACCGCCTTGCAGATGTAGCGGCCGTGCAGGATGAGCCAGTGATGGGCGTGGCGGCGGAAGCGTTTCGGCACCGCCTTTTCCAGGCCGAGTTCGACTTCCAGCGGCGTCCGGCCCGGCGCCAGGCGCAGGCGGTTGGCAAGGCGGAACAGATGGGTGTCGACGGCGATGGTCTCTTCGCCGAAGGCGATGTTGAGCACCACATTGGCGGTCTTACGGCCGACACCGGGCAGCTTCTCCAGCTCCTCGCGGGTGCGCGGCACCTCGCCGTTAAACTCGTCGATCAATTGCTGTGACAGCAAGATAACGTTCTTCGCCTTGTTGCGGTAGAGCCCGATGGTCTTGACGTAATCGCGGACCTTCTCCTCGCCGAGCGCCAGCATTTTCTGCGGTGTATCGGCGATCGCAAACAACGGCCCCGTGGCGCGATTGACGCCGACGTCAGTGGCCTGCGCCGACAGCACGACCGCCACCAACAGGGTGAAAACATTGACATAATGGAGCTCGCCCTGGGGCTCCGGATTGTGTTTTTCCAGCCGCTCGAAAATTTCGTAGATCGTCTGGGCGTCGGCCGGCCTGGGCAGCCGTTTGCGCTTTGGTTTTGCCCCTGCGACAGTGGCGGGGGCCGCTTTTGTTGCAGCGGCAACGCGGCGTTTCGGCGCGGCAAGGTTAGGCTTTTTCGCGGGCATGATAGGCTTATATTAGACCGGATTCCGGGAGAGCGAGCGTCTTGGACGATCAGAGCCTCTACGACACACAGATTTTCGCGCGCCGCACCAAGCCGCACCGCTCGCTCACCCGCAGCGGTTTCATGCGGCTGTTGATGATTTTCTCCGCCATGTCGTTTTGCGTGACCCTGCCCTTCGTCATTATCGGCGCCTGGCCGGTCGCCGGCTTCATGGGCGTCGACGTGGCAATTTTTTACTTCGCCTTCCGCGCCAATTTCCGCGCCGCGCGCGCCTATGAGGACGTGATCGTCACGCCGCTGACCCTGCTTATCGAGAAGGTCAACCCGCGCGGCCAGCGGCGCCAATGGCGGTTCAACCCGCAATGGGTACGCCTGGAACGCCAGGAGGACGAGGATTTCGGCCTCATCCGGCTGGCGCTGGTGTCGCGCGACCGTCGCATCGAAATCGCCACCTGGCTGGCGCCGGAGGCGCGGGCGGAATTCGCCGACGGCCTGGCACGGGCGCTGGCGGAGGCGCGGCGCGGGCCGACTTATAATCAGGCCTGAAAATAGTTGTTTTCGGGTGGCCGGCCGGGCGCGGCAGGGGCAGGATGGCGGTATCAGAGGAATCCATCCCATGAACGTCTTGAACAACGCGCCCGTCCTGGGCCGGACCGTTTCGCTTCGCGCCCCCGGCAGCACCGAAGTCCTGCCGCCTTGTGACGACTATCTGCGTATCCGCAGCGCCATCGAATACCTGTCGCTGAACTGGAAAGAGCAGCCCTCCGTCGACGCGATCGCCGCCAATGTCGGCGTGTCACCGTCGCATTTCGCCCATCTGTTCAAGCGCTGGGCCGGGCTGACGCCGATGGCCTTCCTGCAGGCGCTGACGCTCGACCATGCCCGCAACCTGCTGCGCGATTCGGCTTCCGTGCTCGACACCGCCTACGAAGTGGGCCTGTCGGGCCCGGGCCGCCTGCACGACCTGTTCGTCACCCACGAGGCGATGTCGCCTGGTGAATACAAGGCCCGCGGCGCGGGGCTGACGCTCACCTACGGCTTTCACAATTCGCCGTTCGGCGAGGCGCTGGCGGTGTTCACGCCGCGCGGTCTTGCGGGGCTGGGCTGGGTCGACCAGAAATCCGGCCCCGGAACGGCTGCCGGCGACGGCAAGCCCGCCGGCGGGCGCGAGGGCGCCCTGGCTGACATGCAGCGGCGCTGGCCCAACGCCCGTTACATCCGCGACGACGAGGCGGCCGCCGCCTACGTGCGCCGCGCCTTCGATCCGACCGAGTGGCGGCAGGACCGGCCGTTGCGCGTGGTCCTCATCGGCACCGATTTCGAAGTACGCGTCTGGGAAACCCTGCTGCGTATTCCGCTCGGCAGGGCGACGACCTATTCGACGATCGCCCGCCATATCGACAGGCCGAAGGCGGCACGCGCCGTCGGCGCCGCGGTTGGCCGCAACCCGATTTCCTTCGTGGTGCCGTGCCACCGGGTGCTCGGCGCGACGGGCGCCCTGACCGGCTATCACTGGGGCCTGGCGCGCAAGCAGGCGATCATCGGCTGGGAAGCCGGACAGGCGCAGGGCGCGCCAGAAGCCGCCTGAAGATTTTCCCTGAAGCCGTGTTAAACTTGGCGTCAGGGAGATCGATCATGGATGCTTCAGCTCTTCGCGCCATGCAGGCGCCGTTCAAGGACAAATACAAGGACGACCCTGCCGCCGCAGTCATCACGCTGAAGGCGCAAGGCGCGATCGACGAATCAAAGATCGCCTGCAAGGTCGAGACCGGCCGCGCGCTCGCGGTCGCCGGCCTGCATCCAGCCACCGGCGGTTCGGGTGCGGACCTGTGCTCGGGCGACATGCTGCTTGAAGCGCTCGTCGCCTGCGCCGGCGTGACGTTGAAAGCCGTGGCAACGGCGCTCGACGTTCCGCTCAAGGCCGGCGTGGTGAAAGCCGAGGGCGATCTCGATTTTCGTGGCACGCTGGGCGTCGCCAGGGATGCGCCTGTCGGTTTCCGCGATATCCGCCTGGCGTTCGAACTCGACACGGATGCGCCGCAGGACAAGATTGACGCGCTGATCAAACTGACCGAGCGCTATTGCGTGATCTTCCAGACCTTGAACAAGCCGCCGAAACTGGAGCTCAGCGTCACGCGAACGTAAGCGGGGGTCAAATTACCTCTAGGAACGCAGCCGTTCCTCGCCGTTCAGCGCCAGCAGCGCGGCGAAGATCAAAAGGCTCATGCCGATCGAGACGAACAGAGCGTTGACGCCCCAGCGTTCGATGAAGAAGCCGAAGGCGAGCGGCGCGCAGGCCTGGGTGCAGCGGGCTGGAATGCTGATCAGACCCTGGCGCTTGCCGTAATTGTGCGGACCGAAAATCGCCAGCGGCAAGGTGCCCTTCGCCGTCGTCAGAATGCCGTTGCCGAAGCCGTGCAGCACGGTGCAGACGATGGCTGCCACCGGTCCGAAGACGAGCAGGGCGACACAGGCTGTCGGGTGCGCCAGCGCCGCGAGGCGTGCCGAGAGCAGCGGATGGATATGGCGCCCGATGGTGAACTCGATCATGCGCGAGGTCACCTGTGCCGGACCGATGAGCGCGCAGGCGAAAATCGCCGAGGCTGTCGGCACGCCGCTCATCTGCAGGATGTAGGGCAGATGCGATGCCATTGCCGTGGTGATGAACCAGACCGAGGCGAAGACATAGGCCAGCAGGGCCATGGTCCGATCGAGCAGCGAAGGAGCCGTGGCTTGCTTCGAAACTGTGGACACCGTGGGTGAAGGCGCACTCTGGACCGGCACGATCTGAGAGCGAACGCCGCGCGGCACGAACATCAGGTGCAATCCGACGCCAAGCGTCAATTGCAGGACAGCCCAGACCATGCAGGCCGAGCGCCAGCCGTAGTTGGCCTCGAGCCAGGCAGTCAGCGGCCAGCCGATGGTGCCGCCAAACCCGCCGATCACGCTCACCATGGTGATGGGTCCGCGCGCCGCCATGCCGTAGGCGCGCGTCAAGGCAGCGAACGCCGTTTCGAACAATCCGATGGTCATGGCGACGCCGAGCACCAGCCAGGCGACCAAAAGCATGACGGGACTATTGGCGAAGGCGAGCAACCCAAGCCCGACCGCGAATACCAGGTTGGAGGCCGCAAGAATGCCCCAGCCGCCGTGCCGGTCGACCCACTTCCCGGCCATGGGAGCGAGGCCCGCAGAGAGCAGAAGCGACAGCGAGAAGGCGCCGAAGAACCAGGTGACTGGAATGGCGAGATCGCGTGCGACAGGCACCGCGATGATGGCGGTGAGATAATAGCTCGACGCCCAGCCAAGCGTCTGCGCGATGCCGAGCATGACCGAAACAAGCGTGCGGCGATCTTCGACCGGCGCCGTGGCTCCCGCTGCCTGTGTCAATCGCCACCGCCTCCGCACCCGCTGCCACAGCCGCTGGAACCGCCGTCTCCGCCGCTGTCGCTGCCTGAACTGCTGTGGCTCGAACTGCTATCCGACGAGGACCAGGAACTGCAGCCGCTGCCGCCGCACCCGCTTTCGCCGCTCTTCTTCCTGTCTCCACGCAGACGGCCCCACCAGATTATGCCGGCGGCTGCAACCGCGACGGCGCCACCAATTATCGCAGGAGAGACAAGGACGGCCGACTTGTTAGCCGCGAGCGCAGCGCCCCCGGAGACGACCAGAAAGCCGGCGAGCCAAGCCTTGAATTTCAGCGCCGCGAACATCTGCCGCAAGCCGCGCTTGCGCACGATCCAGACCGCGTCCGTATCGACGACGCGAAGTTTCGCCGGCGCGAAGCGCGTTTCCACATCGGGCCAGATGTCGGACGGCGGCGACACGCCGAAGGCCTGGCGATAGCCGGCAAGCGTGCGCTCATAATTGCCGCGATAGCGGCGGTCCTCCGCGTCGCCACCGCGTGTCGGCCCGTGATGCAGGGGACGTTGCAGCACCTTGCCGCAAAGACGATCCCAATAGGACCGCGTGTAGACGAGATGCAGATGCCAGACCGCATCGACATCGGGCGATGGCGTCACCTCATGGCCGACCGTCTGGCTGAGATAGAGGAAGCGGCGATATTCGGCGATGGCGCGATCGGCGCGGTTGCGCGACCAGCAATTGTCACGCGCCAGCCGCGCCGCAAACGGCAGGACCGCATCGGCGTTGTCATCGAAACGGAAGGCCTCGAGCCGGCGCCATAACGGGGACTCCAGAACCATGCGCCACCCCTGCTCCCGCCTCGGACCGTCGCGGCGCGGCGTCCTATCGCGTTTTCCGATTCCCTCGAATCGGAAAGACGCGTCTCGTTTATTGAACGAACGCATTTTCTTCACGCGAACAGGCGGCCACTTCGCTCGAAAATGCGCTAGCGGACGGCCGGCGCGAATGGCGACGGCGGTTCCTGAACGATCTGCGGGGCTGCCGGTTTATGCGGCCTTGGCCGCGTCGGCGGCGTCTTGCGATCGGCCGGAGAATCGTCATCACGCTCGAATGTCGCAGGATTGAGCTTGGCCCTCAAGGCCACGGCCCAGGCTTCGGTGACGCGCGAAGCGCAGAAGCCATGTACATCCTCGCGGTCGTAATCGGCGCATCTCTCGGCACGGCGCGACGAGAAGCCTGCCTGATCAGCGGCGATCGACTTTATGCTGGCCTTGTCGCGGCCCTGGGCGGCGAGCAGGGCGCGGAAATTGGTGCGCGCATTGCTCTCGGCCTGTCTGCGGACATTCTCGATTTCCTTGGTCTCGGCGGGGCCGATCGACGAGCCCGCCGGCCCCCAGACGCCGGCGACATAGCCACGGCAGTCGGCCTGCTTGAATTCGCAGAGGCCGGCGAGCGGCGAACTCGTGGTGGCGTCACCGACGTTGACCTGCACAGCGCCGTCCATGATGTCGAAGGTGAACGGGCAACTGGGGATGGCGACGTCGTAGCGCCGCAGCCCCTCGGCCCGGCCGATGCGGCGCGCGCTGAACGGCCCGCCGGCGACCTCGACCTGACAGGCTTCGCCGCGCTTCGAGATCAGCTCGCCGGAGATGGTCAGGGATTTGAGCTGCAGCACGCCGTCCTTGGTCTCGAAGATCATCTGGCCACGACGGCCGTTGAGGCGCAGCGAGCGATCGACGATGGTCCGCTCGGACGGCGACCGGACGGCGACCGGACCGGCAATTTTTGGCGGGCCATCCGAATGACGGGCGCCGGCCGGGGCGCCCCCCGGGGCTCCAGCCGGTGTCGGCGCGCCGATCGCGCCTGGCAGTTGCATCTGCGCAAGCGCCGGCGAAGCCGTAAGCGCGAGAACAATGGCAAGTGCATGACGCATCGGTGGCCCGGAAGCAGGAGCGATAGGGATATCCCTACCAATCAGTAACTGAACGAAGTTAAGGCATTCTGATTTTCAGCGCGAGTCACCCTGCAGCGTGCGAGAGCACGCGCAGGGCATCGGCGCTGTCAAACCATCAAACCATCGACCAATCTAGCGCTCCGGCCCGGTTTTCCGAGCCGGAGAAGATCAATTTTCGTATAAAACGGCGACGTTATTTCACTTTTGCCGGCATGATCTGGCCGCTCGCCTCGCCGAAGCCGATGCGATAGCCAGGGCCCTGCGCGTAGCCGCGCATAGTTACGGTGTCGCCATCCTCGAGGAAAGTGCGAGTGCCGCCCTCGACCAGCTCGATCGGCTCCTTGCCGCCCCAGCTCAGCTCCAGCATGCTGCCATAGCTGCCTTTGTCGGGACCGCTGATAGTGCCCGAGCCGATGAGATCGCCCACCGACATGGCGCAGCCCGACGAGCTGTGATGGGCAAGCTGCTGGGCGCTCGACCAATACATATACTTGAAGTTGGAAACGCTGATGATGGTGCCGCGCATGGCATTGGCCGGCTTCAGCTCGACCTCGAGATGGATGTCGTAATTGTGCGGCTTGTCCTGGCGCAGATAGGGCAGCGGCGCCGGATCCTGCGCCGGCCCCTCGACGAGGAAGGGCGTCAGCGCCTCGTTGGTGACGACCCAGGCACCCATGGTCGAGGCGAAGGCCTTGCCCTGGAACGGCCCCAGCGGCACGTATTCCCACTGCTGGATGTCGCGGGCGCTCCAGTCGTTGAACAGGCTGAAGCCAAAGATGGAATATTGCGCCTCGGCGACATCCATGATGTGGCCCAGCTCGGTGTTGCGGCCGACGATGGCCGCCATTTCGAGCTCGATGTCGAGACGCTTGCTCGGGCCGAAGACCGGCGCGGCGTCGCCCGGCCCCTTGATCTGGCCCTGCGGCCGGATGATCGGCGTGCCGCTGACGACGACGGTGCTGGCGCGACCGTTATAGCCGATGGGAATATGCAGCCAGTTTTCGCCCAGCGCATTGTCCTTGCCGCGAAACATGGTGCCGACATTGGTGGCGTGCTCGCGCGAGGAATAGAAATCCGTATAGCCGGCGACATCGACCGGCCGCCGCAGCTTGACGTTCTTGACCGGGATGAGCGCCCGCTTGTGCAGGACGCCGTTGTCGCGCAGCACCGGGTTGTCATGGCGCAGCAATTCGCTGATCTTGCGGCGCACTGTGCCGATGCCGTAGGCGCCGTTCTCCATCAGCGCGTTGATCGACGGCGTGCGGAATACCGGCTTGGCCGACACTTTCGGCAGCAGGCCGGAATCCTCCATGATGCCGAGATCGAGCACGTGATCGCCGATGGCGACCGCGACGCGCGGCCGCCGGTCGTCGGAAGTGACGATCACGCCATAGGGCAGGTTCTGGATCGGGAAATCGCTGTCCGGCGCCACATCGATGAAAGAACGGAGGGACGGATCGTTGGGATGCATCGGCGGTTTCCTCGAGCCTGGACAGTGGACATTTTGCGATCGGGCACCCTTCTAGTGCCTTTTGCCTTCTGATGGAATTAGAACCCGTTCTAGGTTTTTGTTTTGACGCATTTTCTTCATGCGAAACAGGCATCCGCCCCGCACGGCAATGCCGCCGCGACGGCTTTGCCGTCATGACAGCCCGACCACAACCCCGCTGCCGCCACAAAGGTGATGAATTTTCTTCAAAATCCCATCACGGCCCGTCACGCAATCGTTGCTGGCACATCGGTCTCCCAGACACTAGTTTGAGGCAGATGCGTAACACCACGGCCATATTTCCTCTCCTGCTGCGGACAGCGGCGCTCGCCGCCCTCGTGGCGAGCACGCTCGGCGCTGGATTGAGCCCGGCCAGTGCCGATCCGGCGACAAGTTCGGCTTCAGCAATTTCGGCCTCCGCCTGGGCCCTGGCCGCGAAATCGCGCGTGCGCCTTTTGTCCGCCGGACCGATGGAAAACGGCGTCTATCGCGTCGGCGTAGAAATCCGTCTCGAAGGCCAGGCCTTGACCTATTGGCGCACCCCCGGCGAGGCCGGCGTGCCACCGGTGTTCGATTTTTCCAAATCGACCAATCTGGCTGCGGCGACCGTACGCTATCCGGCGCCGTCGCGCCTCGAAGAGGCCGGCGCCGAGGCTTACGGCTATCTGAAGGAAGTGGTTTTTCCTGTCGAGGTGAAGCCCGCCGACCCCACGAAGCCGGTGTCGCTCGACCTGTTTCTGCATTACGCCTCCTGCGAAAAGATCTGCATTCCGGCGGAAGGCCGCATGCAGCTCCAGCTCGCGCCCGACGCGCAGCCCGGCAGCCACGTCCAGCGCATCGCGCAATTCGAGGCCCAGGTGCCCCGCCCCATCGGCCCGGCTGATGCGCCCGCATTGACGCTGGAACCCGTCGCCGGGGCGCCAAAAAAGACCTGGAGCGTGCGCATAGCGCCAATGCCGAAAGCGGATGCCGATCTGTTCGCCGAGGGGCCGGAGGGTTCATATTTCGAGACAAAGCGCTCGGGAGACGGATTCAGCCTCGTGATGGTGCAAAAACCGTCCGTCTGGACGCAGCCTTTGCGGGTGTTCCTGACTTATAGAAACGGCAAGGCTGCAATTGAGCGCTCAATCGATCTCGACGCCGGGCCGGCTAAGCCTTAGAAAGAAACGAGCGGCCATGAGGCTGTGCGTGTGTCAACGTTCAGGGAGATTTCAATGATTAAGGTTGGCGACCGGCTGCCAAGCGCCACGTTCACGGTCATGACTTCGGAAGGTCCGAAGCCGAAGACCACTGACGACATTTTCAAGGGTAAGAAAGTCGTCTTGTTTGCGGTTCCCGGCGCCTTCACGCCGACCTGCAGCAATAATCATCTTCCCGGCTTCAAAGACAATGCCGAAGCGATCAAGGCCAAGGGCGTCGATTCCATCGCCGTCGTCGCCGTCAACGACGCCTTCGTCATGAACGCCTGGGCCGACGCCTCCGGCGCCAAGGGCAAGATCGAGTTCCTGGCCGACGGCAGCGGCAAGTTCGCCAAGGACATCGGCCTGTCGCTCGACCTCACCGAGCGCGGCATGGGCGTGCGGTCGCGCCGCTATTCCATGCTGGTCGACGACGGCGTCGTGCGCACGCTGAATGTGGAAGAAGGCGCGGGCGCCGAGGCGTCCGGCGCGGCCAACATGCTGAAGCAGCTCTGAGGGATTTCCCTCGCTTCAAATTGAGATCAAGGCGGCAGGGATGCCGCCTTTTTCTTTGCGGACGTCATGCGGCCTCCGGTGCTCACGACAGTCAACTTCACGAAGGAAGAGGCGACAGCGCGTTGGCCGCTTCGTATCAAAATCGGTAAGTCGCCCCGATGACCGGGCCATGGAGCGTCGTGTCGAAGACACGACCGCCGGAACGGTAATCGACGCGCAGCACCTTGTAGCCCGCCGAAGCAGAAAAGCTGTCATTGATCTTGTAGTTCAGCGTTGCGAGCGCCTGCCACGTGAACTTCGAGCCGACACCTGCTCCGCCGATATCCGCCTGCATGAGAGCGGAAGCCTTGTCGGTGAAATTATAGAAGGCGCGAATGCCGACGACCGGATCGATCCATGCGAATTTTTCGCCGTAGGACAAGACGACCGGCGCCTTGACCTTCACGGAGTTCGATACGCTCCATAGCCGTGCGCCGGCCATGAAATCCATGGTGAACTGCGGAAGATCAAGGGCGCGATAGCCGGCGAGCAGGCTGGTGTTGAACTCCCTCGAATCCAGATCCGCCTTCAGGGCGCCGATCAACGGCAGGCCCTTGACGACTTTCGTCTCGGTTGTGCTGACATACATCAGGTCGCCCGAGACGACGAAACGGTCATAGCGGGCCCACAGATTGATGAACCCGCCGAAGTTCAGATGCTTCATAATGTCGGAAAAGGATTTATCCACGCCGATGGTGGGGCCGAGTTTGAACGGAGAGATATCCCCGGAGAGACCGGACGCCCAGAGATAAGGGGTGATCTGAACCACCGAGACCGGCTTGGTAGC
>Ga0182744_1003799_pt1 | contig 11639 bp, 6 predicted proteins | sample eDN3rd30CKraftMG_FD_128525 | JGI IMG/M metagenome (GOLD analysis project Ga0182744, IMG submission 128525) | Enriched Miracle-Growth compost microbial communities from Emeryville, California, USA - eDNA 3rd pass 30_C Kraft MG (version 2) (version 2) ...
GGATTAAAATCAACGGTATGTAAGATATCATATCTATTCAGTGATTTTAAACGGTCTGGGTTTTTAACGGCCTTTTTTTTGATCAACACAGAGGCAAACATTTTAGACTGTGCTTTAATCTGAACACCAAAACACAGCCCATAGGTACGTACATCTTCCTTATCAAAATGCCGGATAACCGCCCTTTTAATACTGAGTCCCTCTTCACATAAGTCCTCTATTTGCCAATTCAGCTCATTGGCCGCATGACGGACATTCACCCTGTATTTACCCAAAATAAAATCCCATAGAGGCCTGCAGGATGGGTCTATCTCTTTAATAATTAAGCTTTTCCAAGGAGTTGTATACAATTCTGCAATACGGGTCTTTTGACAAAGATCGCATACTTCTCTTAGAAAGGCCAGGTCAAAATATTCATCCCTGCGATAAATACCCAACCAATAACTTCCTGCTGCTTTATTGAATCCTTCATAATAAGGCAGATAAAAAGGCACATATTTATCCGGCTGCACGCCTTCTACATAAATATAACTGAGCTGCGCTAATTTTTTTTTGACCAGTCTTTCTAAAAAAATCAAGTCACGACGCAATCTAAGTGCGGGATCCTCCAATACTTCCTCAATCGCTTTGGTTACGGCTCCCAAATTATTGGTATATATCCATTCATGCCAGTGCAGCATTTGCTCAGATTCAGGCAACCGAATACTTAGCCTCCAATAATGCGTCCTTTCCGTGGCTACCCAATTAATATGACCGGTATAGAGTGGTACAAAACTTTGACACGCTTCGGTTATATTTACCTTGAACTTGGGAGGCTGTTCAAATTGATCAAATACATCCTTATATACACCTTCTCTAAGCCAGCTATCGTCCTGATAAAAATGAATAACCGCATAGGCACTGATCATCCCTGGCCTGGCAGCTTTCCTTTCCATCAGCCTAATCCCTGCTGCCAGGCAGTATTTTTCAAAACAGCGTTGATTTCTCTCATTAACCTCTATCAATAGTTGCTGTCTTAAACCCAGTCTGACTTTTTTCACACCTGCAGTAGCTGCCAGTTCAAGAATATTATCCAGTTGCCCCGGAGAAACAATTCCCCCCTTAAAAGTAATACTGTATGTTTTTAATTTCTGCATAACTCATTTTTAATGAATACGACTTGCACGGAGGGTTAGCGACTCTAGAGGGTAGCGCCTGCCAGGACACTTTCCAAAATAAGCTTTACCTCTGGACGACAACTGCCACATCCCATACCCGCGCCGCTGGCTTGACAAAGTGCGCCAAGTTCCGTATGACCTTGCATAATCTTATTTTTAATATTGCCTTCGCCTATATTCCCACAAGAACACACGACGCTACCCAAGACCGGTTCTGCTGCTGCACCACTACGTAAAAGGGCAAGCCTTTTTTCGGACAGCTCTGTTTTATTTTCAATCAAGCTTTTAAATTCCAAAAACTCCGCTTTATCACCAATTAAAATTGCACCCACCAGCCTATCCTTATGCACAATACACTTTTTATAATAACGTTTGGCCCGGTCAATAAAAATAACTTCTTCATAAGACTTGTCGCCTAGAGGCGCATCTGCCATACCGATAGAACAAAGTTGTATACCATGTACTTTTAGTAAATTCATGGACAAGGACCCTTCATAATAAGTAGCGATATCCCCATTCAGGTAGGCTGCGACAACCTGGGCTTGTTGTTCGGCTGCGGCTGTAATTCCATAAAGCATGCCATTGTATTCTGCAATCTCACCAATAGCATAAATATCCGGTTCACTGGTCTGCAGATAAGCGTTGACCACCACGCCGCGTTTGCAGTTTAGTCCCGCCTGAAGGGCTAATTCCATATTCGGCCGTGTCCCGATAGCCATCACAACTGCCTGACAGAAGATATCATTGCCACTTTTAAGTCTAAGTCCCGTTAATTTATCCTGCCCCAGGAAACGATCGACTTCTTCATTAAATAATACTTCGATACCTTTTTCCACCAACTCCTCATGCAGCAACTGACAGCCTAAATCATCCAATTGACGATCCATTAGTCTGGAAGATCGTTGTAAAATGCAAGACTGTATGCCAATTTCCATCAGCGCCCCTGCTAATTCAATACCGAGCAAGCCGCCTCCAATAATAACGACTTTCTCCCCTTTTTTATCCAGATGCTCCATAAAAAGATCGGCATCCATTCTGGTTCGCATCGCAAAGATCCCAGGCATCATCGGCGTGTCTTTCAAAATAAAAGGTTTGCTGCCGGTCGCAAGGATTAAAACATCATACTCATGCCAGGCGCCTTTGTCATCTTTTACCTTTTTGCATTTTTTGTCAATGCTGACAATACTGAGGCCTCTGTGCAGTTTAATATTACAGTCGGCTTCCTGCTCATCTTTCATTTTAATGATCTGCTCCCAAGATTGTGTACCACTGATATAATCAGGTAACATCACCCTGTTATAGAAGGGTTGATTTTCTTTACTAAAAACTTCTATTTGATCCTCGTTATTGAGTTCTCTGTAACGCTTAACAAATCCAAAAGCACCGGCACCAGCGCCGACTATAAGAATTTTCTGCCGGGGCTTTTTATACCTGTAAACCTCCACCGCCGCATATTTAAAATCTGGTTGTTTTGAGACCGGATCTAATAAGGCATGGGTAATATTATTGGCACGGTTAAGATCCCCTCCTTTTATTTTTCCCCAATGCATGGGCAAAAACACCACCCCTGTTTTTATCGTTTCACTAAGTTTTGCAAGCACGCGCACAGCACCTCTTAAGCCTTTAACCTCTACCAAATCTCCATCTTCAATGCCTCTTTTCATAGCATCCGTCGGATGTATTTCCAAAAAAGAGCGCCCAATATGCTGCTTTAATTTATTAACCTTTCCAGTCTTGGTCATTGTATGCCACTGATCCCTAATCCTGCCTGTGATAAGAATGAGCGGAAAATCTCCACTGAGCGGCTCAGAAGCATTTTCATCAGCAGGACAATTTATGATCGCCTTGCCGGATTTTGTGTAGAAATGGCCGTCCGCAAATAACCTGGGTATATTTTGACAGGCTTCGTCTTTAGAATAAGGCCACTGAACAGATCTTTTTGCTTTCAGGATATCATAATTCAGTGCGCTGATATCCATATTGGTTCCTTTAGTAAGTCTGCAATGCTCCAAAAACACTTTCTCGTTGTTTTTAAAATCAAAACCATGATAACCCATCCTTTTCGCAAAATCACAAAGAATCTCCACATCAGGTCTGGCCTCGCGGGGTGCATCTGTAATTTTCGGTAGATAAGTAATTCTCCTTTCCGCATTGGTCATTGTACCTTCCTTCTCCGCCCATGCCGCCGCCGGCAGGATTAAATCCGCATAATCCAAGGTCTCAGGTTTACCGCTCACTTCTTGTACTACTACAAAAGCCGCCTTTGCAAGCGCCGCTTCTGCCCTTCTTACATCCGGCAGACTGACCAGTGGATTGGTACCCATAATCCAGATTGCTTTTAATTCCCCTTTTTCGAGTGCATCAAACATTTGAGTGGCCGTTAGACCGGGTGCCTCCTGAATTTCCTTTCCGTTCCAGAACCTTTGAACATATAACCGGTCCTGCTTATTGGAAAGCAGTCGGTGTGCAGGCAGGATATTAGACAGACCGCCAACTTCCCTTCCGCCCATGGCATTGGGCTGGCCAGTGAGGGAAAACGGGCCACAGCCCGGCTTGCCGATCCGCCCCGTAATTAGATTCAAATTGATAAGGGATAAGTTTTTATCGACGCCCCGGACACTTTGATTCAACCCCATTGTCCACATAGTAAGTAATCCTTTGGATCTGGCTATCAGATCAGCGACCTCATAGATATCACGCTGGTCAATCCCACAGATTTGAGCGGCTTCACTTATGGAGCGTTCCATCACCTTTGCTGTTAAAGCAGCAAAACCTTCTGTATGCCGGGTAATAAAAGGCAGATCTATTGCCTCTTTTTCGATCAGTATTCTGGCCAGTGCATGATGCAAAGTAATATCCGTTCCCGGATGGATTTGCAAATGCATATCCGCTGTCTGGCAGGTTTGTGTTTTTCTGGGATCACTGACAATAATCCTGAGCGCCGGATTGGCTGCCCTTGCTGCTTCCACACGGCGCCAGAGGATTGGATGGCACCAGGCGGGATTGGCACCCGCCACAAAAATCAAATCCGTTTTTTCAATATCATCATAACAAACCGGTACACTGTCTTCTCCCAGACTCATTTTATAGGCCGCTACTGCGCTACTCATACAAAGCCTTGAATTGGTATCAATATTATTGCAGCCGATAAAACCTTTGACCAGCTTGTTCACCACGTAATATTCTTCGGTCAGGCATTGACCGGAGGCGTAAAAGGCGACACTACCCGGGCCGTATTTTTCAATAATCGCCTTAAATACCCTGGCGGCTCTTTCAAGCGCCGTGTCCCAGCTGACTCGTTTTTTGGGCATTTGTTTATGGTAACGCATCTCAGGATATAAAAGTCGGTCCGTTTTATCCATCACAGTATAATGAAGATTCATCCCTTTGCTACAAAGCATGCCACGATTTGATGGATGCTGTTTGTCTCCCTTGACAACCAGATCCCCATTACTTTGCTTTTGGACTATGACGCCGCAGCCCACCCCGCAATAACAACAAGTTGTTTTAAAATCCTCCGCCATAGCGCTGTTTTTCGATTTTTTTAGTTGTATTAAAGTCTCGTAATTACAGGGCGCAAGCCATTAGCTAAGATTTATACGAACTGCATTTTCCCAATTTGGACACAAAAGCGCTCATCTGTTATTCACAGATAAAAAACTAGCAATATTAATCCTCCCATTCTCAGACAACCGTCCATTGTTAGTGTTCAACCGCCTTCGTTTTCCGCAATTGGTTGATAACCGATATACACCCTTCCGTGCTCTACTTTGACCGGATAAACTTTAATCTGATAATTCTCCCCACTAAGGCATTTACCAGATTGCAGTGAAAATGTTTTCTTATGAAACGGGCAAGCGACCTTAGGCTCCTTGTCAGGACCAACAGATCCGGTCATCCCCCTACTAAGCGCCATCTGATGGCGGTGCGGGCAAAGGTTCTGTGTGGCATACCACTGTCTGCTCCTTGCAAAATAAAAAAGAGCAATTTGTTCCTCGCCTCTTTTAACACAGACGCCACCATTATGAGCAATATCTTCTATTTGGCAGGCAAAAAACCAGTTTTCATTTTCAGGTATGACTTGTTGTTTCTGATTCATATGATGTTCATTAAGGTGTTGATACTAAATCGTTCTTCCGGGACTAATGCCAATCTGGCACTCTTTTTTGGGCGCGCATTTCTACAAATTTGATGGAGGGATCTTTCTGACCCGGATCATTGACAAAGTGATTAAATCGTTTGCGGATATCCGGATCTTCAATGGCCACTTTCCATTCGCACTGATATTGACTGAGCAGCGCTTCCATCTCCGTTTCCCACTGTTGACATTTGCCCAGGCAGTCATCTATGACGACCTTTTTCACATGGTCAATTCCTCCTTCCAGTTTATTCAACCAGGTCGCCGTACGGGTTAACGGGTCGGCTGTTTGGATATAATACATCAAAAAACGGTCAATATACCGGATACAGGTTTCGCTATCCAGATCCTGGGCCAGCAGAAGTCCGTGCTGCGGTTTGCTGCCGCCATTTCCGCATACATATAAATTCCACCCCTTTTCAGTGGCAATGATGCCAAAGTCTTTGCTCTGCGCCTCTGCACATTCTCTGATACAACCAGATACGGCTGACTTGATTTTATGAGGTGTCCTCAGGCCTTTATACCTGTTTTCAATCTGAATGGCAAAACTGACACTGTCCTGCAATCCGAACCGGCACCAGGTGCTACCCACACAGCTCTTTACCGTTCTTATCGATTTACCGTAGGCATGTCCGCTCTCAAAACCTGCATCAATTAATTCTTTCCAGATCAGCGGTAGATCGCTGAGATGCGCGCCAAACATATCAATACGCTGCCCCCCGGTGATTTTTGTATAGAGGTTATATTTTTTCGCCACCATTGCGATTACCAGAAGTTTTTCAGGTGTAATTTCACCACCGGCAATTCTGGGTACTACTGAATAAGATCCGCCTTTTTGGATATTAGCCAGGAAACGATCATTGCTATCCTGGGCCGTGTCATTATTTTTCCGAAGGATCATTTCATTCAGGACGCCGGCTAAAATGGAACTGATGGCTGGTTTGCAGATTTCACATCCATCCCCATTGCCATGTTTTTCCAATACCTCATCAAATGTACTTAACCCTTCCAGTTTAATCAGATCGTACAATTGCTGCCTGCTATACGTAAAATGCTCGCAGATATCTTTAGACAGCTCCTTACCCATGTTTTTTAAGGTCATGGCTGCCAGATCCTTCAGCATTGGTACGCAACCGCCGCAACCAGTACCGGCCTTCGTGAAGGCTTTGATGGCATCAACTGTTTCATGGCCTTCTTTAACTGCCTGGCAAATCGCTGCTTTGGTCACACCTTCACAACTACAGATGAGCGCTCCGTCTGGCAACACCGACAGGCCTCCTCCCGTCTCTTCTTGTCCCCTCTGTTCAGCAAATATCAGGCTGTCCAGGGGTGCGGGAAGCGGCATACTATTTTTATAGTATTGCAATAAATTATTGTACTGAGAGGCTTCTCCCACCATCACACCGCCCAAAAGATATTTACCATCCAAAGAAACGTTCAAACGTTTATAAATTCCATTTACCTTATCCTCATAAATTACATGCTGGGCCTTATCAACCGTCAAAAATGGATCCCCAAAACTGGCAACATCCACACCGATAAGTTTTAGCTTGGTGCTCATATCAAAGCCTGTAAAAGTTCTCTTACGCTTCAAACCCGCCAAATGAGTGCTAATTATATGGGTAGCCGCAACCTCCGCCATTTCATATCCGGGTGCCACCAAACCATAGATAATACCATTATGCGTTGCGCATTCACCAATCGCATAGATGGCGGGGTCCTCAGTCAGCATATAATCATCCACTACAATGCCGCCTCGAGGGCCTGTAGGAAGTCCTGCCGCTTTAGCTAGTTCATCTCGGGCGTTGATACCCGTAGAGATAACCAGCATATCCACAGAAAGTTCACTTTCATCCACAAATTGGATACCGGTGATTTGTGTTTTTCCCAATACCTTGTAAGTATGTTTGCGGGTATGGACTTTTAATCCAAGGGCAGTCAACTTACTGCGTAAAACTGCGCCACCGGCATCATCTAGTTGACGGGGCATTAATTTTGGTGCAAACTCAATCACATAAGTTCGCTCCACGCCGATATCGAGCATGGCCTTAGCCGCCTCAAGGCCTAACAATCCACCACCTAGGACAGCGACTTTTTTAACATTTTTAGCATACGACATGATCTTATCCAAATCATCAATGGTCCTGTAAACAAATACCCCTTTCTTCTCCACTCCGTGAATAGAAGGAACCATCGGGGCCGAACCAGTGGCTAATACAAGGATATCATAAGAAAGCTGTAATCCACCCTTGGTTACAACCGTTTTGGAATCCCTATTCATTTCTATCACAGGGTCACCTAAATACAGCGTTATACCTGCCTTATCATACCAGGATAAGGGAGCCATAGTTAACGCTTCTTCATTAATACCATTAATATAAGAGGTCAGGTGAACCCTGTCGTAAGCAGGCCTGGGCTCCTCACCTAATACGGTTATATGATAATTATTCGATGTTGCTTTGGCAGTGAGTTTTTCACAGAATTTATAACCCACCATCCCATTTCCAACCACAATAATTTTTTTCATAAATTATATTATTAAATTTACTATATAATCTTTTTAATAGTCTATGTCTTTATTTTATGCCATTATTTATCTACTTTTATGTAAATTTAAATGCATAATTTTAATTTTTTGTATTTTTATCTTTGATTTTTCATATTTTATTTTTTTTAATTTCAAAAAATGAATACATTTTCCACTTTAACGCTCGTTGGTGCCGGACCCGGAGATCCCGACTTAATAACAATAAAAGGGATTAAAGCCTTAAGAATGGCCGATGTCGTTTTATATGATGCATTAATCGATCGGGCTTTATTAAATTATAGCAAACCAACCTGTATAAAGAAATATGTTGGTAAACGTGCTGGCAAGCACAGCATGACACAGGACCAAATTTGCGAACTGATAATTAAACTGGGTGCACAATACAAAAATATTGTCCGGCTAAAAGGCGGTGACCCTTTTGTCTTTGGCCGGGCAGTTGAAGAGATCAAAGCAGCCAGGGCCGCGGCCATGAATGTAGAAATTGTACCAGGGCTTTCCAGCGCCGTGGCGGTTGCAACGTCTGCCATGATTCCAGTTACCTCCAGAGGCACCAGTCAAAGCTTTTGGGTGGCAACGGGTACAACCAGTGATGGAAAGCTATCCAAAGATATTTACCTGGCGGCGCAGTCCTCGGCTACCATCGTTTTGCTAATGGCCATTAAACACCTACGCGAAATCATGGCTGTATTTTTGAATTTCAAGCGGCAGGAAACACCGGTAGCAGTTATTCAGGAAGGTTGCACTAAAAATCAAAAAATGGTTACAGGCAACGTACAGAATATCTGCCTGTTGGTTCAACATGCCCGCCTGAAGAACCCTGCTATCGCCATTATAGGGGAAGCCGTGCGCAGTCAAAAAGCATTAACTGAAGTTATACAAATAGGCCAGCCTTTTAATACAACAGAATAATTAAGTGATTTTCCACTTTTTAAATTAAATTCTATCCCTATCTGAATCAAGACAAAAAAAAACAGAGATGCAAAAGCGGGTCAACCCTTGGGGATCGTTTCAACTTTTGTATCTCTGTTTTCCTCTTTACGTTGCCCTTGCGTTCTAACTTAAGTTACAATAGGGCTAAGAAATTCAGATCAGTTAATGCTACAGATAAGTCCATAAAAAGTGGAGCTGAGGAGAGTCGAACTCCTGTCCAAACGCCGCTACCATAAGCTTTCTACATGCTTAGTTCTTTATTACTTGTCGGGAAAAGGCAGGAAAAGAACCAACCAACCTATTCCTTAGCTGTATATGTCTTTTGTCACCGGCACAGCCTGAGATGACAGCATCCTGTGTTTGATTTTGAGTCGGCGGCGGAACCTGGTAACAGGACAACCTGTTCAACGCGGCCCAAATGGGTGTCTAATTAACTAATTAGGCAGCCATAGCAAACTGTCTGTTGCCATTTGAATGTTGAGTATTCAGATTTAAGCGCTAATTACACAACGCGCTGCATGCTTACACCTACCGCTACAAGCGCTGTCAAAACCAGATACAGCCCCATAACCTTCATAAAATGTAGTCATTACTGATGCAAAGAACTATTGCAAAGTTACGCTTTTTTCTTATAAAAACGGCTTTTTAATTACCTTTTGCCATCCTCGTTACCGCTTATATAATTATTAACACTGGTGGATTAAAATGTTTTTATTTGATCATTTTTTTGCTTTGTTTTGTCCTAATCATTTTCATAAAGCGCCATGCACCTGAACGCAGAGCTGAATGCCTTATTTTCTTTAATTGATGATCCGGATGAGGAAATCTTTCATCTGATCTCCAAAAAAATTGTCACCTATGGCAAAGAGGTCATCCCGTGCCTGGAGGACCTGAGTGAAGAAACGGCTGATGACAGGATTCAGCGACGGATAGCCCAGATAATCCGTAAGGTGCAATTTGACAGCCTTATCAGTGAAATCCAGCTCTGGAATGCAGAAAACACCCATGATCTGTTAACAGGCAGCCATCTGGTGGCCAGCTATTCTTATCCGCATCTTTCCCTCGACGGACTCCGCTCAAGCGTCGGCCAATTAAAAAAAGAGATCTGGCTGGAGACCAATAATTTTTTAACCTCTCTGGAGACGGCGACGCTTGTCTCAAAAATCCTGTTTCAGTTCCAGAAAATCCGAAGTGAACATAATAATTACCAGCACCTGGAGCATTTTTGTCTGCATTCCATTTTAGAAAAGAAAAAAGGAAATGCCTTATCTACCAGCATCCTCTATCAACACCTTTGCGAGACCTTAGAGATACCCATTCAATTAATTTCCATACCCGATCAACATATACTGGCCTGTTTTCAAAGGAGTTTTTTGCATGCACCGACACCTGCTGCATATCAGGCCCAGATCCTGTTTTATATTGATGCCACCTCGGGCAAGCTTTACAGTCAGTATGACCTGGACAAGTACTTCGAAGCCTATCATATCCCCAAAAAAGACAGCTATTTTCAGCCGCTCTCCCATCAGATGATTATCGCCAATATGGCCAAGGAGGTAGGTAAGTGCTATTTATCCAAAAGAGATCTGGAACGTAAAAAAGACCTCGATAAAATTGCTGCCCTTTTAATCCAGCCGCAAAAATAAATAATTGCATTTTTGGCAATTTATGCCTTAATTTTACCTGCACTTAAAAATATATACAGCAGACATGATTATGCCCTATCTCACTATTGCCTTATCCGGCAATAAAGGCAGAGGAGTCTTTACCACCCAAGCCATTCCTAAGGGAAAAGTTATTGAAATATCACCGGTTGTCGTACTATCCGCCAAAGACCGTAAGCACATAGAGAAAACAGAGTTGTTCAATTACATATTCGAATGGGGAAAATCTCACCGCAAAGCGGCCGTAGCATTAGGATATGTCTCTGTCTATAATCACAGTTACAATTCCAACTGTGTTTATGAAATGGATTTTGATGAAAAGACCATTACCATAAAAACCGTAAGGGCCATTGCCAAAGGGGAAGAATTGTCCATCAATTATAATGCAGACCCTACTGATACCACAGAGGTCTGGTTTCATCACATGATTAAAGAGCAATAGGTATTTTCTGAATGAAAAATAGTCAGCCGGCCGGGCATCTCAAAACGATCAGGCCGGCTTTGTAATTTTAATGACCGTAAGCGCGGGGAACGTACTAAAAATAAAAGTGCCTACCTTTTCGACCTTTGCACCTCCCTCTATAAAGACCTTACTATAGGCAGCCGTATGTCTAAAATCTGATATGATCGCTACAGCTCCCGGTTTAAGCAGCCTTAAAATCTGCTTACAGGCTTCTTCCCTTTTAGGAGCGGTACTGATATTATGCAGGCAGAGATTGCTGACAATAAGGTCAAAACGATTATCCGGCAGACCAGTTGTGCAAATATCATCGCTGAGGACTTCTATCCTATCCTCCACACCTTCGCTGCGGGCATTGGCCATCAAGGCACTTTTTGAATTCTCCGAGAGGTCCTGCGCGCGCCAGATATCCATGGCGGTGACCTGTCCATCTGTCAGGCGTTTGGCGGCACCAATCGCCAGAAGCCCTTTACCCGCCCCAATATCCAAAACCCGTTCATGGCCGGTAAAACGATAAAGCGCCAGCATCCGGTTCCTATGCTTAATTTTCCCGTATTTACTGTACCAGATCATGAGCAACGCTTCAATGATCAAAAAAATGCCTGTGTATAATATCGCCCAGTTCAAGGAAATAAGCCATACCCCCGCGCTTATCCTAGGCAACACGAAGATGCCCAGGATATAGAGCACTACCCCGATGATAATGAGCTTACGGATCACACCAGGTGCATCAATCCCATAC
>Ga0182744_1003800_pt1 | contig 11637 bp, 10 predicted proteins | sample eDN3rd30CKraftMG_FD_128525 | JGI IMG/M metagenome (GOLD analysis project Ga0182744, IMG submission 128525) | Enriched Miracle-Growth compost microbial communities from Emeryville, California, USA - eDNA 3rd pass 30_C Kraft MG (version 2) (version 2) ...
AAATCCAATCCCACAGGCAAAGCTTGATACTATTTTTGAAAAATTTTACCGATTAGATTCTGCACGTTCCACAAACACCGGTGGAGCAGGGCTAGGTTTGGCAATTGCACAAGAAATTGTCACAGCTCACAATGGAACGATTTCTGTAGAAAGCAACCCGGAAAATACTACATTTACAGTAAAGCTTCCGTCTTAAGAAAATCTTAAGAAGTTCATAAGATTGAATTCCAACATAGCTTCTTGTTCTGTGGTTAAATAATTTCAAGCAGAATAAGGAGGTATTTATTATGGTACGAAAAATAAAAAAGAAAAAGTCAGGAATACGCGAATTTGTAATATTTTTATTGATAGTTGTTGTTTTTGCTTTTGTTTTCAAATTCATCATTACTCCGGGAAACCAACATGAGTTTGAGAAAGAATATGTCGATAAAACAACGCCTATTCCCTCGTCAGAGATAGAACCCGATTCCTCTATTTCTATATCTCCCGATAAACTGAACAGTACTAATGCGATTCTGATCCGTTTAAAAGATCAAACCACTCTGATGCAAAAAAATAGCGAGGAAAAGATCTATCCTGCTTCATTGACTAAAATGATGACAGCTATTGTTGCTATAGAAAATTTGACAAATTTGCAGAAAGAAATACAACTTACCCACTATACCTTTAATGGTCTTTACAGTGCTAATGCTTCTATGGCCGGTTTCCAGCCAGGTGAGAAGGTAAGGGCTATTGACCTTTTATACGGGGTGATGCTTCCAAGTGGTGCAGAAGCTTGTATTGGGCTTGCGGATCAGATTGCTGGTTCGGAGCAGGACTTTGTAGCTATGATGAATCAAAAGGCGGCAGATCTAGGGATGGACAACACTCATTTTGAAAATACCACCGGACTTCACAATGAAAACCACTACACAACAGTGAAAGATCTGGCTGTTCTTCTAAGCTATGCTTTGCAAAATGATACTTTCAGGGAAATTTTTACTTCGTCTCGTCATTCCACACAACCCACGAATAAGCACCCTGGAGGGATAACCTTTAACAATACCATGTTTGAAAAACTCAACAATCAAAACATTATTGATGGAGAAATTTTAGGAGGGAAAACTGGATATACCGATGAAGCTGGTCTGTGTCTTGCGAGTCTTGCAAAAGTGGGTCACCAAGAATATATATTGATTACAGCTGGTGCAAAAGGAGATATCTATTCTGAACAATATAATATTACCGATGCATTAGCTGTATACAATAGAATTGGGAAATAATAAGTTTTTCATAAGATTTTGATATGTTTCCACCTACCGATAGTGCCAAAAACACGGTAGGGAGGAGAAATAGAAATTTAAAAATACCCATATATAAAAGATTTACCGACATTGAGTAAAATGCGGGTATTAAAACGGAGTTACCAATGTTAGGAAATTCTTACTTTTTAGTTCGTGGAAGCATATCAATCGCCATAAAAGTGGTAGGGTTGAGTGGATAGATTAGATAACGGGTAGGTTGATGAGATTTATTTGATGACAAGAGGTTGAGTTGACAAGATAGGTGGAATACACATCCCCGGGGGTCATACTCTAATAAAAGAGATAAAGTCTGTGATATTATTTGAAAGGAGATTTTGATTGTGAAAAACGAACAAGAAGAAATCCTAAAGGGCAATGAAGTGTTAGCGAATAGTTCCGAGGTTATGAAGGATAAATTACGTATATATATTCTTATAGGAACCGTTGTATATACAATTTTAGTATTGTATTTCATGTTCTTGGGGTTTAATAGAATAGATCAAAGAAGCGATTATAATCAGTATACATTTATGATTGTCCCAGAAGGAATCCCACTAAGGTTTCCAGAACTAACTATGTCATGGTTATACGATTTTGGAAACATTGCTGCCTTTATCCCTTTTGGAATAGTAATTCCATTGATGTATCCAGTGCGTTTTAGAAAGTTTATAGCATTATTTATATCAGTGATTTTATTTTTAGAAGTGTTGCAATCTTTAACTTTCTTGGGTACATTTGATATTATGGACGTAATATCTAATACATTAGGCGCAATGATAGGATTTGTGGGATATAGAGTAGGATTTTATTCTAAGCTTAACTTTAAGAAACTTGTTGCATCAGCAGCAACTATGCTTATGTTAATCGTGGGAGTTATGGTTGTTTCTGAAACAATTGATTATGGTGTGAATGTGAATAAAAAAGTAGGACCTATTCAAGCATTAAACGAAATAAATACAAGCTCAGCAATAACTAAAAAACTTCCAACCTTTACTGTGCTAGGGGAAAAGGTACAGCCCAAATTTAATTTGTTTAGCAGCGAGGATGGAATGGATAAAGAGTACTTATTTAATTTAGAAAAGAAAAGTCTATGGTTCTATGCTAATTGTGGTATTCCAGACAATGAAGTATATGAAGGCTCGGTTAAGATTATGATCAATGGACAAGAGTGGGTTCAATTTAGTGATAAAGATGAAGATAAACATATATTGAAGGTAAAGTCGTATTTTGATGGGGAAATAGAAGACGTTAAAATTATAGTTACTGGAAACGCTAAAGTATGGGATGTTAGCATTGCAGAAATAAAGCATTGGTGGGAGTAACTACTATGAACAGTTTCCTGCCTACACTGAATCTGTAAATAATATGTTTGCGCAGTTAAATACCTTGTACAATAACGAGAAGAAGTTTGTAACGCGTAAAAGCGGAGCTAGTAAGGAGCTAGTAAGGCGAATTATTGAAAAGTGACAGTCTTTGATGATAAGTTAATTATAGGATTTAAGCCTGGAGTCGTGATTGATGTTGAAATATAATTATAAAGATAGCCACCGATTATATTAATATACGGTGGCTTTTTTTAGTATTGCTTTTATCAAAAGTGAATGGTATAATCATATTCATGATTCGTTTACTAAAAATAATACACCATTTTAACTATAACGTATTTTTAGCTAAATGTCAATAGTAATTTGAAAAATATTTATATTTATTTTTTTTATTTTTATTTTTATTTTGGAGGTGATCCTATTGTCATTTGAGATTATGAATGTATTTTCATCATTAATACAAAAACAAGCAGTTGATAAAATTGTAAAATGTAATGATTTTACTTTTAGATTTGGGTTAACTTTATCTTGTCAAGATGCCATTGAACTAGTTGAAACGAGAACTGTTTCACTAAAAAGTAATGGACGTATTGAATTTGGTGGTGGCGTAGTTGAAAAAATAATCAAGGAGTTTTGTGATTCTCCTTATATTTCTATGCATAATTATGTAGATACACTTCATGAGTTAATTGAAATCTTTTATTTTTATAAAAATGAAACTCTCGATTTAATTAGTGATGATGAACTGATAAAGTTTATGAAAAATTCCTTTGATGGCAAATGCCAAGGATCACTAGCATTGTTATCAGGAAGAGAACTGGAGAAAATGGCACGTAATGTACGATATGGATATGCACCTGATTATTCAGAGGATAATGAATATGATGAGGAGGATGAAGATGGCGAATATTGAAAAGCAACATATCATTAATAGTCATAATTTGAGTGGAGAATTCTATTTTAATTCTATTTTACAGGAGGCCTATATCTGTGGACTTTTAAATGAGTCTGATTTAGAAAATATTCAGCTACAATGTATTAGTCTCTTAGCATATAAAAGTGAGAGATATAATATGGGTGAAAGCAGTTCTATAAGAGTTGAGACTGCTGAAAGCATTATGAAATCTAATCTTTATTCAATAGGGGTATACTTAAAGTCTATACCAGATCCAGACTATGCTGCATTCGAGTTAAAAACAGTAAAGATTTCTGAGCTGTATGAGAGAGGCAGAAAATTAGTAAATACTAGATTTCAAATAGCAAAGCGTATCTATAATATGGTTCAAAAGAATAAACTAGATACAATAAATCATTCTTATAATTCGACACTTAGTGAAAATGGGATTGGGATTTTCTTTAAATTATACAACTTAGAGTATGAGGCCCATGATTCTCCCGCTTCTATTGATTATCAGCTTTGCAATCCTGTTAATGATTTGGCAGGAATAGAATTTATTCAAAAATACCTTGAGAATTTATACCTTGAGAATGAATTTTGTAAAAAATTTGCAACAGAAAACATCCATCATCTACTTTATGGATATGACAAGAGTTATCCAGAATTATTGATCAATATTTTTGAACAAGTATTAACAGCGGCTTTGGGATGTTCTCTTGCAAACCGTAACATAGTGGAGTTCAATATTACGGGAGAAGATATTCAATACTTATATAAAAAATTACGAAAATATGATCATCATACATTGATGTTAACTATTAACTACGCAACGAATCACATATACGAAGAGTTAAATCTTACAAATCCTTTACTCCAAGAATATATTGAAAGAAGTTTGCCGAAGATTGTAACGAATATAGAAATTGCACTAAAATTAAATACCCTCAGTAAAGTATTTATAACCCCACAAAATCCGGATTTAGAGCCGAAAATCCACTTTGAATCCAGTATTAAAATGGATGATGAAGATTATAGAAAGTTAATTGAAGAACTTATTAGATGCAGATATTCATCTGATAAATTAGCCCTTATAAAGGATAAAGTAAAATCTTTTGATGATTTTGAAGATATATTACTTGATGCACAATTAGAAGAAGAGGAATTTATTTTGCTGTTTAATACTCTCGGAGATGTTGAAATTGCAGAAATGATTAAAAGACACCCCTTTGAGTCGGACATTCAAGTAGATTTATCGGAAGAGGAACAGGTAGTACGATTATATTTGGAAAATTATATGAAGCAACTTTCACCTAATAGACAAGAAAAAATTCTCCAAATTGCAAAACAGCTTATAGGGGTTGATATATAGGAATGGTTTAGAAGAGGTGACATAAAGTTATCAAAGAAAATTATTATCTAATTGGATGGAAACGTATGAGCTCGTAAGTGCTTGGTTTTTAGGAAATTGATAAACGAGCATTGTAATGCAATGGATATGTTCCCGTCTACCGATAGCCCCAAAAACGCAGTAGATATGTTTCCGAGAACGGACTACTCAAATGACATTCATTCTGTCCTCTCAAGCCATGTCGAGGTAGTTTCGCAGATGATTTTAATAAATGAAGCAGGCTCCCGATAAGGGGAAATCCTGCTTCTATTCAAATGTTGGGGCGGCAAATCGTAGTGAATAACCGGTGTGCCGTCTTCTTTTACATCGACCCGATTGACTTCAAGATACTCCCTAGAGTTCCTATTGCAAAAAATCATCCGGACCACTTGCAAACAAAGTGCCATTAATTTATCTGAAATCAAAAATACCTGTATTAGAAATTACTCCATAATACAGGCTCTTCGACGTTAACTTGTGAATCTTTTCAACTTCTGCAAGTAGGAGTATACCCAGATTGACTTTTGACTCTCCCTTAACTGTCCAAAAAAAATAAAAACTTGCTAAATGATAGGGTAATTAAAACTATAACGAGGGTTTGTATAGAATGGCGGTCTCCATCCAATTTCAGGCATTGGCCAGGAATGATTGATATAATCCATCTTTACTTTCTCGTCGGAATAGTTTACCAGCAATAATTTTACTTCCGGATTAAATTCGAATCTCAAAATAGCAGCCTCCTTGATATTTTCTCTTACGTTTTACCTTATTCAAAGCCCATCAATGTAGAGCAAGTCTTTATTTCCTAGGTGTCCTTATAATAACTCGTTGAATGGAAACAGGCACTTCACTTTTCTGCTCATCATACAGTAAACAGAACGTTTACTATCAGGAGGTTTGCCATGAGCCAAGAAAAGAAAGATCGCCAAATGCCACAGATCGATCAAATGCAAGATATTGATTCCTTGGTCCAAATGTCGGAAATGCCCCAACCGCAAATGAATTATATGCAACAAGCGAATCAGATGCCGTATTATCAGATGCCTCAAATGTCTCAATATTACATGTCACAAATAAATCAGTATCCAGGGGGCAACGTGATGGGCCAATATCAAAAAAATCAAATGATGGGTCCGAAGAATCAAATGAAGCTGCAGCAGATCCAACAGCTGCAACAAGCGTTTGATGCAAACAAAGTGGAACACCCATATCCGATGTACCCTAACTATGGGAAAATAACTAAGTATGAGGAAATTCCGTTGAATTTACCGGAACAGCGCCAGCTCTTTCATCCAGGTGTAGAAGGGTTAATGGTGCCTCGGCCGATCATTGAAAACCCAAATTATAAAGGCAGCGGAAAATTAAAAGGAAAGGTCGCGCTTATTACAGGTGGTGCAGCGGAATTGGGGCGGCGGTCGCAATTGCATTTGCCAAAGAAGGCGCGGACGTAGCCATCGCTTATTTAAATGAACATGAGGATGCAAACCGAACCAAAACGAGGATCGAACAACTCGGTCAGCGTTGTTTGTTAATGCCGGGTGACTTGCGGGATAAACAGCAGTGTGTCGCAATCGTAGAGCAAACCATCCGGACGTTTGGCCGTCTGGATGTCCTCTGCAACCATGTAGGGATCCAGTTCCAGCAAAAGAGCCTAACGGACATTACGGACCAGCAATTCGATGATACATTTAAGGTGAATATCTATTCCCACTTCTATACAACCAGAGCAGCACTTCCATACATGAAACCGGGAAGTTCAATCATTCAAACTTCTTCTGTAGTGACTTATGTTGGAGAAAAACAAATGATTGATTACACTGCAACAAAGGGGGCTAACGTAGGATTCACGCGCGCTTTGTCGAAAAATGTGGTAAATAGAGGAATCCGGGTTAATGCAGTAGCACCTGGGCGAATTTGGACACCTCTTATCGCAGCTAGCTTCTCATCAGACCAGGTTGCCGTATATGGTGCCTTTAACCCGATGCAACGGGTTGCCCATCCATTTGAGCTTGCCCCAACATATGTGTATTTAGCTTCTGATGATTCTCGTTTCGTTACAGGCCAAGTGCTCCATGTAGACGGTGGGGAATCTACTCATTCATAATCAGCTCTGCCATCACCAGCCAAGCCATGTGGAGTGCGTGGCCAAATTAATATTAAAATAGGTTGGATTAATAACCAATTTAAGATGTAGGTAAAAAATAAAATAGTGCAGGGTCCTATATTGTAAAAGAATCAGGCTCTTTTATTTTCAACCTGCACCTCAATTGATACTCTATAAAACTAATTGGATATAATAATATTCGTGAATTGTGTCAAATCAGCCAGTAGGGAATCGGTTGGGGGATCAGGTTAAGCATCCTATCTGTTAAATAGACGGATAGATGCCGCATTTCTAACCGGAAAACGTGGAAAATGGGATGGGGGAATTTTTCTTGCATAATCGGAAAACTGTCCCTTATTTACTTCTGTTAGTTACTTAATAAGGATAAGACGCCCTATATAAAAGGGGTACCCAAGTGAATTTTTCATCATTAGGTACCCCTTAATCTACAGGTAAGAAAGTATAAAATTTTGTACTGAGTGTGGGTGTCTAGCTCCAGCGCCTAGCCCCTCGAGGTCATAAGCCACAAAGGAATTGAAGACAAAGAACGTCTTCTATTCCTTTGCGTCTTATGCTTGTCGGGGCTGATCAAGGCGCTTGCGCTTTTCTTATTATTTAAAACACTTTTGTCGTCCAATCCTCACAATTCCAAACTTCGGTCGCAATTTCACGATAGAATTCAGGTTCGTGGGAAACCATTAAGATACTTCCGCGATATGCCTTTAAAGCACGTTTCAATTCTTCTTTCGCGTCAACATCCAAGTGATTGGTAGGTTCGTCTAGAATTAGTAAGTTCGTTTCTGTGTTTAGAATTTTACACAATCTAACTTTTGCTTTTTCGCCACCAGAGAGAACTTCGATTTTACTTTCAATATGTTTCGTCGTTAATCCGCATTTTGCAAGAGCAGCCCTGACTTCTGCCTGATTCATACTTGGGAACTCGCTCCAAATCTCTTCAATACAAGTGTTGTAGTTGGACTCTTTAACTTCCTGCTCGAAGTAACCGATGTATTGATGTTCACCACGTTCCACTTTACCTGAAATTGGCTTAATCAACCCAAGAATACTTTTTAAAAGAGTAGACTTACCAATACCGTTTGCACCCACGAAGGCAATTTTTTGTCCGCGTTCCATTTTCAAATTCAATGGGCGAGAAAGTGGTTCATTGTAACCAATAACAAGATCTTCAGCCGTGAAAATCCAACGACTAGCTGTACGAGCTTCTTTGAAATTAAATTCAGGTTTTGGCTTCTCTTTCCCCAATTCAATTATTTCCATTTTGTCGAGCTTCTTTTGACGGGACATTGCCATATTACGAGTCGCAACACTTGCCTTGTTACGAGCAACGAAATCCTTTAAATCTGCAATTTCTTGTTGTTGACGCTTGTAAGCAGACTCCAGTTGCTGCTTCTTCATTTCATAGATTTTTAAGAAGTTATCATAGTCACCAACATAGCGATTCAATTCTTGGTTTTCCATATGATAAATCAAGTTAACAACATTGTTCAAGAATGGAATATCATGTGAAATCAAGATAAATGCATTCTCATATTCCTGTAAATAGCGCTTCAACCATTCGATATGCTGTTCATCCAAATAGTTCGTTGGCTCGTCTAGTAATAGGATTTCAGGCTTTTCTAGTAGAAGCTTAGCTAGCAAAACTTTCGTACGTTGCCCACCGCTAAGATCATTAACATCCCGATCGAGTCCAACCGCATCTAATCCTAGACCACGAGCAACTTCCTCAACTTTTGAGTTAATTTGATAGAAATCATTACTATCTAGAGTTTCTTGGAGCTCTCCAACTTCTGCAAGTAATGCATCGATATCAGCACCTTCATCACCCATTTTTGCGTAAAGTTCATTGATCTCTGATTCAGCATCAAAAAGATATTGAAAAGCAGAGCTCAAAGCGTCACGCATCGTCGTACCTTTTTGAAGGACAGCATGCTGATCTAAATAACCGACACGAACTTTTCGTGACCACTCAACTTTCCCCTCGTCGGGTTGTAGCTTCCCGGTAACAATATTCATGAAAGTAGACTTACCCTCACCATTTGCCCCAATTAGTCCAACGTGTTCTCCTTTTAAAAGTCGAAAAGACACATTATTAAAAATTGCACGATCACCGAAACCGTGACTTAAATCTTTTACGTTTAATACGCTCATTTTTTTAACTCCTTATCTAATGTCACATGTGGATATCTTACTAAATTTTATCTGCTTTTTCTATCCTTAAGTTGCTTTTGTGGAAAATGCAATTCACTTTTAAGTCTAGCCCTTATTAATTAAATTAGTTTATTGAATTTATTTATTACTTGGGCGTTTAGCGATTGGGGAAAAGTCTATTATACAACCGATCTTGGAGGTAGGATACGAGTTATTTCCATATGGAAATAACTATACAAAAAAATAAGAGAATGAAGGTGAAAATTCTACAAAATACGTCGAATCAAATGGATTGTATTCTTCGGAATAACGGAATATTATGTTAATTTTATATTCCCTGGAGGTTGGGGAGGTATGTTTTTAATCGCAGGGCTAATTGCTTCTATTGGATTACGTTTATATATTGGTAGTTATCATATAGTTGGAAAATTAGTAGAAGGAGAGTATTTTACGGGTTCGGAATGGGATGAAGAATACAAAACTTTACTTTTGGACTCGAGAAAGAGTTAATGTTTGTATATGACGAGTTTCCAGGACCAGTTTTGCAATTAGAATTTGAAGCTCTCATACCGTGGGTATTAAATGAAAAGCCAGGGGACTAGGGAAGGATTGAAAAGGGTTTAATATTCCCTGAAGAAAAAATATACTTAAAAACACTACAGAATCGAAGGCTTCACTTCGGTTTTTTTGTGGTTGGAAAAATTTGTGTAAACATAGCAATATATATCAAAAAAATTATCATCCTTTTCTTTTTGTTCTCGTATTTGTAAGGAAGTTCATGGAATGAGTTACAGTCCCATTATTCTAAGAACAATTAGGTAAACAATATAAGCATTGATTCAGGTTGCCTTTTTATTAGATACATAAAAATGGTGCTCGATAATTTGCTCACTAAGAGGAGAAGAGCGAATTTTTTTTAAAGCTCTTATTTTAGTTTATCTATGGCTAACCGATGAATCCTCAATTCGTCATATATATTTATTTTATTATGGGAATGCTACGGGTAACAGATGAAATAGGAGGACTTCATTTTGGGTAACAACCATGACCTGATAAAGTTAACTTCATCAGAATTGTCATATTTATGGGCAACTTATCTTGCTGATAGCATGGCTATGTGTGTACTTAAGTATTTTCTCGAACATGTTGAGGATGAAGATATTAAGTCACTTACAGTCCACGCATTAAAGTTATCTGAAGAGCATGTTAAGTTCATAAGTGAAATTTACACAAAGGAAGAAATACAGATTCCACAGGGATTTACAGAAGACGATGTGAATTTAAAAGCAAAACGATTATTTTCTGATGTTTTTTATTTAAGGTATATAAGAAATATGGCCAAGGGTGGATTAGTTACTTACGGAAGAGTGCTGCAAAATACATATCGACAAGATGTTCGTTCATTTTTTTCCAAGTGTTTAACGGATACAATTGAACTTGATACAAATGCAGCTGTTCTTTTATTGGAAAAGGGGCTTCTACAACGGCCTCCTGCTATTCCTTATCCTGAAAAGCTTGAATTTGTACATAAACAATCGTTTATTTTAGAAGGGTTAGGGAGAAGGGATGCACTAACAGGAACAGAGGTTACGAATCTTTACGCAAATATACAGACCAATTATTTAGGAGTAGGTTTGGCGACCGCGTTTAGTCAGGTTGCTAAGTCTGATAAGGTACGTAAGTATTTTCTAAGGGGTAAAGAAATTTCATTGAAACATATTAAGGTTTTTGGCAGTTACTTGGAGATGGCTTCGTTACCATTGCCGGCGTCTTATGAACAAGAGGTTTCTGAATCACAGGAAGCACCTTTTTCTGATAAAATCATGATGTTTCACTTTAGTCTAATGATTTATGCAGGAATTGGAAATTTTGGTGTATCTATTGCCGAAACTCAAAGAAGTGATTTAATTGTAGATTATTCACGTTTAGTAGCTGAAGTTCTGAAGTTTTCGGAAGATGGGGTCAATATTATGATAGCAAACGAATGGTTAGAACAGCCCCCTTTATCAGCAAACCGCAGGGATTTATCAAAAGGGTAAAAACAAATTAAACAGTTATTTATGTTTAAATATGGTAATATAAAATTGAAACCTTTACAACTTATAAAGGGGTACGTCCTCTTTATTTTGGAGGAGAAGGCAGAGAAACCTTTTAGTAGGTATTTTCTGCTTTCTTTGATGGGTTTTATTTTTTTATATAGGAGGAGTTTTATAATGAGCAACTTATCGAAAACATGCAAGAGACAAAATCCAAGTTTGGGGGTTATCTATTATGAACCATAACATCCCTCGGCACAGAGAACACTTAGTACAGCAGATGGTTTATGTTGATGAGAACATAAAGGAGCTTACAAACCTTTACAATGCATCCACACCTGTGCAAGAACAATTAAAAAACTTTTTTCATTTATATTTGCTGGAACTGGAGGAGTTGTTAAGTGCTGACCAGAAGAGCAATCTAACTTCTTCGCT
>Ga0182744_1003804_pt1 | contig 11627 bp, 9 predicted proteins | sample eDN3rd30CKraftMG_FD_128525 | JGI IMG/M metagenome (GOLD analysis project Ga0182744, IMG submission 128525) | Enriched Miracle-Growth compost microbial communities from Emeryville, California, USA - eDNA 3rd pass 30_C Kraft MG (version 2) (version 2) ...
CGGCAGGCGGTGAACCAGGATCAGGCCGGCCACGAGCGGCGGGATCGCGAGGAGCGCAAGCGGGTAGCCGCTCTGTGGAAACGTCCACACCTCCACCGCGATGATCAGCGCAATCAGTGTGTAACTGATGCGCTGCAAGCGCAGCGACCACTGGGTCCAGCGGTTGGGTGCGCTCGGCCAGAAGGCGCGCAGAATCAGCGATGTCATACCCCAATGCTGACACGCCCACCCGGCGGCGGTGTACTCCAAATGGAGTACACGAGTGACTTCACATGGACGATTTACGTACGTCCCGTCAGAACAAAAATGGTTTGTGGTTGAGGGCGAACCCCGGGTTTCCCTCCAATGCACCCGAACGTTTTACCGAACGTTTTACCTGGACGATTTACCCACTTAAGGACTCACTACGATGTCAAAGTTTCTTTCCGCGCTAGGACGCTACAGCGCGACCCACCGATTAGTCATAGTGCTCGCGTGGCTCGCGGTGCTCGTTGGCTTCACCACGGTCACGGCCACGTCGATGGACTTGAATGCCGATCCAAGCGCAGGAATGCCGAGCACGCAGGCTTCCAAGGCGCTCGCCGAGGTTCAGGCGAAGTTCCCGGCCATGGACCAGGGCGAGGAGGGCGCCAAGTCCCTCACCTTGGTCCTGCAGACCACGGGTTCGCAGCAGGTCACTGACCCTGCGGTTGGTGCGCAGATCGCGCAGATTATCGACGACGCCTCTGGGTTGCCAAATGTCGCTGCGGTCTCAAATCCACTAGATCCGCAGACGCCGTTCATCTCCGAGGATTTGAGCACGGCTGTGTCTACTGTGTCTTTCACGGGAATTACCGATGACAACCGGGGCGCAATTTACGACGAGGTGCTCGACTTTGCTGATGCGCACCGCTCCGACATCAACATCGAGGTGGGCGGTTCGTTTGAGGACGTAGCCGGGGCACCAGAAATGGGAGCCGGTGAACTCCTCGGTGTGATTGCCGCCTTCGTGGTCCTGATCATTACGTTTGGAACCCTGCGCGCTGCTGGCGCGAACATGCTTGTGGCAGCGTCCGGCGTTGCTGTGGGAACCGTGGGTGTGCTGGCATACAGCGCGATCAGCCCACTGCAGTCCACCATCATCACCCTGGTCACCATGCTCGGTTTGGCCGTGGGTATCGACTACAACCTGTTTGTGATCAGCCGCTTTAGGTCCGAGGTCAAGGAAGGCCGCAGCATCATCGACGCGATTGCTCGCGCCACCGGAACCGCCGGAACCGCAGTGTTCTTTGCAGGTATGACGGTAATCATCGCCCTTGCTGGTCTGACCTTGACGGGTATCGGTTCGATTCGTGACATGGGCTTGGCCGGCGCGTTCGGTGTGCTCATCGCAGTGCTCATGTCCGTTACGCTCATGCCAGTTCTGCTGCGCACGCTCGGCCTGAAGGCACTAAGCAAGAAGGAACGCGCACTCGTTACCGCTGCCCGTGCCACTGCTGAGGCTGCCGCTCACGCTCCAGCCACCGCAAACGCTTCAACCCAACCCAACACCGCACTAACTGTGGAAGGTTATGGGGAGGCGGGGAATCGTCGCCAATTCCTGCGGAGCTGGGTCACCGGCGTAACCAAGCGCCCGGGACTGTCCGCGATAGCGGCAGTAGCAGTGCTGGTAGTCATGGCAATCCCAATGTTCTCGCTGAAAACGGCGTCCAGCATCCCAGGCGGAAGCGACCCAGAATCCACGGAACGCGCCGCATACAACCTGGTGGTGGACAAGTTTGGTGGCGTGCAGAGCCCGCTGCTGGTCCTCGCCACGGGCGAGGGCGTAGGCGAGAAGCTGCCCGCAATCCAGGAGGACCTAGCCGGCCTAGCGAACGTGCAAATGGTTGTACCCGGCGCAGTGAACGAGGCCGGCGACGCCGCCCTGATCACCGTCATCCCAACGGGTGGGCCGATCGACCAGAGCACCCGCGACCTCGTGCACGAGGTCCGCGACCACGCAGCAGACGTGACCGGCGTGACCCTCAAAGTCACCGGTGAGACGGCCATTGGCATCGACACCGACGCCGCCCTGAAAACCGCGCTCATCAAGTACGTGGCCGTGATCGTGGTTGTCTCGATCCTGCTGCTGCTCCTGCTGTTCCGCTCCGTGATCATCCCTGTCATCGCGACGCTCGGATACCTGCTCTCGCTGGGCGTGACGTTCGGTGCCAGCGTGGCGATCTTCCAGTGGGGCTGGATCCCACTGCCCGCACCGCAGGGCGACCCGATGCTCAACATCCTGCCCACCATTTTGACCGGTGTGCTGTTCGGGCTGGCCATGGACTACCAGGTGTTCCTGGTGTCCCGGATCCGCGAGGCCCACTCGCGCGGACTCAAGCCCGTGGACGCGATCCGCACCGGGTTTGTGAAGGCCGGTCCCGTGCTGGTTGCGGCTGCCACGATCATGGCGCTCGTGTTCGCCGGGTTCGCCACGAGCACGCTGACGTTCGCTGCGTCGACTGCGGCCGGCATCACCGTGGGTGTGCTTGCCGACGCGTTCCTAGTGCGTATGGTCCTCATGCCCGCGCTGCTCACCCTGCTGGGCGAGAAGGCCTGGTGGCTGCCACGCTGGCTGGACCGCATCCTGCCGGATGTGGACGCCGAGGGCCACGCGCTTGAAGCTCAGGACGAGTTGGCGGCTAAGGCTGCGGCCGAGATGCTCGCTGGTTCTGGTGCGGGTGGCGCTGGTGCGGGTGAGGATGCTGAGTTGGTGGGTTCCTCCGCTAACTAGCCTGAGTTGGTGGGTTCCTCCGCTAACTGACACGTCCGGTGGGCGGGAGCGTCCAGGCTCCCGCCCACCGGCTTCCCGTCTCCTTAGCCCCTCACCCTGCTGAAACATACGAAAAGTGTTGTAGATACATCATTAATGATGTATCTACAACACTTTTCATATGTTTGGCACCGCGCGTTGCACGCAGTTGCTTCCCGACGATATGGCTGGCTCCCAGCCCCACCTCCCCCGCGCAGTGGTTGAGGTGGGCCGCAGCAGCAACATAGCGATGGCAATCACTACAAGTGCAGATGCCTCGCGAACAAGCAGGCTCAATAGTCCCCTTGCCTATGCACAACAATGCATGCCAGAATAGTTCCCGAGTAGGAAGTTATCTGACATGACAGAGTTGACGGCAACAGAACTTGCGGAACGACTGGGCGTCACTAAACGCCGTGCGTTGGAATTGCTCCGGACCCAAACCATCAGCGGGCACCAGCTTGCTAATGGGACGTGGCTGGCAGATGGTGCTTCTGTTGTGCGTTACCAACTCGGCGCTCCGAAAGGATCCGGGCGCACACTCGATGGTGCTACTGCATGGGGTCTACTCTGGGAGTTGTCGGGCCTACGAGCTAATTGGTTGAGTGCAAGCACTTACGCTCGAGTGCGTCGCCGCATCCGTGAACGTACGCCCGCGGACATTGTTGCGCTGGTTTCATCACGAACTAAGCCGCACTACTTCACTGCAGCAAACGTAGAACGAGCCAGTAGCGGCCTCATCAAAACAGGGCGTGCAGCATCGGATCAGATTTCCTCGGATCTGATTTCAGATACGCGCCACGTATGCGGATACGTTCGCTCAGGAAACGTTACTGAGTACGCGCGCAGCAACTTCATGATCGCGCGACCCACTGGTCTTGATGTCATTTATGACAACACTCTTCCGTTCGAGTATGAAGGCGATCGCATGCCACCCGCGGTCATCGCCGCTGACCTTGCCACTAGTACCGATACCCGCGAACGCAGCGCCGGGCTAAGTGCATTGACTAGATTGAGGGATCAATGGCTGGCCGCACACTAACAGTTGATATGAAGGACGACCATCACATTCCTGCCTGGCAAACGGTTATTGAACTTGCAGCTACTGGCATTTCAGAACAATGGACACTCGTTGGCGGGCTGATGGTGGCTGCCCACTCTCGTCGCGCTGGTGTACTAATGCGCCGACCTACTGACGATGTTGACATCTTGGTTAATTACGCAGCCAACCGGACGAGCCTGCTCGATTCTCGCGCCGAACTCAACAGAGTGGGTTTTGAACTGAGTGAGTTTGAAGAGCACGCCTACCGTTTTGTGCATCCGGATGGGCGAAAGATCGATCTCATGGTTGCCGATCACCTCCCTTCACGAATGCAACCAAGGCTCGCTCGTCGCCCAGCCTTCCCTGTTCCGTCAGGCGAACAAGCGATACGCAGACGCGACACATACATCTTGAACTTTGCATCAGGTCGGTCCGCACAGATCGGTGTCCCGGATGAGTTTGGGGCCCTTGTCGTCAAAGGGGCTGCCTGGCTCGCTGATCGCCGAGACCGCGACCGGCATCTTGATGACGCTGCGGTACTACTGGCCTGTGTTTCCGACGTAACGCTCTTCAACTTTGAATCGAGTAGCAAGAATGACCGCAAGAGAATTCGCGCGCTCCTCGGTCAACTGGCCGATCCATTGCATCGTGCATGGCTCGCCCTTGACGAGTCAGATCGTGAACGCGCCACATTTAACCTAGCGGTCATGCAACAAGTTATTGAAGGTTAACTTGCCATACCCGCGCGTTGCCTGCAATTGCTTCCCGACGATATGGCTGCTTCCCAGCCCTACTGCTGGACCCAGCCCACGCACCTCGCTCACTTCCGGGTTTTGGGTTCAGCCCCGGCGAAACGTCGCGCGGATGAGCGGGAATGAAACCAAAGTACGGAACTGAACCGCCCCTTCTAGCCGCACCCATCGGTCATTACCCCCAAATGGTTCGGTTACCCCCTGCGACAGGGGGTAACCGAACCATTTTGGGGGCTATGGCGCACACAATGCTCACGCCTCCCAGCGCAAAATATCCCCCGGCTGACAGTCGAGCACCTGGCAGATCGCCTCGAGCGTAGTGAACCGGATTGCCTTGGCGCGCCCGTTTTTTAGCACGGCTACGTTTGCGGGCGTGATGCCCACGGCCTCGGCAAAGTCCCCCACCGACATTTTCCGGCGTGCGAGCATTACGTCGATATCCACCACGATGGCCATCAGATCACCTCTGTGAGTTCGTCATGGTTGGCGATGGCCGTGACCAGTAGCCCGCGCATCACGATCATCAGCAGCGCGCCGGTCACGCAAATCCCGAACGCTCCGTTGAGCGCCAGCACCATGGGTGGCCCGCCGATGTTTTCTACCCACAGCATGTCCGCGGTCACACCCAAGCACAGCACGGCCGCAACGCCGCACGCACCAATAATGGTGTTGACCAGCGGCAACGATCCCCTGTTGAAGATTTCGCCTCGGGCTACCAGCCCTGTGAGCCGCCACATCATCACGAGCACAACTTGGAAGCACACGATCGCCAGGATCGCCGCAACAACGTACGGCCACCTCAGGTGGGCAACCTCGGGCAGGTCCGCCACAACCTCGCCCGAGCCGTTGGGTAGCAGGATCTGAACAGCCAGCGCGGCAAGCCCAAGGCACACAAGAGCCGCTCTTAGGCCCAGAATCGTCAGTTTCATAGATTGATTATCAATCAAAATCTATCGTTTATCAATAGATGACCCGTCGGCCATGCCTTTCCCGACGATATGGCCAGGTTCCAGCCCCAGCTCACCCCAGCTCACCCAATCCCACCCCGCCTCACACGGCGCCCTTCCCATACCGACTACGCCTGTGTAGTCAAAGCCGTCAGACTACAGAAACGTAGTCAACAGCTCGTGATTACGGTAATGTAGTCAGAGGAGCAGTTCGCAGCCACTGCCCTACCCCAGCAGAGGGAGCACACGCATGCAGGCCATCATCAATTCACCAGCGGATATGGGGAACTTCATCGCCGCACTGCGCAAGAAGTATGGCCTGACTCAGCGCGAACTTGCTTCCCGCCTAGATGTCAGTCAACGCTGGCTTTCGGAACTTGAGTTGGGCAAGGGGAAACTCGCTAACGAGCGCTATTTTGAAATTTTGGCCGCGCTTGGCATCCAGCTCATCGGGGTTACGGAAGATGACTGACGGACGCGACCCACTCGTCGTTAATCTGCAGGGCCACACCATGGGCCAACTGCACCCGACCCACGGATTCATGTGGGATGAGGGGTGGGCGGCGCTGGCACCGTTGAATGCGATTCACCTGTCACATTCGCTGCCATTTGGCGTGCCCACCAGCAACTATGAGCCCTTTTTTGGCGGTCTGCTTCCTGAGGGGATTGGGCTAGACCGGCTTGCCCGCGAGATCAAATCGGCAAGCAATGATTTGTTTGCGCTGCTCATGGAGGTTGGCGCCGACGTGGGCGGGAGCGTCACTATCGGTGAGCCGCGACCCCCACTCGATCCCATCGAGATCAGCGAGACAGATTTTGCGGGGATCCTTGAGCAGGCAGCGGGATATATTCGCGGTTCCAGCGTGGGTGGAGGAGGGTCGGCGGCCACTGGCGTACAGCAGAAGGTTGCACTCACCCGTGACGCAAAGAGTGCGAAGTGGCTGATCGGGCGCGGTAGTACGCCGTCCACACACCTGCTCAAACCGGTTCCCGTGGAGTACGCACAAAGTGCTCGCTCGGAGGCGTTTTTGAATGACGTGGCCGTACGTTTGGGCTTGTCAGGCCATGATGCATGGGTTGAGCCTGCGGGGAATCGTGTGGTTCTGGTTGTGGAGCGGTATGACCGCGCGGTCGATTCACAGGGGCAGATTGTTCGGCTGCATCAGGAGGATGCGGCGCAGGCCTTGGGGCTGCCATGGGGTGGTGACGCCAAATACGAGTCGCAAAATCCTGCGGCGAGTTTGAAGAATATTGCCCAGTTGCTGCGGCAGCGCGGGTCAGCGTTTGGGTCTACCGGCACTGCGTTGAGTTCCGATGCGTTGAACAGCGCTGGTCCCGCGGCGGTGGGAGAGCCTCGCGTCGTTTTTCAGTCTGACCGTGAAAGGCTGCTTGCGTTGGTAACGCTTAACGTGGCGGCTGGTAATACTGACGCGCATGCCAAGAATTTTTCGTTCATGTTGCCGCCGTTGCAGGTTCCAATGCGACAGGCTCCGCCATTGCGGCCCGTGACTGGTGCACGTCTTGCTGATGCCTACGATCTTGTCCCACAGACCTTTCTAAATCCGCAGTCGAGCCCGCTGGCTATGTCGATTAACGGTGTGGCATCGGCTGCACGCGTGACCGCGCTAGATCTTGTTGCTGAGGGTTCGTCGTGGGGCCTGCGACCTAATCGTGCTGCACGTGTTGTGGAAGAGTCGCTGGCCGCGATCCGTTCTGCTGTGGCTGCTTTACCTAATCGGCATGGTGAACCCGCGCGTTTGCGCGAGTTTGTGGACGTACAGGCCGCGAGTTTATTGGCAGGCGATCCAGCGTGGACTAGCGCATTGCCTCCGGCAATCCACTTTCTTTGAAATAACTTTCGGGTGCGGCTTTCGTTGTGCTGCTGTGCTTGACGACGATATAGCTGGACTCATTGACCCACTCCCGAACCAGCGACGCTAGGAAAATTCGGTGATGGTGACGATTCCCGATTTCCTAACCGCTGCATCACGGCATCAGTCATTTTAGCAACCCAGCTTCAAGAGTTGTTCAGACTATTCCTTACGCACAGACTGTTATGGAATAGCATGAATGTCTAGATATTACTTAGATGAGCCGCTACATTAAGAAATACTTGACCTTTAGGCGCAATCAAGTACCATCTCTACTAACACTGTCGTTAGGAAGGGTTACACATGCCACGCTATGGCGAGCGCAAGTACCGTGTTGGAATCGATGTTGGCGACCGATCAGTTGGATTAGCCTTCATCGAGTTCGACGAGCAAGACATGCCTTCTGAATTACTACGAATGTTCACAGTCAGGCACGACGGCGGTATAGATCCAACCACTAATAAGACACCAAAGAGCCGAAAAGAAACCGCGGGAGTTGCCCGCCGTGTACGCAAAATGCGGAAGCGGCGAACAAGACGACTTCAAGAACTAGATGCGCTGCTCATGGCATCTAGTTTTCCCATCGTGGATGTTTCTGTCGGTGAAACATATGAATGTTGGCAAGCACGAGCCGCTGCGGTCGAAGGCTTTATCGCAGATGAGCAAACACGGCTCGAAACTGTTTCACGTGCCATCCGGCATATGGCACGGCACCGCGGTTGGCGCAATCCTTGGCTGACGTGGCAAGGCTTCAAAGAATTAGAAGTACCAACCGCCAATCACCAGAAGAACATCGAATCCGCTAATTCGAAATTGCATCTGGATCTCGAAGACACTGCCACGTTGGGCCAAATTGCAGCAAGTGCTTCCGCAAGCAATTGGATGCTACGGCCCCGCAACGGCCAGAAACGAAAAGCGGCCAGCGATCCCGTTCTGGTCGCACAAGTTCAACAGGCAGACCAGCTCGCCGAACTGTACAAAATTCTTGAAGTGCAGCGTATAGATTCCACTATCACGGAGAAGATTGCGCGAGCAGTATTCGATCAAGTTCGACCCTATGTTCCTAAGGGAAACATCGGCCTAGACGAGCTCCCTGGGATGGGCAATCATTATCGCGCGTCAAAGGCATCACTCGCCTTTCAGGAGTTCCGTGTTCGCGCAGCTGTAGCCAACCTGCGAATTAAGAACACAGCTCGTGGTCAAGAACGATTCCGACTTGATCCTCAGGATGCGCAGGCCGTAGCAGAGTATCTATTGACTTGGCGAGAGGATCAGCCACCTCAGTGGGGAGACGTTGCCAACGCACTTAACATCGATGAAAACCTTCTTGTGATTCCGGTATTTGAGGATGCCTTCTTGAAATTGGCACCTTATGACCGTACTTCAAGTGATCTCGAACAGCGCCTCTCTTCTTCTGCAAACAAGAAGAAGGTTGCTGGGGTGAGAGAGTGGTGGGATTCAGCAGACACACAGATGCGTGAGTTGTTCATAGAGTTCATCACTTCTCCCAATGAGAGCGTGTATGAGGAAGCGGATGAAAGCGGCTTCTCGGATGTATTCAACGGGTGGTCTGATGAGGCAAAGGAAGTCCTCCTCGGGATGCAATTTGAGTCCGGCCGCTCTGCTTATTCTGTTGAAAGCCTGCGGCGTCTGAATCTTCGTTTGCGAACAGGCGAAGTCGATCTACACGAAGCTCGCCGACTGGAGTTCGGCGTTGATGACACCTGGCGACCATCTCTACCGTCAATTGATGAGAGGACAGGACAGCCCGCTGTCGATCGTGTCTTGACGATTGTGCGCAGAGCAATTATGGGAGCCGTAGATAAATGGGGAGTTCCAGAGGCTGTAGTCGTAGAGCACGCACGTAGTGGATTTATGGGGGCTTCCGCTCGGAATGACTACCTCAACGAGGTTTCACGAAGAACTGCAACTCGGGCAAAACTTCGCGAAATAGTCAAGCAACAAGGTGTAGAACGTCCAAGCGACGGCGACATCCACAAGTGGGAGTGCATCAATCGTCAACGCTGCACCTGTGCATATTGCGGCAACGAAATTACCTTCACCACGGCCGAAATGGACCACATCGTTCCACGTGCAGGAGGAGGCTCGAATGTACGGGAGAACCTGGTAGCCGTTTGCCGACGGTGCAACTCAGAAAAACGGAACATTCCATTTGCGATCTTTGCCGATTCAGATGCTCACCCATACACGTCCCTTAATGAGACCCTCACTCGTGTTAGAAATTGGGATTGGTCCAGGGACCGTTCCGAACAGCGCCTCAAGAACCGCATGTTGCAACGTTTGAAGCGCCGGGAGAGCGATCCAGAAATTGATGAGCGCTCACTGGCATCGACGGCTTACGCAGCAGTAGAAGTCAGACAGCGTATCGCTGAGTACCTTGGGCGGGTGACCGGCAAAGACGAGCTAAACCGTGTGCAGGTATACACGGGCGGGGCCACTCGCGAGGCACGTCGTGCCGGAAAGATTGACGCGCGAATCCGTATCCGAGGTAAGGATGAAAAGGACCGTTTTGATGTCCGGCACCACGCAATTGATGCAGCGGTCATGGCCACACTGAATCATTCTGTTGCATTCACACTGCGTGAACGTGCCGAAATGAAACGCTCAGCTACGATGAATCGCTATCTGGATCCGAATGAAGAATGGAAGGATTACTCTGGCCGGACGCCATCAGCGCAGGAACGCTTCACCGTGTGGCGTCAACAGGCCCACAGACTTGCTGACCTCATTGTGGATGCCATAGAAGCGGATTCCATCCCTGTAGCACAACAACTTCGCTTGAGTGCAAGCCGAGGTTCTGTGCACAAGGATACGGTCTCTGCACTCGTGCGCAAGCAGCTAGGGGATCCGTGGACGGCTCAGGAGATACTTCAGATCGTTGATCCCGACATCTACGCACTCCTAAGGGACTTTGCCACACCAAATAGAGGCGTTTTGGAACTCGATCCTTCTCGCCGTGTCCAACTTCCTTCAGGAGTTTGGATCGAAGGATCCGATCTCGTGGAGGTCTTTCCAAAAGCTGCAGCTTCAATGAAGATCTCGAGTGGCAGTGTGGAGATCGGCGAACAAATTCACCATGCGAGGGTGTACGCGTGGCGTGGCACAAAGGGCGAATTCCAGTATGGAATCCTGCGTGTATTCACTGCCGAGTTGCCTTGGCTACAGCGGCAAGCAAAGTCGAAAGACCTGTTCACGATGAACATCGACGACAGATCCATGTCCTACCGTGACTTGCAACCAACGGTGAGGAAGAAGATCGAATCCAGTGAATCACAGTGCATAGGTTGGCTTACACAAAACGACGAGCTCGTTCTCGATGTAGAAGTGCTGCAGCAAGGATCCGATAAGCTCGCACACTTCCTGAAAACATATCCAGAATCCCGATGGAAGCTAGACGGCTTCCCTATGAGCAGGCAATTCAGGATCCGACCTCTCTATCTCAGTAGGGAAGGTTCTGACCATCTTGATCCTATTTGCGCAGAAATCCTTGAAAAGGGTGCGATCGTGAGCGCCTCAGGTGTATTGAACAATACACACCAAGTTCTCCGTCGAGATAGTTTGAGTTACGTGCGATGGCGCAGCCAAGGCGGACTTCCCGTCTCTTGGTCTATCTCGGTCGCCGCAACTAATACATTAGGTGCAGATGTGAAATGACTGGGTGGCAGGTACTCGATCTCCTTGACTACGACGGTCCCGTTGCGACTGAACGTGGAGCACTGGTTATCGGCTCAAATCGAGTACCTGTCGCCGATCTCGCAATGGTCTTACTTGGACAAAAAGTTCGATGGGGATATGGCCTTGTCGATAAAGCAGTGCGGTTTGATTTTTCTGTTCTGGTTTGCGACTGGCGCTCGATTCCCATCGCGTCACTTACTGGTTGGTCCGAGAACACCCGAGTCGCAGCCAGACACCGAGCTCAAGCAGATCTAACCGAGCCCCGACGCAAAAGTGCGTGGATGCGTATTGTTCAGGAAAAGGTCCTCAACCAGGCTCTCGTCCTCGAAACGCTTGGCTCAGAAGCGACAATCCGTCTCAGATATTTGGCAAAGTCTGTGAGAAGTGGAGACCCGTCAAATGTGGAGGGCCAGGCAGCCGCGCTCTATTGGAGTTCAGTGTTTGGACAGGATTTCCGTCGTTCACCCGAGTCTCCAGACATCCGAAATGCTGCCCTCAATTACGGCTACACGCTCCTTCGAGGGATCGTCATTCGCGAGGTCGTTGCAG
>Ga0182744_1003805_pt1 | contig 11621 bp, 7 predicted proteins | sample eDN3rd30CKraftMG_FD_128525 | JGI IMG/M metagenome (GOLD analysis project Ga0182744, IMG submission 128525) | Enriched Miracle-Growth compost microbial communities from Emeryville, California, USA - eDNA 3rd pass 30_C Kraft MG (version 2) (version 2) ...
ACTTGGGCGGGCACTGTTCTGGCATTCAACTTAATGTTCGAAGCGCTCCATGAAGAGAATCTCAGGCCCACCCAGCATGCTTTACATCAAAAAACCAATAGTATATTAGATCAGGTAGCAGCGGCGCTTGGCAATACACGGGCAGTTACAAAAAAATATTATGTTCATCCCAGTCTTTTGCAAAGCTTTGAAAGTGCCGGGTTTGAAACTGCTGTGACAACGATCAGACAATGCAACCTCAAATCTAATTATAAAACAGGGGAAAGAGAGCTTTTGCGTTTTATGGGAAAACTGGCTAATAAATGACCGAGAAATGGTGACGATCTTATGCAAAGTACGTCAACAGCTATAAAATCAAGCTAAGCCAAATAATTCAATTTCCAACCATTTACAGGACGAATAATTTCCAATCGCTATGAATTAATTTTAATGTCATTGGAAAAAAGCTGATTTAGTTTAGCAATAGCTAATAACTGGACTTGATTGTATACCCAAACGATTTGCTATGGGGACGATTTCAGTAAAAAGTCTTCATTTTATTGGTTATTAACGGTTTTATTGTCAGTGGGTGTAAGCAACCCCCAATTTCAAGGAGGATCTTGAAACGGCTGTAGGGGACCCTGTTTGTTTTACAACAACCAGCATAAGGGGTCATATTGTTTATGCAAACGTTTACTTTGTGGTACGTATTTGTGTACGGTATTGAAAATCAGAAAATATTGTGCAGTTCATTTGGCGATATACAACCAGAATAATTAGATTGTTTGATTAAAAATGAAGGTTTACTCGTTGTTGCTTATATTTTGTATTCAAAAGTGTTTATGGTGTTATTACCCGAATCAATAAAGTATTCAAAAAAAAATTATGGTGATTTTTAAACAACCCTTCGTTAAAAATTAAAGAAATATTAAAACTAACAAATATTTGGAATAAATAATGCCAGCAATTTTAACTAAAATAAATTTACGCAAACGATTGAGATTATTGATAATCAATAATTTGATTTTTTTCTGAGTTCGCAACTTTTGCATGGTTAATAATTATCCCCTTTTTTTGTTAAAGAAATTATTAACAGATCAAGCTGTTTTAAGGAGAAGATTTTAACGCAAATTTTCAGTGTAAGATTGGAAAGTTTAAAAGAAATGAAAACGTTCTACTTAAAATGAAAAACGCTGGTAACCCTTAATAAACTGATTGGGAATTTTTAAAAACCGTTCTAATGTTTAATGTTTTTTGGATTATACAATTAATCAAAAGGTGCAAATGCGGGACCAATGATTGTTTTTTGAAAATGAGTGAAAACGATTTCTCCAAATTCACAGTTAAACAAATACACTTCAGGAAAAAAAGCAATTATACCATGCCATATAAACAGATTGTAAACAGGCTATTCGGACAACAAACATGGGGTCATACTAATCTTGGCACAGGTTCAAATTCTCCTGAGCAAAATGGTTATTATTTAATGGTCTCTCAACATGGCCTTGAAGTTTATAAGAGAAAAGCATTGGCAATCCATCCGCGAAAAAACGGAATATTACCTAAATCTTTTCGAGGGACCAGTTTTTCGAACCATTTTCATTTCTCCAGTAACTAACCTAAACACGAACTTGATTTCATCTGGAATATTTCATTCTAAAAATTTTAAGCGCAATAATGGCCAAATATCAAAATCAAATTATGAAAAAGCTGCTTTTATACCTGTTGGGAACCGTTGGTTGTTTTTCCTTGCTCAGGGCGCAGGATAAGGCGGCTGATACAACTGTTATCTTAATGGATACTGTCCGCAAAGACGCAGCTAAAAGGACAAGCGATACATTATTTCGTTCTGGTTTATTGGATTCCATGTTGGAAGCAAATAGCGGTGCGCATTTTATCAATGCCCAACATCAAAAAAATCAGAAATTACACCGTTTGAATATGGGTTCTCTAGGCCGCCAGCCCTTTGCCAGCGTCCAGCAAATCTTAAAAGGGCAAGCTGCAGGTTTATATATCAATGAATCTTCAGGTGAGCCTGGTGTGGAGAGCCTGATGTTTTTGCATGGCATTACTGCGCCTTTAATTAATAAAAAATCTGCCTACGATCAACAGCCCGCTGTGTATGTCGACGGTATTCCTCTTGTCGTTAATTCTTCCTTGAGTTATATTATCCAGCACTATGATTTTGCTTCAGTCGGACCTGCAACCAACCTGTTGTCCACCATTAATCCAAATAATATTGCATCCATAGAAGTATTGACAGATCCGGCAACTTTAGCTGCGCTTGGACCGTTGGCCGTCAACGGGGCTATTTGGATTACCACCAAAAGAGCAGAAAGCGGTTATCGGAAAATTTCCATCAATGGCTATTACGGCATAGCGGCGCATCCACAGATAACACCCATCAATGCATCATGGGAAAATGATTTCAGAAGGCCGTTTTATGATAAATATGATGATGGCAACCAGATGCTGAACTACCCCACCTATTTAAAAGATTCTTCTGATTTAAATTATTATGGGCCAGCCAATTGGGTGGATGCCTATTATTCTAATGCACCCATTCATTCAGTAGATATGAGCCTCACCGGAGGGACGCCGAGGGCAAATTTTAGATTTATGGTCAATAACGCTCGGTCCGCTGGTGTGGGAGACGGTACATTTCTGGACAGATACGGATTAAACTTTGCCATTAATATGGCTCCTTTAAAGTGGTTTACAGTATCTGCCATGGTTAATGCCTCCAGGCTACAACGCAATCGCAATAAAAACGTTCGGGATCGCATGGGGGAAACGGGTTATATGACAGATTTGTCCAACCCATTACCTCCTAACAGACAAATTTATGAAGGAACTTATCTTAAATATTTTGATGATTCCTTTGATGACAATAAAATAAATGCCTTTAACGGATTCATATCGGCCACAGCCAAATTATCCAACCTGACTTTAAGTTCAAAACTGGGTTTTGATTATAATGAAGGAATTAGGGATGTATTCTGGGCCAGCGGGCTAATGGAAGGCAATAACTATCTCTCCAATTATTTTTCTTATAACCAACGATTAATGATTGAAAATACTGCCAGCTATGATATACATCTTCCCAATTCCGATTTACTTGTAATTGACGCTGGCCAGTCCTTCGTAAAAGACCGGTATAAATATGATTACGGTTATGGATACAATACGCCCAATGATTTTATCAAAATCAATAAAATTGACATTTCTAAAATTAAAAACGGAGAATCTCCTTATTCTGGACTGAACCCTTATATGTTCCGTTTTACCGACAAGCAGGCTATGAGCCTTGCCTCTCTATATGGCCGTGTTCGTTATCAAACGCTAAATAAAGCCTTAAATCTGGGCGTCACTGTGCGATATGACGGTTCTTCAAACTATCCGGCCGATTCACGGTGGATGCTGGGACCGGTTTTCAGCGCAGATTATGACTTTATGAAGAATGTGTTGAAGCCACAAAGCGCTTTCAGTACATTGAACATACATGCATCTTATGGCCGCATAGGCCGGACTTTATCTGAGGACCGTTTTGCGGCCGGTCCACAATATATTGTGGATATGGGCTGGGGGCCGGAAAGCGGCGTAGGTTCTTATAGAGGAATGGCAGGTATTTCCAGGCCGTATAGAACAGGCTGGGTGGGCTACGGCATCCCTTGGGCATTCAGTGACAAAACCGCCTTTGGACTAGCTATGGGTTGGCTGAAAGACCGTATTGTATTATCTGTAGATCTTTATAACAGAGATGATAAAAATCAACTCTTGGCAGTGCCCGCTCCGGCTTCTTCCGGATATGCCTATCAATATGAATCCGGTCTCTCAGTAAACAATAAGGGGATAGATGCCGCCCTTTATGCTGCGATCGTTAAAACAGAAAACTGGCAATTTTCACTTAGGGCGAGCACAAATTATAATAAAAACACTTTAAAATCACTCCCAGGTGGCGTTCAGCAGCTAATCATTGATGATCAGAAATTACAAGTAGGGGCTCCCGTTGACAATTTCTGGCTATATGAAAATCAAGGCAGCTATTCAGGAAATGGAACACTCACTTTTAACGGCATACCTTTTCGGGACGGGGATCCGGCATGGAAAGACCAAAATGGGGACGGCGACGTGAATAAAAACGATAAAGTGCTGAAAGGTAATTATTTACCTAAAATTAGCGGCGGATTTGGGGGCCATTTGGCTTATAAAATGCTGAGCATTGATTTTAATTTCTTTTATGCTTTAGACAGGCAAGTACTGAACCGCTTTGTCGCCAATCGATTTGATTTCGTCCACAGCGAAAGTGCCAGTGATATTAATTCAGTGAAAGAAATTACCTATTGGCAGCTGCCTTTAAACCCGGCAGACTATCCCCAGTATAATCCCTGGAGCGATGTAGATCCATACAGAGAAGATCAGGATTTGTTTTTGCAAACTGCATCCTTTTTAAAATTACGAGATCTTACCATCGGTTATAACCTAGTGCGCACCAAATGGTTTAAAAAGGCCGGATTTAATCATGCCGAAGTCTACCTTAGCGGCACCAATTTACTGACAGTAACTCCTTTTAAGACCGGTGACCCAGAATTGACAGAATATAACGGCATTTATGATGGATATGGGATGCCGATGCCAAAAATATATTCAGTCGGGATCAAGCTTGATTTTTAATAATTGTTGGATGGTATAATTAAAAATTGTAATATAATGAAGTTATTTTCAAATAAAGGCAAAAACAGGAGCCGCATTGTATGTACTTTGATGATCAGCAGTGCACTTTGGATACTACCTGCCTGTAATAAACAACTGGAAATTAAATCCACTGCCCTGTCCAACGAAAAAGGTGCCTGGGATTCTTATGATGACGTTGGGAGCGCCCTGACAGGCCTTTACGGGCTCTTACGCACTTCCATGGCTGATCAGAACGCTTACTGGTTGTTCGGTGATTTAAGATCAGGAGATTTTACGGCCGTTTCCAGGCCGGATTTAAAAGCTATCATAGACGGTAAGCTGAACCTGACCTATCCGCTCATCCAGCAACTATTGGACTGGCGCCGTTATTATGCAGTAATTGATGCATGCAACCAGTTTATTGAGCATTCTGGTCAGGCCTTGATAGATAAACGCTATACAGAACTCAATAACAAAGTAGATATAGCGCAGGCAAGAGCTATCAGGGCTTATACCTATTTTTATATAGCCCGTATTTGGGGGGATGTTCCATTGATAACCTCTACCCATGATGGCGCCTTTGAATCCGTTCCAAGAGCCAGTCAGGAAAAAGTGTTGTCCTTTGCCTCAACAGAACTGCAGGCCGCAGCCAAAGTCTTACCCTTTGTGTATGGGAAAAATGATGATCCTATTTTCCCAGGACAATATTACGGGTACGATTATACCAAATACTATAACACCCTATTTAACCGTGTTTTTGCCTATGCTGTACTGGCACATATAGCTGCCTGGCAAGGCAAATACAATGAAGCATCTGCTTATATTGATTTTGTGATCAACAATTACCCGGAGATTGGTGCCTCCTTAATAGATGATATCACCGAATTGACAGACGGAGATAAATTCTTCAATGACAGGGTGGATGTTCGCCAGATGTTCGGGATGTATATGGCCACAGGTTACAACGAATCGGGGATCAGCGGAATGGGCCATTTAGAATCACTAACACTTGCCACGCCATTGATCAGCAAACAGCGCCCCGATATCTATGTTTCCAAAGACAGTATTAATAACATTTTTACAGATGTCAATGACGTACGTTTTGGCAGAGATACCATTACCGGTGTGTTTTCTGAAAATTATTTTACAAATTACGAAGGTGATATGCCGATTTTCAGCAAGATCAAAGTCATTGGTGATGGAAGTTCTACAAACCTGGCCGTTTACAGTTCCTCAATTGTTCCCGAAAGGCTGGAAGAAATCTACTTGTTGAGATCCGAAGCCTATGCAGTAATGAATCAGACTACAGATGCCATTACAGCACTTAATAAAATCAAAAGTATCCGGGGTGTGTCATTGTACCATGGTGCCGGTGGTGCTCCACTCATAAAAGCGATTTTTTCGGAGCGCAGAAGAGAATTAATGGGTGAGGGGTGGAGATGGTATGACTTGATCCGCGAAAACAGGCTCCTCAGAGATGATGCCGCCTTCAATGAATTATTGGATAAAGGAGGTATATACTGGCCTATTGCACAAAAAAATGCGACTGGTAGTGTTGAACAAAACCCTTACTGGCAATAAAAATTTTTCATCAAGCTCATTGGAAGATAAATCGCATCTAGTCACTATTTATAAGAACACAAAGAATCATTCAAAATGCGTTTAAATAAAATAATTAAAATTAAGGCTTTTTCATTAATGGAGTGGGCACTGCTTGTAACAGTCTGCATGGCAATTGAGCTACTTTGCTATAGCTGTAATAAACCTGAAGGCCCCTATTATAACTATGTCAATAATGTCCATATTTATGATGGCAATTCACTGGATTTCTTAGAGCAGCAAAGAGGAGTTTACGATTCACTGCTATTGGTCATCAATCGGCTACCTGATATCAAAGATTCGATTGCTCTCGATAGCGTCACGCTGGTGGCAGCGACGAATAAAAGCTTTGAAATTGCTATCATGAACCTCAATGCGCTGAGAAAAGTTCAGGGTAAAGGCCCTTTATATCTGGCGAGTGTCGATTCAGCGGAACTGGACACTATTATGGCCCGCTACGTGTTGAGAGGCAAAATATCGACTGAAGAAGTTGACCAATACGTGGACGGGATTCCTGCTTTCGGAATAAAGTATGATAATGAAATGAATCTGCAGTATAAAAAGACCAGCGCAGATGGTGCTCAGCTTTCCGGCCCACAGCTACTCTATATATCGGATATGAAAGGTTCTGCCTATACGGATAACTGGGTCCGTTCTTCCACCGCTTCCGTCAATTTATTTACGGATAATGGCGTCGTCCATACGCTTGTCCCCAGCCATGAGTTTGGGTTTGGAGAGTTTTCCATCCGTTTAAATAAATAAAGTAAAATCTGACACAGAAATTGAAACGAACAGTTATGTATAATAAAATTAATAAGCGTTTAATGGTAGCTTGCGCAACGATCCTCTTGATTTCAGGATGTAATAAGCTGGTTCCGTCCGACCGGGACGCTATTACTGATGATACGCAGTTTACCCTAAAGGAATATAAGCCTATTCTTGGAAGGACAACCCTTTATAATCAAAACTTCTATTCAGGCAATTCAACCATACCCTTTACTTTCAGGATCATTAATCCACGATTGTTTGCGGATGGTTCTCCAGCAAGCGAACTTTTAGACACATTCCCTGTACAGGTATGGAAGCAGAACTATACAGGTAATGAGACCTCATTAGATCAGATAGAAAATAAAAGAGAAATACAATATAGGCCATTATTCGAAATAGGCAAGCATTCAGGAAATTTTACGATGTGGGCCTCCGCCAGGACACCTTTTATCCGGTCACTACCCGACTCCGGCTATGTCTTCGATGTGGAGGCAACCAACTCCGGTGGCCGGGTCTATTACCGGAATTTCCGGCTAATGCCCTTAAAGGAAATCCCCTATGAACCTTCAAATATTGATCCTTATACCGGTCAGAGCACGAGTCCCAATGTATATCCGACCATGGCCTATAATATCTATGGCGAGACCAAAGATCTGCCTTTAAGCACAGGAGGCATACAGGTCTTCTTTAACCGACTGGGAGATGGCAATAGCCTGAGTTTCAAATTTATGGATACTTTATTTCACCCTATCAACCCGGCGAAATTTAAAGATACGGATTGGAAAGGCCTGGTACACGGCTTTAATATGCAAATGACGACTGATTCCGTAAAGTATGACGTTGCCTATCCTATCCCGCTGATCACTTTGCCTACAAAATATACGACAGCAGATGGCAAGAGTGCGAATGTTGCCTTTAAATATCACCGACTCGGTTTTGGCGGTATTCGTCAGGACGCCGTCCTATCACTTCATTTTAATATTTATCAGCCTGGCAACTGGCAGATCACCTTTTGGTTCAGAAATGACAATCCCGATTTTGAGGACGAGTAAGTACTGGCAACAGCATAAATATTGATTAAAATAACAAGTAACGATTTGTTGATCGTATCCTTTTAATGTGAAAGCATTGCAGAAGGATTCAAATTACCAAAAATATGACCAAATATATTCTAACCTTTTTGATAGCTGTTTGTCTGATGGTGACTGCAGGTCCGCTTCTGGCGCAAAAGGCGACCGTGCATATAGAGGGCAAGGTCTTAAATAAAGAATTGAGTTTGCCTCAGGTAAAAGTAGATATCCTGGGCCAGGGCGGTTCGCCCAGGTACGGGGAAACTGAAGCAGATGGTTCCTTTTCCATTGATGTGCCGAAAGGAAAAACCATAGAATTCAGATATGTAGGGATGAAAACCCTCACCAAGGCGTTTACCATTGACGCGAAAGACGTGGTACTATACCTGGAAGCAAAGCCAGGTCAGATGCAGGAAGTGATGGTAACTGGGTTTAAAAAAGTCACCAGGGAAACCATGACTGGGTCCAGCGTCCTCATTTCCGGTGATCAATTGCAGGACGTACCAGTAACCAATGTGACAGAATTATTGCAGGGAAAGATTGCAGGCCTGGATGTACAGGTTAATAGTGGTATGCCCGGCGCCCGTAATTCTATTCACCTAAGAGGTACTTCAAGTGCAGGTGTCACCGGTGCCGGTGCAAATGCCTTTATGACGCCCACTTCTCCATTATTTGTTGTAGACGGTGTGCAAATAGATGACAATGCCAATTATGAATATGGATTTGACCAGGCAGGACCTGGCATCAGTCCTTTAAGTGCAATCCCGCCTGAAGATGTGGAGAGCGTTGAAGTATTGAAGGATGCGCAGGCAACAGCACTTTATGGTTCAAGGGGAGCCTACGGAGTAATCTTAATTACTACCAAAAGAGGCCAAAGTAGTGTGCCAATTGTCAGATATACTGGCAGCTATTTTGTCAATACCGTTCCCAAACTCCGTGACGTCATTGGCGGTAAAGATGAGCGTTATTTACGAATTCAACAGATCCTCCAATACGACTCCACTAATGAAGCAGCGCTTGCGCTTATTAATAACACCTATTTCCTGTCTGACAGTTTAAGCCCTTATTATAATAATGCGACCAACTGGCAAAAAGTATTCTATAAAAATACCAGCAATCAGAGCCATAACGTAAATATTTCAGGAGGAAGTCAGAAATTCAACTATAAAGCCAATTTAGGGTATTATAATGAAAAAGGAATTGTAGAAAATACCGGTCTTGATCGCTACACCTTGAATATGAATGCCCTTTATCAGCCCTCCACCCGTTTCAGAATGCAGATCACCATGAACTCCTCCATGGTAGAGAATCAAAAAGGTAGCGGCGTTGGTCTGGTACAGCAAGGCGTAGCCAAAGGCAGCGGAGCATCCTCGCTTTTACCTTCGCCTTCCCAGTATTCAGCTAATAATGCAGCCCTGGAAAGTATATTGGTACGCGACAACAATAAAACCGGAACTGTTATGAGCAATCTGGATATTCGCTGGGAAATTTTCCCCAAGATCCGCCTATCGTCCAATGAATCCTATACTGTGACTTCTGCGGTGAGCGATAACTTTCGACCCGCCTTTGTCAACAGTGGTCTGGGTGAGGCGTCCTCATTTAACTCCAGGGCATATAATCTGTATAGCAGAAACATGATCTCCTACGACAACTCGTTTAACGATGAGACGCATAATATAAATTTTTACGCCTTTAACGAAATTACGAAAAATACCTACAGGGCTAATAACCTAATGACCATGGGCACCGCCAATGATGACATTGAAGGTCCCTATGGCAACAATGCCTACCAATCTTATAACGGGACCAGCTCCTATACCGATTACAGGGGCCTGGCCTATGGCGCGTCTTTTTCCTATAATTACATGAAAAAGTACATGCTTGATCTGTCCATCCGTACGGACGGAACATCCACCAACGGTCCCAATTCTGGATGGACAAAAAATCCCACGGTCGGATTACGCTGGAATTTTTATAAAGAGAACTGGATGAAAGGCATTTCATGGCTGGATTATGGATCCTTCAGGTTCAGCTGGGGTAAAAATATCATACCTACCGGTACAATATTCGATGTATATGGCAAATACAGCCAAGGCGACGGGTATAATAATGAAAACTCCATCGTCAATAGCTGGGGCAGTATCCCTAACCCCAATTTCTTACCTCAGACTACCTCCATGTTCAACTGGGGTACAGAGGCTGGATTTTTACAGGGCCGGATTGATTTCGTTTATGAATTTTATTATAAAACGGTCACTAATCAGATCAGCGTGCAAAATATCGCCGATATCAATGGCTTTGGCTCCTTAAGCAGCAACGATCTAGCCAATGCCGACTGGGGGCATGAACTTACGCTAAGCTTCAGACCGCTGAACCCAAAATCACCGGTCAAATGGACCCTGTCCACCAATGCCTCCTATGTGAAAGATATTCTGACACAGCTGCCCAATGGCCAAAGACAGCTAATCGGTGAAGTAGGGGATGACAATCTGCCCGTATTGCAGCGGCTTGGCAGAAACGTATTCACCAACCTGCTGTTCAATACCAAAGGCGTATATGCAACTGATGCGGATGTGCCCATTAATCCAGCAGATGGCAAACCCATGCGCGTTGTTAAAAACGGAGTGGTGACTTTTTTTCAGGCGGGTGATCCCATCTGGGCCGATTTAAACGGGGATTATATTATTGACGACAACGACAGAGTGGCTGTGGGTAATCCACGCCCACTGATTACAGGCGGTATTACTAATTTCCTGCAGTACAAGAATTTCTCTTTAAATATCAATATGTCATTTACGCTACTGCGCGACATTATAAATACTTCTGTGGCAGAAAAATTTGATTATTTTGCGGATCCCACCGAAATGAATGTTCTGGTACCCATTGCTGAGTATGACTTCTGGCAAAAGCCAGGTGATAACAGCAAATACCCCAATCCGTTTAATTTTATCCATTATGATGCCATTGATCCTTTCAGGGTCAACCAGACCATGTATATGGAAGACGGTTCTTATGTGAAAATCAATAATATTACCCTCGGATATAACTTAAACAGGGACTGGACAAAAAAATGGGGCGTAACCTCTTGTCGGTTGTATTTAACGGCCGCAAATGTTGCTACCTTCTCCCATTACAGTGGACCCAACCCGGAAAACGTCACCGATCTGGGCTATGACAACTCTAACGGTTATCCGAACAGAAGAAATTTCACGTTTGGCCTGAATGTTCAGTTCTAAAGCGCATTGACCATTAAAAAAAGAATCGAAAACATCTTATTAGGATCATACTAGAAAAATGAGGAATATGAAAAAAGTAAGTTTAAAATATAGCCAATTAAGCAAGCACATCACCTTCCTTCAAAAGCGGTTATGGGTGGTACTGATTGTAAGCTGCTCTATGCTCTTTAGTTGTCATAAATTCCTGAATGTAGACGCCTTAGATAGTCTATCAGGTAATAATTTCTGGGCTACGGAGCAGGATGTGGAAGATTATACCATTGGTATATATGCACAATTTAGAAAGGCCATTTTG
>Ga0182744_1003808_pt1 | contig 11615 bp, 9 predicted proteins | sample eDN3rd30CKraftMG_FD_128525 | JGI IMG/M metagenome (GOLD analysis project Ga0182744, IMG submission 128525) | Enriched Miracle-Growth compost microbial communities from Emeryville, California, USA - eDNA 3rd pass 30_C Kraft MG (version 2) (version 2) ...
ATGCGAAATCCGGCAAGGCCGAACCGGGCACGAAGTGGTTGTCCGACCTGCGCCAGTGGTGGCGCCGCAGCGGCTGCGACCAGACCCTGCCCATCGATGGCGTCAGCGGCGCGACGCGCCCGGCCGGCCAGTACCAGCTCGCGTTCAAGGGCGACAAGGCGCCGTTCGCTTCACTCGCCGCGGGCGACTACAAGCTCGTCGTCGAAGTCGCGCGCGAAGTCGGCGGCCACGAACTCGTCAGCGTGCCGTTCGCATGGCCGCCGGCGGCGCCGCAGCACCTCGCCGCGAAGGGCGGGCATGAAATCGGCGATGTGAAGTTTGATTTGAATCCTTGAGAAACACCGCGCGTCATTCCGGCGAAGGCCGCAATCCATTTTGCTCTTGGCTCTCGATCACGCGAAAGGAAGCCAGTGGATTCCGGCTTTCGCCGGAATGACGGCGATTCGGTTGTATTTCGTTGTCACGTCTGGAGATTGATGAAATGAAAAATCTGCCTAAATGGGCCATCCTCGCGCTGGCCGCGACATTGCCGATCGCCGCATCCGCCCACAAGGCGTTCCTCGTGCCGTCGACGACGGTGCTGTCCGATGCCGACGACGCGTGGGTCACCTTCGATGCGGCGGTGTCGAACGACCTGTTCTACTTCAACCACCATGCGCTCGACCTCGACCATCTCGTCGTCACCGGCCCCGACGGCAAGTCGGTCGATGCCGAGAACCGGAACAAGGGCAAGTGGCGCAGCACGTTCGACGTGCACCTCACCCAGCCAGGCACCTATCGCGTCGCGATCGAAAACAGCGGCGTGTTCGCCAGCTACGTCGACGCCAAGGGCGAGAAGAAGCGTTGGCGCGGCAGCGTCGACAAGCTCGGCGAGATTCCGGCCGACGCCAAGGACGTGCAGGTTTCCGAATCGCGGAGCAGCGTCAACACCTTCGTCACGCTCGGCAAGCCCAGCGACGGCGCGCTCAAGCCGAGCGGCCACGGCCTCGAATTCGCGCCGATAACGGCGCCGAACGACCTGTATGCGGGTGAGGCGGCAAAGTTCCGCTTCCTGCTCGACGGCAAGCCGGCCAAAGATCTCAAGGTCAGCATCATTCCAGGCGGCACGCGCTACCGCGACCAGCAGGACGAAATCACCGCCACGACCGATGCCAACGGCGAGTTCAGCGTGACCTGGCCCGCGCCGGGCCTGTACTGGCTGAGCGCGTCGCTCGACAAGCAGAAGCCGACGATCCCGAAGGCCAAGGAACGCCGCCTCGGCTACGTGGCCACGCTTGAAGTGCTGCCGCAGTAATACGCGGATTCGCGGAGCAAGTCGTTCCTTCCCCCGTTTACGGGGGAAGGAGCCGAAGGCGGAAGGGGGACGCGGCGAAGCCGCGTTGTTTTCGACTTTCCCGCTACGAAAAGCGCCCCCTTCTGGCACTGCCGTGCCCCTCAGGCTGCCGGAGGGCAACCTTCGATCCCCCGCTGCGCAGGGGAAGGAAAGCCGAGGCCGCCCCGACGGTTTCGGGCATTGCGCGTGCGTCATTCCGGCGAAATCCGGAAGGGCGCTGTTCTGGATTGCACGGATCATCGCCATGCTTGGCAAACCGTTCATCGGCCATCTCGCGCGCGCCTGCGCCTGCGTTTGCGCGCTCGCGCTCGCCGCTTGCGCGAGCACGCCCGCGCTGACGACGCTGCATGGCCCGACGATGGGCACGACCTGGTCGGTCAAGCTCGTCGTGCCGGCGCAGCGCAGTGCCGATGCATTGCAGCGCGGCATCCAGCGCGAGGTCGACGCCGTCGTCGCGCAGATGAGCACGTACGAAGCGGATTCCGACCTCAGCCGCTACAACCGCGCGCCCGCCGGAACCTGGCAAACCCTGCCGCCGGAATTCTTCGGCGTGCTCGACTACGCGCTGGGCCTCGCGCGCGACACCGGCGGTGCCTACGACCCGACCGTCGGCCCGCTGGTGAACCTGTGGGGTTTCGGTCCCGGCGCGCGTTTGCACGAAGTGCCGTCCGACGCGGCGATCGCCGCCGCGCGCCAACACGTCGGCTACGCACGCATCGAAGTCGATCGCGCGACACGGCGCGCATGGCAGCCGGGCGATGTCCATGTCGATCTTTCCTCGGTGGCGAAAGGCTTCGGCACCGACCAGATCGCGCGGTACCTGGAGCGCGAAGGCGTGACGAGCTATCTCGTCGACATCAGTGGCGAATTGCGCGCGCACGGCCGGCGTCCCGATGGTTCGGACTGGCAGGTCGGCATCGAGAAACCCGGCGCCGCGGCCGGCGCGGCGGATGCGATGAACGAAATCCAGCGCGTCGTGCGCTTGCGCGAAAAATCGATGGCGACCTCGGGCGACTATCGCCATTTCTTCGAGGACGCCGGCCGCACCTACTCGCACCACATCGACCCGCGCACGGGCCGGCCGGTCGAACACCGCATCGCGTCGATCACGACGATCGCCGACGACTGCATGCACGCCGACTCGGTCGGCACCGCGCTGATGGTGCTCGGCGAAGACGCGGGCCTCGCGTATGCGCGCGAACGCGGGCTCGCCGTGCTCATGCTCGTGCGCGACGGCGACGGCTTCGTCGAACGCACGACGCCCGCATTCGATGCCTTGATGGCGACGCCGTGATGATGCGCAGGTTCGATATCGGCGCGATCGGCAATGGCGTCGCGCTGCTCGCCACCGCGGCGCTCGCGGCGTGGCTGCTGTCGTTGCAGGGCGGTGTCGCGTGGAGCCTGCCCGGCGCGCGGCGGCTGGTCGCCGCGTCCGTGCTGGTCGTTGCCTACGCGGTGCTGTGCGCGGCGATCGCGTGGCCGCGCCTGCGCGCGCGCCGTGTGCAGGCGAGCGCCGCCGCTGATGCGTTGTGGATCGTCCATGCGAGCCAGACCGGCCAGGCCGAACAGTTCGCGTTGCGCAGCGCGCAGTCGCTGCGCGAAGCCGGCGTCGCCGTGCGCGTCGAAGCGCTCGGCCGCGTGCGCGGCGACGACCTGCGTGCGATGCGCCGCGCGCTGTTCGTCGCCAGCACCACGGGCGATGGCGATGCGCCCGACGCGGCGTTGCCGTTCCTGCGCGACGTGCTTGACGCGGACATCGATCTCGCGCAACTCGAATACGGCCTGCTCGCGCTCGGCGACCGTTCCTACGACGACTTCTGCGCGTTCGGCCGGCGCCTCGACGCGTGGTTGCGCCACGCCGGCGCGCGGCCGCTGTTCGACCGCATCGACGTCGACGACGTCGACGCGGCGGCGCTGCGCCATTGGCAACATCATCTCGGTGTGCTCGGCGGCCGCACCGACCTGCCGGACTGGACGCCGCCACGCTACGAAACCTGGCACCTGCGCGCGCGCCATGAAACCAATCCGGGCAGCGTCGGCGGCGCCTGCTTCGCGCTCGAGCTCGTGCCGGAGAACGGCGCGTTGCCGGCATGGCGCGCCGGCGATCTCGTCGAGGTCGCGCCCTGCGCCGTCGATGCGCCGGGGCTGGCGACGCTCCCGCACCGCGAATACTCGATCGCCTCGATTCCGCAGGAAGGCGCGCTCGCGCTGCTCGTGCGGCGCATGGCGCGCGCCGACGGCACGCCCGGCCTCGGCTCGGACTGGCTCACGCGGCGCGCGGGCATCGGCGAGCGCATCGCGCTGCGCATTCGCGCCAACGCGAACTTCCACGCGCCCGCCGACGATCGTCCGCTGATTCTCGTCGGCAACGGCACCGGCATGGCCGGCCTGCGCGCGCTGCTTGCCGAGCGCGTCGCGCAGGGACGTCGGCGCAACTGGCTCGTCTTCGGCGAACGCAACGCCGATCGCGATTTCCACTTCTCGGGCGACATCGAGCGCTGGCGCGCGCAACGCTTCGTCGAACGGCTCGACCTCGCGTTCTCGCGCGACGGCACGCAGCGAACCTACGTGCAGCATCGCCTCGCCAAAGCCGCCGACGCGCTGCGCGCATGGATCGCGGACGGTGCCTGCGTGTACGTCTGCGGCAGCCTCGAGGGCATGGCGCCCGGCGTGCATGCGACGCTCGTTGGTGCGCTGGGCAACGAAACCGTCGAACGATTGCTCGTGGACGGGCGCTACCGGCGCGACGTCTACTGAGGAGCGGGGAACACGCAAGCAGAGGGGAACCGAGACACGGGCAACGGCTCGCGCGTCCTCTCGCTCCCGCTTTTGCTCCTCAAGTCTCCGCCCATTCGCGCAGCAGGTTGTGGTAGACGCCGGTCAACTGCAAGACGGCCGAGTTCTCCGCGCCGGTGCGCGTGAGCGTCTGGATGGACGTGTCGAGTTCGAACAGCAGGCGGCGGCGGCGGTCTTCGCGAATCAGGCTCTGCACCCAGAAGAACGCAGCCAGGCGCGCGCCGCGCGTGACCGGCTGCACCTGGTGCAGGCTGCTCGATGGATAGACGATGAGGTCGCCCGCGGGCAGCTTGATCTCGTGCTCGCCGTAGGTGTCGCTGACGACGAGTTCGCCGCCGTCGTATTCGTCGGGCTCGCACAGGAACAGCGTGCAGGAGACGTCGCTGCGCAGTTGTGCGCCGTTGGGCAGCGCCATCACCGCGCCGTCGACGTGAAAGCCGTAGTGGCCGCCGCCTTCGTAGCGGTTGAAGCGCGGCGGCAGGGTGCGCAGCGGCAGCACGGCAGCGTGGTAGAGCGGATGGCGCGCGAGCGCGTCGAGGACGATCGCGCCGAGCTGCTGGCGCTGCGGCGAGGTGTCGGGCAGTTGCAGGTTGCGCTTGACGCGCGCGCCCTGCGCACCGACGGTTTCCTTGCCGTCGGTCCATTGCGCGGCGTCGAGCGCGGCGCGCATGGACTTGACCTGTGCGGCGTCGAGGACGCCCGGAATGTGCAGGAGCATGGGCAAGCTCAGGATCGGCGTGGCGCGTATTTTCGCACGCCCCGATCCACCGACGCGCCATGACCGGCAAGGATGTCATTCTTCACGAGGAAACCCCGGCTTGCCGCGGGACCAGCCAAGTGACCTTTCCGGTTGACCCTTTCGGCGGTCAGCTTCAAGCCCCTCTCCTTTCGGGAGAGGGGTTGGGGTGAGGGAAAGGCCCTGCACTTTCGCCGTCCATTGCAATTTGCTGCACCCTTCTCCTCCGAAGATCGAAATGGATGCCCGCTTGCGCGGGCATGACGTCGGCAGGAGGGGCGGGACTTTCAGAAGCGGATGTTCGCGCTGAGCAGTGCCGACAGCGGCGCGCCCGGCGTGTAGCGGTAGCCGCTCTTGTTGATCGCGGCGACATAGTCCTTGTCGAACACGTTGTAGACGTTGAGCTGCACGTCGAAGTTGGGCGTGACCGGATAGCTCGCCATCGCGTCGACCACCCAGTACGAACCGATCACGGGCGGCGTGCCCACGGCGCCGTCGGTGCCGCGCTTCATCTCGCCCGAGTAGCGTGCGCCGCCGCCGATGGTCAGCTTGAACGGCGTCGTGTAGGTCGTCCACAGCGTGAACGCGCTGTCGGGCGTGTAGGCGAGGTCGTCGGAGCCGTCCTGGGAGACGTTGGCGCCTTTCTCGACGGTCGCGTCCATCGTCGTGAAGCCGGCGCTGACCGACCAGTCGTCGGTGATCTTGCCGACCAGGCCGAGCTCGACGCCCTGCACCTTCTTCTTGCCGATCTGGTAGTAGAGCTGGTCGACCGGATCCTGCACGATCTCGTTGGTCACGTCGGTGCGGTACAGCGAGGCGGTGAGGAACAGCCTGGAGTCGAGCAGTTCCCACTTCGTGCCCAGTTCGAGCGTCTTGGCCTTCTCGGGATCGAAGATCGGGTTGTCCAGGCTGTTCGCCGATGCGGACAGGGCCAGCGAGCTGCCGCCCGGCGGCTGCTGCGAGAGCGCGTAGTCGAGATAGATGCTGCCGTTGCTGGTCGGCTTGTAGAGCAGGCCGACCTTCCAGTTGAACAGCGTGTCGGACTTGCTCGCGTTCACGCCAGGCACGATCGAGCCGTTGGGCAGCGAGCCGCACACCGGAGCGCCGCGGGCGCCGCAGGCGACGAGGCTGCTGAAGTCGGTGTCGTAGTGGTCGAAACGCACGCCGGCGTTGAGCTGCCAGCGGTCGTTGATGGTCAGCGTGTCGAACACGTAGGCCGCTTCGGTGTCGGTCTGGCCGTTGCTCGAGGCGCCGGTCGGTCCCCAGACGAGGCCCGTCACGTGCGGGTTCGGGTTGTACAGATTCGCCGCCGGCCAGGTGGTGCCGTCGAGCGCGCCGACGCCGATCGCGCCGACCTTCTCGCGGATGAATTCCAAGCCCGTGCTGAGGTCGTTGCTCATGCCGCCGGCGAAATCGGAATGCAGGCGCAGGTTGGTCTGGTTGGTCGCGATGCGGTTGGTCTGGTCCTTGAACGTCGGCAGGCTGCGCGCGATGGTCCACGTCGACGGATCATTGAGGTCGGGCGTGATCCAGTTGGCCGCCGAACCCATGAACGAGGTCAGCAGGTAGTCCTGGTGCGTGCGGCCCCAGCGCGTCGTGTTGACGAGCTTGGCGCCTTCGTTGAAGTCGTGTTCGACGATCAGCGTGGCGAGGTCGCTCTTGCTGTCGTCGTGGTCGCTGCTCGTGCCGTAGAAATTGCTGGAATCCACACGCGGTGCGGACGCGAGCTCCGGTCGCGCCGGGTCGGGCGTGGTGTAGCCGGACAGGCCGATCGTCGGCACGCCGCCGTCGGGGACGTTGCTCTGCTTGACGTGCAGCAGGTCGACGAACACGCGTGTAGAGGAACCCAGGCCGAACGCGAACGACGGCGCGATGCCCCAGCGGTCGTGCTCGACTTCGTCGCGGCCCGGTACGCCGCTGTCCTGACCCATGACGTTGAGGCGGAACGCGGCGCCGTCGAGGTTGCCAAGACGCGTGTTCCAGTCCGCGGTGACGCGTTTCTGGTCGGCGCTGCCCCACGACATCGTCGCCGCGAGCTTGTCGTCGAGCATGGCTTGCTTGCTGACGAGGTTGACCGAGCCGGTCGGCGAAGTGCGGCCGTAGTCGGAACCCGACGGGCCCTTGATGACCTCGACCTGCTCGATGTTGAACATGTCGCGCGAGATGCTGCCGAGGTCGCGCACGCCGTCGACGAAGATGCTGCTCGAGCTGTCGAAGCCGCGCATGTAGATGCCGTCGCCGGTCGTCGTGCTGCCGTTCTCGCCGACGAAGAAGGTGCCGACGCCGGGGCTGTTCTTGAGCGCCTCGGTCAGCGTCGTCGCGGCCTGGTCGGCGATGAGCTCGGCCGGGATGATCTGCACGCTCTGCGTCGTGTCGACGAGCGGCTTGACGAATTTCGGGCCGGCCGTGGTATCGACCTTGTAGCCGGGTGCGTTCTGGCCGCGCACTTCGATGGCGGGCAGGTTCTGCGTATCGGCGGCGTCGGGGGCCAGATCCGGTGCGGGCATCGCCGGCTCGGCGAGTGCGACTTGAGGCGCCAATGCCGGCAGGGCGAGTGCCAGGCTCGTGCCCAGGGTAATGGCGTTGACGCGGTTCTTCGCGCCCGGCTGATGCTTGCGACTCTTGATGTACGACATGGAGAGCTGTCTCTGGAGGTCAAAGGAATTCGAAGCACGCCGAGAAGGCGCGCCGATGCGGCGCCCCTTCGCGCGTGCTGCCATGTGGGAGGCTGGCCAATGTTTCGCTGCATCCAGTCGATGCGCCGCGAACTTCATCGCTTGGCGCGGCGACGCAAAGGCACTACGGCGCGTCGCCCCTTGGCTTGCCGGAGAATTTGAACACAAATGCGAATTATTCGCAATAAATTGTGAAGCGAATGCGGGATATATCCACGGGTCCGGATCGTGGGCTTCTGCATGAAGCCCGTCAGCATCGCGGTTGAAACCGCTCCTACGGAAGCGATGCGGCGCGGTCAGGCATCGGCGGCGAAAACTTGACGAGCACGAGCTCGCCGCCGCCGTCGAGAAGCACGCGCCCGGCGGCGTCGCCGCGGAAATCGACGTGCAGTCCGTCGCCCGCGCCGAGGACGAGCGCTTGCATGTCGTCGCGCGCGTCCGCGTGCCCGGCGAAGACGTGGACGAACCATTCCACGCCCGCCTCGGGAAAGATCACCATCGAACCGACCAGCGGGCGCGCGAACGTCTCCGCGCGCACGAGCGCGCGGTCGGCCATCACGTTGAAATCGCGCGTCGGGCCGGCGAGCAGGCGGCAGTCGACGCGCGATTCGCCGGCGAAGCGCACGCGCTCGAAACGCTGGGCGAGGCGCCGCGGCGGCGCGTCGTCGATGTCGAGTTCGATGCCGCTGCCGTCGAGCAGGAGCAGTTCGCGGTCGATGCCGGGGAACGAAGAGAACGGCCCGTCGCGTTCGATCTCGGCGATGCTGATGCGCCAGCGGAACTGCTCGCCTTCGGCGGGATCGCGCGCGATCTCGGTGGTCCAGCCGCCGTCGTTCTTCCAGCGCACGCGGCGATTTTCGCTGGCTCGGATGACGCGCATGCGCGGCGACTCAGTTCGCCTCGTCGGCGGGGTGATAGGTGTAGACGAGCGTCGCCGCGCCGAGGAAGTCGATCGTCGTCGCCTGGCGTCCGCCGATGCGGCGCGCGAGGCGTTCGGAGGCGACGTTCTCGCTGCGGATCAGGCTCACCGCGCGCGGCGCGTGCAGGCGCGTGAAGGCGAAGTCGAGCGCACCGCGCGCGGCTTCGGTGGCGTAGCCGTGGTGGCGCTGTTCGGGCATGAGCATCCATCCGAGTTCGAGGTCGGGCCAGCCTTCGGGCTGGTGCAGGCCGACGCGGCCGACGAACTCTCCGCTGTCCTTGAGTTCCACCGCCCACATGCCGAAACCGCGCAGCGCCCAGTGGCCGAGCAGCATCGCCATCGAGCGCCACGCGTTCATGCGGTCGAGCGGCTGGCCGTCGCCGATGAAGCGCGTGTTGCCTTCGTCGGCGAGCATGGCCGCGTAGGACTCGAAGTGGCGTTCGCCGAGCGCGGTCAGGCGCAGGCGGTCGGTGGTCAGCGTGGGGATTTCGATCATCATGGCATCGAGCCGGCGGAATCAGGCCAGAAGGGCGGCAAGCGCGTGCGTGGAAGTGCGCAGGCTTTCCGCCCAGGTGAAGCCGACGATTTCGCCACCGCTTTCGGCATCGCGGAAGTCCTCGGCCTGCCCGGGTGCGAGCAGGTGGCGGTAGTCGACGGTGATTTCGCTGCCGGCGGGAAGGTCGGCGACGGCGAACACGAAGCCGAGGTGCCACAGTCCGCTCGGCGCGAAGGCGTGGTTGATGTAGCACTCGTCGGGCCACTCGGGCGTGACGGTGTAGCGGTCCTCGAACCAGCGCACGGTCGCCGGCAGCAGCGCCGCGGCGTCGGGATTGGCGAGGATGTCGTCGAACGAATGCACGCGCGGGATGTCATCGGGCGCGGTGACGATGCGCCCACGCGCAACGGGCTCGTCGAGGAACAAGCCCTTGCCTGCGCCCGCGATCGTCGACGGGCCGATGTGGTAACGCGGAAGGATCATTCGTGCGCAAGCCGCGGCGGCGGGCGCGATTCTAGTTCAATTGGCGCGCGGATCAATTCCGCGCGACGGCGGGCGCAACGTCCAAATGCGACGAATCGTGTCACTCGCCGATGCAGCCGGGCTGCGATCGGCCCTGCGTGGCGCGATCAGCCCGGCGCAATGCGCTCGGGCGCGACGGGTGTGACGACGATGACCTCGCGGTTGGCCTCGATCGTCTTCGGGCCGATGCCGCGTACCTTGGCCAGGTCTTCGACGCGCCGGAACGGGCCGTTGCTCTCGCGCCAGGCGACGATCGCCTCGGCCTTGACGAGGCCAACCCCGGTGAGCGCGCTGGCGAGCGTTTTCGCGTCGGCCTGGTTGATGTCGACCTGAGCATGCGCCGCGGCGGGCAGCGCAAAGGCGAAAACGAGGGTGAGCAGGAGGGCTTGCAGAAGGCGCATGGGCTGGAACCGGCAGGGGACGATGCACAGCTTCGCGCGGCCGCGCACGATGCGCGAGCGGCAATTCCCGCGAACATGCGTCGGAATTCCCCACTGCGTGCCGTAGGAAATTTCCTACGACACGCGGCGCGATCCGATAAAATGACCACTTGGCGTTCACGCGGCGCCGAACACGATGGCATCGCGGCTGAAGCCGCTCCTGCGGGATTTCGTGCGCTGCCGGAGCGGCTTCAGCCGTGATACCCCGCCGCGCGAACGCACCCACGACAGCAGGAGATCGGGATGGACGCAAAGGCACTCGGCAATTTCGTCGGCACGCTCTGGGACGACGAGATCGTTCCGCAACTGGTCGAGTACATCCGCATCCCGAACAAGTCGCCGATGTTCGATGCCGACTGGGCCAAGCACGGCTACATGGACGCCGCCGTCGCGCTCATGGAGAAGTGGGCGCGCTCGCAGCCGATTCCCGGCATGCAGATCGAAGTGGTGCGCCTGGAAGGCCGCACGCCGCTGATCTTCATAGAAATCCCGGGGCAGGGCGACGATACCGTGCTGCTCTACGGCCATCTCGACAAGCAGCCGGAAATGACCGGTTGGGCCGACCATCTCGGTCCGTGGAAGCCGGTCATCGAAGGCGATCGTCTCTACGGCCGCGGCGGCGCCGACGACGGCTACGCGATCTTCGGTTCGCTCGCCGCGATCCGCGCGCTGCAGGAGCAGGGCGTGCCGCATTCGCGCTGCGTCGTCATGATCGAGGCCTGCGAGGAATCGGGCAGCTACGACCTGCCGTACTACGTCGACCACCTCGCCGCGCGCATCGGCAAGCCGTCGCTGATCGTCTGCCTCGACTCGGGTTGCGGCAACTACGAGCAGCTCTGGCTGACGACCTCCTTGCGCGGCCTCACCGGCGGCAACCTCACGGTCAAGGTGCTCGAAGAAGGCGTGCATTCGGGCGATGCGTCCGGCATCGTCGCCTCGAGCTTCCGCATCCTGCGCAAGATCCTGTCGCGACTCGAGGACGAAACCACGGGCCGCATCCTGCCGCAGGAACTGCACGTGGAGATTCCCGCGCAGCGCGTCGAACAGGCCCAGCGCACGGCGCAGATCCTCGGCCAGGACGTCTACGCCAAGTTCCCGCTCGTCGACGGCGTGCAGCCGATGAACGCCGATCTCGCCGAACTCGTGCTCAACCGCACCTGGCGCCCGGCGCTGTCGGTGACTGGCGTCGGCGGCATTCCGCCGCTCGATTCCGCGGGCAACGTGCTGCGCCCGTTCACCGCGGTCAAGCTCAGCTTGCGCGTGCCGCCGACGCTCGATGCGAAGCAGGGGGGCGAATTCCTCAAGAAGTTGCTCGAGACCGACCCGCCGTACGGCGCGAAAGTCACCTTCGACCTCGAAAAGGCCGGCTCCGGCTGGGAAGCGCCCGCGCTCGCGCACTGGCTCGAACACTCCGTCGAACATGCGTCGAAGGCGTATTTCGGCGCGCCCGTCGCCTACAACGGCGAAGGCGGCTCGATCCCGTTCATGGGCATGCTCGGCGAGAAATTCCCCGGCGCGCAGTTCCTCATCACCGGCGTGCTCGGCCCGCATTCGAACGCGCACGGGCCCAACGAATTCCTGCACATCCCGACCGGCAAGCGCGTCTCGCAATGCGTGGCGCAGGTCGTCGCCGACCACTACGTCGCCAGCGGCAAGGGCCTCACGCGCGGCGTCGCCGCGAGCGATGCGCACACGGTC
>Ga0182744_1003809_pt1 | contig 11615 bp, 11 predicted proteins | sample eDN3rd30CKraftMG_FD_128525 | JGI IMG/M metagenome (GOLD analysis project Ga0182744, IMG submission 128525) | Enriched Miracle-Growth compost microbial communities from Emeryville, California, USA - eDNA 3rd pass 30_C Kraft MG (version 2) (version 2) ...
AAAGCTTCGAATTCTTCGGTTGGCATGCCGCTCGGTTCCGCGCCTTGTTTTTCCAATTTTTCTCGCAGGTCGGGAGATTGCAAGGACCACGCGATATCTTGCTGAATCTTTCGGACGACTTCTTTTGGCGTGCCAGCGGGAACGAAGATACCGAACCATTGCGTCAAATCGAAGCCTTCCAGCCCTTGGGTTTCGCGAACGGTGGGCACATCGGGGACTGCGTCCGAGCGGGCTTTTCCGGATACCGCCAGCGCGCGCACTTTTCCGGATTGCATATGAGAGAAACCGATAGGAAGCCCGATGAAGGCGATGTCGATCTGATTGGCCAATAGCGCGCTGATGGACGGCGCAACCCCCTTGTAAGGTATGTGCAGCATTTTGGCGCCGCTCAAATTCTCGAGCAGGGCGCCGGCCAGGTGTTGCGGCGTGCCCGTTCCCGAAGACCCGTAGGTTACTTCGCCGGGATGGGCTTTTGCATATTGGACGAGCTCCGCCGTTGTCTTGTACGGCTTGTCGGGATTGGCGGCGAGCAAGAAGGGCAGTTTGACCGCCAGCGTAACCGGCTGCAGATCCTTTTCGGGATCATAAGGCATCTTGGATACGATATGCTGGCTTATGACCACCTCGGCTGTGGCGGACAGCATAATCGTATACCCATCCGGCTTGGAATGGGCGACATAGTTCGCGCCGATTGTGCCGCTGGCGCCATCCTTGTTCGACACCACTACGGTTTGCCCCCAGCGTTCGTTCAGCTTCTCGGCAAGCAGCCGCGCTACAGAGTCGGTTCCGCCTCCCGCGGTGTAGGGAACAACGATATTTACCGTTTGAGCGGGCCATGGCGCCGATGTCGCAGCATGAGCACCGAAACCCGTCAACATAAGGCTGGCAGCCATGATATGCCTGATCTTCATTGTTGTCTCCTGGATTTGTGATGAAGAGCGTGGTGTACGTGCTCGGCGATCATTGTCGACACGCGGATATTCGATTGCTTTGTGACGCCTGCGATATGAGGCGTCAGGATCAGGTTCGGAGCATTAGCCAGAACGGTGCCGCCGGGCAGCGGTTCAGTGGCATAGACGTCGAGCGCCGCTCCGCCGAGGTGGCCGTCAGCCAGGCTCTGGGCCAGAGCCGCCTCATCAAGGACGCCCCCGCGCGCAACATTGATAAGAATCGCTCCACGTTTCATTGAAGAAATGCGCTGCGCATCGATCAGATTGCGAGTGGCGGGTACTAGCGGCACGTGAAGCGAAACGACGTCCGCCTCGTGCAGGACGGTGTCCACATCCGGACGCGGTTGTATGCGCAAATGTTGAGGAAGCGCGGTTTCGTTCAATGAAGGGTCATAGGCAATGACCTGCATGCCTACTGCAAGAGCCAGCTCGGCAGCCCGCCGTCCTACGGATCCGAAGCCGATGATGCCCAGCGTCTTGCCGGCTATTTCCTGCCCGTTGATGAGTGTATCCCGAGGCCATTGACCGTCTGCGGTGGCTCTCGATGCGCCATAGGCGCCGCGCAGCAGCATCATGGCGCAACAGATCACGTACTCCGCCACCGCTGCAGCATTGGCTCCCGTAGCGGGAATAACCAGGACGCCCTGGTCTTTACATGCTTGGGAATCGATGTTGTCCAAGCCGACACCCAAGCGGCCTACAACGGATAATTGCGGCGCAGAGCCCAATAGCTTGGTGTCGACGTGGGTTCTGTTTCGCACGATCAGTGCTTCGGCGGTCCTCAGGAGATGCGACAGCTTCTCCCGCTGGCTGTAAAGATCCGGCTCATAGTGCACTTGATGAAGGCCTTGCAGCCATTCAACGGCGTCTTGATCCATGAATTCCGAGATGATGATCTTGCTCACGCTTTTTAACCTTGCTGGATTGGTATTAGATAGGGCGTTGCCGTGTCTAGTGAGGGTTCAACGCCAAGGCCGGGCTTATCAGATAGCGTGGTACGGCCTCCTTCCACCTTGAAGTCCGGGTCGCCCAGGAGGCTTCGTAGCTGATTCGGATTGGCGTCAACCTCCACGCATCCCGGCCCCCCTACCGCGGCTTTCAAATGCAAAGAGGCGGTCAGTCCAATTCCTGCGCCCAGCCAATGTGGGCAAAACCACCGGCCCGTTTCTATTGCTTTGCGGCCGACTTGCAGGCAGCCGGTAAAGCCTCCCCATTTGCCTATATCGGGTTGAACGACTTGTATGCCGCCTTCAACGATGGAAGCGAAGAATGCTTCCTCTCCTCTAAGGTTTTCGCCCGCAGCGAGGCGGACGGGAGACGCTTCAGCAAGACTGTGCCAGGTTTGCCAGGGCGTGTCGGCCGGTACGGGTTCTTCGACCCAGGCCAGGTTGTAGGGTGATAATTCGGCCAGCATCATCCCCGCATGCTTGGGGCTCCAGGCTTGATTGGCATCGACCATAAGCATTGCATCCGTGCCAAGCATATCCCGCAAGCCCCCTAACGCCTGCAGGTCCCGATCCTTGTCGAAGCCGATCTTCAGCTTGAAAGCGGTGTAGCCTTCCCTGGATTTCTCCTTTGCCACTTGAAGCGCCTCGTCAGGGTGAATGCCTGAGGCGTACACGCCTACTGTTGCTTGGCCGCCGAGTAAGCGCCACAAGGGAAGGGATGTTCGTTTCGCCACCAGATCCCACACTGCGATATCGATGGCGGCAATTACCTGCGATAGCGGGCCGGGCTCGCCGGCCTGAAGGGCGAGGATGTGTGAACGAGCCGTTAAAGATGCAAAACATGACTGAGGCGACTGAAAGCGCTTCCCGCGCAGCAGGGGGGCGAAAAAAGAAGTGAACAACCGGTGGCGGTGTTCAGCGCCCACCGCCGGAAAATTGCACCATGCTTCTCCCCACCCTGTGACGCCATCCACGTCTGTAAGGCGGATGAGCAAGGAGGGGCGATCATGCATAACGCCAAAAGAAGTCCTTACGGGGGGATGAGCCGGAGCCCGGAAGACAAAGGCTTCCGCCGTGGCGATTTCAAATGCCTCTTTGATGTCGAACTGCACCATGGTCCCTTGGGCGATATCAGGCTTGCTATAAGGTAAAGAAGTATATACTTTATATCATGGAACGATTCGCTTGGGCAACCGGTACAATTTGTGCAATGGACGCGGGGACTATCCTATTCTTGTGATAATCGGCGGAAAGCGGCGGGAGCAGTTGGGCATTCATATGAGCACACAGGTTGTGAATGATGCTGGATCACAGGCGAAGGCTGCCGAACGGGCGATGCCATTTTCCGTGGATCACTTGCCGCGTTATGTCATCATTGCGGATCGGCTGCGCCAGAAGATCGCCTCTGGCTGCTGGCCCGCCGGTACCTTATTGCCTTCGCTGCACGACATCGCCGCTGAATTTTCGGTTGCTCGCCCAACTGCCCGGCAGGCGGTGCAGCTTTTGGTTAAAGAGGGGCTGCTGAGTAGCCAAAGAGGCCTGGGGACATTCGTCACCAAGGCCGCTGCACCGGTGAAGACCACACCCCTCGAAACGTCCCTCAAGGCCTTATCCAAGACGTACGTGGGGCTGACCCCCACGATTCTGGAGATCGACGAAACCGCTCGTACTTTACCGACTCAGCCGAAAGGGAAGCCCGAGTTCATCTACATGCGCCGACTGCATCGCGCTGATGGGCTGCCCTATTGTGTCATCTCTCTATATATACGCGAGGATGTATTCGCGCTGGAGCCGGCACGGTTTCGTACTCAGCCGGTTATCCCCCTGATGTTGAAGTTGAAAGCGGTTTCGATCGCACAAGCGCATCAGACTCTGACTATCGCGGTCGCTGATGTGGAAACAGCTGCTTTGCTTGGCATGACCCCCGGCGCTCCAATCGCCAATATGACCAGAGTATTTCAGGATGCAAAAGGGGAGACCATCTATTATGCGCAGGTAAGCTATCGCGGCGATGCGGTGCGTATCGATATCGACCTCAAGCCGTAGCGATCCGCCTTGATTCGGTGGCAATGCGCGAGGGCCTCGCTGCAGGCGTGCTGGTTCACGAATCGATCAGGCCTTGGCATGTGGCTTGCAGCAAGCCTCCCCGAGCTTAACAACTTGAAGGAGCCACCCATGGCCAAATTTGTGACGATCGGATATGGAGACCAGGAAGGCTACGACCGCACCGCGGTCGCCATTCGGGATGCAGCCCATGCGCACGATGCCAGGTTGCAGAAAGAGGGGGCATTGATGGGCATCGCGGGCCAGCCAGTGCAGGTGCGCAACCCCGACGCAGCCGGGATCATAACGGCGCATGGGCCATTCATGACATCATCTTTGCCCGTAGCCGGCTTCGCCATCATCGAAGCCGCCAATCTGGCCGAGGCCATCGATATGGTGTCGCGCACCCCCTGCGCGGTAGCACACGGCGTCGTCGAAGTGTGGCCGCTGGAACAGCCCTCGTAAGCCGCGCACGAAAACGGCTTCTCGCATCCCTACGGCTTGACTTTCCGATAGCGCAGTGCATCCACGACCAGTGCGAATGCCGGCGAGGGTTGCCGGCGGCTCGGGTAGTAGAGGTGATAGCCTGCGAACGGCGGACACCAGTCCTCCAGCAGCCGCAGCAGGCGGCCGCTTTCGATATGCGCCATCACCTCGTCCTCGGGCAGCAGCGTGATGCCCAGGCCGGCCAGGGCCGCCTCCACCTGGGGCTGGGTGGTGTTGAAGATCAGTTGTCCGTCCACACGCACGTTCAGCTTGTGCCCCTTGCGCTCGAAATCCCACACATAAAGCCCGCCCGAAGTGGGCATGCGCTGGTTGATGCAGTTGTGCGCCATGAGATCGTGGGGCGTCCCGGGCGCCGGATGATCCGCCAGATATGCCGGCGCAGCCACGACGGCCATGCGCAGCCGCGGGCCGATGGGGATCGCGATCATGTCCTTGTCGATCGTGCTGCCCAGGCGCACGCCCGCGTCGAAACGATCGGCCACGATGTCGCGCAAACCGTAGCTCACGTCGAATTCCAGCCTGACGTCCGGATATTCGCGCAGCAGCGGCGTGAGCCTGGGCAGCAGGATCGTCTGCAGCGCGTTGTCGCCGCAAGTGATGCGCACCGTGCCCGAGGGCTTGTCGCGCAGTTCGGTCAGCGCATCCAGCTCCGCTTCGATCTCGTCGAAACGATGGCCGATGGCGTTCAATAGGCGCTCGCCCGCCGCCGTGGGCGAGACGCTGCGGGTAGGCGGGTCAGCAGGCGGATCTGGAGCCGCGCTTCCAGGCCGTTGATCGCCTGGCTCAGCGCCGATTGCGTCACGCCCAGCAAGGCCGCCGCGCGCGTGAAGCTGCCTTCGCGCGCGATGGTGACGAAAGACAGCAGGTCGTTGAGGTTGCGTCTGGCCATGCGCCAGCCTCCATGAATTTCAACGGTAAGTAATTAGCATAACTTATAAGGACTTTAAGTATTCATTAGCTAGTCAAGCGAACCATTAACGGGGATCATATGAAGCATGAAAAAGCCCTTCTCCATCCCCATGCCGCTGAGCCGATGGCGGCGTGGCACCGCTGACGCTGCTGGCCGGCGCTTGCCTCGGGCTGGCCGCCTGCGTCCCCGGCAACGCCGCTGCCCAGACCTTGGCCGACACTTCACCCTCACCCTCGAAAAAACCCCCTATAAAGATCCGCCTGATCGTAGGCGAGCAAATCGCCACCGCCACACTGTATGACAACGCTACGGCGCGTGATTTCGCTGCGCTGCTGGTCGCGCAAGCTGCTGCCGCTGGAAGGCGCACTCGCGCTACTTCAGCGAAACCGCCTACGCAGCGGCGGCCGAGCCGAAGGAACTGGTGATCGTTCCCGGTGCCGTCCACGTGGACCTGTACGACCAGATGGACAAGATCCCGTTCGACAAGCTGACCGCGTTCTTCCAAAGGAACCTGGCTGCCTCGGCGTAAAGCCACCGGACATAGGGCGCCAGGCGCGCCCTTCGTTTTCCTGACCGCGCATGCCCCAATGGATGGCGCGGCGCTTCCTGCTGAACGATAGAAAAAAGCATTCCATGACCACCACTGCCATCGACGCCCCCAGGGACGCCGACACTTTCAACGAAGAGAAACCGACGTCCTGGAGCGGCGTCTTCGCCATGGCGGTTTGCGCCTTCGCGCTGATCGCCTCCGAATTCCTGCCCGTCAGCCTGCTGACGCCCATGGCAAGGGACCTGCAGGTCACTGAAGGCGTTGCCGGCCAGGGCATCGCCATCTCCGGCGCGTTCGCCGTGCTTACGAGCCTGTTCATCTCCGCGCTGGCCGGGAGTTTGAACCGCAAGACGCTGCTGCTGGGCCTGACGCTGGCGATGGGCATCTCCGGCGCCATCGTTGCACTGGCTCCCAACTACTTCACCTACATGCTGGGCCGCGCCCTGATCGGCGTGGTCGTCGGCGGCTTCTGGTCCATGTCGGCGGCCACGGCCATCCGGCTGGTGCCCACGCGCGACGTGCCGCGTGCGCTGGCCATCGTCAATGGCGGCAACGCGCTCGCCACCGTGGTGGCCGCGCCGATGGGAGCATATCTCGGCACCGTCATAGGCTGGCGCGGCGCGTTCCTGTGCCTGGCGCCGGTATCGCTGATCGCGCTGGCCTGGCAGTGGAAGACGCTGCCGTCCATGCCGTCCGCTGCGCGCGCCCCCGGCGCCGGCAATGTGTTCAAGGCGTTCACACTGTTCAAGCATCCGGGCGTCGCCGTGGGCATGCTGGCCAGCAGCCTGCTGTTCATGGGGCAGTTCGGGCTGTTCACCTATGTGCACCCCTTCCTGGAAACCGTCACGGGTGTGCATGGAGCCTCGATCTCGCTGATCCTGCTCGTGATCGGCGTGGCGGGTTTCATCGGCACGGTGCTCATCGGCCGCGTCCTGCAACGCGGCTTCTACCAGACGCTGATCGTCATCCCGGCGCTGATGGCCGCCACCGCTCTGGCCCTGATCGCTTTCGGCTCTTGGGTCGGCATCGTCGTCGCGCTGCTTGCCCTGTGGGGCTTGACCGGCACCTCGGCGCCCGTGGGCTGGTGGGCCTGGATCGCCAAGGTGTTCCCCAAGGATGCCGAAGCCGGTGGCGGCCTGTTCGTCGCCGTGGTTCAGATGTCGATCGCGCTGGGTTCCACCGTGGGCGGCCTGCTGTTCGACCACAGCGGCTATCGCAGCGCCTTCATTGCAAGCGCCGTGCTGCTGGCGACCTGCTCCGTGCTGACGGCCGCAACTGCTCGCAAATCAGCGGCGCACGCTTGATCCGACCCCGCGAAGACTGACGAATCGCTCGCCATGCCCTGCGCCGCGGGGCTTATTGCTCGCCGGCAGCGGCGCCTCGCAGCCATCGCAGATAAGCTGAGCGGGTCGCATCGGATACCGAGTCCAGCACTTTCTGGTGACTGATCTGATGCTGCCGCAGCAGCCGCGCGTCGGCTACGGCGCGCGATTTGCAAAACCAGTGGCAGCTATGCTGCAGCAGATACAGCTCCGCCGAGAGATGATAGGCGCGGTTTTTCGTATCCCAATGGCCTTCATTGTCCACCACATGGCGCAAGCCTGCTGCATGGATGTGCAGCAGCGAGCGAAAGTCCCGTGTCACCGCAGGAAGAAAGCGCTCGGCATAAGAGACGCAGAACCAGAGCGCGCCCATGCCGGCGGCCTGCGCGCTTTCCTGCTGCATGGCGTTGGCCAGCGACTGCACCTGGGCCGCCACGGTGCGTTCGGCCTGGGCAAAGGTTTCCAGCACTTGAATCTGGCGAGTTTCAGACTCTTCATTGATGGCGCGGGTATAGCCCTGAGTCAGCGTTTCCATGTGACGCTCAAGCTGCAAGCCGGCCAAATGGCGCCCCAGCAGCGAAATATGCGTGCGTTGATAGCGCATGCGCAGCGCCAGCCACCGGCCATGCCACGGCGGCCATCGACAGAGCCAGTGTAAAGTTCATTGCCCGCGTTCCTTCTTTGTCCAACCGAAATGCCGGCGGCGCCTTGCGCAGACGCGCGTCCGACAAAGCCCAATCCCGCTTATCGCACTGTGAATTACCGGCGCCGGCCGGAAGTATATCAAGAGGGGCGGGTGAACTATCGTGGCGCTGCCTTGGTGCGCGGCCGGTGCCGGCGGGCGATCCGATTTGGATGAGCGAGGGTTCGATGCAAGCCGCCGCTAGCGATATTCATTGCACAGTCCTGCGCCGCAGGGCGAGCGCAGGCTGCGCGCCGCTTTATTACTCTATGGCGATATTGCGGCTCTTCACTACTTTAGCCCAATAGTCCGACTCTTCCTTGATCGCTTTCTTGAATTCCTCGGGCGTATCGCCGATGGGTGTCATGCCTATCGTTTCGATGCGCTTTTTCACGTCAGGCATGGCAAGCACCTTGGCCGTGTCGCGCTGGATTTTTTCAATCACATCCTTGGGCGTGCCCGCGGGAGCTATCAGGCCGAACCATCCATAGTTGGTGAAACCCGGCATGCCCGCCTCGCCCGTAGTGGGCACATCGGGCAGCATGGGCGCCCGGGTTTCGCCGGTGACCGCCAGGGCGTTGATCCTGCCGCTCTCCACCAGGCTGCTGACGGCGCCCACATTGCCCACCACCACGTCGATCTGGCCGGCCATGAGCTCGGTGTAGGCGGCGGCCTCGCCGCGATACGGGATGTGCGTCATCTTGATATCGGCGGCATAGGAGAAGTTTTCTCCCGCCATGTGCACCTGCGTGCCCAGGCCGGCGGAGCCCATGTTCAAGCCGCCGGGATGTTTCCGGGCGTAGTCGATGAGCTCCTTCAGGGTTTTGGCCTGCACATTCTTGGAGGTGACGATCACCATGGGCCCGCGCGCCACGTTGGTGACCGGTGTGAAATCCTTCCCGGCGTTGAAAGGCAGGTCTTTGTAAAGATGCGGGTTGACCGTGAAGATGCTGCCCCCCGCCATGAGCAGCGTATAGCCATCGGGCGCGGAACGCCCCACGCTCGAAGTCCCCACATTGCCGCCGGCGCCGGGCTTGTTCTCCACGACTACGCTCTGGCCCCAGATGGCTCCGAGTTTGTCCGCCATCAAGCGCCCCAAAATATCGGTTGCCCCGCCGGCGGCGAATGGCACTACGATGCTTACCGATCTGGCCGGCCAATCGGCCGCGGAGGCGGTTCCGGCAATCCCCGCGGATATGCCGATGATCCCCAGGATACGGGCGAACTTGCAGAGTTTGCTATTTTCCATTTGTCTCTCCATCCATTATGTAGTGTTTCAATTGCAAAAAGCGCCGGCGATAGCCGCGTTTCACCGGCCCGAGAAAATGCTGCGCGCGATCATGTTGAGTTGGGCCTGAGAGGTGCCGCCGCCGATCTGGAACATCCGTACATCGCGCAGCATGCGCTCCAGAGGCAAGTCGGACGAATAGCCGGCGGCGCCGAACATCTGCAGCGACTCGCTTACCGAGTGGAAGGCTTCATGCCCGACGAACGCCTTGGCGATGGACGCCTCCCTCATCTCCGGCAGCATCACGTTATTGGCCAGCTTGCGGGCGTTGCAAGCCGCGCGGTAGATCAGCAGCCGGGCCGCATCGAGCCTTATTTCACCTTCTGCGGCCATCCACCCAAGCCCCTGGAAGTCTTTCAGCTTCTTGCCGAATGCGTCGCGCTTGCACATGTACTCGACGGCGAGATCGTGCGCACCCTGGGCGATTCCCAAGGCCACCGCCGATGCTCCCACTCGCTGCGCGTTGTAGCCGTTCATCAGCTTCTTGAATCCATCTTTCGGATCCTGCAGGACAAGGTTGGAGGCGGGCACTTCGCAATCTTCAAAGATGAGCTCGGCCTCGGGGATCCCGCGCAATCCCAATGCAGCCTCCACGCGCCCTATGGTGAACCCGGGGGTACCCTTGTCCACCAGGATGCCGCCAATGCCTTGATCCTTCCCGTTTCGATCCTGAATGCGCGCGAAGATCAGGTTGGTCCGGGAGATGCCGCCGCCGGTGATCCAATGCTTTGCGCCATTCACGACGTAGCCGCCGCCGCGCTCGACCGCCGTGGTCTTGAGGGAGCCCAGGTCAGTGCCCGCATTGGGCTCGGTCATGCCTATAGCCGGCTTGTCGCCGTCTTCCAGCACGCGGCGCGCGACTTCGCGCTGCTGTGATTCCGTCCCGTGGGCCATGATGACGCCCAGGGCGCCCATATTGGTTTCCACCACAATGCGCGCCGTCACGCCGCAGTATTTGGCGATCCGCTCGATGACAAGGACGACGTCGATGAGCGGACGTTCCGCGCCCCCGAACTTCTTTGGAATGGTCATGCCAAGCAGCCCCGCCTGGCGCAGCGCCTCGACGTTTTCATGCGGATATTCGTGCTTGCTGTCCCATCTTGCCGCTTTGGCCGCGAATTGCTCGCGCCCCAGGCGGTCGGCTACGTCGACCAGCATCTTTTGTTCTTCGCTCAGTTCAAAATCCATATCAGTTCACCTTGGGCTATCAAATTTAAATTCAACTCCAGAATTCATGTCATTCATCTTCACGAGATTTTTATCAACGAAAAGTGCGGGCTCCACACGCACCGCTACACTGTCCAAGCCTTGCCGCAGGCCGGGCTTCCCCGACGCTTACCGCATCCGCCAGCCATTGGCGTCAATCCTCGGCGAGCCAGTCGGCCTGCACTTCGGCCGCATGCTCATCGAGGCGCGGAGGAGGGTAGCGGTAGGTGGGCGGCGTGCGGGAAAGCTTCAAGGGGTTGGCAAGAAGGTGGATCTCGCCCCCCTGGGCCCACTCGCAGTCCATGCGAAGCTCTGCGCCCCGGGCGCGCACATGGGGGTCGTTGAACACCGCTTCGAGATCATTGACCGGCCCGCAGGGAACATTGACGCGTTCGAGCGACTCGAGCCAAAACGCGCGAGGCTTCGTCTTCAGCCGGGCTTCCACGATTGCGCAGATCTCGTCCCTGTGCTGAACGCGCATGACGTTGGTAGCGAATCGGCCGTCCTTGGGAATGTCCGGCATTCCTGCAACGTGGCAAAAGCGCTCGAACTGGGCGTCATTGCCGACCGCCAGGATCATGGGAAGGTCGGCGCTAGGGAAAACCTGATAGGGAACGATATTGGGATGCCCGTTGCCGAGGCGCTTCGGGACTTTGCGATCGGTCAGGTAGTTCGTGCCGGCATTCACCAGCCATGCGATCTGGGTATCGAGCAGGGCGATGTCGATATGCTGGCCCCGGCCGCTGCCCAGGCGTTCCTGCAGCGCCGCGAGGATGCCGACGGCGGCGTACATGCCGGTCATCACGTCGGCGATGCCGACGCCGACTTTCATGGGCAAGCCTTCGGACTCGCCCGTGAGACTCATGATGCCTCCCATACCCTGGATCAGGAAGTCGTAGCCGGGCCGTGATGCATACGGACCCGTTTGGCCGAACCCGGTGATCGAACAGTAGATCAGCCGTGGATAGCGATCCTTGAGCTGTTCATAGGACAGGCCGTACTTGGCCAGCGAACCGACTTTGTAGTTCTCGACCAGCACGTCGGCCCTGGCGATCAAACGATGCAGCAAGGCCAAACCCTGATCCGATCCCATGTCGATCGCGATGGATCGCTTGTTGCGGTTGGCCGAGAGGTAATAGGCGCTTTCGTCCGTATCCTGGCCTGATGGATTCTTGATATAGGGCGGCCCCCACTTGCGGGTGTCGTCTCC
>Ga0182744_1003813_pt1 | contig 11607 bp, 18 predicted proteins | sample eDN3rd30CKraftMG_FD_128525 | JGI IMG/M metagenome (GOLD analysis project Ga0182744, IMG submission 128525) | Enriched Miracle-Growth compost microbial communities from Emeryville, California, USA - eDNA 3rd pass 30_C Kraft MG (version 2) (version 2) ...
CGCCTGCCGTTCGGGTTGTGTCGGAATATCGGGGGTGCCGCCACCTACGCACATATGTCACCTGCCTTGTTGCAGGTGCTGGCCTACTATGCCCCGGGCGGCTCAATCCGGGCTTTGCACAAAGTTAGTTGATCGATCCTGCGCGAGATGAGATTTCGATAAAGCCAAGTTCTGAAAGGCTAACTCGCCCACCGTCTTCATCAAACGCTTTGATCCAGCCCTGCCGAGAGAAAGCGATGGACGCCCATCCTCCATCGTCAAATTCCAGTTCATACGTGCAGTCGATAGCAGTCTGGATTTTTCTGCTGCCGCACAGATCAATGCCACTATCTCTGCAGATTGCCGCAATATTGTCCATCTCAGCCATGGTAAGGATAACATCGACAAAATGGTTCATAAAAGCTCCTTGTGGGAGGTGCTTAGCTCTTCCGCTAAAGTGTCACAAGAATGAAACATAATTGCAACGTGCGGTTTTAAGTGTCCAGTTCCTTATAGCGATCATAGTTCGCGCCTGAGACGGGGCGCGGGACATAGCTGGCCGGATCGCGGCTTTTCGGCACCTTGGGCGCGACGGGCTGGGCAAAGGTGCAGGCCAGTGCATCGCCACGGTCAGGGGACGGCAGTCCACGCGCCTTCATGTGTTCTTTCTTCTCCAGCACGATCCGCTGATCCTGATCGAAGGTATATTCAGGGTTCGTCAGATCGTCCTTCAGCTCCTCGTCATCGGCGGGGATCGCGCCATGCTCCAGCCATCCGCGCATTGACGCCCATATCTCGGCCCGCTTGTTGGCGGTGCGGATGGTGACGCCTGCCGCCCAGGTCGTATCGCGCCCCTTGCCGCCGAAGTTGACCTCCACGATCAGCGTGCCGGGCAGCAACTGGCGAAGACGATCGACCACACCCGCACCCATCGCGCCCACGTCGACCATGATGGCGTCGGGATGCTCCTGCTGCGCCTCCAGCGCGATGTCGCCAGCAAGCGTCATGGTATCGACGCCGCGCCATTTCTTCCACGGGCGGGAGCGCGCATCGCGGCCTTGGCGCTTGGCGAGAACGGATTCATCATCACCGAAGCGGGCGCAGTCCACGCCGTAAATCAGCGGGTCATTGACCAGCACGACGGGTTTGCGCTGCTGGGCCGCCTCGACCAGATCGGAGCCGATGAACTGCATGGACGACGCGGATGGGAACATGCCACGGACGCGCACCTTCACGATATCGCTGTCCGCGCCGTATGTGTCGACCATCTCCTGCAAGAACTTCTTGTTCGTCCCCTCGACCGTGCGGCTATCGATCTGGCGGGTTTTCCACAGGTGGCGATAGCGGCCAAAGCACTCGCGGAACCGCCCGGTGTTGCGTGTCGGGTTGCCGAACGCGATCCAGATGATTTCGGTGTTCTCGTCGGTCAGCGCGCCCTCTGTTACCTCCCAGACCTTATCGGCTATGTTGGACGCCTCGTCGAAGATGATGACGATGCGCGAGCCTTTGTTGTGGAGACCGGCGAAGGCTTCGGTGTTCTGCTCCGACCATGTGACGGCATCGCAGCGCCAGCTTTCCGAGAAGCCCGCGAAGAGGGAGAACAGGCCCGTCTTGGTCGCCTTCCACCATGCGGCGGTGATGGACAGGAGCCGCCACTTGATGACCTCAGGCCATGTCTTCGTGCGAAGCTGGGCCTCAGTGTTGGCCGTCAGCACAACGCGGGTGTTTTCGCAGGTGTCGGTTGCCCAATCGACGATCATCGAAATCAGGGCTGATTTCCCTATGCCGTGACCCGAGGCGATGGCGATCCGCAGAGGCTCATGCCGCGTGTCCGGGTTGCTCAGGGACAGGCCAATGGCGCGCAGCACATCGGACTGCCATGCGCGAGGACCATGCACATCGGCCAGCGGCCCTTCGCCCCATGGATAGGCATAGATCGCATATCCCAGAGGATCGTGCGTGAAGCCCGCTATGTCTTCGGCCAGCATGACTTCGGGCGATGCTTCAGCCTTTTGCATCGCTGATCCGCTTGCGGCGCTCTGCGATCACATCAGCGAGATTTGTGACGGTCACATCGACCTTCTCCTTGAACGCCTGCACATCGACATGCTTGCCGATCAGATCGATACGGCGGATACGATCAGAAACCTTGATCTTCGTGACCCTTCCAGCGCCTTCACCGATTGTCTCAATGTCGATACCGGCCACAAGACCCTGCCGCCAAATCAATGGCCATTCCTTCACCGGCTTCACATTGCCGAAATCATCGTAGAGATCAGCGACATCCGCCTCTGCCTCATCCGCTAGGCGACGCAGCACCCAATCGCTGTCCACCTTGGTGCGATCCGCTCTTTCTGCCTTCGCTGCGATTATTGCGCGCTTGAGTTCAACATTCCTCAACAGCCTCTCGCCCTGCGAGGCCGCCGTTTTCGCGCTGTAGCCCGCGCGGATCGCCGCCTGCGTGGCGTTCATATCGATGAGATATTCCCGAACGAACGCGGCCTGTTTCGGCGTGAGAGGCATATCTCTTCTCCCTATGCCTTTCCGCGCCGCGCGGCGGTTCTTTGCACAGTCCCGCGCCTCACGGTTGCGGACAGCCGATCACTCATGTCGACGAAATCCGGGTCCATCTTCCGCAGCAGCCGGGCGCGGGCATAGCTACGAACGATGACCGAATGATCGAGGTTTAGCGCGCGGCCAATCTGCTCGAAGGTCGCGCCGATGAAGTTCCGGGCTACCCAGGAAATCGCATGGCGCTGTTCGCAGACGATCATATCGCGGGCATTGGATCGGAGTAGTTCGACACCCTCCCGGCATCCGCCCATTTCGAAGACGAGCTTGGAGACCTCAACAGGCGCGGCGGTTACCACCGCCAGCGATTGTGGGCTGGCATAGCGGTCTATGACCTGCGCGGGAAACAGGTCGGTCATTGCACATTCTCCCGTTCGGCCTGTTCCCTCTGGCTCTGCTCCCACCGCAAGCGCCGCCGCTCCGCCGCATCAGCCATATCGAAGACGTTCTGAAGTTCTTGGCTTCGGGTTTTCTGACCTGTCCCGGCCCTCAGCGCCTCTTGGTGCTTTCGGTTGAGCGACCCTTGGACCGAGAAGAACCAGTTCCTGCGCTTGTCGTCCGGCTGCGTCTGATACCATGCGTCCAACGAGGCGAGTTCGGCGTCAAAGTCGGGAATAGCGTGATACCGCGCCTTCCATTCGTCGTAATGCTCACGGTTGAGCCGGATGACCCGGCCAGCGAACGCGTAATCACCACCAGCGCGGGGCGCATTTGCGCCCTCTCCTTCTTTAATTTCTTTCCCTTCTTTCTTCTTTGCGGCGTCGCCGCGGCGCTCCTGCGGCGTTGGTGCGGCGTCTGGTGCGGCGGCATTCTTTTCTGGTGCCTGATATTTCTCGTAATTACATATAGTTATGACGCACTGCCCTGCGGCGGTTGATGCGGCGATAATTTCCGCCTTCTGGGCGGATGCGAGAAACCGCCGCACCTTCTTTTCATCCCATTTCCAGATGCCCGCCATGTGCCGGATGGAGTGAGAAAACTGCCCCCGATCAATCTGGACAGGTCGGCCGCAGATGGTAATTTCGTGGGGCCTGAAAGCCGCCTCTTCTATCATCCACAGGAAGGCGTCCCGGCGATTGAACACCTCATTTCGAAAAAACGAATTATCCATCCAGCCGCGGTGCATGAGATACCATCCAGACATCATCGTTCTCCGTTTGAGCGAGGGGAGCGCACAGCCTGATGGCTGCGGTCATAGTGTGCGAAGGCTGAGCCGATGGAAGAATGGCGATGCTTCGCACAGATCAGTTCGAGGACGTGCCGGTTCCTTTCCAGCTTCGCCTCCCAATCCAGATGCTCTGCCGTCCCCGGCTCAGGCTCGCCGTTGACGAGGTAATATTCCTGGCTGAGGAGGAAGAGGACTATATCGGCGTCCTGTTCGATCTGGCCGCTGGCGCGAAGGTCATCGAGATTGGGACGCTTGTCCTGCCGCTGCTCGACGCGACGGCTAAGCTGCGACAGCGCAATGATCGTCACGCCCTCGTCGCCCGCCATGATCTTCAGTTCGCGGCTGACCTCCGATACCGCCTCATATTCCGATTTCGGCTTTCCATCGGGTTGCAGTAGCTGGAGATAGTCCACGATGACCAATTCCAGAGACTGGCCCGCCGCGCGCAGTTCGCGCTTTCGTCGCCGGATCGCCCGGCGAAGCTGACCCAGCGTGTGGCAATTCTTGTCAACCACCTTGAACGGCATCGACCCCAGATCACGCTTGGCGCGAACAATCGCCGTCTGCTGGTCCCGGTTCAGCCGGTAGTTCGTGAAGGCGGCAAACGGGATTCGATGATCATCATAGCAGGCGTCCGCCACGAAGCGGAGGCTGAGCGTTTCCCAGGCCATTTCCAGACTTGCGAACAGAACGCCGTGCCCCTGCATGGCTGCGCCGCGCATATAGCTCAAAGCAAGAGCAGTCTTCCCCATGCCGGGGCGCGCGCCGACGATCACCAGCCAACCGGGCTGCAATCGGCCCAGCAGCGTGTCGAGGGTGCCGATCACGCCTGACCGGATGCCATGCTGCTCGCGATTGAACCCGGCGATCACCTCATCGAAACAATCTTCCGCGCCGATGAAGAATGTGGGGTCGGTATTGTCGACCGCGCCGGTCAGCAGGGCGTCGGCTTCAGACACAATGGCGGGAAGGTCCGCCCCCATGACCGAAGCCTTTTCTATGACGGCCCGCAGCGCCATCGTAACGCGCCGCTGTATCGCGAGGTGCCGTATCTGCGCGGCATAGCCCAATGGCGCGCCGGTCGTGTCGATCATCGCAGCCTGCTGGAGGCTGTTCAGCAGGTTGAGGCCGCCCATTTCACGGAAGGCATCGTCATCCTGCATCATCGGAGCCAGCAACGTGGCATTGATGCGCCGCCCGGCCCCGATCTCGCGCAGGATCAGGGAATAGGCGCGGCCATAGACTGGCTCCGCGAAATCGCGGTCATCTATCTTGTCGGCAATCAGATCGGCGGTGCTATTGTCCCACAGCAACAAGCCAATGGTGCAGCCTTCAGCGACGACATTGCTAAGGATCAGGTCCGCAGGCGTTCGTTCGCGGATGGGGAAACTCACTTCCGTATCCCCCGAAGCTGGTCGTTGAAGTCCTTGAAGGCTTCCAGCGGGAACGCGCTTGTCGCGCTCCGGCCCCCGGCCTCAACCCATTCGATAGATCGCTTGACGGCAGTATGTCCGGCGTCGCCATTATCACCGGCAATGCAGACTGCCTTTACCCAGGGCGGATAAACGACCTGCGCGAGATTGGCCGTGCCACAAGCAGCCCAGACCGTTCGCCCCGTTTCCTGCCGCAGGGTCAATGCATCTTCCGGTCCCTCGCACTCCATTATGCCAGCGGATCTAGGGCCAATTCTGAAGGCAGCGCCCGTCAGGATGCCAAAGGTCAGCTTGGCTTTGGCCTTCGATCCGTCCTGACGGATGCGCTCATATTTCCGACCCCCCCCATCCGCGAGGAATATGCATTGGACGCCAACAAGCTTGCCGTCGACATCGACCAGCCCGCAGGCCATGGCGGGATAATCCCGGCCCACCTCGCCAGTTTCAGCATTGCGCCAGCGCGGGGTCATCACGAAACGGACGGATGGCGGCAGGTCCATCATGATCCCGCGCGACCGGGCATAGACCTCAGCCGGCGTGCCCTGCGGCGGCACGGATGCGGACCAGATCGAACGGGCAAGCGCGATCCGGTCAGCGGTTTCACGTTCATCATCCGCCTTGCGCTTCGCCCGATCTTCCTCCGATACAACGGGAAGCCTATCGCCAAGCAGGTATTCGACGGCTTCAATGAACCGCATCCCATCCTTCTCAACCAGAAAGCGGATCGCATCGCCGCTCTTGCCGCAGCCGAAGCAATGATATGTGCCCTTGGCGTCGTTCACCTGAAAGCTGGGCGACCGCTCGCTATGAAACGGACAGAGGCCGATAAGTTCGCGCCCATGCTTTTTCAGGACGGTGTGCCGCCCAGCCACGTCGGACATATTGTGACGCCCGCGCGCCTCCTCGACCGCCCGCTGAAAAGCAGCTTCATCAGCCGCCGAGCGCTGGCGTCTTTGACCTCGCCCCACGGCCATCGGCGTCACTTCCCCTCTACGGGAGCCAGCAGCAACTCCTTCGCAGTAACAGCACCGCCAGTCGCAATTTCGATCTTTACCGCACGCGGCAGCGAGGGCTGGCGCTGGCGGTAAGCCCATTTCTTGACAATGTTTTCGGTCTCGCCGACTTGCTCAGCGAAGGTCGCGAATGTGAAATCCGATGAACGGATGAACTCTAGAAGGGTCATGTACGATATGTGCACTATTTGGGTGCTAATGGAAAGAGGGTTAATGCACTGACTGTGTTCTAGCAATATATGCACCAATGGTGCATAATGGGGTATGGCCTATCCCAACGAAATTGCTTCTATCCGCAAGGCGCGTAATATGTCCCAGACTGAGTTGGCCGAGCGCATCGGCTCGACTCTCAGTATGCTGGGAAAGTTAGAGCGTGGCGACCGTAGGCTTAACCAGGATTGGATGGGCCGGATCGCAAAAGCACTGAGCGTTGAGCCCTATCAGTTGATAGCGCCGCAGGAAGTAGGCCGCGAGACCGCTTCGTTTATCCTTGAAGGCGCGTTACCAGTGAAAGCGATCCCCCTGCTTGGGGAAGTTCCGGCAGGACCATGGCGGGAAGCGATCCAGACCGCGCATCACTATATTCCCGCGCCAGCGCCCGGAATGCCGGACAGCGCCTTCGCCCTGGAGTTGGTCGGCAACTCCATGAACAAGATCGCAACGGAAGGCGCGACCATCATCATTGATCCGAGTGACCGCGACCTGTTCGACAAGTGGCTTTATGTCGTTCGCAACGGCGATGGCGAAGTTACATTCAAGCAGTATCGGGAAAACCCAGCGCGGCTGGTGCCCTGCTCAACCGATCCATCACACCAGATCATTCCATTAGCGAATCGGGATTATGAGATATTGGGTCGCGTTATTTGGATCGCCATGCGACCCGATCAGGCCGCCTTGGATTGAGCCGCCCGATATTCGACCAGCAGATCGCCGGGAACGGTAATCCAGAATTTGCCCCAATCGTCATAACCACCGAGCTTCGCGGCGATCAAATCCTTTCGCGCCCTTTCCCTACAATCACGCCATGGCGCGACTGGCTTCCCGAAGCATACCGCCCGATACCATGCCTGCATCCGCCCCTCCTCAATTCGGCGCAACCATTTGTGGAACATAACAGGAACATATAGCAAGTAGTCCAAGCAAGATTGCTGTGGATAACTGGAAATTCAAAGCGTTGGCCGAATATGCACAGATGGTGCTTTTTTATGTTGACGATGAGCACATACAGTGCGTATTAACTAGTCTCGTTAGCCGGGACTGGTAATCCTGTTTCGGTGAGCACAGGCAGGGCGTTCGCACATGCGGGCCACCCTGTCGCCAGACAGGAGAAATCAACATGGCCGACGCCACCACGGCGCGGAGCGATAGCGCTTCGCGAGATGCTACCCCTCGCCTTGCGATCCCGTCACTGATGGAAACGAAGATGGGCTATGGCCACGTCCAAGTTTTCTATACCGATGGCGACCCTTATTTAGAGCAGGCTTATGCGCTGCTCGACATCCTTCGCATTGGCTTCACGGGGGCCGATGAGATCGAGACCCAGAAACTTGCCGGTTCGAACGCAGGTCAGCTTACAACATTGCTGGAAGCGCGCAGCCATACGATCGCGCTGGCACTTGAGGGCGTCCAATCACTTCTTGGCATTGCCCGCCATCTGGATGACGTAGCAGCGGTCAAGGAGAGCAACGCCCGCCTCGACCAGCAGGAGGGCCGCTGACATGGCCCGCGCAGACAGCAACTTCATCCCGCTTCCCGCTCTACCCACCGGCACCAGCCCCGAACTGGCGGCGCTGATGGAGCGCGTCCGGGTCGCCTTCATTTCCGATGAAGACGAGATCACGAACGATTGGTTTCCCGCAAAGCGCGAGGTCGCAGCGTTCGCGAGCCGCAACGGCGCGGACATCGCCGTCAAGCTGATGTTGGCTCTGCATGAGATCGGCCCGATGCGGCACGGCGACCGCATCGGCTATCGCCGGGACGATTTCTGCACCGATCTTTCGATGGAATTGATCGTGTCGGCCATGAACGACGTGCTGACCGTGCAGTTCACTTTCATGCGGATGCTGGTCGACCACGTGCGTCAGAACCACGTCGCGCTGTTCCTCGACGACAAAGGCAATTTGCAGGCGGCTTTTCCTGAACCCGGCGTGGCGGGTCGCCCGGAACGAAACGATGCGCTCGATAACGTCGACGGGGCCATGCGCGCCCTTCTCAAACTGATGCGCGCGCTCCCCGGTGCAACGGAAGCTGTGCGCGACATTGTGGCGGCGGCGCGGCCATGACCTGGATCATCATCAAGCAGCCGCATCCGTTGGACAGCGCGTGGGAACTGGCTTCCGAGGCATATTCGGACGCTAATTCCGCCCTCAATGCATTGCCGCCCGACGCGAGCGACGAACAGAACAACGCGGCCACGGATAAGCTGGTGGCCACGATCCACGCACTTGTCGCGCTTCCCGCCCGCAGCATTTCCGACAGCATCATCAAGCTCACCGCGTCGGGGGTCGAGGAAGGCGACAGCTATCCGGGCGTCGACGTGCGCGAAATCATCAACGAGATGACCTGCGTTCTCGATGCGGCCTGCCAGCGCGGTGCCCAACTCAAGCGCGAGATTCCCGGTCTTTTGGAGGGAGTGTCCTTCGATGCTTAACAGCCGCTCCGCCTGCTCAAACTGCGTCCATTTCCTCTCCGGCGGCGTGAACGGGTCTTCCCGTCCGCCGAAGGAAATGATCCGCTCGGACGGACGCGGCCTGTGTCGCCGCTACCCGCCGACATGGGTCCACGACAGCGATCTGGAGGACGAAGGCTTGTTCGTCTTTCCCACCATCCATCAGGACCATCGCTGCGGCGAATGGGCCGATGCCAAGCCGGGGATCGGCATATGAGCATCCCACGCCGCTGCGGAACCTGCGCCTTCTGGCGCGCTGGAGCCTTCCCGACCACGGAAAGTCCCGCTCCTGATGCAAGCGCCGCCCGCCTGGGCGTCTGCGAGAATATCGTCCCGCAAATCTTCATCATCAACGGCGACGCGGAGACGCTTCAGCCGGCGACGCACGAAAGCCGGTGCTGCGCGGAGTGAATTTCAGTGTGGCCCGGCGATGACGAAGATGATGACGATCCCGATCCGGGCGAGCCTGCACCAGACCCGAAGGGCCCCGTCCGCCAGCTTTTCCCGATCCGCCCCAATCCCATCGCAGCATGAAGGAGCATAGCCCCATGCCGACCACCGAAGCCGCCCAGCGCGAATATACTGACGCCGAAACCCAAGCCTATGAGCGCTATATCAGTGCCGTTGCCGAACATAATATCGTCTGCGCCCGGTCGGGTGCGACGACAAAGGAGAAGATGGACGCCGCGTTCGCGACCAATGCCGCCTTCCGCGACTTTTGCAGGATTGCGGGCATGGAAATGGGCAATGTCCGATCCCTTGCCGATCTGGATCGCATCGAAGCGCAAGAGGTGCAGATCGGGCAACTGACCGAAGCCATCCGCAGCGCCTATTCGATGCTGTTCGCGATCAAGAGCATCAACGTCTTCGAATTTCTGCCTGCCAATCCCGATATAAAGCGCGATCATGGCGTCTGCTGCACCTTACTCGATGACGCGCAGGCGATCCTCAGCGTCGCCCTCGACAAGGCCGATGGCATATGACCGGCCTGACCCTGACAGCGCGCCTCGCGTTCCCCTTCCTCGTCGTCCGCAAGGACAAGTCGATCCTGCCGCGCAGAAAGCGCCAGAGGAAAGGAGGCCCGGACGTGATCGAGTCAAAATGGGACGATTCAACCGCTCTTCTCCCTTGCCCTTCTTTTCGAATGGATGAACGTTCCTGTGACGGTTGAACGGTCTTATGCCGAATCGGTGATCGACCTCGACCGGAAAGTATCTCGCGCTTTCCAGTGCGGCCGGGGGATCACGCTCTCACCTGATCAACTGGACGTCATGGCCAACATAGGCTTCATCCAGAGCTTGGCCGAAGAGAAAGCGCGCATCCTTCAGGAGCAGGCCAAATGGCGACAGAAAAAGGCGGGGTCTATCAGCGCGGCGAGTTCTGGCTCGACCTTGACCGAGGGGCGGGGGGAAAGCCCACATCCGGAAACTGGTATATCTTCTGGTATGACACCGGCAGAGGCAGGCAGCGCCGCAAGAGCACGGGCACGGGAGACGTTCGATTAGCCTGCGATAAGCTGGACGAACATTATCTGGCGGTTCACCGTCCGACCAGTGCGGAGCAGGATTGCTATACCGTAGCGGAGGCCATGATTGATTACTGGCTGGAGCACGGCAGCAAGCAGACCAGCGCCGAGGCGATCAAGGCCCGGCTGAAACTGATGCGCCGCTTCATGGACATTGAAGCGGACGCCGGGCGGTTGATCGACCCCTTCCTGCCCGATCATCTTGACGAGCGCTTTCTCGACCGCTTTAGGCAATGGGCGAAGGCCGACCCGATAGTTGCGCGCAAGAAGGACGATCAGGGCCACTGGATCGACGGCAAGCAGCGCAGCCGAAGTGCCTCGACCGTGGAAGAGAGCATCATCCAGTTAAAGGCGGCGCTCAACCACGCCTTCAATTCCAGGCGGACACGCTATGTGCCGCCGCTGAAGCATAAGACGCGCGACCAGGTGACGCCGCAGCGCACGTATCGCCTTTCGATCGACAGCATCGCGGAGCTGCTGGACTATTCGATCAAGGGGGCAGGTGCTTATGGCGGTCACGCCGACCGGCTGATCCCGCTGCGCCGTTACCTTATCGGGGCGATTACGACGCTGGCCCGGCCCGACGCGATACTCGACATGGGCGTCGCGCGCGAGCGCGGGCAGTGGATGCAGAACGAGCGCCGCTTCGCCCTCAATCCCGAGGGGAGGCTCCAGACGAAGAAGGTGCGGCCCGTCGTGCCTGTCGTGGACCTGCTGCACTCCTGGCTGCTGGCGTCCGACGACTGGCTGGTGTGCGGGCAGCGGACTAAGTTCGATCCGAACCAGCGCATCAACCTGATCGAGCAATATCGCGTCAGCAGTGTGAAGAAGGGATGGCTCGGCGCGCGCGAGAAGCTGGGCATCCCCGACGGCTGGGGGCCGAAGCTGATTCGGCATAGCATGGCGACCATTCTCGCCAATCGCCGCGTCGATCTGGTCGAACTGGAGATCGCGCTCGGGCATCGCCCGCTGGGCAAGACATCCAGCCGCTACGCCATCTTCGACCCCGACTATCTGAGCACGATCAGGGACGGGATCGAGGACGTCATTGCCGACCTGACTCGCAAGGTTGGCTCAGCACTTCACCCGAAACTCACCCGAGAACATGACAATGTGACGGTGCTTCGGGCATAGAAAAGCCCCGGAAACCACTTGGATTTCCGAGGCTTGTCATGGTGGGCGTGGCAAGGATTGAACTTGCGACCCCTGCGATGTCAACACAGTGCTCTACCACTGAGCTACACGCCCAC
>Ga0182744_1003815_pt1 | contig 11607 bp, 9 predicted proteins | sample eDN3rd30CKraftMG_FD_128525 | JGI IMG/M metagenome (GOLD analysis project Ga0182744, IMG submission 128525) | Enriched Miracle-Growth compost microbial communities from Emeryville, California, USA - eDNA 3rd pass 30_C Kraft MG (version 2) (version 2) ...
AACGAAAATTAGAACTTTTATTGAGAATTCTAAATTAGGTCCTAAAACTTATCTGATTAAAGATGAACTTGCTATTTTATTAGTTTAATAAACTAATAAAATAAAAACGTTCGTTTCTCCGAATATATAAGAAAAGGCGGGCTTATTATGTACAAAATAATCATAGTTGATGATGAAAAAAACATCCGTGACCGATTGGCTCAATTTTTTCCTTGGTCTGAAGCAGGGTTTGAAGTAGTTGGTATAGCAGAAAATGGCGATGAAGCGTTGGAACTCATTAAACAGGAACGCCCACATGCTGTTTTAACCGACGTTCGTATGCCTGAAATGACAGGGTTAGAGCTGGCGAAAGAAATACAAACATCATTCCCTGACATAAAAGTAGTAATTCTTAGTGCCTATGACGATTTTAAATATGCCCAAGATGCGATTCGCTATGGGGTGAAGGGGTATTTGTTAAAGCCATTGATGAAAAATGACTTTTTCAGTGTTTTTACGAAACTAGCAGAAGAATTAAGAGAAGATGAAAAAATGAATTCAGTAGAGGAATTAATGCTTTTGGATTTAATCAAAGGTGAAAACCTTCCCCAGTATGCAGACTATTGGAATCAGCATACACAAAGCTTTAGGGTCGCTATTTTCTCTTTTGATCGATTGTTTAAAGAGGAGTCTACTTTTTCTATTAGACAGAAAATTACGGAGTTGGCTGCTGAATTTTGGAATCGCTATCAAGTGCCATTTTTGTTTTATGGAAATAGTCTGATTGTGTTAAGTGCGGATTCAACGCTTATCTCGAAAAAGGATCTGGTTCCAAAAATTCATTTGTTCAACGATACATTAAGAGACAACCTTGGTGATTTATTTACGAATCTTGAGAATTTTGTCGTTGGTGTGGGCAATCCATCCGGCACGTATCAAGAAATTTGCCGTTCCTATAATGAAGCGGTTTACGCGTATAGCTCTAAATATTTCAATGAAAATGAAACGGTCATCTTTTATGAAGATTTAACCGTTGATAATGATAACGGGAATCAAATCCAAATTCATAATTTTATGTTAGACCATGTGAACACTATAGAACAAAAACTGTTGGAATCAATGAAAACGGGTGAAACAACGGATGTTACTGAGTTAGTAAACCATTTCTTCCAACCATACAAGCAAGCAGGCGGTTTACCGATTGCAGAAATCCGCAGTTCCTGTTCTGAACTCATTATTATTCTATTGTTTCGTTTGAAAGAAAAGGGACTAACCCTCTCGTCGATTGACCAGCAGCATGCCTTGGGAAGAATTTACGAGATTGATTCTTTAAAGGAATTAAAGCGCTGGCTGACACAAATGTTGGAAGCGATTTCTTTTGACTTAATCAATAAGGATAAAAAGGATGTAAACAGTTATGTTCTTATGGCCAAGGAATATGTAAAGGAAAATTATCAGGAACGGATTACGCTGGAGGATATTTCAAACCGGTTATTCTTACACCAAGCCTATTTCAGTGCAATTTTTAAAAAGGAGACAGGTCAAAATTTTATTGATTACGTCAATCATGTACGAGTGGAGAAAGCCATTCAGCTCCTCAGAAATACGGATTATAAAATAAAGATCATCTCAGATATGGTTGGTTTTCAAAGTCACTCCTACTTTAATAAAGTATTTAAAAACGAAACAGGTGTCACTCCTGTTGTGTTTAGAAAGCGGTAATTCCTCTGGAGGTACATCATGAGAAAGGATAAAAAGCTCCAATTTCATACCTTTTTGTTACGGTTCAGTTTGACTGCTGTATTGGTCTTTCTTTTGCTGTTAAGCAGCATATACTTTATTAAAATAAAAAACTTTATAGAAGAAAAGAAGGAAACGTCGGTACAGTTACGAATGGACCAGATTTCATCTGAACTGCAAACGGTGTTTAACGAAATCTATGATACGACGAACAGTTTAAAGACAAATGAAATTTTGATTCGTTATATTGATGAATTGAGCGGCTCAGAGATCAGTCCAACAGAAAAGTATTACCAGGCTGCGGGGCTTGAAGATTACTTGTATACCATCAGGCAAAACAACAAACTGATTAATAATATCCTGATTATAACGCCGGGAACTCAATACAGTTCCGATCAAAATTATATAGATTTCAAGTTTAATGGAATGAAGGTAAAAGGTGAAGTGGAAAATAATTTTCACTTTATTAATTTAGGAGAGGCTGGCAGTAAAATCGATCTGCCTGCTTTGGAAAAGGGAAGCGGAACCGAACAGTTAGATAAGCAACTATTTTTTGGCACGAATATCATTTCTGCGGATGGGGTGCACAAAGGAGTCATTTTACTATTTATCAATCCGAAAAATTTAGATGACTCGCTGTTTTATGCGGACCAAATTCGCTTATATGATCAAAATGGCCAAGTGTTTTTTAAAGGGGAAAAAGCAGCAACCGATGTGCCAGTAAAGCTTGATACACAAAAGCATGGTAAAAAGGGACAATTTTTCTCATGGGGCGATACAGGAGTCTATTATTCAAGCATTCCCTATTATAATTTTCAGCTTGTTTATGAAGAACCATTAGGTTTCTATAAAAAACAAATGGGGCTTATGTGGAAAATAATTGTCTTAACATTCGTTTGTTCTGCTATGGCTGCGATTATTTTCTCCAGATTGATCGGTCGAAAAGTAATTCAGCCGCTCTATCAATTAATACAATCGATTAAGGAGTATGAAAAAAGCGGAAGTTATAGCAGCCTCTTACAACAAAATAAAACTACTGGTATGAAGATGAGTTTACGCGAACGGTTCTTTTTTTATTTTGTGATAACGGTTTTGATGCCCTTATTAATTTTTATGGGGATTCTTTATGGACAAACTTCCAAGCTTGTTTCGGGGGATTTACAGGAAAACTATCATTCTGCCCATGAAAAAATGGCTCGGTTGTTGAACAACGAGATTAACCAACGAGAGCTGATGATGGCACGTATTGCGCATAATAATAACATACAGCTTCACTTGTTGAAAGATGATGGAGAAAAGATTGGTTATGAATTAGTCGATCGAAGGCAATTCTTTGAGCTTAGCAGGCAAAATATAAGAATGTATGATGAGTCAGGAAAGATTCTGTATACGAACATGCAAAATCCGCCAAAGAAACTGGATTCGAATTTTATGGAAAATTTAGCGAGCTCAGGCCGCAAAATCAGTTATTCACTTGAAAGAGATCGTTTTGATCATGTTACGATTGTGATTGGGATGCCGATTTTTTCACCACTAGAGTACACAGAAATCATTGGCTATGTTACGGTTGATATTGAAAACAACCTGTTGGAAATGTATTATTCCGATTGGCAGCAGACAGGAATTGAAATGCTGCTCGCGGATAAAAACAATAGGATTCTATCACATCCTGACCCACTCCAAATTGGAAAAACTTTTGATAGTAAAGAGAAAATTCTCCAGGACGAAGGGCATAATTTTCATGCTTACAGCACAGAAATTACCAGCATGAACTGGGAGTTTATTTCAAAATACAATTTTATTGATATTCAAAAGCAGGTCAATCAATTATTTCTCGGTGATCTCTATCTATTATTTTTCATCCTTCTCTTACTGCTTACTTTTGCTTACTGGATTTCGAAACGGCTGCATAGGCCAATTGGTCAGTTGAAGGAACTGGTTCAAACCTTTGATTTAAAAGGCTCCCATTATGAAGTGGCTGAACGTTTATCTGGAATTGATGAAGTAGACGCATTGACGCAAAACTTTAATAAAATGATGGTGAGAATGGAAGAATTGATTCATGAGACGCTTTTGACCAATCAGGAACGAATTCAATTAAAATATGAAAAACGAGAGCTGCAGCTCAATGCTCTTCAGTCCCAAATTAATCCTCATTTTTTATATAATACACTTGATAATTTGATCTTTCTTGTCGAGGCCAATGAGACGGATAAAGCAACCGAAATGATTGCTTCCTTAAGCCGATTTTTCCGGTTTATTACCAATCGGGAACAATTCATGATTACCCTCAGGGATGAGTTTGTTTTTACGAAAACCTATATCAAAATTATGTCCTGCCGATTTGATAATTTTGAATGCATTTGGGATGTTGATGAAAAGGTATTGAATAATAAAACCGTCAAGCTGATTTTGCAGCCGGTGATTGAAAATGCCATTCACCATGGAGCAAGGAAAACAAAAGACATGGTGACAATTAACATTTCATGTAAGCTAATAGAGGAAGAAATTCATCTCGTTGTAGAGGATAATGCACAGGGGATAGGGGAAGAAGAATTAACCATCATAAAAAGTCAATTATCTTCTGCAACGCTTGGGAAAGCCGGTATTTACAATGTAAATGGAAGAATTCGGCTGCATTTTGGGGAAAAGTATGGACTTGATATCAAAAGCAAACAAGGGAAAGGGACAAAAGTGACCATCGTCCTACCTTCTGTTACCTAACTGGGGCAACTCTTAGAGTGGCCTCTTTTTTTATTTTGTGTGTCCAGTGCAAGCTGCAGGAAAGAAGGAAATGCTCATCTCTCCAAATGAATGCGTTTTCACTTCCCTTTAAATAGTGTTACTTTTCCTAAAGATAGTAAAACTATTGATAGAGAGTTTGTATTATTCTAAAAACAGGAAACGTTTTCAATTCAAGAAAGAGAGGAGGACATCTTTTGCAAACAGTATTAGAAAAGGTAGAGACGAAGCCTGAACGCAAAGTTAACACCACATGGGTTCAGATGAAAAAGATGAAAATGCTTTACTTCATGATGTTTATTCCAATGGCAATGTTATTTATTTTTCACTACATTCCATTGTACGGGATTATTATCGCTTTTAAGGATTTTTCTCCTGGTTTGGGTATATGGGATAGTCCATGGAATAACTTCGAGCACTTCAAACGGCTGTTTAGTGATTTCTTATTTTTACGAGCATTAGAAAATACAGTGGTCATCAGTTTATTAAAAATTATCATTGTGTTTCCGGCACCTATCCTTTTTGCAATCTTGTTGAATGAAATTAAAAATGAAAAATTTAAAAAGGTAACCCAATCAATCTCCTATTTACCACATTTCATGTCTTGGGTTATTTTATCGGCAATGGTCATTGAAGTGTTTTCACCGCAAAGAGGAATTATCAACTACTTTATTACTCTTGTTGGCGGGGACCCGATCAATTTCATGTCAGACAAAGCGTCATTTATTCCGATTTTAATTCTAACTGATATGTGGAAAGAAATTGGCTGGGGGGCCATCATTTATTTAGCTTCGATTGCCTCCATTGATCCAGGGCTATATGAAGCAGCTGAAATGGATGGGGCAGGAAGGTTTCGCAAAATGATTCATGTAACTCTTCCATCGATTATGCCAATGGTTATCATTTTGTTTATTCTCAGACTTGGGAGTGTGCTGAATGCAGGTTTTGATCAAATCCTTAACTTGTACAACCCACTAGTCTATGAAGTGGCAGATATTATTGATACGTATGTATTTCGAAGCGGTTTGGAGCAAATGCAATTTGACTATGCAACAGCAGTAGGATTATTTAAAAATGTTGTAGGTATAGTGCTGATCCTTACTGCGAACGCTATCATCCGCAGAAAAAGTGAACACGGAATTTGGTAGGAAGGAGGGGTTACTATGGGGGCTGCGCGGAAAAAGCTTTCCTTATTTGATATTTTCAATGTGACGTGTTTCACATTGTTTTCCATGCTTGTGATTTATCCTTTTTGGCAGACAATTGTTTTATCTTTCTCAGATGCCAATGCGTCTTCCAGTCTTGGAGTTCATTTATGGCCAGACCGCTGGATTACAGATGCGTATGAATTTGTGTTTTCATACGGGAACATTATGAAGGCATACCTAAATACGATTATTCGTACCGTTGCTGGCACCATTCTAATTGTTACTTTTACGGTGCTGGCAGCCTATCCGCTTTCAAAAAAAGAATTGCCTTACCGTAATTTCTTTACGATATTTTTCTTAATTGCGATGTTTTTTTCAGGGGGTATTATTCCAGATTACCTATTAATAAAGAATCTAGGATTGCTGGACAATAGCTTGTCTTTAATTTTACCATCAGCAGTGAATGTATTCTTTATTATTATTATGCGGAACTATTTTATGACCATTGATAAAGGAATAGAGGAATCTGCCATTATTGATGGAGCAAATTACTTTCAAGTTTTAACCAAAATTATTCTTCCAATTTCGAAGCCGGTTATTGCAACCGTTGCATTATGGGCAGCTGTGTTTCATTGGAATGAATGGTTCCATGCACTTGTTTATATCCAAGATGACGCAAAATCCGTGTTACAAATCGTGGTGCGCGACATGCTGACGGCGATGGATTTATCAAATAATTCAAGTACCGCAGTGGGCGGGGGTGGTATGAGCGGTTCAGACCTGCTATTGAGTAATGTTCGGGCAGCGACTGTAATCATCTCAATCGGTCCAATCGTATTGGTTTATCCGTTCGTACAGAAATACTTTATTAAAGGAATTATGATTGGTTCATTAAAAGGATAAGGGGAATATTCATGAAAAAATTTGCCAAAACACTATCATTTGCAGCGATTTCTGGTGCATTACTGTTATCTGCATGCTCAAATCAGGAAGCTGGTAAAGAAGCAGAAAAAGTTGATGTTGCCAGCCTGCCAGAAGCAGGAGATTTTTCAAAAAAGCTTGATCTTCAACTATCAGGATCAGTCACAAGAGGGAAAGCCGAAGATGGAAACTATGTTCAAAAGCGATTAGAAGAACAATTTAATATCAAAATTACCAATACAAAAGTAGATACGTGGAATGCCGACCAAGTTAACCTTATGATTGCATCCGGAGATCTTCCGGATACTTTCGCATTTACCACAGGCGGAAAAACAGCGCAAGAATTATATGATTCTGGCTTAACAAGAACAATTCCAAAAGAAATGCTTGAAAAATATGCCCCACGTTATATGAAGATGTTATCTGAAAACCCTCCAGGTCCAATTATGAACCTAAAAGAGGGCACAGATAACGAATATTTACAATTGATTGGTCAATACGCTCATGTCGATGGTTTGGTTTGGAGCCCAACATTCCGCCTCGATTGGCTGGAGAAATTAGGTATAGAGCCGCCGGGTGAAATCAAGCAAGTAGGACCAAGCGGAGGTCGTGAAAAAATCTATTATACTGATGGTGCTTACACGATCGAAGAATTGGAAGAGATTTTGAAAGCCTTTACGTTCGACGATCCTGATGGGAATGGAAAGGACGATACGTATGGAATTTCACCTTGGAATAGCAATACCAACTGGGCTGCTTCACTAACGGGTGCATTCGGGATTGCACTTTCTGCTAATTATAACTTAATGGAAGAGGACAAACTGGTTACGACTGAGATTTCACAAAAGTATAAAGCGTTTCTAAAGCAAATGGCAAAATGGTATGAAATGGGCCTAATTGACCCTGAATTTACGACACTTGACGATAAGAAGAGCTGGGAAAAGTACAAGCAAGGAAAAGTCGGCTACTATATTGCTCAGCCAGCTTATATTGCAATGGATGACTGGGCAAAAGGCCGTGCACCTCAAAATATCGTCGAAAATCCAGAATCCACAGCTAAATTACTTGCAACAGCACCAGAAATTGGCAAAGATGGACAGCAGGGTGTAGGTGCATATATTCCGGTTGGAAATTTAGCGGATGCATTCTATGTTTCGAAGGATGTTACGGATGAAGAATTAGCCAGAATTCTACAAATTTTTGACTATGTTAACTTTGATAATGAGGCAAGATGGACATTATATGGAGAAGTTGGCGAGCACTCTGATTGGGAAGGTGAACCGAATAAGTCAGCTCTGAAAGTTCGTCCGGAATTTGCAGCCGAAGAAGGAAACTCAGGCTTCTGGGCCTACAACTTCCGTACGTATGATAAAGAGAGAGTGCAATGGTTTACATCTGAATATACGATGAAAGTAAAAAATGAATTCTATGCACGTGAAGATGTGAAAGAAAAAATGATGATTCGTCCATATAAGTGGGATTTATTAAACGAAACAAACATTAAGGAAGTTGAAAAGCGTTATAAAGGTCAACTTGATACGATTGTAGCTGAATTTAGAATGAAAGCCATCGTTGGTGAAGTTGATATCGATAAAGAATGGGATAATTATGTTGAGAATTGGATGAATAATGGTGGAAATGAATTGCTAGCAGAGCTAGATAAAGCACCAAAAGTATCCGAATTAATGAAAAAATAACTTTAAAAAAATAAATGTGGGTGCTCTTAGGTACCCACATTTATTTTGAATTTACTTGTTAGGAGAGAATGATATGACAACGATTCAAGCAGAAGCAATCTTTTATCCAAACCTTGCGGGTTCAAGGGCTTACCGGATTCCATCGATGATTACAACAACGAAGGGAACAGTAATCGCTGGCATTGATGCGAGAATTGTCGATCAAACGGACAATCCTAACCAAATTGATGCTTCCATCCGACGCAGTGAAGACCATGGTGTAACGTGGGGCCCTGTACAAAAATTAGTTGCATTTGCCGGTGAAGGTTTAGACGGAGCTGCTGCCATTGATACATCCCTTTTACAAGATGAAGAAACAGGAACCATTTTTATGATCTATTGTCACTCACCCGGTGGAATTGGATTATGGAATAGTGAACCGGGCATTGGTTTCGATATAGATGGTCGCAGAAAATTATTAGATAACGAAGGAAATGTGTACTTTTTATCTCAATCAGGAAAAGTTTATGATACAGAAAACAAAGTAACGAGTTATACCGTTGACGAAGATGGATATGTTTTCAACGATGGTCAAGCAGCAGGGAATATCTATTATAAAAAAGGCATTGACCAAAATGAAAGTTTACTAGAAGCAAGAACATGCTTTTTACAAATCATTCAAAGTGATGACGACGGACTGACTTGGTCCAAACCGCGAGAATTAAATCCAACGGTTAAAGAGGAATGGATGAAGTTTATAGGCTCTGGTCCTGGCTGTGGTATTCAACTAAAGCATGGGGAAAAGAAAGGCCGGTTAGTGTTCCCAATCTATTTCTCCAATGAAGCAGGAGCTCTGTCTTGTGCTTGTATGTATAGTGATGACCATGGTGCGACGTGGCAGCGCGGTGAATCTCCAAACGACGGAAGAGAGCTTGACGGTGAGATTCTATCAGCCAAAACCATCTCTGAAGGTAAACAATATTTAACAGAGTCACAAGTCATTGAATTGCCAACGGGTGAATTGAAGTATTATTTGCGAAACCATTATGGACTGCAAAGAACAGCCGTTACAACGAGTACGGACGGCGGCGAAACATGGGGCGAAGTCACGTTTGATATGGAATTAATCGATCCAATCTGCCAATCTAGTGTTGTTACGTATCCAGATTTAGGAGATGGAAAGGTACGAGTATTATTCTCCAACCCAGCGGATGAAAAAACGAGAGTAAAAGGAACCGTTCGCTTAAGTGAAGATGGGGGTAAAACATGGCCGTACAGCAAGGTGGTTGAAGACGGCTTCTACGGATATTCTTGTTTAACAGTTCTTAAAAATGGCGAAATTGGTGTCCTGTATGAACGCGTGTATGATTACGCTGATTGGAATAACATGGACATAGCGTTTGTTAAGTTTCCGTTAGATTGGTTGAAGTCTTAACTAGTTTTATAGCTAGATATAATTGGGGGAATAAACTTGAAGCAGATTCCATTATCTGAAAAGTTGTTTCATGGAGCCGTTTCATTGGAAAAAACAAAAGAATATGTGAAGCCTTGGAGAATCCCTTTTGAGAAGAAGGAGTTTTATCCACCTAACGGCATAAGTGGGCAAGCGGTGCTTCCGGCAGGAGTTCGGATTAAACTCCACAGCAACACCCAATCGATTAAGATTGGGATTGTGGAAGCAGCAGAATTGATGGAGATGGATTGTTTAATTGATGGTGCTCTAGTAAAAACAGCCCGTATTCCTCAAGGGGAAACAATAATCAACTTTGATTCCCTACCTGGGCAATCAAAGTTGATTGAAATCTATTTATCTCAAAAAGTACCTGTTGCAATTACAGGAATTTGGATTGAGGAAGATGCAGAGTGGGAACTAGCAGATGATTCCCGTTTGCGCTGGATTACGTATGGGAGTTCTATCACTCATTGCTATTATTCAGATAGTCCATCGCAAACTTGGCCTGCGTTGGCTGCTAAGGAGATGGATTTCAATTTTACATGCCTAGGATATAGCGGAAATTGTCATTTAGAGCCAATGGTAGCAAGGATGATTCGTGATCTTCCGGCTGATTTTATTTCGATATGTGCAGGAATTAATATTGTGGGAGCTAATACATTATCGGAAAGAACCTTTTCACCTGCATTAATTGGATTTATTCAAACGATTCGAGATGTCCACAAGGATGTACCACTGGTGTTGATTTCTCCTATTTTTCACAATGCGAGAGAAAAAAACGAAAATGAAGTGGGGTTGTCACTGGAAAAAGTGAGAACTGAAATCGTTCAAGTCATTGATATGCTAAAGCGACATGGCGATCAAAACATCTATTATATCGACGGGCTTGACTTGTTTGGCGAAGAATATGAAAAATACATGCCTGATGGTCTGCATCCAAACGGAGCAGGAGACAAAATCATGGCAGTGCGTTTCCAGCAGCTGTTCGAAGCACAGGTGCCAATTAACAACATGAAAAAACTAATATTCTAAAAGAGGTGGGAATATGTTTCATGCTGGCTACATGGAGAAGTTAAACACGATCATGGAATGGATTATGAGGTTCTTTGTCCTCCAATTAATTTGGATATTATTCTGTCTTGTGGGGCTGGTCATTGGAGGCATATTCCCAGCAACCTTTTCAATGTTTGGTATTTGCCGAAAATGGCTTAACAAACAAATGGAGTTTCCTATTTTTCGAACATTCTGGGATATGTACCGTAAAGAGTTTCTAAGGACCAATCTACTAGGCTGGGCTACAACGCTAACAGGCATGAGTCTCTATTATTATTTCCAACTGTTCAAAGGGGCAGAGGGAGCGATGGAACTTGTATTACTCATTGCGGTGTGGATTGCGGGTATCCTTTATTTAATGAGTGCCCTGCTTATGATTCCAGTCTATGTTCATTTTGACATTAAACTGATTAATGTTGTTAAGTATGCACTGATCATTGCCATTTCAAATCCATTCCATATCCTCAGTATGGCAGCACTTATTATCGGATTCAGTATGGTGATGGTTCTAATTCCGGCACTCATTCCGTTTTTTAGTTTCAGTGTACTGGCGTTTGGACTAATGTGGATGGCGAAATCAGCTTTTACGAGAATGGAACAAAAGGTAGCAAAATGAGAGAAGGTAAATAATAGTTTAGTATAAAAAACATGACCTAAAAAGGTGGATATCATGACACAATTAAGAATCGGTGTAATTGGTACAGGCTTAAGGAGCTCAATTGCTAAGTATTGGCATAACCCTGAGGGGAATTCAGTGGTCGTTGGCGCAGCCGATGTGTCTTTCTTAGCACTGGAAAAATTCAAAAATGAGATTGATAAAGATATATTTGTCACGGAAATGATGATGTGAATGATAAGGTCTATGTGAAGACAAGAAAATCCGGTTCATGGCACG
>Ga0182744_1003816_pt1 | contig 11606 bp, 9 predicted proteins | sample eDN3rd30CKraftMG_FD_128525 | JGI IMG/M metagenome (GOLD analysis project Ga0182744, IMG submission 128525) | Enriched Miracle-Growth compost microbial communities from Emeryville, California, USA - eDNA 3rd pass 30_C Kraft MG (version 2) (version 2) ...
AGTTTGGCGAGGTCGGTGACGGTTCTTGCCATCGGCCCGAGCGATCCGTTGAGCGCCGGCCATCCGCCATAGGCGCCCGTGCGGCTGACCAGGCCCGCGGTGGGCCGCATGCCGACGATACCGTTCCACGTCGAAGGCCGGCGAATGGACGCAAAGCCTTCCTGTCCGATCGAGGCGGTGCAGAAGTTGGCGGACACGGAAGCGCCGCTGCCGCCGGAAGAGCCGCCTGCGGTGCGGTCGAGATCGTAAACATTTCTTGTCGAGCCGAACAGCGAGCCGTGTGTATCGCCGCCGCCAAGTTCGCCAAGCGTCACCTTTCCCAGCATGATGGCGCCGGCCCTCTTCACCTTGTCGATGACGAAGCTGTCGCGCTCCGGACGGTAGTCCTTGAACAGAACCGAGCCGAGCGTCGTCGCCATGCCTTTGATGTCGACCTGATCCTTGATCAGCAGGGGAATGCCGTGCAGCGGACCCACGAATGAGCCTGACTTCAGAGCAGCATCCAGGCGATCCGCCTCGGCCAGAGCCTCCGGATTGAGTGCGATGACGGCATTCAGGGCCGGCCCTTTCTGGTCGTAAGCATCTATGCGGGCGAGATACTGTTCGACGAGCTGCCGGGCCGTCAACGTTCCGGCTTTGAAAGCGGCGTGGATGCTCTCGATCGTGGCCTCAACGACCTTGAAGGGCTCCAGTTCGGAACTCGTCGCAAGAGATGACATTGCTTAACTCCTATTCAGAACTCCGCCGAAGCCGGCATTGCAATTGCACCACGCTCGAAGATCACCCTTCGAGTTGATGGTCGGACCAATCTACCGCTTAGCCAGCCGTTCCACGAAGGAATTGTCGATGACCTCTTCGTAGGGAACATCTGTCTTCAGGATGCCGATGGTCCTGACGACGGCATGCATCGTCGCCCACGACTGACGGCTGATGACGCCATCCGGGCTCCACAAATCGTCCGCATAGGTCCGGTCGATCGTTGCTTTCAGGTCGTCGGGATGCATGGTCGGGAATTCCTTTGCGGCGATCGCGCGCGCGCGATCAGGCTCGTTCAATGTCGTCTTCAAGCCCTCGATGGTCGCCGCGACGAAATCGGTCACGAGCTGTGGCTCCTTGTCGATCATCGATTTCTGCACGTTGAGAACCGAGTAGGCAAGCGGTCCAAGCTCTTTCGGCGCGTTATAGAAAGGTTCATCCCACAGGCCTTGCCCAAGGCCCCGTGCAATCGCAGGTTCCGATGTAACGGCGATGTCGGCGAGCTTGCCCTTCATCGTGGCGAGAACGGCCGAAGACGGCACTTCGTTGAGTTGAACATCCTTGTCGGGATCGAGGCCGTACTTCGACATCAGGATGTAGCGCATCACCGAGTTCGGCGAGGTGCCACGCTGGCTGGTCGCGATACGCTTGCCTTTGAGAAAAGCACCGATTTCGGCCTTGCTCTTCGGGTTGGTCCCTTTCGCCGCCAGGAAATATACGTTCCCGCGGTCGACACAGTTGACGACGGAGCGAAGGCTGCCGCCCTGGGCGCGCGCAAACGCCACTCTTTCAGGTCCGCCAAGGAAGGCAAAGGTCTGGCCGCTGAGGGCCGCGTTGATGGCCGCCGCGTTCTGCTCGGCCGTCAATATGGTGGCGTTGAGCCCGGCCTTTTTGAAATAGCCTTCCCTGATTGCAACATAGATGGGCAGATAGCCAACGGAGCGCACAGGTTCGGAAATCGTGATGTCCCGTGTCTCGGCGATGGCCGGGCGGGAAAGCGGTGCAAATCCCGCCGCAGCGGAAAGCTTCAGGAACGAACGACGATTCATCAACTGCTCCAATCGTGTTTGATCGTCAGCAGCAATAAATATGCCAGCCAGTCTCGGTGCCCGGCTGCATTCTGGGGCCCGGATTCGTCGATTGCCCAACGCGCATCAGTCGAACGGGGCGCTGGCGGCTAGTTCCGTGTGCAATACTTGTCGTTGGCCGGCAGCAAGAGCCTGGCCGGCGACGTCATCTCCGCATCAGCTCAAGGACCGCGGTCGACAGGCGTGTGCCAGCGTCGTTCAATTGCTCCGAGACTTCGAAATGGTTTGTCTCACGCAGAACGATGCTGTCGGCAAGCTGTCCCATGCCGGCGAGCGCCGCGCTGAAGTCACGCGACTGGCGAATGAACTCCGGGCTCTCCTGGTCGCCGTAGACGGTGAGGACGGGAAACGTCACGTGGCTGAGATGACGCATCGGGCTCAGATCAGAGATTTCCTCTTGCGACAATTCCACATAGGCGCTGCGTTGCGACAACATCACCGGATAAAGGTCGTACATGCCGCTCATCGCGACCGCACCTTTGACGAGCCGGGCGGGGCCTCCGAGCTTTGCCCAGTCGGTTGTGGCGAGCACGCCGCACAAATGTCCACCCGATGAATGTCCGCTGATAAATATGCGGCTCGGATCGCCGCCGAAGCGCGCAATGTTCTCGTGCAGCCATAAGAGCGCACTGCGGCACTGCGCGGCCATGTCCGGAAGACGTACGGCTGGAATGCACGCGAAATTGAGCGCCACATAGAGACACCCGTTATCGACGAAAGTGGGCGCCGGCGCAGAGGCATCCGCCTTTGTCAGGATTCGCCAGCCGCCGCCATGAACGAAGACCATGACCGGCAGATTCTTGGCGGAACGCGGCGCGAATATGTCCAGCACTTCCGCATCGCTCGGGCCGAAACGTTCGGTTTGCGGAGGATATGCCTGTCGTACGGCGGCGCTGTCGGTTGCATAGCGAGCGATGACTTCGCCGGCATTCGCGGCCCACTGCCTCTGATCGTAAGCGTTGTCGAGTTCCTGCTGGCTATAGCCGAGGAAAACCCCCGTTGCACGTGACGCATCGAGTGTCATGCTGATGAACCGTTCGCTCATTCAACAGTTGCGCCGGATGTCGCGATCAGCTTCTGTTTGATCGCCAAATCCTCTTTGATGAATTGAGCGAACGCTTCCGGCGTGCTGCCGACGCCGGTCAGACCCAGGCCTTCGACGAAGCGTTTGCTGAAATCTGGATCCTTGATGGTCGCTGCGACATCCCTCTGGATCTTGCTAATTATCGCAGGAGATGTACCGGCGGGCGCAAACATGCCGAACCAGGACAAGGGGTCGATGTCGGGATAGCCCACTTCCTTGAGCGTGGGCACATCCGGAAGGCGGGGCAGCCGTTCCTTCCTGCCGATTGCCAACGCCTTGAGCTGCTTGCCTTCCAGCATTCCGAGAGCGGCCGGGCCGCCCAGAGTCATTTGAACGTCGCCGGCGATGACGGCCTGCAGAGCCGGGGCAATACCGCGGAACGGAACCTGGGTAATCTGAATGCCGGTCTGCTTCTTCAACGCCTCGAACAGCAGGTTCGGCTGGCTGCCATTGCCATAGGAGGCATAATTCAGCGCGTCGGGTTTTGCCCGCGCGAGCGCGATCAGCTCCTGCATGCTGTTGGCGGGAACCGACGGATGCAGGAGAATCATCTGATGAAGATCGGCAAGCTGTGTGACAGGCGCAAGATCCTTGATCGGATCAAACGACATCTTGCGGAATAGAAATGGGTTACTTGTGATCGACGAGTCGCTTGTGAATAAAAGCGTTTGGCCATCGGCCGGCGCACGGGCGACGAAATCCCCGCCGATCATCGTGCTGGCGCCTGGCCTGTTGTCGATGATGACGGACTGGCCCCATTTCTTGCTGAGCCGGTCAGCCATCGCGCGCGCCAGTCCGTCGACGCCGCCGCCTGCCGGATAAGGAACGATCAGGCGCACCATCTGCGTCGGAAATTCCTGTGCGACCGCCAAAGAAGGCAATAACAGAAGGATGGAAGCGGCAGCCTTGAGCAATGAACGGCAGCTTTTTTTCATCATCAATCCTCAAAAAGTGCCAATCCAAGCCGTGTGTTCATCCAACGTGCGGCTGTCTTTCGAAGACAACCGCGCCGCCCACTATGGTCATTTCAGAGACGATTTTCGGGATCTGCTCTTCGGGGCAGGTCAGGGGATTGTCCGACAGAACAGCAAAGTCGGCGAGCTTGCCGATCTCTATGGTGCCGCGTTCGTGCTCATCGAATGTCAGATAGGCGCCGCCGGCGGATGCGCAGTGCAGAGCCTCGCGGCGCGTCAGCGCCTGGTCGGGAGCGATAACGCTGCCGCTGTGCTCGCGGCGCGTGACGCAATGGCCGATCGAGGCGAAGAGGGTAGGGGGCACGTTGTCGCTGCCGAGCGATACCGGCACGCCCGCATCCAGCAAGGCGCGTAAAGGGACGATCTCACCCTCGCGCCCGGGCCCAAGCTGGACTTTCGTCGCCAGGCCGCGCTTGTAGAGAAACCCGCTGGTATGGGTGGTGATGACCAGGCCGAGATCCTTGATCAGCTTGATGTCGTCTGCCGAGAAATTCATAATATGGCCGAGCACCCATCGCTGGCCTGCGATCGGTACGACTTTATCGACGTCTGCGAACAGCCGCAGATTGCTGGGCCATATGCCGTTCACACGGATGCCGGCACGAGCCGCTTCAACGAGCAGCGGCTGAAGAAGGGCCTCCGGCAACGCTGAGCAGTGAAAGCCGGCCCAACCGGTTTGCGGGAAAGCGGCGGCACGCAACCGCTGTTCGGGCGAATCGTCTGCTTCGCAGAACATGCCGCCGACACGCAGCCAATCATCACCCAGCCCGCGTCGGGCGAGCCAATTCCCCCATGATTTGAGAAGGTCGATGTTGTCGTCGAGCCCTGAGGAGCGCCAGGCGGGACTGAGCATCAGCCCGGCCCGGACCGTTTGGGCGTTCGCCGTGCGAAGATGCTTGTAGGCGGCGAGCACATCGCCTGCCACGCCGTGTCCCTCGAAGACGCCCGTCGTGCCGAAGCTGTTGTAGACGCGCATCGACTCCCGGAGGCCGGCAGTCCGCTGGTCGAGCGTGAAATTGGGCGCGCCGCGCATCAGCGTGTGTTCGACGACGGGCATCTTGTTCGATTCATAAAAGATGCCGTCGGGTTCGCCGGAGACCGGGTCGCGGCCGATCGTGACACTGGCAGCCGGAGGCTGCGTGTCGCGCGTAATCCCCGCTAGACGCAGGGCAGCGGTATTGGCGATTGACACCAGCGGCAGCGATGAACGCCAGTAGCCCCAGATCGACCGGATGTAGACGGGATTATCTGGCGCAGCGCGATCAAGATCCCAACGGTTGGGAAAGCGCTTTTCGGCCAGACCGTCCGGCATATTGTCGAAGGCCGGTGGCAGGCCGAGCGGCATGGTGACGATCCACTCTCCCGGTCGTTTGCCTGCCGCAAGCGCGGCAATCTTCTCAACAATCTCGTCAACGCTGCCGGCATCGGACATGGACGGCAGAACGCCTTTCAAGCCCTCCCGGTCCATATGGGCGTGTCCGTCGATCAGCCCAGCGACGACGGAGCGACCTTTCAAATCAATCACCCGCGTATTAGCGGCCATGGCGTTGCGAATCTCGGCGACCGAGCCGACAGCGGCGAAACGCGATCCGCGAGTCAGGATGGCGCGCGCTTCGCCCGACGGCAGCACGACGTTGCCGTCGAGAAAGGCGATGTCGGGAGAACAAACGGCAGGCTCATGCATGACGGGGATCCATCAGTCGGCGACGAAGCCGGAAGCTTTAGCGCTATCGCGCCAGCCTTCCAGTTCACGAACGTCGGACTCGTGCAACTCCTGCGGTGTGCTGCTGACAGGCGTGATTCCCATTTTGACGATGCGCTCCTTCACGACGGGGTCTTCCCATGCGATTTTAACGGCGCGGCTTAGGCTTTCGCTCAGTTCGCTGCTCATGCCACCGGGGCCATAGAAGGCAACGCCGCCGGTCGCCTGCAGCGCCGGATAACCGAGTTCTGTCATTGTCGGAACATCCGGCAGCAGCGGGGATCGTGCCGCCCCGAACGTCGCCAATGCGCGAATCTGTCCGGAATTGTGATTCGGGCCGATTTCGCCGAGCGCGAGGATGGCCGAGGGAATATCCGCGCTGACGAGCGCATTGAGCGTATCGGCTGCGCCCTTGAACCAGACATGCTGCAAGGGAACGCCGAGAATACCCGCCATCTTGATGCCGAGAAGGTGCTGCGGGCTGCCGCTCGACGGAGATCCGTAGAAAGCCATTTTCGCATCCTGTTTGGCGGCAGCGACGAAGTCGGCGACTGTCTTGACAGGCGATTTGGCCGGCACGGCGAAACCGAAATCCCATGTCACAAGCTTTGAAATTGGAGTCAGATCCTTGAACGGATCGTAGCCCAGATTTTTGAAGAGATGTGGATAGAGATTGGTCACGGCGGCTGGCGTGACAAGCAGTGCGCTTCCATCCGGCGGCGAGCTTTTGATTGCCTGGACGGCGATGCGGGCCGATGCTCCGGGGCGATTTTCAACGATGACGTTTTTGCCCAAACTCACGCGTAGCTTATCAGCCAGCAGACGCGCGACGATATCAACGGCCCCGCCGGGAGGAAGGCCGACGAACACGCGCACGGTCTGTTGCTGGGCATTCGCCGGGATGCCAGCGCTTTGGAAAACAAGCGCAGTCGTCAGGAAAACTATATGCAGTAATCTTGCGGGCATTGGGCGCGTCCTGATTTTGCATCTCAGTGTAGACGGCAAACGAGAGCAAAAACAATGCCAATGCAGCTCCTGGTTATGGAACTCGATTGCGTTTCAAGGTTGGAACAACCGGTCTGCCGCCGACGTTCAATATGAGTGTTCCGCTGCCGGAAAACTCTTGTCCTTCACCGCCGCAACATAGCGGGTCACCGCATCGTCGATGCTGCTCGCGCCGACCATGAAATCCTTGGTGAAGCGCGGGCGTTTGCCGGGGTAGACGCCTATCATGTCGTGCAGCACGAGCACCTGGCCCGAACAGTCGACGCCGGCGCCGATGCCGATGGTGCCGGCGTCCTGCAACGAGGCGGTGATCTCGCCGGCCAGGGCGGCGGGTATCATTTCCATCAGCACGAATGCCGCGCCCGCGTCCTGAAGGGCGCGCGCGTCGTCCTTCAGGATCGCTGCCTGCAATTGATTGGCGCCTTGCACGCGATAGCCGCCGAGCTGGTTGACCGATTGCGGCGTCAGGCCGATATGGGCGCAGACGGGCACGCCGCGCTCGACCAGAAACCGGATCGTCTCCGCCATATAGGCGCCGCCCTCGATCTTCACCATATGCGCGCCAGCCGCCATCAGACGGGCGGCATTGCGCATGGCCTGAGCCGGGCTCTCCTGATAGGAGCCGAACGGCATGTCGGACATGATGAACGACCTGTGCACGCCGCGGGAGACGCAGCCGGTGTGATATTCCATGTGCTCGATGGTGACGGGCAGCGTTGAGGAACGTCCCTGCAGCACGTTGCCGAGCGAATCCCCGACCAGTTGAATGTCGACGCCGCAACGGTCGAGCAGGGTCGCGAAGCTTGAATCATAGCTGGTCAGCACGGCGATCTTTTCGCCGGCGGCGCGCATCTTTGCGAAGTCGGTCAGCTTCAGCGGCTTCGCATCGGAGAGATAAGCCATGATATTTGTCCTATGCTTTTGTCACGCCCGCGGAACGGGAATGTTGTCGATCAGCCTCGTCTTGCCGAGCCTGGCCGCCACCAGCATGCGTGCGTCGCGCTGTGTTAAATCGGCGGCAGCGAGCGACGCCGCATCGCGCAGTTCCAGATAGTCGATGACGAAGCCGGCCGTCGTGAGGCTTGCGCCGGCATCCGCGAGGGCTTTCGCCACCTCGGCGCCGGCTCTGATGCGTGCGGCACAGTCCTGCAACGTCTTGTGCAGCAACGGCGCCACCGCGCGCTCCTTCGCATCGAGATAGACGTTGCGCGAGGACATGGCGAGCCCATCGGCTTCGCGGATGGTCGGCGCACCGATGACATCGACGGCAAGATCGAGATCTTTCGTCATTCGGCGGATGACGGCGAGCTGCTGGAAATCCTTTTCGCCGAAAACCGCTACGTCAGGCATGGCTTGTGTAAACAGCTTGGCGACCACGGTGGCGACGCCGGCAAAATGCGTCGGCCGAAACCGGTCTTCGAGACCGGTGGCTGCAGGGCCGGCCAGCGAAATCGTCGTGGCAAATCCTTGCGGATACATGACGTCGGGTGTCGGCGCATAGACGCCATCGACGCCGGCCGCTGCAAGCTTTGCGAGGTCCGCCTCTAACGTGCGCGGATATTTGGAGAAGTCCTCCTGCGGTGCGAACTGCGTCGGATTGACGAAGATCGACACCACGCATCGCGCGGCCTTCTGCCTGGCCAGATGCGTCAGCGAAATATGTCCGGCATGCAAGGCGCCCATGGTCGGCACCAGGGCGATCGGCTCCCGCGCATGGCGCCAGGGGCGCAGCGCTTGGCGCATCTGTTCGACGGTCGTGTAGATCGCAGGCTGGGTCATTGAGGTCCGGATGGGCGTTATGAAAAAGACTGGCTGTCGGCTCTATGTAAGCGGATGGGCTCAGACATCCAAGCCTGGCACCTCGGCCAGGCTGCGCACGGTTCGGATCGGTTTCAGATCCATATATTCGTCGGGCTGGTTCGAGCGGTTGACCCAGATCGGCCGAAAACCGAATTTCTTCGCGCCGGCAATATCCCAGCGGTTTGAAGACAGGAAGCAGACCTCTTCCGGCCGCACGCCAAACCGCTCCGTCACCAGTTCATAAACTGCCGGCACGGTCTTGAACGCCGCCAGTTCGTCGACGGAAATCACCGCGTGGAACTGCCCGTCGAGCCTGGAGGCAGCCAATGCTGCATTGAGCATGGCCGGTGTGCCGTTGGACAGAATGGCAAGGCGCACGCTGCGCGCGCGCAACGCGTCGAGGCAGGCTTTGACATCCGCATAGGCGGCCAGTGTCTCATAAGCCGCCAGCAGGCTTGCGCGGGTTTCCGCATCGATGCCGCCAAAGCTTGCCGCCGCGAAATCGAGCGCTTCGGCGGTCAATTGCCGGAAATCCCGATAGGCGCCCATCATGGTGCGCGTCCAGGTATATTCGAGCTGCTTCCTGCGCCACAGGTCGGAGATACGGTCGGCGTTCGGGCCCACCGCGGCGCGCTGGCGCGCCACGGCCGAATGCACATCGAACAGCGTTCCGTAGGCATCGAACACGAAGAGTTCGCTCGGCATGCTCAGCCTCCTATCGTGGTCTGGCCGACATCGGGCGCGGCCTGGCTCCGGCGCAGCGGGCGCAGGCGCCGAAGTCTTATGCCGAACGCCAGCATGCCGGCGCCGAGCACAGCCAGGTAAACGATGCCGCCGGCAAGGCCGAGGGCCAGCAGTTCGATTTCATTGATCCAGCGACCGGCATCGGCAGCGATCGCATGTGCGGCCGGACGGCCGGTGAGCGCAACGGCAGCGAGCGCGGCACTGGCCACGGCGACGGCGGCGAATACGCGGATCGTCGTATTGTCGGGTTGCATGTCGCCCTTGCGCATGGCGAGAAAAGCCAGCAGCAGAAAATTGATCCAGGCGCCGGCCGATGTGGCGATGGCGAGGCCTGCCGCGCCGTGCGACCGGAACAGCAGAAGCTTCAGGCCGACATTCACGCTCACCGCAAACAGCGAGATCATCATCGGCGTCGTCGTATCGCCGCGCCCCTGGAAGCTGGCGACCGCGGCGCGGATCAGCACGATGGCGGGCAGGCCGCAGCCATAGGCCAGCAGCACGCGCGCCGAGGCCATCGCCGCGGTCTCGTCGAATGCGCCGCGCATGAACACGCCGCGCATGATGAGATCGGGAATAGCGACGAAGGCGACGAAGAACGGCGCACAGAGCGCGATGGTCAGCGCCATCGTGCGGTTCTGCGCATCATAGGCGCTGGCATCCTCGCCCGCTGCGAAGCGCCGGCTCATCTCCGGCAAGAGAACGGTGCCCGCTGCAATGGCGATGACTCCGACGGGCAGTTGATAAATGCGGTCGGCATAATAGACCGAGGACACGCCGCCGGCCGGCAGCAGCGAAACGATGATCGTATCGACAAACAGGGCGATCTGCACGCCAGCCGAGCCCACGACCGCCGGCACGAAGGATTTGAAGAAACGGCGGATGTCGTCGTCCCAGTGGACGCGCGCGAACATGCCGAGCAGTCCGGCGCGGTTCGTCGCCACGAGCACAAGCGCCAGTTGCAGCGCGCCGGAGACCAGCACGCCGACGCTGGCCGCTATTCCGGCATTGGGAAACAGGAAGGCCACGGCCAGGAACGCCATGATAGCAAGGTTGAGCAGGACCGGCGCGAAAGCCGCGGCGGCGAAGCGGCCGTTGGCGTTCAGCGTGCCCGACACAAGGGTGACGAGCGTCACGCAGAGCAGATAGGGAAAGGTGATCCGCGTCATCGTCATGGCAAGCTCGAGCCGCTGCGGGTCTTCGTCGAGGCCCGGCGCCAGCACCGCCATGAGCTGCGGCATGAACGACCATGCCAGCAGCAGCAGGATGATCTGCGTCGCCGCCAGCAGGGTGAACATCCGCGCCGAGAATAATCGGGCGGCATCCGGCCCGCGCCCTTCGAGCACCTGCGAATAGGCCGGTACATAGGCGGCATTGAACGCGCCTTCGCCGAAGATGGCGCGGAAATGATTGGGCAGGCGCAAGGCGATGTAGAAGGCGTCGGCCATCGCGCCGGCGCCGAGCAGGGCGCCCAACAGCACGTCGCGCGCAAAGCCGGTCGCGCGCGACAGCAGCGTATAGCCGCCGACAGACATGAGATTGCGGGCAAGACCACTCACTAGACCGCTCCGCTCATTGGACTGTCTCGATCACGGAAGGATCATGGCGGCGGCGCGTTTCGGGAGCGGCGTATCGTTATCACCTTCGATTCCGATGCGTTCGGCGACGAGATAAAGCGGCCGCCGCTTCACCTCGGCAAAAATACGGCCGACATATTCGCCGAGCACGCCAAGAGAAAATATCTGGATGCCGGCGAAGAACAGGATCGAGACGATCAGCGAGGCATAGCCGGGGACATCGACGCCGTAGGCAGCGGTACGAATGAGGTAATAGGCGGCGAGGACCAGGGACGCTACCGACACGAACATGCCGATGAACGTCCACATGCGAAGCGGCACGACGGTAAACGACATCAGTCCGTCGAGCGCGAAGCGCGTCAGCGAGCCATAGCTGAATTTCGAATTGCCGAACGCACGCTCGGATGATGTGAACGGAACGCCGATCGACCGAAAGCCGACCCAGGCATAAAGACCTTTGGAAAAGCGGGCCCGCTCGCCCATGGCGCGCAAGGCGCTGACCGCCTTCCTGTCGAGCAGGCGGAAGTCGCCGGCGCCTGGCGGCAGCCGGATCTCGCCGAATATGGCGAAGAGATCGTAGAATTTTTCCGTCAGCACGCGCCTCATCGGGCTGTAGCCCTCCCGGTCGTTGCGGACGCCGTAGACGTTCTGATAGCCCTCCTTCCACAGCTTGACGAACGAGGCGATCAGCTCCGGCGGATGCTGAAGATCGGCGTCCATGATGACGACGGCGTCGCCCCGGGCATGATCGAGGCCCGCGGCGATGGCGACCTCCTTGCCGAAATTGCGGCTGAAGGAGACGGCGGAAATGCGGGGATCGGCTGCATGCACCGCACGCAGGATATCCATCGTCCCGTCATGGGAGCCATCGTCGACGAA
>Ga0182744_1003819_pt1 | contig 11603 bp, 17 predicted proteins | sample eDN3rd30CKraftMG_FD_128525 | JGI IMG/M metagenome (GOLD analysis project Ga0182744, IMG submission 128525) | Enriched Miracle-Growth compost microbial communities from Emeryville, California, USA - eDNA 3rd pass 30_C Kraft MG (version 2) (version 2) ...
ACCTACGCCTTCGGCCACGGCCATATCGGCCTGACGCTGGCCGGCATCACCGGACGGCTCGTGGCCGACCTCGTCAGCGGCGAGACCCCGGACATCGATATGACGCCGCTCCGGAGCGACAGGTTCGGCCGCTGGGGCGGCAAAAGACAAGCTTAGCAGCGGGCAACGCGGGCACGCAAAAGTCCATCAGCCGTCGGGGTTGCGAGGGGTCCGAAGGACGCCGACCGGTCAGGAAGCGGAGAGCGAACCCACGAAGGCGCTTGGATCAACGGTCAGGTACTGCGCACCAATGGCGGTATGATCTGAATTGCCTTTACCTCGCACCTGGCAGGAACGGCGGACGGGTGAGGCTAACGCTGATCGCCTGGAATTGGTGTCAGGCAGCGTCTTCGAGTTTCCGCCGCTTGTAAATTTCGTTCAGTACCTCACAGGCTGCTGCCGCCTCTGACTTGCTCAGACCGGCCAGGAGTTGGTCGGCAAAAACGACTGGCTCTTCCTTCTCTTTGTCCCAAACCATCCAAAGGTCGTGCGGGTCCAGAACGAGCTCGAAACGGTCTTCCATAACCTTGCTGTCTCCCATCGCGCGGCGGCACACTGCGGCTTTGCGAGAGCAAGATCTGGCCGATTCGGCTGAATCAACCCTTTCAGGGTTTGTTAAGATTTAGCTAGCATTCGAGCAAATTCGCCCCGCAGCCATAGGCTCGCGCCGTGCCGAACGAGGATGGGTCGACAGCGCCAGAATGCCAACGCAGGCGTCGCCCTGCAGGGTGTTGTTGCATGTCAGGAAAACCGCCTGGAAAGCGACTAATCCGTCTTCAATTCTCGAGCCTATCGAGAATACGCGATAAAACAGGGTCGAATGGTGCGGGTGGTCGGCATATCAATCCAATATCGCCGCGCCTCACCCTCCCTCATCAGCTCTCAATCACCTTGATTTGGCGTAGGGTTCTTGTTTCGTTCGCCGCCATAGATTATCATCCTGTATCATTTGATGGCATGGCGAAAGGTGGATACAGGGGTGGATACGTTATGCCGCGCCCGCTGAACCGATTGAGCGCAGTCGGCGTCAAATCAGCGGCCACCGGAAAGCACGCTGACGGCGGTGGACTCTGGCTGCACAAGCGCGCTGATGGCGGCGCCCAATGGGTGCTTCGCTATACCATACACGGCAGGCGCCGAGAAATGGGCCTCGGATCAGCCGCCGAGGTATCCTTGAAGGAAGTGCGAGAAGCGGCTGTAAGATGGCGCGCCATCGTCCGGGCCGGGAAAGACCCTATCAAGGAGCGCGAGCGGGAGAAGCGAGAGGCGGCCCGGAATATCCATCTTCTGAAGGACGTGGCCAAAGAGGCGTTCGAAGCGCGCAAAGCCGAGCTGAAGGGTGATGGCGTAGCGGGCCGGTGGTTCTCTCCCTTGGAACTTCACGTCCTGCCGAAGCTCGGGAAGGTGCCGGTCGCCGACATCGACCAAAAGGACATTCGCGATACTCTCGCCCCGATATGGCACAAGAAGGCTGACACCGCACAGAAAGCCCTCGGCAGGTTGCGGATCGTCATGCGCCACGCGGCGGCCCTCGGTCTCGATGTCGATTTGCAGGCGACAGAAAAGGCCCGCGCCCTACTCGGCAAGTCGCGGCACCGTGCGGAAAACATCCCCGCAATGCCGTGGAAAGACGTGCCCGCTTTCTACCAGTCGCTTTCCGATGGCACTGTCACCCACCTAGCCCTACGGCTCCTGATCCTGACAGGCGTCCGCTCTGGTCCGCTTCGCCACATTCATGAGAATCAGATCGAAGGCGATGTGTGGACCATCCCGGCCGAAGCGATGAAAGGCAGGAAGGACGCTACCACAGCTTTCCGAGTACCCCTAGCCCCTGAAGCGCTGGCGGTGATCGCCCAGGCACGTCGCCATGCGCGAGGCGGCCACTTGTTCCCCAGCGTCCGCAAAGGCGTCATCAGCGACATGACCATGAGCATGTTCATGCAGCGCGCCAAGCTAGAATTCAGGCCACACGGCTTCCGCTCATCGCTGCGCGACTGGATCGAGGAACAGACGGAAACGTCCTACGAGGTCGCAGAGACGGTGCTTGGCCACATTGTCGGCGGGTCGGTCGAGCGCGCCTATCGAAGGACAGACTACCTAGAGCAAAGAAGAGCGGTGATGCAGGCGTGGGCCGAGCATATCACCTCTGTTATCCCATCACGGTCAGAGAGATAACCAACGCAATGCCTATAATCTTCACTCAAGTAGAAATCCCCCCAACGTGTTACGTGGAAGAAGCAGCCTTATGGGTGGCATTTGGCAGAGTGCCGGATATGGCACTTTGGGGTGATGACCATGAAAATGACTGCCGGTCAGACCCGGATTATTTCCTGGAAACCGGCGAGCCTTACGGCTTTAACGACTGCCTGTTTACCCAGGCAGAGTTAGAGTTAGCTGGCATCCGCATCGACTATCATCGATACGTTGAAGCAAAATTAGGGATATACGGGGGCAGAACAGCTGCCGAGCACCAAGTCTATGCAGAAGGACAACTTGCTCGCCTCTACGGCATACAAGACAAAGCCTTCGAAGTCAGAACAGGGCGCACCACGATGACGCCCGAGGACACTGCTCATAGTGAACAATTCCTGCGCGAATGGCGGGAAAAAATAGATAGAGAAGTATCCGAAGGGAAATGGGCGGAAGATCAGGAGGCGCCCCTATATTCAATTGTGGACCGAGCCAGGGCTTCCGTATTCCAAGCCCTCTCTCGCGGCTCTCTTAAAGCAACTGGGTGGGTCTACTCCGAAAAATGGCACATGCGGGAAAAAGGTCGTGATTCGCTTGAACCTAGCGATTGTGGTTCCTTCGAAAATATCGCTCCAAGCGAGTGGACTCTTAGAGGGATCGATTGGGAGGGATGCTCTCTCTCGGCCTCTCCCAAGACATACGAGTTCACCCAGGTGAGCACCGATGACCTCTTAGCGGTATTTCCTCGGCCGGATGGCCTGCTAGGGTCTGTGTCAGGCGATATGTATTGCGATACCCTTATAATCGATGACGGCAACGGTACGTCTGAGCCTCCAAAAGTCAGCCATCGGCCTCGCGGCAGACCGCCGAAAGCTGATGGCATGGCGAAATTCGCAGTTCAAAACTTATATGCCGAACGCGTTCGCACCGGTTGCACGACTGAGAAGACAGAAGCCCTTATTCAAGAAGCCATCGAGTTCGTTCACCAAGCCTTCCGCGTAAACGTGTCCCGAAGTACAATTCAGGCTTGGTTGACACCCTTACGCCGCCCAGAGCCACAAAATATGCCAGAAATTAATGCCAGAAATTAAGCATTAATTCCTCCGTAGTTCTTGGCCTGAATAGGGCATTTACTGGCCCTCATTCATTGGACCGGATCAAACGTTATCAGCATTGATTAGCCGAAATCGCAACCGCGAAAGGCTAATCAATGGATATCACAGACCCCCTGCTCACCGCCAAAGAAGGCGCGGCAGTTCTTCAAGTCAGCCTCCCTACCTTTTGGCGCCGCGTTGCCGATGGAACGGTACCAAGACCGGTTAAAATAGGCGCGCTCTCACGCTGGCCCCGGTCTGAAATCATCGCGGTTATCGAAGCTGCAAAAGCCCGTCGCTCGTGCGAGGGCGTAGCAGCGTGAGCGAAGTCACCCTCCTGTTAATAGACGCGCTCCGTCGCCGGGCAGACGCTCGACCGCTTGATGACGCGGCCTTGTCAGGGCTGGCCGAGAGCATCGAGCAGCTTGGCCTCATCAACCCGATCCGGGTACGCCGCAGCGACGGCGGCAAATACGAGGTCATAGCCGGCTCCCACCGATTCGCGGCCTGCGACCTCGCCGGGTTGCGAGAAATTCCCTGCATCATCGTCACCGATGACGATCTGCACGCCGAACTGGCAATGATCGATGAGAACCTGTGCCGGGCGGAACTGTCGCCGGCCGATAGGGCCAAGCAGACAGCGCGGCGCAAGGCGATCTATCTCGAATTGCATCCCGAAACGGCCCATGGCGCCAACCTTCAAGGCGCTGGTGTCGCCAACTTGGCGTCACCAGAGACACCAGCATTTTCAACAGCTACAGCGAAGCTTACCGGCCTGTCCGAGCGTGCCGTCCAGCGAGACGCAGAGCGCGGCGAGAAGGTGATCGACGAGGCACTTTCACTGATCCGAGGCACCCGCCTCGACACTGGCGTCTACCTGGACCGGTTGAAGAAACTCCCGCCGAACGAACAGATGACGGCAGCCAAGCGCGATCTTGCCTGGGAGAAGAAGCGCGCCGATGGACCTCGCCCCAACGGCGGGGCTAACGCCACTGCAAAACCCGCGAGCCCGCCGCCCGATCCGACGAAGGCAGCAAGCACGTTCGTCGCGCTCGCGGATCAGATTGCAGAAATCCCAATCGATGCGTTGGTGCAGTCTGGACAGATGCGGGCAACCGTGGGCCAGCGCGCCTCCGGTCTCGCCGACCGGCTGGCGGAGATCATGGAGAGCTTGCACGCATGAGCAGCGCCGCGATCAAATGGGCGCGCTCGCAGAACTTCGGCAGCGCATCCCTGAAATCAGTGGTCAATGCCCTCGCCCTTCGTGTCGACGGCAAAGGTGCGACATGGGCGGCGCAATCAACTCTGGCGCAAGACATCGGCATGTCCGACCGCAATTTGCGGCGTTACCTGACTCTCCTGGACGCCTTGGGCGTTACCACCAGAATAGTGCGGAGCCGTGGCCGTCTTGGGCGGGCGTCGGACTTGATCACCCTGTCGATGCATCGCCGGTTCAACATCACCGCGAAAGACCTCGCTGCGGTGCGCCAGCGTCTCGCCGAGGAAAGTTCCAACCGGAAGAAATCGACACCTCCAACCGGAAGACGTCTTCCGGGGAATAGTAAGGGAACAACATATCCTACTATCCAAGGCGGAAACCTCTCAGGATATAGCTCAAGGGGAGGTGACAGGCCCCGACCAGCGCTGGCAGTCGTGAACGGCAGAATCTTCCCTGACGGGGAGGACCGGCTATGAAGTTCACCCTCCTGGACCATCAAGAGCACGCCATCGAACTGCTGCGAACGTCACTGGCGACTGGCCACAAGCGGCCGATGCTTCAGGCCCCGACCGGCGCTGGCAAAACAGTGATCGGCGCGAGCATTGTCGAGGGCGCGGTAGCGAAGGGCAACTCGGTTCTGTTCACCGTGCCGTTTCTGTCGCTGGTCGACCAGACGGTCGAGCGGTTCGCGGAACAGGGCATTCACTGCGTCGGCGTCATGCAGGGCCAGCACCCCGCGACCGATGCGAGCCAGCCGGTGCAGGTGGCCAGTATTCACACCCTCATGCGCCGCACCATCCCGCGCGCCGGCATCGTCATGATCGACGAGGCTCACCGATGGTTCGACTTCTATGGCACGTGGATGAGCAAGCCCGGCTGGGAAAAGGTTCCGTTCGTCGGGCTGTCAGCAACGCCTTGGACCAAGGGGCTTGGGAAGCACTACGACGACCTGCTGATCCCGACGACCACAAAGGAACTGATCGGCAAGGGCCTGCTGTCCCCGTTCAGGGTATTTGCCCCGTCGCATCCCGACTTGTCCAAGGTCCGTACGGTAGCCGGCGATTATCACGATGGCGATTTGTCGGCCGCGATGAGCCAGCCGGTTCTTATCGCCGACACGGTATCGACCTGGCTCAGGCTGGGTGAGGAACGACCGACGCTTTGCTTCTGCGTTGACCGCGCCCATGCTCGCAGGGTTGCTGACGAGTTTGAAAACGAAGGTGTACCGACAGGCTATGTCGACATGGACACGCCGCCGGAAGAACGCCGGCTGATTGGGGAACGCCTGAAAAACGGGCAAATCAAGGTCGTCTGCAACGTCTACACCTTGACAACCGGTGTGGATTGGGACGTGCGGTGCATCATCCTGGCCCGGCCGACGAAATCCGAGATCCTTTTCACGCAAATTGTGGGCCGAGGGCTACGCACCGCCGAAGGCAAGGCCGATTGCCTGATCCTCGATCACAGCGACACCACCCTTCGGCTCGGCTTCGTCGACGACATCCACCATACGGCGCTGGACATGGGCAAGCACCAGCAATCCAGCGCCCGGAAGGAACGGGAAAAGCCCCTGCCGAAGGAATGCCCCTCCTGCTCACGGCTCAAGCCGGCCGGGGTCCGCAAATGCCCCTCATGCGGGTTTGAGCCGGTGCGGCAGTCGCCAGTCGAGGAACTGCAGGGCGAGCTTATCCCGCTCAAAGGAAAGAAGAAATCGAAGGAGGATGCCACGCCGCATTCGAGGCAGGAGGTGTTTTCGATGCTGCTCTGGCTACAGCAGGAGCGAGGCTACCGCTCGAACTATGCCAAGGCGAAATACTACGACCGCTACGGGACGTGGCCAAACGGGCTGCATCGCGGGCTGATGACGCCCGACCCGGCTTTCCTGAATTGGGTGAAGTCGCAGAACATTCGGTACGCCAAGGGCAAGGCCAAAGCGGAGGCGCGCAATCATGCGTCAGCGTGAACCGATTTGGGAACGGGCTCGCGGACGCTGGCCTGGCATACTTCAGGCGATCGGCCTGCCCTCCAGGTGTCTTCGTAACAAGCATGGCCCGTGCCCAATGTGCGGCGGCAAGGACCGATTCCGCTTCGACGACAAGAACGGAAACGGGACGTTCATCTGTTCGCAATGCGGGTCTGGCAGTGGCGTCAAACTGGTCCAGCTTTTCCTGCACAGCGATTTCAAGGGTGCGGCGCAGGAGATCGAAAAGCATCTCGACGCGGCCCCGGTGATGCCAACGGCCAGAGGCCAGCGCCAGGATGACGGCCATGTGCGCGACACCATGGAGAAGCTTTGGGCGCGCGCCCAGCCGATTACGCTCGATGACGCGGCCGGCCGCTACCTCAACCGCAGGCTCGGCTTGACGCAGTTCCCGGCAGCGCTGCGACAGGTTGCGGATGAGCGCTACGTCGAGGACGGCAGGTCCGCCTCCTGGCATCCGGCCATGATTGCTAGGGTTGATCCTTCCGACGAAGCACGAGCCGGCGGCGAGCGCGCTGCGCTGCACCGTACATATCTGACCATCGACGGTTTCAAGGCGGACGTTGGTTCGCCTCGCAAGATGATGGGCGCGATGCCTTCTGGCGCTGCGGTGCGCCTGATGCCCCACGGCGACATCCTCGGTATAGCGGAAGGCATCGAAACCGCCTTTGCGGCATCAAGCCTGTTCGGTGTGCCGGTGTGGGCAGCCCTTACCGCCGATCTGTTGCAGGCATGGGAACCACCAGCAGAGGTCAAAACGGTGATGATCTTCGGCGACAACGACGAGAGCCTGACCGGGCAAGCCGTCGCCTACACGCTCGGCCGGCGCCTCAAGGTAAAGGGGTTGACGGTGATCGTCGAACTGCCGCTGCGCTTCGGCACCGATTGGAACGACGTGCTTCAGGACCGCCGGAGGGCTTCGGCATGACGGTCACCCACAGCGGCAGGTTCACCCACGCCGAAATGGCCGAGGAGTTGAACAAACTGGTCTGGAGCAAACAGACGTGGCTCGACGAGTTTTCCGGCGGGCCGAAGCGCCGGCCGGATCACGAGATTGAAACCAGGCGACGCGAACTGGCTGTGCTGATGCAGGCAGAGGCGGATTATCTGGCTGCCGCAGAAAGGCGGTCGGCGTGATGACCTCTGCCGAATGGATGGCTGCCGGCCCGGTTGATGTGTTGTGGGGCTGGGCAGTCATGCGACACGGCAAGAGGATCGACGATCACGTCTACTCCGAGGAATGGGCGGCACAGTGGACCGCCAACTGTTTTGAAGGCGCATACATCGCCAAGGCAAAGCGAGTTTGGTCGATGTCGATGCGGAAACCCGTATGGATCATTGAAGGGCAAAATTGATGCAGCAACCGGCAAATGACGCAGTGCCGAAGTGGTTCATCGTCCGGTCACGGCCGGGGATGGAGGCACGAGCCGGCGAGGAAATCCTTTCGCTCGGCCAGACGGTCTATGTCCCGCGCTACCGGAAGGAGTTCAAGCACGCCCGCAAGAACTACTGGTCGACGCGGTACTACCCGCTGATGACCGGCTACCTGTTCGTCATGGCGTCCAACCACTGGAACCGCGTCCTCGGCTGCGAGAGCGTCGAGCGGATACTGCGCAGCCAGATCGGAGACGAGGCCGGCCCGCCTATCGGTATTGCTGACAGGACGATCCGCGAGATACGGGAGCAGCAGGAGGCGGGAGCCTTCGACGAGATGCGCGTACATGGCCGCTTGCCTGTTGGTGAACAGGTCAGCATCGCGGCTGGCGTCCTGTCTGGACTGAAAGGCCCGGTGGCCGCATCCGACGACAAGAGCGTCGTGATGTTAATCGAGATGTTCGGCCAGGAGATAAAGGCGAAGGCCCCTATTGAAATTCTCAAGCAAACAGGATAGTTTCGTCTCCGAAATGATCGGTGACACGGTCGTCTGAGCGAGGCCTGAGAGTTTTCTGCCGGACCGATGTGGGGATCACCTCCCACCTAGGGGAAGTTGCGTCCTCGCCCTTCAAGAGTTTCGTGAGGTCGGCAAGGGCTTCGTTCCTTGCCAGCGTGCCGAGCGCGGTAGCTCCCATTCTCGGAAGTCGTCGGTCTAGAACGGCGCATGTCCCCTGCCGCCTGAGAGCGGTTCAGGGGCCAGATTGAGAACGGCGGTCGGCAATTCTAGCCTTGTTCAGAGCAATCGCTTCCGCTGTCGGGGTCCAATCTTGGCACCATTCGGCCGGCAATCCATCAAGTAGCGCTAGAGCATTGTCATATTTCGGCTGATATCCTCGGGATTGCATCTCGAGCACCAGCGTTGCCTGCCGCCGGGCGAGATAGCCGAGCCGAGAATAGAAGAAGCGAACATGGCCCGCGCCAAGTCGATATTCCGGCGGATTGCGCGGGTCGTCCGGCTTTTCGCCTCTGGCAATCGCCGCGCGCACTAAAGCAAATACACGTGGCAGCTCACGATATTCGGCCAACAGATGTGGGCCGCTCAGCTCGGTCGGCGGGATACAGTTAATACGGGTCACTGGACGTTCGCAGTGCGAGGCCTCCTATGCTTCGGGTGGAGATAGCCGCATATGGTCTATGTTTCCCCAACCATTTCGTCGGTCACTTCGCGGCCTGTGTGTTGCGGGTGAATGAGTTTGGCCAGATCGAAACCTTGCCGCCGCGCCTCGTTTAGATATTCAGCTTCCGTCTCTTCGGAGAGACGCGGCTGGCGGGAGAGAACCCAGAGATATTTTCGATCCGGCGTTCCGACCAAGGCCGTGCGGTATTCCGGGTCGATCTTGAGGACCCAGTAATCACCTCTGGTAAATGGTAGCCAGCGGACGAACTCGGGAAGGAAAGTTACCTTCAATCTGGAATTGGAATCATCGACCGGCACGGCCTCGCCGATTGCCCGTGATGGTTTGCCGTCTTCGTCGAAACATCTGTTGTCCACCCGGACGTTACCGTCGTCGTTGAGCGAGTAGGTCGCCGTGATGTCGGTTGCTGTCTCATCTTCCCACCTGAGCGGCAGACGGCAAATCTCGTACCAGCGTCCGAGATACTCGTTCAGGTCGAGCTGAGGAATGGCAGTCACATCGATCATGGCCGGCTCTCCGTGGAGCACGGTAACGCGGTGCAACAACAAGAGTTCCTCAAAGGTATGGGCCATGCCCTGCAAGCCACCCGTCCACCGCCCTGCCGGCATAGGCGACAGGGAGCTTGCGCACAATACCGGACGCCGCTCCGGCGCTGAGGGTTTCCTTCGGCCGACAGCGAAGACTCATTGCGCGCCGTCTCGTTATAAGCTGGGCCTGGGCGGACTGTGGTGAAAGCTTTGGCGCTCGTTTTCTGGCGCGGATTTCAAGCGACTAGCGTGGCCCTTGACACGCTTTCGGTACGCTATCGCAGCCGCGTCACACTGGGCGGCCGATGGGCCGTGTATCCGGAGAATGGCCTTAGCGATCCGAGCAGGAATACCATGTCGTTCGGCGAGAGAATTTACATCCTCTCGGTTGATGTGGTGATGTTCGTCCCTCATCCATCCCCCATTTTGTAGTGGGTATGGCCGCATCCACAGCAAGTTTATCGCGCAAAAGTTGCAATTGTCCAGTAAGTCGCCTGCAACGCAAGGCGAGCTGCACCATCCTATGGAATGCAATCAACACTCTTGGCGCAGCCCCTCTGGAATCGACAGGCTAACTTTGCTTCGACTTCGTATCGTTCTCCCCCTCATCGAGTAGCGACGCTAGCTTGGCCTCTTCTTCGGCGAGAAGTATTTCAATTTGCCGCCGTCGCTCCTGGTCGGTCACGGTTAGCAACTGGGCGCGCAAATATTCGATGTTGAGCTGCGCGATGAAGACGCTTCGATCCCATGGCATCTAAACTCACCTCATCGGAGAGCAAATCACACACGGCTCGGACCGACAAGTTACACCGGAGGTGTATGGCGACCTCCGGCAAAATAAGTAATGCACGCACGCTTCATGCCCAACCATCGACCAGTCCATCTCCCCGACGGTCGGGGCGACCGGCAAAAGCCCTGCTTTACGGGAGATCGTAGGTGGTTATCAACGGCACAGCACCGTATCTCGAACGCAGTTGGGCGTGATCGAGAGCCAGCCGTCTCACCGACATCGGATAGCTGGGGAATATATGTTGGAGCGTCCCCGATATTTGGAAGTGACCACACTGGTCGCAGATGATTGCCGCGTAGTCGCCACCTGTAGCCGTATTCCGCTTCGCCTTCCGATTACAAACCGGGCAATTACTCGAAGACCTGGTCATTCTGTATTCCCTGTTTGTGATCGAGGTAACCACACATGTTGCCCAGGGACAAGCAGCGCCCGCATCCACGTGGTGTGTGCGGTCGCGGTGGTGTTCAGCCGATAGGATGACAAGCAAGCCCCCAGTCCACCGCCCACCAGGCATCGGCAATCGCCAGCAACAGCGCCGCACCTATGACCAGACACGCGACAAGCAGGAATGGCGCGGCTGGTACAAGACGGCACGGTGGCAGGCGACCAGAGAGCGCCAGCTTACCGACGAGCCGCTATGCCGGATGTGCAGGGAAGCAGGCAGGCTGACCCCGGCGACGGTGTGCGATCACATCGAGCGGCATGGTGGCGATCCGGTACAGTTCTGGTGCGGTCCGTTCCAGTCCCTCTGCGCGTCCTGCCATTCGAGCGAGAAGCAACGGCAGGAGCTCAGTTCAGGCGGGTGAACGTTACCACGCCCCGAACGATGTCCACTCGCGCGGTGTAACCTGCCGCCTGCCACGATTTGCATTGTGAGTGCGTCGTCGTCTCGATGTTCTCGTTCGACCACCATTCGGGGTGCGTACGCGCGGAGCTTGGCAGTGGAGCCAAGGCGTAGAGTTCATCAAACGTCATCGTTACAGTGTTGGCCCGCTGAGCCAGCAGATAGTCCCGCCAAGGATCGTATTTCGACATCGGTCTCACCTCCATGAGCACGCAGCAAAAGGGAGGGGGGTCGAAAAGTCTAGGGGGCTTGGGGGCTAGACCGGCTCGGGGTCAAATTTTCACGCGTGCAAAATGAAGGACATTTTTGATGGCCGGTAGAAAACGAAAGCCGGACCACCTGAAACTGG
>Ga0182744_1003825_pt1 | contig 11591 bp, 15 predicted proteins | sample eDN3rd30CKraftMG_FD_128525 | JGI IMG/M metagenome (GOLD analysis project Ga0182744, IMG submission 128525) | Enriched Miracle-Growth compost microbial communities from Emeryville, California, USA - eDNA 3rd pass 30_C Kraft MG (version 2) (version 2) ...
CGAACGGGTTCATCGACATCTTCACGTTGCCAAGCTCGACGCCCGAACCGTCCGCCTTCACCCGGACCTTCACGTCCTTGTCAACCGCTCGCTTTACACACACCAGAATCTTCATGATGCTTACCGACGCGGGCGCGCTTTATTCCGAAAAATCCGCAAATTTCAGCGTCACTTAACGGCGAGGTGCGGTGGGTGTCAACTTCGCCGCCGGCGTCCCGAGCGGGCCGGTCCGCGGCCGGAAACGCCGCGCGAAGCTCAGTGCCCCATCAGCCACACCGTGCACATGATGACCACGATCGCGACAAACTGCAGCAGAACGCGCATGCGCATCAGCTTCTGCGACGTGTTCGGCGAACCGCCCCGCATCATGTTGAGCAGGCCGAGGAGCAGCACGACGGCCACCGCGACAATGGCCAGGGGAACGAGATACATGGCGAAGACGCTGGCCATAGGACATATCCGTGATGTTTTGCCGACGATGTTTTGCCGACGGATGACGCTCCGGCGCGACGCCGCGCCGGCACGGCTCAGTTCATGATCGCGATGGCGGCGTTCAACGCGGTCGCATAGCAAACCCACGCCAGGCAGGGAACAAGCATGATACCGGCCCAGCGGTCGAGGCGCCAGAACGCAATCAGCGTGGCGGCAAGGAAGCCATCGAGCGCGACGATCACGAGCAGTGCGGCCTTCGGCGCCTCGAGCCCGAAGAACACCGGCGACCACAGCGCATTGAGCGCCAACTGGATGACGAACAGCGCGATCGCGCGGCGTTCGGCGAAGGCGCGCACGGCGCCGCCGGCCCGCCACGCCGCCAACGCCATCAGCGCATAAAGCGCGGTCCACACCGGCCCGAAAATCCAGTTCGGCGGCGTGAACCCGGGCTTCGCCAGCGCTTCGTACCAGACGGGAATCTTCGGCAGCGTCACCCACGAGCCGAGCATGCCGACGGCCAGCACGACCGCGAGCCAGAGCACCAGCATGCTCCACGGACGCACAGGTTCCTCACGCACCCTGGCGTGCCCGCCCAAGTCGTGCCTATTCGAAAAGATGCTTCTCGATCCCATCGACCGGCTCGTGCGTCAGGTCTTTCGGCAGTTCCGCAACGATGCGCTTCTTCACATCGGCATGAAACGCCTGGCGCAGCTCCGCGAGGGTGCGCGGCGGGGCGACCACGACCAGCGTCTCGGTCCCGCGTTCGCGCACCACCCGTTCCAGCGCCGCGGCGACATCGCGGGCGAACCTCTGCTCCGCGATTTCGTGCCAGTCCGTCGGCTCCATTCCGGCGCGCCGCGCGCCCACCCCGGCAAAGGTGCTGCCCGGCCGGTCGGTACCCTGCTCACGGGTCGCCGGATTGTGGCACTCGAATACATGCTCTGTCTTGAGACGGGGAGATAACGCATCGCCGTCGTTGCGCAGGAACAGTGCCTTGCGGCCGTCGCCGACAAAGACGAAGGCGTTGCGGGGAATTCGAAGCTTTTCCACCGGGAACTCCGTCGTGCGCCCATAACCGAGGCAACAACGTCCGGAAAGGCGCGGGCGTTCCTCGCGCGGACCGATTCAGTTGCCGCCGTCGAGCAGCCTGCGGGCGATCACCTGGGCCTGGATTTCGGCGGCGCCCTCGAAAATGCTCAGGATGCGCGCGTCGCACAGAAGCCGCGATACCGCCGATTCCACGGCGAAACCGTTGCCGCCGTGGATCTGCACGGCGTTGTCCGCGCATACCCACGCGGTGCGCGCGGCATGCAGCTTGGCCATGCCGGCCTCGAGGTCGCAGCGCGCGCCCTCGTCCTTGCTGCGAGCCGCGAAATAGGTGAGCTGGCGCGCGATGGCGATCTCCACCGCCATCATCGCGATCTTGTCGGCCACGCGCGGGTACTCGACGATCTTGCGGCCGAACTGGGCGCGCGCGCCGGCATACTTCACCGCCTCGTCCATCGCCGCCTGGGCGACGCCGATCGAACGCGCGGCGGTCTGGATGCGGGCGGATTCGAACGTCTGCATCAGTTGCTTGAAACCCAGCCCCTCGACGCCGCCGAGCAGGTTCTCGGCCTTCACGACGAAGCCGTCGAAGGCGATCTCGTATTCCTTGAGGCCGCGATAGCCGATGACCTCGATTTCACTACCCGACATGCCCTTCGCCGGGAACGGCTGCTGGTCGGTGCCGCGCGGCTTTTCGCCGAGCAGGATCGACAGGCCGCGATAGCCCGGCTCGCGCGGATCGGTGCGCACCAGCATCGCCATCAGGTCGGCGCGCACCGGATGGGTGATCCAGGTCTTGTTGCCGTGGACGTAGTAGTAATCGCCCGAGCGCGTCGCCCGCGTGCGGATCGACGCCAGATCGGAACCGGTATCCGGCTCGGTGAAAACCGCCGTCGGCAGCACGCGGCCCGAGGCGATCAGCGGCAGCCACTTGTGCTTTTGCGCCTGCGTCCCGCTGCCGAGGATGAGCTCGGCGGCGATTTCCGCGCGCGTGCCGAGCGAGCCGACGCCGATATAGCCCCGCGACAGTTCTTCCGAGACGACGCACATGGCGACCTTGCCGAGACCCAGTCCGCCGAACGCTTCGGGGATGGTGAGGCTGAACACGCCGAGCTCGGCAAGCTGATCGACGATCTCGTAGGGAACGTAGCTGTTGGCGCGGTGCCAGTCCTGCGCATGGGGCGCGATCTCGGCGGCGGAGAAGCCGTGCATCTCCTCGCGCACCTGCTCCATCGCCTCGTCGAGCCCGCTGTCGCCCGCGGTCATCGCGGGATGCCGGCGGATCAGTTCGACCAGCCGCGCACGGTTGACTGCCGTGTTGCCGGAAGCGATCAGCGCATCGAGCGCAGGCGTCCAGCGGCCGGCGATCTCGCCCGGCGCGAGCCCGAGATCGGAAAGCCGCGCGACCTCGCCCTGGCTCATCGCGATGCCGCCGGCGATCTGGGCGAGATATTCGCCGGCGCCGATACGGACGATCAGTTCCTCGATCTCGCCGAAGCGGCCGGCGAGCGAAAGCCGCTCGCCATAGGCGGCGAGCTGGCGGAGCGCCTCCGCATAGGTCGCGAACCATGCGAGGCCGTGGGTGGCGCGCTGCTCGCCGTCGAACAGCTTCGGGACGCTGCGGCCGGCCACCTGCAACCTGCCGCGCAGCTTGCGCGTGGCGTCCGCGAGCAGCGCTTCCACGGCGTCGGCCGCGCCGCGGACCGCGACGGCGAGATGACGGCCGGTATCGCTGCTGGCGGCAACTGAAGGCATCGACGCTCCGGATCGGAATGGGCTGAGGTCCTGCGACGAGCCCTAGCGCAAACAGATTACCAATCCCTATTTTGCGGAACACGGTTGCGATTGTCGATGTCCCATGGCGCTCCGGCCGCGGATGTGGCAACGATCTGCGCGAGGATGCCATCGACCGACGGGACCTGCGTGCTCACCTTTCAGCTTTGGATCCGCGCCTTCTGGATTGCCTATCAGCGCATCAACGCCGACGACGGCTGGGCGATCGCGAGCCACATCGCGCTCTCGGCGCTGATGGCGATGTTCCCGTTCTTCATCCTGCTCACGTCCATCGCGGCCTTCTTCGGCACCAAGGAACTCGCGGACGTCGTCGCCAATCTGATGCTGGCGACCTGGCCGAAGGAGGTATCGAATCCGATCTCGAGCGACATCCACAACGTGCTGACGACCTCGCGCAGCGACCTGCTCACCATCGGCGCCGGACTCGCAGTTTACTTCGCCTCGAGCGGCATCGAAAGCCTGCGCATCGGCCTCAACCGCGCCTACGGGATGATCGAGACGCGCAACTGGCTGCTGCTGCGGCTGGAGTCCATCGGCTACGTCCTGATCGGTGCGGTCAGCATGCTCGCGCTGGGGTTCCTGATCGTGCTCGGCCCGCTGATCTTCGCGACCGCGCTGCGCCACGCCCCCTGGCTCGAGCCGCTGGAGAATTCCGTCACCGCCGCGCGCTACCTGATCGCCATCGTCGTCCTCGTCATCGCGCTCGTCATCGTCCACAAGTGGCTGCCGTTCGGCAGGCGCCGGCTTTCGGAGATACTCCCCGGCGTCTTTCTCACGCTGGGCCTGTGGATGATCTGCGGCATCACGTTCGGACGTTACCTGGCGAGTTTCGCGTCCAATTACGTGACCTACTATTCCAGCCTCGCGTCCGCGATGATCGCGCTGGTCTTTCTGTATTTCATCTCCCTGATCTTCGTTTACGGGGGCGAGTTCAACGCCGCGATCAAGAACATCGAGGCCGGGGAGGAGTCCTCCCCGCCGGCGCGGCCGGACGACGGCGCCCGGTCCGGCTGACAAGCCGGCGGTATGCCGGTAAACTTCCGAATCGCGGCGGTGGGGAGAAAATCATGGCCACGGAATCGCTCATTGTCTTTCTGATCGTCGGTCTTGTCGCCGGCTGGCTCGCCGGCAAGGTCGTGCGCGGCGCCGGCTTCGGACTTATCGGCGACCTGATCGTCGGCATCGTCGGCGCCTTCATCGGCGGCTGGCTGCTGCCGCGCCTCGGCATCGGCGCCATCGTCGCCAACGCGATCGTCAACGACATCATCGTCGCCTTCATCGGCGCGATCGTGCTGCTGCTGATCCTGCGGCTGATCCGGCGCTAGCGCCGAGCACCGCGGCGATCGCCAGCGCGAGTCCGCGCGGGCTGACCGGCTTGATGAGGTATTCCGCCATGCCGGCGGCGCGCGCGGCGCGCGCCTGCGCGGGATCCTCGCGGCCGGAAATCCCGATGACCGGAACCCTGCCGGCGGCGCCGGGCAGCGCGCGGATTTGCCGTGCCGCCTCGATGCCGCCGGTTCCGCCCAGCGAAATATCCATCAGCACCAGATCGTAGTGACGCGCCGACAGCGCCGCGAGCGCGCGCTCCGCCGAGCCGGCGAAGTCCGGACGATGGCCGAGCGCGGTGAGAATCGAATTCATCACCACGCGCGCATAGGGATTGTCCTCGACATACAGGATCGCCAGCGGGCGCGAGGCGACCACCGGCGCCGTTTCGATCGCGCCGGCAGGCTGGCCCGACTGCCCGGTCCCGACCGCGACGGAAAGCGTGAACGTGCTGCCCTTTCCGGGGCTGCTCTCCACCTTGAGATCGCCGCCCATCGCGCGCGCCAGCCGCTTGACCAGCGACAGGCCGAGCCCGGCGCCGCCGAAGCGGCGTGCGATGCCGCCGTGGGCCTGGCTGAACGGCTTGAACAGCCGCCTGATTTCCGCCGCGCTCAGCCCGATGCCGCTGTCGGAGACGGCGAATTGGAGCAGCAGGCGCCGGCCCTGCCGCTTCGCCATCACAGCAAGGCCGACCTCGCCGCGCTCGGTGAACTTCACCGCATTCTCGATCAGGTTCTCGAGCGCCGCCCGCAGGCGGACGCCGTCGCCGACGACGAGGCGCGGCAGCGTCCCGATCTCGATCCTGCAGGCGAGGCCGGCGCCCTCGGCGCGCGTGCGCAGCGAGACGGCCGCGGCCTGGGCGAGCGCCTGCGGATCGAACGGTTCGCGCAGCGGCGCGAGCTCGCGGGCGTTGCGCTTCGCCGCATCGACGACCAGCGTCGTCAGGGTCGCCAGATGATCGGCGCTGCTCTTGAGTGCGGCCACCCATTGCCGCTCGCGCTCGCCAAGCTCGGAGGCCGCGAGGAGCTCGGCAAGGGCGATGATGCCGGTCAGCGGCGTGCGGATGTCGTGCGCGAGCTCGGAGACGACCCGTTCGGTCACGCGCTCCTGCCGCGCCGCGGCGTCGGTGCCTGCCTTGGCAAGCCTCCGGCGCGGCTGCGCGCGCTTCGCGGCCCGCGCGGGCTTTGAATCACGCCCGCCCCGCGATGTGGTCTTTCCCGTCGCCATCCACCCGTTCCCATCGCCAGCATCGCACGAAGTCCGGGATTCAGGCGAATCCCAACTGCCGGCGGATATCCGCCGGCGTGACGCCCTGGCCGCGCAAGGTCCGCAGGGAAACGGCGCCGGAAGACTTGGCAAGCTTCCTGCCGTCGGCTCCCGGGATCAGCCGGTGATGGGAATAGACGGGGGCCGGCAGGCCGAGCAACGCCTGGATGAGCCGATGGACCCCCGTGGCGGCGAAAAGGTCCTGGCCCCGCACGACCTGCGTGATCCCCTGCAGGGTATCGTCCACCACCACCGCCAGATGATAGCTCGTTGGCGTCTCCTGGCGCGCGAGCACCACGTCTCCCCATCGCTCGGCCTGCGCGGGGACCTGCCGCCGGGCGCCCGAGACGGGGTCCGCCTCGGTCCACGACAACCGCCCTACCCGCGCCAGCGCGGCGACCATGTCGAGCCGGAGCGCGTAGGGCTCGCCGGCGGCGATCCGGCGCGCGCGCTCCGGGGCGGCGAGGCTTCTCGCCGTTCCGGGATAAAGCGGCGCGCCGTCGGGATCGCGCGGCCACGCGCGGCCACCCGATTCGCCGGCGGCGATCTGGGCCGCGATCTCGCGGCGGCTCTCGAAGCTCGGATAGATCAGTCCCAGTTCCTCGAGGCGGCGCAGCGCGGCCGCGTAGTCGGGAAAATGCTCCGACTGCCGGCGCGGCGGCGCATCCCAGCCGATCCCGAGCCATTCCAGGTCCTCGTAGATCGCCTGCTCGAACTCCGGCCTGCAGCGCGTGGCGTCGATATCCTCGATGCGCAGCAGGAACCTTCCCCCGCTCGCCCGCGCCATCTCGAAATTCAGCAGCGCGGAGTACGCATGGCCGAGATGCAGCAAGCCATTGGGCGACGGCGCAAAACGGAAAACGGGTTGAGGCATGGCCCGATATACGCTCGTTGCATGCGGCCGCGAAGCGCGATGAAATGCGCGATCGGCGCCTGCCCGCTTCCTTACACGTACAACAACGGTCCGGCCCGCCGGCGCCGCCCTTCACAGTCCCTCATGACGCATTTCATTCGTACCGAAGCAGAACTCGACGCGGCCATCGCCGGCCTGATCGCGGTCGATCCGCGAATGCGGGCCGTTCTCGATTTCGGCGGCCGGCCGCCCCTGCGCAAGCGCGAGGGCGGCTTCGCCGGGCTCGCCGCCATCGTGATGGCGCAGCAACTGTCCACGGCCAGCGCCGCCGCCATCTGGGGCCGGCTCGCCGCCGCCTTCGATCCGTTCCATCACGACACCGTGCGCCGCGCCCGGGCGGAGAAGCTCGCGCGCATCGGCCTGTCCGCTCCCAAGATCCGCACCATCAAGGCGATCGGCAAGGCGATCGCGGACGGCGCCCTCGACCTCAACGCGCTTGCCGCGCTGCAGGCCGATGCTGCGCATGCCGCCTTGACCGCCGTCCACGGCATCGGGCCGTGGACCGCCGACATCTACCTGCTGTTCTGCCTTGGCCACGCCGATGCCTGGCCTGCCGGCGACCTTGCCGTGCAGGAAGCTGCGCGGCTCGCCTTCGATCTCAAGGCCCGCCCAAGCGCGAAGGAGCTTCAGGTCCTGGGCGAGCGATGGCGGCCGTGGCGCGGCGCGGCCGCCTACCTGCTGTGGGCCTACTACCGCGCCGCCAAGGGACGCAGCGGCACGCCTGCCTCCGCCAAAATCGCGCCGGCGGAAGGGGCCGCGGCGAAGCGGCGCGCGAAATCTGCTAGGGAGCCCGGATCCGCAAGGCGCCGGACGAGGGCACGCAAGGAGAACCGATGATGGCCGACCTGCCGAAGATCGACGGACCGCGTCTCGAGCCGAAATCCGGCAACGCCCGGCAACTCGTCGTCTTCCTGCACGGCTACGGGGCGGACGGCAACGACCTGATCGAGATCGGCCGCGCCTGGCAGCCGTGGCTGCCCGACGCCGCGTTCGTTTCGCCCCATGCCCCCGAACCCTGCGCGCAGGCGCCGGTCGGACGGCAATGGTTCGGTCTCACCTTCCGCGATCCCGGCGAGCGCTGGCGCGGCGTGACCACCGCCGGCCCGATCCTCGACCGGTTCCTCGACGACGAACTGGCCCGGCGCAACCTGCCCGGGACCGCATTGGCGCTGGTCGGCTTCAGCCAGGGCACGATGATGGCGCTGCATATCGGCCTGCGCCGGGCGGTCGCGCCCGCCGCCATCGTCGGCTACTCGGGCATGCTGGTGCTCGAGAACGAGCGCGACGCGGCAGCCGCCGCGGCCGCGGTCCGGTCGCGGCCGCCGGTGCTGCTGATCCACGGCGACCGCGACGAACTGATCCCGATGCAGGCCATGCTGCTCGCGGCGCAAGGACTCGCCGCCGTCGACGTGCCGGTGGAATGGCACGTCTCCACCGGCATCGGCCACGGCATCGATGAGGAGGGCCTGCGGCAGGGCGGCGAGTTTCTGGCCCGGCAGTTCCGCGCCCGGCGCTGAACGCCGCCCGAGGGCGGACGGCTACTTCGGGGTCGCGGGCGGTTTCTTGCCCGGCGTGTTGTCGGAAGGCGCGGAGCCCTGCCGGTCAGGATGGATCACGATCCCCTGATCGCCGGTCGGCGGCGCCTTCTCATGAATCTCGGGGTCGACCCCGGCCGGCGGCTTGATGACGCCCTCCGACTTTTCCAGGTGCTCGCTGAGATTCCTGCCCTTGTTCTTCGAGGAGTCGAACTGCGAGGGAGCGTTCTGCGTGCCGTCGTCGGCCGGCGGGGTCTGGCCCGCCGCCGGCGCTCCCATCAGGAGCAGCGTGCAGATGCCGATGCAGGTCAGGCGGAGGCGGGGTTGGCTCGCCATGAAAACCTCCTGTCGGTTGCCGTTTTCATGACGGTAAAACGCGCACGGTCCGCCGCCCGTTCCCCCTGCGGCGCCGTAACCCGCGCGGCCTCTTGAGGCCACAACCGCTTCACAATCCCGTCACGCTGCCTGTAAAATATGCGGCGTAGCGTCGCTGCGGCGGCGAGTCGGGGGAGTTGAGGCATCTTGTGAACGTCCACGTATCGCCCAGCGGCTTTCCTGCCCTTGTCCTGAATGCGGACTTCCGTCCGCTGAGTTATTATCCGCTCTCGCTGTGGAGCTGGCAGGACGCCATCAAGGCGGTATTCCTCGATCGCGTGAACATCGTCGCGCAATACGACCGTGCGGTGCACAGTCCCAGCTTCGAAATGAAGCTGCCGAGCGTCGTTTCGCTCAAGAGCTACGTCAAACCGTCGGCGCATCCTGCCTTCACGCGGTTCAACGTCTTCCTGCGCGACAAGTTCTGCTGCCAGTATTGCGGCTCGCGCGACGACCTCACGTTCGATCACATCCTGCCGCGCTCGCGCGGCGGCCTGACGACCTGGGGCAACGTCGTCGCCGCCTGCTCGCCCTGCAACCTGCGCAAGGGCAACCTCACCCAGGCGGAAGCCAACATGTATCCCTCGCAGGCGCCCTACGCGCCGACGGTGCAGCAACTGCACAGGAACGGCCGCCTGTTCCCGCCGAACTATCTGCACGAGAGCTGGCTCGACTATCTCTACTGGGATACGGAACTGGAGCCGTAAGGATCCCGACCTCCCTGATCGAAAAGCGCGGCACGTTCAAATCGTCATGGCCGGATGAGCTAGGCCGGCACGCGCGACGTGTATCCGTCCGGCAGTTTCCAGGTCTCGTAACGAAATGAATCGAGATCGACCGCCTTGCCGGTCGCGGCGGCAGGGCCGGAGCGCGGGAGCCTTTCGGCGCCGGGGAACGGCTTCACGCAGAACAATTCGATCATGTTGCCCGAAGGGTCGCGGAAGAACATCAGCGCCTCGACGCCCTGCCGCGTCCAGAAGTTCGAGCTCGGGATGCCGCAGGCGGTGAGCCACGCCTTCATGTGCAGCATCTGGTCGGGATCGGCATAAAAGGCGATGTGCGGATATTCGGTGTTCGGCTGGATGAAGGTGCAGCCCTCGTTGCCGATGCCGATCTCGACGCCGCCGATGACGAACATGGCGAACGTCGGCGTGTCGACGCGCATCGTGCCGCCGAGCACGTCGACGTAGAAGCGCTTGCCCTCGGCGAGGTCGCGGCACGGCAGGCTGCAATGCGCGAACGACGCCAGCACCGGCGGGCCGGAAAGATGCGACGCTGCGGAAGGCTCGGCCACGGTCGCCCCGCTCATGTTGTCCTCCGCAACGCCCGCTATTCCGCCGCCTCGGCCTGCAATTCCTCCCCGTCCGCGTCGTGATCGGTCGTCATGGTGACGCCGGCCAGATTCGGCAGGCCGAAGTGCATGACCTCCATCTCCTCGCGCGCGACGATCGTGCCCGTTTCGCCCCATTCGAGGAACAGCGTCGTCAGCGCGCGCGCCGCCGTTTCCCCGATGCTGCCGGCGCCGCGCAGCACCAGATAGACGGCGCGGCCGGCAACCTTCGCCGACGCGCCCGGCTCGAGCCCGATCCGGCGCGCCAGCGTGCGGCGCTCGGTGAACACGCCGAGCAGCTTCTCGCTTACGCCCGGCGCGCCCTCGACCGGCACCCAGGCAAAGTTCGCCGTGTCCATCATGATCGGCTTGGCGTAGCGCGGCCTGGGAATCACGATCGGCCGCTTGTGATGGTGCTCCCAGATCGCCTGGTTGCCGTCGGCATTCTTCTTGCCGTAGAGCGGCTCCCGGCGGCGGAACGCGCCGTTCTTGAACTCGCCGAGCGCCTTGAGCTCCTCCATCGCGGCGCGGACTTCCTTGTTCGAGAGATAGCCGCAGCCGCTCGCGCCGCCGAACTGGAGCACCGCCGTGGTGGAGATCACGCCCGGTTTTTGCGATTGCGGACCGTAATAGACGCCTTCGGGAAAGTAGCCGACCATGCCCGGCGTCATCGTGCCGTCGCGGTCGAAATAGGCTTCGCCGTCGAGCTGCACGCGAATCTGCTCGAAATTATGCCGGTGACGCGGCGAGTAGAAGTCGCCCTGCGATACGCCGATGGAAAGCTGGAAATTATCGATGGTGCCGGGCGCGCCCTCGATCAGACGGCGCGAATGGAACATGCCGCCGCGATACTCAAGACCGCGCACCAGCGGGATTTCATCGCCCTGGACGACTTTCATGGACGCACCTCCCAGCTTCAGGGCCGGACGCCGGCGGAATACCGCGCGCGGCAACCTCTTCGCCTGTTTTCGGCGTTTTTATCCGAGCGAAAGATAGCATAGGCCGGCGGGCGAAGACACCTTCTCCACCCGCAGGGGACGTTCCACGAAATCGCAGCCTGGGGCGAAGCGTCGACGGCGCGCCGTGCGGGTCCATGAATCACGTCGCCCCCGACATTTGCGGCTGCTGTCGGGGGCGACGGATGCGCAGATCGCTGCGCGCGACAACGGCCGATTTGCATCGACCGCTATGGGAATAGCCGGTCAGATCGTGCGGACGATCTCCCGCAGGACGCGGCGGAAGCTCGCCTCGTAGATCGCGTCGGCCAGGGCGCGGATGAAATCCGCAGCACACGCCGGCGCCTTGGTAACCACGACGCTGAAACTCGCGATATGCGCTGCCATTTGAAGCCTCGCCGTTCGTTTCGACGTGGCGCGAACTTAGGAACTTCCCCGCTACCGCTCTGTGATTGACATCACAAACCGGTCGATTTCGCTAAGCGGCTGTAGGACTGGGGATAAATCCGGTTTCCGAAAGCCGAAGAAAGGCGCCGGAATCTGCCGCAAATCTTTGCCAAATCGGAGCGGATTTTTCGATCTAGCGGCTGCGCCGGATGCCGACGATGCCGAGCGCG
>Ga0182744_1003827_pt1 | contig 11589 bp, 11 predicted proteins | sample eDN3rd30CKraftMG_FD_128525 | JGI IMG/M metagenome (GOLD analysis project Ga0182744, IMG submission 128525) | Enriched Miracle-Growth compost microbial communities from Emeryville, California, USA - eDNA 3rd pass 30_C Kraft MG (version 2) (version 2) ...
GATCTCGATCATTATCGTCGCCCTGATTCACGCTGTTCTCGGCTATGCCTTCGTCACCGGTCTTGGCATGAAATATGTCAAAAAGGCGGCGGAACAGCTGAATGTGATCGACGTGAAAGAGGAACCGCCGCCACCTGATGAGGAGCCGCCGCCGCCTCCGCCGGAACAACCGGTCGAGCCTCCGCCGGTCGTTGCTCCTCCGCCGATCGTGCAGACGCCGGCCCCCGCGCCGCCGATCCAGACCGTGCGCACGCCTCCGCCGGTGTTCAATCCGGTTCCGGTTGCGGCCCCCCCGCCGCCACCGCCTCCGCCGGCCGTCGCAGCGACCCGTGCTACACCGCGTAGTGCGCCGGGTAGCTGGCTCAGCGACGCCGACTATCCCAGCCGCGCGCAGCGTGAAGAACGTTCGGGCACGGCCGGTTTCAGGCTCGAGATCGGGCCGGACGGCCGCGTGACGAGTTGCACGATCACCTCTTCCACCGGTCATAGCGATCTTGACGAGGCGACTTGCCGTCTTCTGCCGAAGCGCGCCAGGTTCAAGCCCGCCAAGGGTTCGAACGGCGAAGAGATGGCGGATACGTATAATGGCCGCATCACCTGGCGGTTGCCGGAGTAATTCAGTGATGGGAAGGCCGGCACCCCGCGCCGCCTTCCCTTTCTTACGATCTATTTGAGAGGGAAGTCTTGAACATGTTGATGTCTATCGCAGCGGCCGCCGCCCCAAAGGCGGCCAATCCCTACGGTCTGATGGAAGCCCTCGAGCAGGGCGGCGTCATTGCCTGGACCGTCTTCCTCATCCTTTGCGTCATGTCGGTCGGCACCTTCTACATCCTGTTCACCAAGCTGATCGAACAGCAGAAGGTCATCAGCCAGGGCAGGAAGGTCCGCGCGACCTTCTGGCGCGCGGCCAGCCTGAAGGAAGGCGCGGCGAAGCTGGAAAAGAATTCGGCCTACAAGCAGATCGTCGATGACGGTATCAAGGCCCAGGAAGAACACACAAAGCTGACCGATCCGGTTGAAGCGCACGACTGGCTGCACGGCTCGCTCGCGCGTTCGGAAGCCCAGATCAACTCCAGCCTGGGCGGCGGTCTCGCCTTCCTCGCGACCGTCGGGGCGACCTCGCCGTTCATCGGTCTGTTCGGTACGGTCATCGGCATCTACCGCGCTCTGATCAAGATCGGTGCGGCCGGTCAGGCGTCGATCGACGCGGTCGCAGGGCCGGTCGGTGAAGCGCTCATCATGACCGCTCTGGGTCTGGCCGTGGCCGTTCCCGCGGTGCTTGCCTACAACTTCCTGCAGCGCCGCAACAAGTCGATCGCCGAGCAGCTCAACAGCTTCACCGTCGATCTGCTGGCTTACCTGGTTTCGAACGGCGCCGTCCGTCCGTCTCTGGCGGCTGTTCCGGTCGCTCCTGCTGCCAAGCCGGCCGCCGCGCCGACCAAGGCCTGATCGCCTGAAGGGCCGGTCGGGACCGGCGGACGGCTGCGACCGTCCGGTCCCGACCGGCATGGGCCTCGCGTAACGGGGCACCATCGAGACGCATGTTAGGATATTATCAATGGCAATGAGTGTTGGCTCCGACGGCGGTGATGAAAAGCCGATGTCCGACATCAACACGACGCCGCTTGTCGACGTCATGCTGGTGTTGCTCATCATCTTCCTCATCGCGGTCCCGGTCGTCGTCCAGACGGTTCAGCTACAGCTCCCTAAGGTGGCGTTCGAGCCGACCACGACGAAGCCGGAAAATGTTTCCCTGTCGATCACGTCCGGTTCCGACGGCAGCTGCGCGGTCTATTGGAACCTCACGCGGGTTTCTTCCGACGAACTGCTCAACCGGGCGGTGGCAAAGCTGGAAGCGGATATCAAGAAGGCGGGCGGCGTCGAAAATATGACGCCGGAGGATCTGCCCGAAGTGCATATCCGTGGCGACATCAACGTTCCCTACCGGTGCATCGGCGGCACCATCTATACGATGCAGCGCGCCGGATTCCCGAAAGTCGGCTTCATCTCCGAACCTGAACCGGGTTCGACGACGCAGCGGCTGTAAGTTCTAGGAGTATCGCCCCATGGCAATGAGTGCCGGAAGTGACGATGGCGAACCGATGATGGAAATGAACACGACGCCGCTTATCGACGTCATGCTCGTTCTTCTCATCATGTTCATCATCACCATCCCGATCCAGACCCACGCGGTCAAGATCGACCTGCCGCAGAACGCGCCGCCGACGGACAGCGTGATCGACCCTGTGAAGAACAAGGTCGCGATCGATCCCGGTGGCGTCATCACCTGGAACGGGTCGCCGATCGACCTGCTGACCTTGCGTCAGTATCTGCAGCAATCGCTGCGCCTGCCGGTCGAGCCCGAACTGCAATTCCAGCCCAATGCCCAGACCCGCTATGTCGTGGTCGATGAGGTGCTGGCGGAAATCAAGCGTGCCGGCGTCACGAAGCTGGGCTTCGTGGGCAATGAGCAATATGGCAATTTCTGATCCCGCCGACATGCCGGGAAGAAGATGATCTTGCTTCCCGGCATGTTGGGAGCGAAGTTTCCATCTGCCCAAGGGGCCGCTTCGGCGGCCCTTTTTTTTGGCTATTATGTAGGTTGCGGGCCTCTTTGCCGAATATGGCTATGGATGGGGAGCAGGCAAAACTTATCCCTCGCTCCTTTGGGGAGAGGGTTGCGAAGACTTGGCGGCTTGCTGCCTGGTTGTAGCTGGGTGAGGAGATAGCGATCCGCAGGATCGCGGTTCAGTAGCCTCTCCCTCTCATCCAACTGCGCCTAGCCTCTCTTCGTTCGGCGAGGCTGCGTAGCCTTCTTCCCCAAGGGGAAAAGGGAAGAGGGACGTCCGCTTTTGGCCGCAAACAGTCCATGACCGTGGGTTTTGTAAACCGTATAATCCCCATTTTTAATCGCGCATCTGCACCGCCGCCGCTTGTTAACTTTTTTGTTACGATGAAAGCGCATGTAAAGGCATGGTATGACACGACATCGGACCATCGATGCCGAACGGCGGACGAGGCCGGATCGGAGGGCGCGCGCGGCGGACAGGCAAGCCGTGTCGATCGGTGTCAGGATACGCCGCCCCGGCGAGAACTGGTTCGCCAGCCGGATCACCAATCTGTCCGTGACGGGTTTTCGCCTCCAAAGTTTTGCGAAGCTCAGCCCCGGTAAGGAATTGTGGGTTGCCCTGCCGGGTTTTGAAGGGCGACGGGCCATCGTGCTGTGGACGCGGGCCCATGAGTCGGGGTGCGCCTTCGACAGGCCGTTGCATCCGGCCATTCTGGATCATGTCGTGCGGCTGGCGCGCGCCGATTTCATGAACTGATGAAGAGTTACGGCCGTTCCCGGCCGCAAGCCATCGGGTTCGTTCAGGCAGGCGCGCCTTCCTGGAACTGCAACCGGGCCAATCGGGCGTAGAGCCCGCCTTCGGCTACCAAAGCGGCATGAGTGCCCTGTTCAACCACCCGGCCTTCATCCAGCACCACGATACGGTCGGCCGCGCGCACCGTCGCGAGCCGATGGGCGATCACGATGGTCGTGCGGTTGCGCATCAGCCGTTCAAGCGCATCCTTGACCAGTTCTTCCGATTCGGCGTCCAGGGCCGAAGTGGCTTCATCCAGCAGCAATATGGGGGCATCGCGCAACAAGGCGCGGGCGATCGAAACGCGCTGGCGCTGACCGCCCGACAGGCGCGAGCCGCCTTCGCCCAACTGGCTGTCCAGCCCATCGGGCAGCGCGCGTAGGAAGGCTTCGGCATTGGCCGCGCGCGCCGCCGCCCAGATGTCCTCGTCCGTGGCGTCCCATCGACCATAGCGCAGATTGTCGCGAGCCGACGCCGCGAAGATGATGCTTTCCTGGGGCACCATCGCCATCATGTCGCGCAAGGCCGCCGGATCGGCCTCCCGCAAAGGAACGCCATTCAGGCGGATTTCGCCGGTGCCGGGATCGTAAAAGCGCAAGGCAAGCTGGATCAGGGTCGACTTGCCCGCGCCCGAGGGGCCGACGACGGCGACGGTCTGGCCGGGTGCGATGTCCAGCGAGACGCCGTTGAGCGCGGCTTGATCGGGGCGTGTCGGATAATGGAAATGGACCTTGTCGAATTCCAGCCGCACCCCCTCGGCAGGGCGCGGCAGAGCCCTGGGCCGGGCCGGGGGAAGGATCTGGGGCCGGGCGGTCATCAATTCATGCAGGCGGCTGGCCGCTCCCGCGCCCCGCAGGAGATCGCCCCATGTTTCCGACAAGGCGCCGAAAGCGCCGGCGACAAGGCCGCCCGTCAGCACGAAAGCGGCGATGCTTCCGCCCGAAAGCCTGCCCGCGGCCACATCGACCGCGCCCTGCCACATCACCGCCGTGATCGACCCGAAGACGAGGGCGATCACCACCGCCGTCATGCAAGCGCGCAACAGGATTCGGCGGCGCGCGGTGGCGAAGCCCGCCTCGACCGTGCTGTCGAACCGCGCCGCTTCACGCTTTTCCTGCCCGAAGGCTTGCACGATCTTCATCGCGCCCAGCACTTCGGAGGTCACGCTGCCGACATCGGCCAGCCTGTCCTGACTGACGCGGGACAGCTTGCGCACGCGGCGGCCGAGGCTGACCATGGCGAGCACGATCGCCGGGATGCCCAGCAGCAGCAAGGCCGCAAGCTTGGGCGCCAGCGCGAACAGATAGACCAGCCCGCCAACGCCCGTGACGATATTGCGGAGCGCCACCGACACCGTCGACCCCACGACCTGATCGATGACCGCGGTGTCCGACGTCATGCGGGATGCGATTTCGGAGGGCCGGTTTTCCTCGAAAAAGCGGGGCGCCTGCCGCAGCAGATTAGCCTGGGTGGCGGATCGTATGTCGGCGACGACCCTTTCGCCCAGCCAGGCCACGAAATAGAAGCGGACGGCGGTGGCGAGCGCCAGGACCGTGACGATCAGGAAAAGATATTCGAACCAGCGGCCGATATCGCCGCCGCCCATGAAACCCTTGTCGATGACCAGCCGGAAACCGGCCGGAATGGCGAGCGTCGCGGCGGACGAAACCAGCAGGGCCAGCGCCGCGCCCGCGATGCGCGCGGGATATCGCCGGGCGAAACGCCACACCATCCCGAGGCTGCCGAGCGGCGGGCGATCGGCGGCACGGGGCGGCGGCTGTGTCCTATCATCCATGACGGCCGCGCTTAGCAGGGCACGCCACAAGCCTCAATGGCCCTAAGAACTGCGTGAGGGGGATCAAGCCGGCCTCGATGTGATTGGACAAGGGCGGACACGGCATTATGAGAAGCGGGCATCCCACCTCCCCTCGCGCCGCAGGAACACCGCATGATCCGCATCCTTTCCGCAACCGTCGAACGCTGGCCGGTGGCGGGTGCCTTCATCATCAGCCGGGGGGCGAAGACGGTCGTGGATGTCGTGGTCTGCACCGTGGAGGAGGACGGCCTGGTCGGACGCGGCGAAGGCACCGCGATCTATTATGAGGGCGAGAGCGCAGAGGGCTGCGCTGCCGCTATCAACGCCTATGACGGTCCGCTCGACCGGCAGGCGCTGTTGGAGGACATGCCGCGCGGGGCCGCCCGCAACGCGCTGGACTGCGCGCTCTGGGATCTGGAGGCGAAGCAGGCGGCCATGCCCGTGTGGAAACTGGCCGGGCTGGCGGAACCCGTTCCGCTTCCCACTGCCTTTACCATCAGCCTCAACGATCCGGACCGCATGGAAGCCGATGCCCGCAGCGCGGGGGCGAGGGGTTTCTCCCTGCTCAAATGCAAGCTGACGGGCGAGGGCGACCGTGCTCGCATCGCCGCCGTGCGCGCGGGCGCCCCCGACGTCCGCCTGATCGTGGACGCCAATGAAAGCTGGCACGCGCTCGACATAGCGGCCGAGGCGCAGGCCCTTGCCGAACTGGGAGTCGAGATGGTCGAGCAGCCCGTGCTGCATGGCCGGGAGGAGAACTTGTCCGGCGTCCGTGCGCCCCTGCCCTTATGCGCCGACGAAAGCTGTCATACGCGGGCCGATCTCGATCGGCTGGGCGATTTCGATGCGGTCAACGTGAAGCTCGACAAGGCGGGGGGGCTGACCGAAGCGCTCGCACTGGTGCGGGAAGCGCGCGCGCGGGGCTTCCGGGTCATGGTCGGCTGTATGCTCGGGACGTCGCTTGGCATCGCGCCCGCCGCGCTGGCGGCGCAGGGGGCGGACTGGATCGATCTGGACGGCGCGCTGCTGCTGGCGAAGGACCGGGAGGGCGGCCTCACCGTTCAGGGCGGCCTGCTGCATCCCGGCACCCTCTGGGGCCTTGGTCAGTAACCCAGCGTCAGGCCGACCGCATAATATTTGGGACCGACATTGCCCTTGATCCTGAGCTTGGGGATCAGCGGCATGGCGAGCGTCGCATAGGGACGGGTATTGTCGCTGCTGAACCGCGCGCCGATCCCGATCGTGGCGGAAGCGGGCAGCGTATAGGCCGCCTCCACCCGGCCATAAAGCCGCGTACCGCCGTCGCGGAGATAAACGCCCGCGCCCGGCGTCAGGCTGAAGCCGCCAACGCCCATGGCATAGCCTGCCCCCACTTCCGCGCCCCAATGGCCGTCCGCGCGCCCATAATTCGCTTCCGCGCCCAGCCCCTCGGCATGGGCGGAAGGGGCCAGGCCGACCGTCGCCAGGACGGCAGCGCCCATCAGGATTTTTGCGAAGTTCATGCCCTGCCTCCCACTTTCATGCTTCCAGGGCAGCAGCCTTAGGTTCGACCGCCGTTTCCGCGCAACGCCCCGGGGACGAGGCGAGTCCGGTTCACGGTAGACCGAATCCCGGCTTATGGATGATCGTCGACGCGGATTACCGGCTGAACATCGGGGTAGGGCATGATCGCCTTGCCGTCCGGCGCGGCGGTGAAGCTGGTCTGGGTGGGATAAGCGAACTCGATCCCTTCCGCGTTGAACCGTTTCCAGATCGCCAGCCCGACATTGTGCCGCGACATGAAATAATCGTGCCTGTCCGGGTCGGGCACATCGAAATTCAGCTCGAAGTCCAGCGAACTCGCGCCAAAGCTGACCAGCCCCGCATTGACGAAGACATGCCCTTCCTTCTCCACGATTTCCCGCAACATGGCGGGAACCGCGTCGGCCTTTTCCTCCGGCGTCTGGTAAATGAGGCCGATCAGGAATTGGACCCGCCGCTGCGCCAGCGTTTGCAGGCTGGTGATTTCCTTTTGCAGCAGGTTGGTGTTGGAAATGACCTTCCTCTCGCCGGTCGTCGCCCGCAGCCGCGTGCTTTTGAGGCCGATGCGCTCCACGCGGGCGGTGGTCTGGTCATAGGTGATGATCTCTCCCCGGCGGAACGGCTTGTCGAAGATGATCGAAAGGGCCGCGAACAGGTCCGAGAAGATGCCCTGCGCGGCCAGGCCGATGGCGATGCCGCCGATGCCGAGGCCCGCGACCAGGCCGGTCACGTTGACGCCCAGATTGTCGAGCACCACCACCGTCGCGATGGCGAACAGGGCGACTGTCACCAGCACACGGATCAGCGCCATGGCGTTGCTCAGCGTGTCGGCGTTGCCGTCCTCCGACGCCTTGCGCTCGATGAGGCCCAGGATGATCTCGCGCAGCCAGACCGCGGCCTGAAAAACGGCGGCGATGGTGAAGAGGAAAGCGATGGTCTTGTAGAGCGCGGCGGGCGGATCGGCATAGCCCGCCACCAGCCGCGCCGACACCATCACCATGAAGAATTGCGTGGTCCGCGCGAATGTGCGGCCAAGGACATTGGAGAGACCCAGATGATCGCCCGGCTTTCCCTTGATCCGTGTCCCGAAGGAACGGAGCGCCGTCAGCAACAGGTAGATGACGATGGCCGCCCCGGCCGCGGCCATGATCTGGACAGCGTGATCCGAAACCCAGTCCGTCATCAGGTTCCAGTCGTTCCGCAGGTTCAGCGGCTTGCCGTCGATCCCGGTTATCGTCGCATCCTTCTGGTTCGCCATGCTTGTCCTTTTGCTCGCGCTGGAACGGAATCAGGCCGCCGTGGGCAGCGGCTCTTCATCCGCCAGCATGTCCAGCAGCGCAATCAATCCGCGCTCATGCCGCGACAGATAGCGTGTCCGGCGCGGCAGGCGAAGCCCCCTGCGCCATTCTTCCTGTCCATTTCTGCACAAGTCGATAAGGGCGGGGTGGATATAGCTCTTGCGGCTGATGGCCGGCGTGTTGCCGAGCGCTTCGGCGACCGGCGCGATCATGTCCTTGAGCGACACCGGACCTTCGCTCAGCGCGGCAAAGGCGATGACGGAAGCCCCCCATGTGCGGAAATGCTTGGCGGTGAACGGGCCGCCCATCGTTTCGGCGATATAGGCGTTGACGTCGCCAGAGGTGATCGGCCGCGCTTCACCTGCTTCATCCATATATTGAAACAGATGCTGCCCCGGCAGGTCGTGCAGCTTCCGCACGAAACGCGTCAGCCTCCGGTCGGTGACCGTCATCTCCCGCAGCAGGCCCGACTTGGCACGATAGCGCAGCTTGAGCGAATGGCCGGCCATATCCACATGGCGGCGGCGCAGGGTGGTCGCGCCGAAGCTCTTGTTGGTGGTCGCATAATGCTCGTTCCCGACCCGCAGCTTGGCAAGGTCCAGCAGGCGCACCACCGCCGCCATGGTCCTTTCCTTGCGAAGCCCGCGCCCGGAAAGATCGGTGTCCAGCCGCGCGCGCAACCGGGGAAGGGCGCGCCCGAAGGCCAGGCAGCCCGCATATTTCCCGGCCTCCCGCTCGTCGCGGAAATCGGGATGGTAGCGATATTGCTTGCGCCCCCGCGCGTCCCGCCCCGTCGCCTGGATATGACCATGGGCGTGCGGGCAGAACCAGCAGCCTTCATAAGCAGGCGGCATGGCGATGGCGTTCAGGCGGTCGATTTCGTCCCTGTCGGTGATCCGCTTTCCGTCCGCATCGAAATAGGCCCAGCCGCGCTTCAGCGCGCGCCGGGTGATGCCGGGTTCGCTGTCGTTCGAATGGATGAGGGCGGCGGGGGGCATGGGTCGGGACGGACTTTCCTTCTCATCCCTTCAAACCCGCCGTTCATCGCTTCGTTCCGCAACGGATTGCCGCCGGCATTGTTGTCATTTCATTCCCTCAATCGCAAAAAAAGGATCGTCCCATGCCCACCATAGACCAGACACGCATCCTCATCATTGCAACGGACGGATTCGAGCAATCGGAATTGTTCGAACCGCGCGACCAACTCATCGGCGCGCGCGCCGCCGTGGAACTCGCCTCGCCCGAAAAGAAGCCCATCCAGGGCATGAAGCATGATGAAAAGGGCGCCACCATCACACCCGACCTGACGCTGGATGACGTGCGGATCGAGGATTATGACGGCCTGATCCTTCCGGGCGGAGTCGCCAATCCCGATACGCTGCGCACCAACGGGAAAGCGGTCGATCTGGTGCGCGCCTTTGTCCGTTCGGGAAAGCCCGTCGCTGCCATTTGTCACGGTCCCTGGCTGCTGGTGGAGGCGGATGTGGTGTCCGGGCGGACAGTGACTTCCTGGCCTTCGATCCGCACCGATCTGTCCAATGCGGGGGCAAAGGTGGTCGATCAGGAAGTCGTGATCGACGGCAATCTCATCACCAGCCGCAAGCCTGCCGACATCCCCGCCTTCGTCTCCGCATTCAGAAAGGCCGTGACAGAAGGCGCAACCGCCGCAGCCTGATGCCTGCCGCGTCGCCGCCCAGCCGCCAATGATGCGGGCGGCGGCGCATTACCGACATATGCGCCAGGGCGGTCATGACCGCGACGGTCGCGGCTGGAACGCAGACCGGCGCTGCTACAGGCCAGAGAATCGCGGCGAGCGCCGATATTCCTCCGGCGCCCAGCGCGGCGGCGAGGGCGTGAACATCGCCATCCGGTCCCCGCAGCCAGAACAGGCAAACGCCGATTCCCGTGATGAACAGGATCGGCAGCCGAAGCATGTCCCTGTCGGTCATCGCACAGGATAGAAGCATCATGGCGAGGAGCCACCCCAGATATCTGCGGGAAAGCCGCGGGAGCAGCCAGACACAGGCCGGATAGAGCAGCAATTCGCCCATCAGCGCGGCCATCAGGATTATGGCCGGCATACCCGTCCGGTCAGGAAGCGCGATCAGCACCGCTATGGCGAGCGCCGCCCATGTCGCCAGTCTTTGCGGTGCCATGCGAACATGGCTGATCCAGCCGCGCCAGCCCGGCCGCAAGGCAAAGCGCCGATCCGCCAGGCGAAGCTGGAACGCGCTCATGATGAAGAGCGCTTCCACGCCCCAGCGCATGACATATGCGCCCATCCATGGCGTCGCCAGCACCATGCCCAGCAACAAGCCATGGATGACGCCCAGAGCGCGCAATTCGCCGTTCATGCGGCAAGTCCGGCCGGACGTGGAGACGGCGCGATCATCGGGCGGCGGGCTTCGTCGCGCCGCTTGCGGGTCAGATAGGTGTCGAGGCCGATCTGCAAGGCCAGCATCATGAAGATGAATGGCTGATAGGCGATGCCCACGAACAGCGATCCGATCATATAGACGACATGCCCTTGTTGCAGCGCGATGGCGAGCGGCGCGATCCATGCCCCATCCGGTCCGTCCCGTCCGCGATATGTGCGCCGGATCATTTCGGTGCGCAGGAAGGTGACGATGTGGATCAGCGCCCAGATGAAGAAGCCGAAATAGCCCTGCTCGCCCAGTAATTCGAAATAGGCGCTGTGATAGGCGCGGCCCCGGTCGGTCACGATGCGCGTTTCGATACGGCTTCCGCCGCTATCGGAAACGAAGCTGCGGGAAACGTAGGTGAAGCTGTTCTGAAGGTAATTGTCGAAGCCGCCGCCGCCGGGATGCTCCTTCACATAGTCGAGGGTCCATTTCCACACGGCGATCCGGGTCGCGGCACTTTCATCGCCCTGATGGTTCTCGATGGTCGACATGCGCTGGGTGAAGCTGGCGGGCAGGAAGGGGATGGACGCCAGCGCCGCCGCCAGCATCAACGGCCCATAGATGAACTTCCGCTTCGAGCGCATCAGCATCATTCCCGCCAGCACGACGATGCAGATCAGGCCCGTTCGCGCCTCCGTGCCGATCGGCATCAGCAGGCAGGCGAAACAGAGCGCCCAGGCAAAGCCCTTTACCCGCCAATCGGGCGGAAACACCGTGCCATGGCGCGAAAGCCAGAGAATGATGGGGATCAGCGATATGGCGACGCAGGATATGATGCTGCCTTCATACAGGCCGCTATTATTGTCGACCATCAGGTTGAGCACGCCATAGCCGCCGCCCGACAGCGCCGTTTTCATGCCGCCGTTGATGATGATCGTGCTGGCGCAAAGCACCATGAACAGCGCCAGCGCCTCGATTCGCAGCTTGGTGCGCAGCGTCACCGGCAGGAAGATCGCGAAGATCAGGGCTTTCCAGACCCAGGACCATTTTTGTTGCGCTTCGACCGGGAAGTCCGCCGTCGCGGTCGTATAGGCGCACCAGCCCAGCAGGATCAGCAGCAGCACCTGCCGGAAGGAGAATCGGCAATCCTTCTTGTCGTCCACCAGCAGCCACGCCCCCGCCGCAAGCAGGAAGGCAATGGCCGAAATGGGGATGCTGTTCAGCAGGAA
>Ga0182744_1003829_pt1 | contig 11588 bp, 7 predicted proteins | sample eDN3rd30CKraftMG_FD_128525 | JGI IMG/M metagenome (GOLD analysis project Ga0182744, IMG submission 128525) | Enriched Miracle-Growth compost microbial communities from Emeryville, California, USA - eDNA 3rd pass 30_C Kraft MG (version 2) (version 2) ...
CTTGAGAATGTCGGCGTGCAGCTCCGGCATGTGCTTCGCCATCGCATCGAATGCCTCGTCCATCGACAGACGCGCGATGTCTTTGAGGTTCACGCCCATCGCGCGCGCCAGCTCACTGCGGTAGATGTGGTGGCCGACTTCGTGCGCGAGCACTTCCAGGCGTTCCGCGCCTTTGAGCCGCGGGTCGAGGCGGATGACGCCGGTGCCGCGTTGGTAGTCGCCACCGACGCCTTTGCCGACGTCCGGTCGCTCGATGACTTTCACCGGCTCCTTGATGCCGAGTTTCTTGAGCAACGCGTTGACTGCGGTCGTTTCGTGGCGGGTGTTTGGCGTCTCGGCGTCGGCGGACTCGCGTACGGTCTCGCCGATGTCGGCGTCGTCGGACAGGCGGCCTTCGTCCTTGGCTTTGCGGCGCTGCTCGCGGGCGGCGTCTCGCGCGGTGATGTCTTCCATCGCCTGCTCGTCGGCGGGCTTGGTTTTCGGGCGCGGGTTTTCCGGCACACCTCGTGTTTGCCGCTCAAAGGCCAAGTTGCTCTCGTCGACGCCGCTGCCGCGCGTGGCTTCGTCTACACGCACGTCGCGGCCGCGCGCTTCGTCGAAGCGGTCGAGCGCCTTGCGCAACGGACCGCCCTTCGTGTCCTGCAGCGCGTCCTGCAAAGCCGCGACGAACCGGCGTTCGCGTTCGGTGAGCTTCGCCTTGTCGATCAAGCCGCCTTCGCGAATGCCGACATGGTTCTTCTCGCCGAGGAGCAGGTCGACCATGTTCTTGTCCGACGCGGTGCGCTTCACGCGGCGTTCGGTCATGACGGCCTTGAACCATCCGTCTGCGCCTTGCGAGACAGCCGGCTTGTTCTCTGGCGTTTGCTTGCCGGCGTTCCACTCGCGCGCTTGGCGCTTGACCGCAGCGTCCATCGCCGCGCCACGCGCTTCGGTCGGCGCGGCTTTGCCTACGCGCTCCGCTTCCCGCTTCGCGTTCGCGGTGGCTTCTTCCTTCGGTGCGCGGGTGTCGCGGACATTCTCGCGCTTGCGCTCGCGCGCGTCCTCGGCGTCGACAGGCTGCTCGCGCTCCAGGTCGGGGCGCTGTTCCTTGGCGGACGCCGTGTCGAACTCGCCGCGCTGCGCGCGCTGCGCATACTTGCGAGCGAGATCGTCGTCAGCCGCCAGCCGCTTGAGGTCGAGCCCGAGCCGCCGTTCGTTCGTACCGCCGATAGCCGCAGCGGCGTTCTTGCGGATCTCGGCCTCGCCGATCGCGCGGCCCGCTTTCGTCCATGCTTCCATGTGCGCAGCGTGTGCCTTGGCCGCTTGCGCTGGAGTGCGCGAAGCCTTGGCGTCCTGCCACTTCTGGCGCGTGAAGCGCACAGGCCGCAGCAGCTCGTTGTACGGGTTGTTGGCATCGGCGCTGAACACGCCGGTGCTCGACGTACGGTCGCCGCCTTCAACGCCAGTATCCTGCGGCGGCGCTTCGCGCGTGATGCGCGCTTCGGCGCGGTCGGGAGCGCCTGCGTCGACTTCGTCCTCGCCCATCGTTTTGTCGCGTCGCTCGGCTTTCGCGAAGTCGCGATCGAGCCTGGCGCTGCGCGCTTCGGGCGTCGGCTTGGTGATTGGCTGGCGGTTGAGCTTGTCGACTTCGCCGCGCAGCGCCGCGGCCTCCCTCGGCGACAGGCGACCCAGCGGCTTGCCGGTCTTGTTGCTGATGCCGAGATCGCCGGCTTTGATCGACTCAGGCTTGATCTTGACTCCGGCCAAGTGCAAATCGGCAAGCGCGCCGAGCACCGCCTGAAACGTGTTCGGCTCCTCGCCGCTGATGGCGCGATGCTGCGCAAGGTGGCTGCCCACCAGGTTGTCGAGCTGCAACAAACGACGCCGTTGGTTTTCCGGCTTGGCCATCTCGCGTGCGATCACGGCGTTGTACGCCGCTTCGCCATCGGCGCCACGGGCGTCCGCGGCGGCGCGCTCACGCTGTGCGAATCGTTCCACCGCCGGCGCGACGTACTGCGTGCCGCCTTCGACTTCGACGGTCTTCGGGCTCGCGGCTTTTTCGGCGAACTCTTCCTCCTTACCGCGGAACTCGTCCCATATCGAGCGGCCGATCAGCTCGTCGCGGTACGCGTTCTGCAGATGTGCACGACGCTCCGGGTCTTGCTCGGCGGCGAGCTGCTCGCGCAGGCGCGTACCGGACGCATTGTCGGCATTGACGTCGCGGCCGATCTGTTCGGCTTGGTCGAGCGCTTCGCGCGCGCTGCCCGCCTCGTCGGCGCCTTGCTCGTACGGCGCGTCGCCCTGCGGTTCCTGGCGCTCGGCGATGGCGCGGTCAAACGCGTCGCTCATCGCCGTGTTGTCGGGGCGCGCGTTGTCGGCAACGGTGTCGGCCTCGCCGTTGATCGCGCGCAGGCGCTCGCGCGCCGTGTCGTCGAGCGCGCTTGACACAGCGACCCAGTCGTCGACCTTCTCGGGGAAGTACCGGCGCAACAGATCGACACGCGCGTGGTCCTGCGCGGTCATCGACTCCGGAGCGGTGAACAGTTTCTCGGCGCTTGCCATGAGCGGCTGCATGGCTTCCGGGAACGCCCACAGCGGCGAGTCGGTCGGTACTGCGGTCGCCAACGTGTCCTGCAGCTGCGACCCCATGCGCGCAGGGTTCTGCGCCGGGCTACGTTGCGCAGGCGCGAGCGCATCTTCATCGCCGCGCTCGAACGCGTCGGAACGCGCCCGCATGCGGCCGAGGAAACCGTCCGTTGCGCCGTCGAGACCGTCGTCGTCCGACAGGCGGCTCAGGTGCTCGTCGAACGCATCACCCGCGGCCTGGATCGGCTCGCCGGCGATGTCTCCGATGACCTTGCCGTAGGCCTTCTGGACGTCGGCCTGGGCATCCGGCGTCTTCGCGCGCGACATCGCATCGGTGTAGGACTTGATCGTCGCGTCGACAGCGGCGTGCAACGGGTCGATGTTGAACCGATCCTTGAGCGAATCGACAGCGTCGGAGAACGCTTTGCTCGTCGCTGCGCGGCCTTCCTCGGTGCCGAGGTTCGCGTGCAGCCGGTTGAACATGTCTTGCGCGGCCTTGTGCACCGTCGCCGCGGCTTCGCCGACCTTGGCGCCGACATCGGCTGCCGTGTCGGTGGCGCTGCGCGCCGGGCCTGCGTCGATCGGCTCGCCGGTAGCGGCGTCCACGGGGCCAGCCGGCTCGTCGCCGCGGCGGACAGCACTGCGCGCCTTCTCGTACGCCTGCCGGCGCAGGTCGGCGAAGCGGCCGACGCCGGCGCGGATGCGCTCGCGCGCAGCGGCAGCGGTATCGCTGTTCCAGGCGTCGCCCAGCGCGCCGATCGCGCGGCCGGGCAGGGAGGCCGACTGGATACCCGCCTCGCTCGCACCGCCCATGGCGGTGCCGAGAAGCCCGCCGCCGACGGCGGCTTCGAGGTACGCCTGTCGCGCTTCGGGCGAAGTCAGGTCGACGTTCGGATCGGCCCACTTGCTCGCTGCGATCTGCGCAGCGGTCTGGCCCACGCCCGTCGTGGCGCCCAGCGCGCCCTGCGTCGCTGCCTCGCGGCCGATCGCGCGCAGCGGATTGCCGCCCACCTCGGCGGCTTCGCGCACGGCAGCGGAGCCGAGGCGATCGGTGAAGCGCGCCGCGGGCAGGGCGCCTACGGCAGCCGCGCCAAGGTCACCGAGCAGGATCTTCGCCGTCTGCTCGCGGTCCGCGCCCTGCAGCCCGCCGTGCATCTGGCCGTCCTCGCCCATGAAGCCCTGCGCGCTGCCTGCGACGGTCGACGGGTACATGCCCAGCGCCGCGCCCGCAGCGCCGCCCACGCGGCGCGCCGTCTGCGAGCCCTCATCGGCCGCCTGCCGGAAGCGCGGGGCGGCACGACGCAGTGCGTCGCCCGTAGCCGTGGATGCGATGTCGTCGACCGTGGCGCCGGACAGCGCGCCACGGGCCGCTGCTTGCGCGCCGGCCTCGGCGCCCTTGCGGGCGGCGTACTCCTCGGCGGCGCTCGTGGCTGCGCGGCGGGCAAGGCCGCGGGCTGCGAGGCTGCCGAGACCGTCGGTGCCGACCGCGAGCGCGATGTCCGGCAGTGCGGAGCCTGCGGCACCGAGCAGGTAGGCGCCGTAGCGGCCCGTGCGCTGCGCGTCTTCCCACGACTGTACCGTCGGGCCCAGCTCGGCGCCGCGGCGCTGCATGCCGACGCCGGCCTGGATGGCGGCGTCGCCGGCACCCGGCGAGAACTCGTTCGCCGCCGCGCCGTAGAGCACGGGGACCGACGAGGCGAGGTTGTACGCGCCGCGTCGTAGGCCACGGGCGAACTCGCCGGTGGTGTCGGTGGCCGCAGGGCCGGCCACGGTCGGCGCGGCGGCGTGCGTCGCGCGATCGTACGCCGCCTGTTGCTCCGGTGTGAACACCGGGCGTCGCGCGAGGCCGAGGATCGGGTCGTCGTAGCCGGCCACGCGTTACTCCTTCGGCTGCTTGGCGAACTTGCGAGCGAAGTACGGCGCGAGGCCGCGGTCTTCATCGTCAGTGAGCCGCACTGCGCGACGGTTGCCGTTTTCATCGACCGGGCCATACACCACCGGCGCACCCCACCAGCCGCGCCCGTATTCGAGGTCGGAGAACTTCACGCCGGGAGCGACGTGCCCCACGCCGCTCCACGGGAACCACGCATCGCTGGTGAAGTTCGAACGCCCACGGGCGCCGTTGAGCATGGCGACGATGTTCTGCTTCACGCTGTCCAGCCCTGCGCGAGTGGTTGGAGTAAGGCGCGGGTCGTCCGGGTCCGCACCCGCATCCGCGGCGAGTTGCGCCGCGGTGCGTTGGGCGACGGTGCTGGCCCCTGCGGCGTCGCCTTCGTGCGTCTTGAGCCACGCTTCACGCGCGGCCGCGCCGGCTTTCTCGTAGGGGTCGCTCTGGATGTTCTCGTTGCCAGCCTTCTCCTGGGCGAGCCGCTGTGTCACCGGGTCAGGCGCCTTCTGCAGCACATCGAGGCGCTTCGTGTATTCGGCGGCGGTCTTCGGCGCGACGGCGGCGAGTGCGGCCGCTTCGTTGGCCGCGACGTTGCGGCGCAACGTCGTAGCGCCGATCTGCGCGCTGCGTGCCTGCGCAAGTTGGCGCATACCGGGCGAGAGCGAGCTGTCGGGGTCGCCGTACGGGTTGTACGGATTGTCCGTGAACACGCGTTCGCCGTAGCGGCCGCGGCGCAGCGTGTAGACGCCAGTGTTGTTCGTCGGATCGCCGCCCAGATACCGAACGCCCGGCGGCAGCGATGCCTTGTCCGCAATCTGCGCGCCGAGCGTTGGCGGGCCGGCGTTGATGTTGGAAAGCATCGGCGTTTCGGTCGGTGGGTTGGTTGCTCCGGGGCGGACGCTGGGGTCGACGGGGCGCGGCGCCGCAGGAGTTAACCCTTCCGCGTCAAACGCACGGGGAATTGTGCCGGGTTCGTACTCGCCAATGGGGGCGCCTAAATTGCGCAACGCGGTATTCGCAGTACCGACCAAAGTGTCGGCGGCGCCCGCGACATAGCGGTTCAACGGGCGTGCAACATTGTTCGCGAGCGACTCGCCGTACGAGGAACCTGCGAACGCCCGCGCAGGCGCCGTTGCGACGGAGCCTGCGAATCGCGCGCCGTTGTTCAACATCTGCAGGACACCTGGCCGTACACCGGAGGGCGTGGCGCGCAGTTGCCCATCGCGTGCTACCTGCGCGGGGGCAGGGTTATATCGCGGCCCGGTAGCCTCGGCACCGTACCAGCCGCCACTGACGTCGAGCGACGGATCGCGGTTCAGCGAAGTGCGAATCACGCCGGGGCGTACACCGGCGGTAGCCAAGCGCTTCAAATCGTCGGAAACATAGGGGTCGTTGGTGGCCATGTGGAAACCGCGCTAGAGTATGTGGACAAGACTTGCGAACTGGAGAGCGAAATGGACCGCGCTACTTACGCTTTGAACGTCGGCATCGTGATGTTTCTCGCGTACGCTGTTTCACACGGCGTCTCGCAACCGGGCACAGAATCAGGGGCGGCGCTTGCGTACGCCGTAGGCTTTATTTGCACCGCAGTGGCGTTGATCGCCGTATCTATTCCACGCGCGAAGGACGCCGGGTTAGCGCCGTGGACGACCGGACTCCTGCTGATTCCGTTCGTCGGCTTCATCGCGCTATTGGCGTATCTACTTACGCCCTCGCGCGCCGCCGTCCTCGCCAAGCGCGAGGCCGCGGTGGCCGTGCAAGAGGCCGAGATCGAGCGCAACAAGCAGCTCGCCGCACGGGAGGCCGCGCTCAAAGAGCGTGAGGCCCGACTTGCGGAGCGCGAAGCCTCGGTGAAGTCGGCGTAGCTGCGCGTGAGCAGCGCGCCGCCAGACATTGTCGAGGCGCTGGCGCGCGAGCTGCTAGCGCTGCGGAGGCAGTCAGAAGAATCGAATGCGCTGCTGCACGCAGCGCTCGCTGACTTGCGCACACGAACCGAGTACGCGATGGGGGCGCAGGCCGTCATCCTCGCCGCCCTTGCCGCGCTGTGCGCCGAACACCGCAATCGCGGCGTTTTGGAGACGCAGGTCCGCGCGGCGATGGCGAAGCTGCCACCGCCGCCCGGTACCGAGCGGTTTCCAGCAGGTCTTTCTCCAACTGCGCCCGATGAACTGCAGCATCCAGCGATTGCGCACGCGCTGCGGCAGCTATTTCCGACAGGTATGTAGCGGTCTTGTTCATCCGCCCACCACGTTGCCGAAGTCCGGGCGCCGACGGCGCAGTGACCCCGTCGCGGGGTCGTAGGTGTCGGCGCCGCCTTGCTGCGCGTAGTAGGTGCCCGCGCCCGTCGGGTTGTAGCCGCCGTTCGCGCCGTACCCCATGCCGGCTGCATAGCGCGTCATCGCGTCGGGCTGCACGGGCGTGCTCGGCTGCGCAGGCGCAGCCGAGCGACGCTGCATGCCGTTCGACGCGTCGTTGAACGCGTCGTACGCGCCCGGATATTGACGGGCGAACAGCGTACCGCTGTCGCGCAGCGGATCGTTGCGCGCGGCGATCGAGCCCGGCCCCTGCGCGACGGCGAGCTGATGCTGCAGCCCCGCGGCCTGCATGTCGGTGGCAAAGTCGCGCACCGGCTGGATCTGACTGTCGAAGATCGACGAGAAGCGCGCGGCGTCGCCACCGTACGCGTCGGCCAGGCTGCCGCGGCGCTTCATGCCAGTGAACGGGTCGTCAAACGTCACGCAAAATCCTCCGCGCGGTGCGTGGCGGCATTATACGCTTCATTTTATCTGGAGCGCGCTTGTATTTATTTTCATTTAATTGTTTCTGGCGCTGCTCATTCAACAGCCGGAAGCGCGCAAAAACATTTTCTTCGGTTTTATTCATCAGAAGCTCTGCGACGTATTCCAGTTGCAAGACGCCCCGAACTGCGAGCTGTCGGACGCCGACAAGTGCATGTTGACGTTCGACGCCAGGGACGACGTCATTTGCGCGAGAACCTGGCCGCCTTGCGCGAGCGCGTGCTCGCGCAGCTGCGAAACCGACAGCGCGTTCTGCACATTGATCTCGCCGTTCTTGAGCGCGAGATCCGTGTTCTGCGCGTTCGCCGCGTTGATCATGCGGATCTTCTCGGCCAGTGCGGTGTTGTAGGCGCTCGTCCACTGCGAGTCGGCGGCATACTTCTGTACCTTCGCCGCGTTGCTGGACACGATGATCTGGCCGACCTGCGCGAGCGCGTTGGCTTTCGCGCTGAAACCCTGTACCTGCGCGACGAACCGCGCCGTATTGGCCTGCTCGCGCTCGACCTCGGCGCGCTGCTGTTCGATCGACATCTCATACTGCGAACGCCGCGCCTGCACCATGCCGAGGTAGGTCTGGGTGCGCGTCTGCGCGGCTTGCTGGATCAGCGACTGGCCCTGCAGCTTCCCCGTCCAGACGTTCACCGCTTGCTGCGTGGCGTTGAGCTTGGTCTGCTCGACTTCGATCGTCGTGCGGAATGCATCGAGCTTCACACGCTCGACCTGCGCCTTCTCGCCGTATGCCTGGATATCAGCGAGGTACGCTCGGATGTTCGTCTCGATGGCCTGCAGGCGCGCGGTGTAGATCGCGACCTGCTGCTGGTTCAGCTCGCCGATCAACTGCTGCGCGCGAATCTCCTCTGAGTACGCTTGCAGCTTCGCAAGCTCGGCCTGAATGAGCGAGGCGTACACCGCGGCCTCGGTCTTGTAGACCTCGCTCTGCGCCTGGTACTGCGCGACCAGCGCGTTGTAGACGCTGATGGCGATATTGACCGCGACCTGCGCGGCTTGCAGCCGGCGGTTCTGCACGTCGGTGTAGAGCTGCACCCACACGTTTTCGAGCGCGATGCCCTGCGCCACGCCGAACTTGAGCTGATCCACGAGCACGTTGTGCACCTGGATCATCACGTCGCGCGCCAGGCTGTTGGTCTGGTTCTGACTGTTCTGTCGGACCTGCATGAGCTTGGAGTTCAGCACGCCGTTGGGGAGCGTGAACCCGCGCTGTGACATCTCGTAGAACGCATCCTGCGTGGCCGCCGCTGCCTGCTCGGCTTCGCGCTCGGCTTGCCGCTGCCACAGCGCGTCCTCGACGACACGCGGCAACCCTGTGGTGCCGGCGAGCATCGCCTGAATCGTCGTCTTGATCTCGTTGACGAGCAGCGGGTTGTACGCCTGCTCGGTGTAGTTGAACATCGCAGCGTCTGGTGCTTCCGCCGTGAATACCGGCTTCGTGCCTGTGAACGGAACACCGAAGTCGACGTCGGGCGCCGTCGGCAGCGTAATCGCAAAGAGATCCGGCGCCGGGATGCCGCTGGTCAGGTCGCCGTAGTGAGGCACGTCGCCGAAGTCGAGCACGGGCTTGGGCTCGAAGGTCGGCGTGTACGGCTGCGGCGCGGCGTCGACCTGCACCGGCGGCGGGTCGGACGGCGGCGCCGGATCGCTGCCTCCGGGCTGCGGAACGATCGGAATGCTGGCAGGGCCGATCGTCGGAGCCTCGCCAACACCCGTCGTGTCGACGTCCTGGAACTCGATGCCCGTATTGTCCACCACGCTCAGTGCGTAGGTCTGCACCGCCGTTGGGTCAACGTTGAAACTCAGGTTCGCGATCGTGTAGTCGGTGAGTCGATCCGCCACGTCGAGCGCACGCGTCAACGTTTCGTCGACGCGGTGGTTCATCAGCGTTGTCTGGGTCTTGACGTCGTCGACGACGCCGAGAGGCGCTACGCCGCAAGAGAATGATGCGTCTGCCATCTCATTTCCTCCGGGTCAGCGGCATGCGCCAGACCTTGATCGTTTCCAACTCGAAATCGGCGCCGTCGTGGTTCGCCAGCTCGAAGTCCCAGTACACCGAGTGCAGCCCCTTGCTCGGCGTAAAGCGGTTGTCGCTGACGACGTCCTTGCGCACAGGGTTGAGCTTGTATATGTTCGTCTTCTTCACGCCGCGATCTGTCGTGGAGACCTTGAGCAGCAGTACGCCGTCGCTCGTGTAGCCGATGTATGCCGCGGGGATCGCTTTCTTGAGCTGCGTGCCGAGCGCGCTCAGGCCGACGCGCAGACTTGCGTTGATCGGCGCGCCGTCGTCGGTGTCGCCTTCCATGAGTACGAGGCCGCTCGACGTGGCGGCGTAGAGCCGCCCGTCGATCGTCGCGAACGAGTTCGCCGCGACACCGCGGTACTCGCTGATCGCCTGACCTGCGAGCGTCATCGCGTAGGCCGCGTAGGTCTCGCCACCGATACGCACGGTCGCGAACGCAAGCCCCGCGTCGAACGCGTCCACAAGCGCCGACAACGCAGTTGCCGTGTCTTCGGACACGACGGCGGCGTCGGTGCCAGATACGACGAACCGCGCGCTGGACACCGCTTCGTCCGTCGCCGTAGCAGCGACGAGCGCCTCGACCAGCAACCCGATGCGCCGCACGGCCGCCTCGTCGAACAAGGCACCTGCGCTCGTCGCGTCGAGCATCTCGGTGGCCGTGACGACATCGTGCGCCTCGGCCAGCGCCGCGACGGCTGCGAACGCGTCGAGCTGCGTGGCGACGGCGCCGTCGGCGAGCGCCACGTCAGCGGCTTCGAGCAGTAGCGTGAGATAGCCCGCTGCGTCGTCGACAGCGAGAGCCTGCGCTTCGGCCACCAGCAGATAAGCGATGGTCGTTGCATCGCCGGCGTTGGCGGCCTCAGCGACAGCCGCGCGGCCGTGCAGCGTCGTCGACAGCACATCGCGCGCAGTCGATGCGTCGCGCGCGCCGAACGAGCGAGAAAAAGATACCAGTCCGGCGGCGAACGCAGTATCGACGACTTCGACGGATGGATAGCCCGTGTACGCAAGCATGTATCCCGTCGTCATGCTGAGGACGCCAACGACGCTTCGCGGCCGATCGGAGCCGCGCATCCTCATGCCGATTTTGAGCGCGGCGCTGGCGGCCGCATCGGAGCCGCGCAGCGACATCAATGGAAGCTGCAGGGTTGCGTCAACGTAAGTCGCCGAAGTCGTCGTTCCTTGAAGCGACATCGCGGTGGACAGCACGCCCACGCTGTAGTCGACGACGATCGTTCGGTCATGACCGACGAGCCGCATGCCAATGCTGAGCTGGCCGTTCGCGCCCGTGTCCGAGCCGCGCAGCACAAAGCCGGTGCGCAGCGCGCCGGAACCGAGCGCCGCCGGGCCCAGTTGCGCCGACCCGCCGGCCATCGCCATCGAACTGACAAGCGCACCGCGGGCGCTCGCATCGGAGCCGCGCAGCAACATCGGCGGCATGCGAAACACGCCGCTGTCATGCGTGCTGTTGACGGTGCCGTCCGGGAGTGTGTCGAAAACCGGCGCCGTCATACCGAGTCCCCGTTCGCGAACAGCGCCACGGCACCGAGCACCCCGCCGACGCTGCGCGCGCCACTCGTGTAGACCGTGGCCGCGCCGATCCGGTACGTCACCTGGCCGCCGACGCGCTGCACGCGCAGCCGCGCACCGACGCTGACCGCTTGCGCCGACCCGCGCAGTTGCCCCGACTCGACCGGCTGCGCCACCAGCGCGCCGTTCACCGTCTTCACGTGCCACGCGAATCGAATCGTGGTTGGGTCAGTAACGTCGACGCGGCCGGGATCGGCGAAACCGAGCATGACGCCGCCGCAGCGCGCGGCGTCGAACTCGATGTAGAGGTCGCCGGTCAGCACCTTGTCGCCACCGTCTGGCGTCGCCGTCACGGCGCCGGCGTCCCACGCCAGTACCGGTACGGGTACAAGCGACGGCGGCACGCCAGCTGTCGGCGGGATGTACGGCTGCCCGGTGCAGGTCGTGCAGATCTGGTTGCCAGTCTGATGCGTCGTGCAGGTGTTGGTCATGGGTCAGCAGCCGCAGGGATACCAAGAGCCATCGGCGTGGAAACAGATATTCGGCTCAGCGCACGGGTGGTTGTTGGATCCCGGATTGCTGCCGCTGTCCGGGGGCGGGCTCGGATTGCCGCCGCCGTGGATGGGCGGCGGAGGTGGAGTGTGCTGGGAGCAGTCGTTCGACGCCGGGATGTAGGGCTGTCCCGCAGATCCCGGTGTGCCGGGATCGACGATGTAGTGCGTGTCCTTGATGAGCATCACAGCACCTCACGACAGGTCACGTTCCGCGTCCAGAA
>Ga0182744_1003830_pt1 | contig 11588 bp, 7 predicted proteins | sample eDN3rd30CKraftMG_FD_128525 | JGI IMG/M metagenome (GOLD analysis project Ga0182744, IMG submission 128525) | Enriched Miracle-Growth compost microbial communities from Emeryville, California, USA - eDNA 3rd pass 30_C Kraft MG (version 2) (version 2) ...
CGACTGGCAGGTCAGAACCGAACGGATCTTCACCTGCTGGACGTTGGCGGCGTTAATCGGGTCGATGTGCTTCTCTTCGACCATCTCGCCCTTGGCGACAATCACGTTGCCTTCGGCGTCGAAGACGTCCTCCGCCACCGTGCGGCCAAGAACGCGGGAAACCAGCGACGCCACGATCTGACCGGAGTCGATGATGGCGCGCATGGTGATGCCGCTCTCGGTGCCGCAATCCGGCTCGCGGATCACCGCGTCCTGGGCGACGTCCACCAGACGGCGGGTCAGGTAGCCCGAGTTGGCGGTCTTCAACGCGGTGTCCGCGAGGCCCTTGCGGGCGCCGTGGGTCGAGTTGAAGTACTCGAGAACGTCCAGACCTTCCTTGAAGTTCGAAACAATCGCGCTCTCGATGATCTCACCCGACGGCTTGGCCATCAGGCCGCGCATGGCGCCGAGCTGCTTCATCTGGGCCGGCGAGCCACGGGCGCCGGAGTGCGCCATCATATAGATGGAGTTCACCGGCAGGTCGCGGCCGTTGGCGTCCTTCTTGACGGTCGAGATGCCGACCATCATTTCGGCGGCCAGCTTGTCCGAGCACTTGGCCCAGGCGTCCACCACCTTGTTGTACTTTTCGCCCTGGGTGATCAGGCCGTCCTGGTACTGCTGCTCGTAGTCCTTCACGAGCGCGCGGGTGGCGTCGACGATCTCCCACTTGTTCGGCGGCACGACCATGTCGTCCTTGCCGAAGGAAATGCCGGCGCGGCAGGCGTGCGCAAAGCCCAGCGCCATGATGCGATCGCAGAAGATCACCGATTCCTTCTGGCCGCAGACGCGGTAGACGAGGTCGATGAGACCCTGGATCTCCTTCTTGGTCATGAGCTTGTTCACGACGTCGAAGGGCAGGCGCGGATGCGAGGGGATGACGCGCGACAGGATCACGCGGCCAGGCGTGGTGTCATAGGTGCGCGTGGTCTGCTCGCCATTCTCGTCGAGGCCGGTCCAGCGATACTTGATCTTGCTGTGCAGCGTCACGACCCGGCTGGCGATGGCATGCTCAAGCTCGCCGAACTCACCATAAACGCCCTGCATGGGGTTGCGCGTATTGCCGGCCTTGTACTCGCCCGGCTCGCCATCGGCGATCATCGACAGGTAATACAGACCCAGCACGATGTCCTGGGACGGCACAATGATCGGCGCGCCGTTGGCCGGATGCAGGATGTTGTTGGTCGACATCATCAGCACGCGCGCTTCCAGCTGCGCTTCGAGCGACAGCGGAACGTGCACGGCCATCTGGTCGCCGTCGAAGTCGGCGTTGAACGCGGCGCAGACCAGCGGATGCAGCTGGATCGCCTTGCCCTCGATCAGCACCGGCTCAAAGGCCTGAATGCCAAGGCGGTGCAGGGTCGGGGCGCGGTTCAGCATCACCGGATGTTCGCGGATGACCTCGTCGAGGATATCCCAGACCTCCGGCTTTTCCTTCTCCACCAGCTTCTTGGCCTGCTTCACGGTGGAAGCGTGGCCCTTGGCGTCAAGGCGCGCGTAGATGAACGGCTTGAACAGCTCAAGCGCCATCTTCTTCGGCAGGCCGCACTGGTGCAGCTTCATCTCCGGGCCGACGACGATCACCGAACGGCCGGAATAGTCGACGCGCTTGCCGAGCAGGTTCTGACGGAACCGGCCCTGCTTGCCCTTCAGCATGTCGGCGAGCGACTTCAGCGGCCGCTTGTTGGCGCCGGTGATGACGCGGCCGCGACGGCCGTTGTCGAACAGGGCGTCAACCGACTCCTGCAACATGCGCTTCTCGTTCCGGATGATGATGTCCGGAGCGCGCAGCTCGATCAGCCGCTTCAGGCGGTTGTTGCGGTTGATGACGCGACGGTACAGGTCGTTCAGGTCCGAGGTGGCGAAGCGACCGCCATCCAGCGGAACCAGCGGACGCAGATCCGGCGGGATCACCGGCACGACCGTCAGGATCATCCACTCAGGCTTGTTGCCGGAGAGCTGGAAGGCCTCAATGATCTTGAGACGTTTCATCAGCTTTTTCGGCTTCAGCTCTGAAGTCGTTGTGGAAATTTCCTCGCGGATGTCGGCGGCGATCTTGTCCAGATCCATGTCGCGCAGCATGTCGCGGATGGCTTCCGCGCCGATCTTGGCGGTGAAGCTGTCCTCGCCATACTCGTCCTGGGCGCGCAGATAGTCGTCCTCGGACAGCAGCTGGCGGTCCTTGAGCGGCGTGATGCCAGCGTCAAGCACGACATACGACTCGAAGTACAGGATGCGCTCAAGATCCTTGAGCGTCATGTCGAGCAGCAGGCCGATGCGCGACGGCAGGGATTTCAGGAACCAGATGTGCGCGACCGGCGCGGCCAGCTCGATGTGACCCATGCGCTCGCGACGGACGCGCGCCAGCGTCACCTCGACGCCGCACTTCTCGCAGATCACGCCCTTGTACTTCATGCGCTTATATTTGCCGCACAGGCACTCGTAGTCCTTGATCGGGCCAAAAATACGCGCGCAGAACAGGCCGTCGCGCTCGGGCTTGAACGTGCGATAGTTGATGGTTTCCGGCTTCTTGATCTCGCCGAACGACCACGAAAGGATCTTTTCAGGGCTGGCGATCGAGATCTTGATCTTGTCGAACGTCTGCGCCGGCGCCTGGGTGTTGAAGAGATTCATGACCTCTTGATTCATCACCAACTCCTTGAATTCATCCGGAAGGACGGCAGGATCGCCGGAGCCCTTCCCCGGAAGCCGGGACCATGCGTCCGCGGGCTTCCCTTCTGACCGGCGCCCCGGAAAACCGGGGCGCGCGCTGACGCAAACTTATTCGGCGGCCTCGGACGGCGGCAGCTCATCCTGGTTGTTGGCTTCAAGCAGCTTGCTGTCCTGAAGTTCAACATTGAGGCCAAGCGACCGCATTTCCTTGACGAGCACGTTGAAGCTCTCCGGGATGCCGGCCTCGAAGGTGTCGTCGCCACGGACGATCGCCTCGTAGACCTTGGTGCGGCCGGCCACGTCGTCCGACTTGACCGTGAGCATCTCCTGTAGCGTGTAGGCGGCGCCATAAGCTTCCAGAGCCCACACCTCCATCTCGCCGAAGCGCTGACCGCCGAACTGCGCCTTGCCGCCCAGCGGCTGCTGGGTCACCAGGCTGTAGGGGCCGATGGAGCGGGCGTGGATCTTGTCGTCCACCAGGTGGTGCAGCTTCAGGATATAGATGTAGCCAACGGTCACCTGACGGTCGAACGGCTCGCCTGTGCGGCCGTCATAGACGGTCGACTGGCCGGTGCGATTGACGCCCGCCTTCTCCAGCATCGCTTCGATGTCGCTCTCGCGGGCGCCGTCGAACACCGGCGTCGCCATCGGCACGCCGCGCCGCAGGTTCTCGCCCAGCTCGACCAGCTCGTCGCGATCGAGATCATTGATGATCTCGTTGCCCTCGTACACGTCCAGCAGCTTGCCGCGCAGCGCCTGCTCCTCGCCGTCCCGCATGTAAGCGTCCACGGCCGCGCCGATCTGCTTGCCAAGACCGGCCGCAGCCCAGCCCAGGTGCGTCTCGAGGATCTGGCCGACGTTCATGCGGCTCGGCACGCCCAGCGGGTTCAGCACCACGTCGACGTGGGTGCCGTCCGCAAGGAACGGCATGTCCTCGATCGGCAGGATGCGCGACACGACGCCCTTGTTGCCGTGACGGCCGGCCATCTTGTCGCCCGGCTGGATCTTGCGCTTCACGGCGATGAAGACCTTGACCATCTTCATCACGCCAGGAAGCAGCTCGTCGCCGCGCTGCACCTTCTCGACCTTGTCAAGGAAGCGCTGCTCAAGACGCTTCTTCGACTCGTCGTACTGCTTCCGCATCGCCTCGATCTCGCTCATGAGCTGATCGTTGGCGACAGCGAACTGCCACCACTGCGAGCGCGGGTGCTCCTCGAGAACAGCGCGGCTGATCTCAACGTCCTTCTTCGCGCCCTTGGGGCCGGCGATGGCGACCTGGCCAATCAGCGCCTCGGAGAGACGGGCGAACACGTTGCGATCGAGGATCGCCTGCTCGTCGTCCCGGTCCTTGGCCAGACGCTCGATCTCCTCGCGCTCGATGGCCTGGGCGCGTTCGTCCTTGTCGACGCCGTGGCGGTTGAACACGCGCACTTCGACGATGGTGCCGGTGACGCCCGGGGGCACGCGCAGCGAGGTGTCGCGCACGTCCGAAGCCTTCTCGCCGAAAATGGCGCGCAACAGCTTCTCTTCCGGCGTCATCGGGCTTTCGCCCTTCGGCGTGATCTTGCCGACGAGGATGTCGCCCGCATGAACCTCGGCGCCGACATAGACGATGCCGGCTTCATCGAGGTTCTTCAGCGTCTCTTCCGAAACGTTCGGAATGTCGCGGGTGATCTCCTCCGGGCCCAGCTTGGTGTCGCGAGCCATCACCTCGAACTCTTCGAGATGGATCGAGGTGAACACGTCGTCGCGCACGATGCGCTCGGACAGCAGGATGGAGTCCTCGAAGTTGTAGCCGTTCCACGGCATGAACGCGACGAGGCAGTTGCGACCCAGCGCCAGTTCGCCGAGATCCGTCGACGGACCGTCGGCAATGATGTCGCCCTTGCGCACGAAGTCGCCCACCTTGACCAGCGGACGCTGGTTGATGCAGGTGTTCTGGTTAGAACGCTGGAACTTCATCAGCCGGTAGATATCGACGCCCGAGCGGGTCGGATCGAGATCCTCCGTGGCGCGCACGACGATACGGGTGGCGTCAACCTGGTCGACGATGCCGGTGCGGCGCGCGGCGATGGCGGCGCCGGAATCCCGGGCGACCACGGCCTCCATGCCCGTGCCGACGAACGGCGCGTCGGCCTTGACCAGCGGCACCGCCTGGCGCTGCATGTTCGAGCCCATCAGCGCGCGGTTGGCGTCGTCGTTCTCAAGGAACGGGATCAGCGCCGCGGCGACCGACACCAGCTGCTTCGGCGACACGTCCATGAAGTCAACGCGGTCCGGCGGCAACACCACCACGTCGCCCGCGTGACGGCACACCACCAGCTCTTCGCTCAGCTTGCCGCCCTCGTCCACGGCGGCGTTGGCCTGGGCGACGTTGTACTTCGCCTCCTCCATCGCCGACAGATAGACCACGTCGTCGGTGACGACGCCGTTGCGCACGGCGCGGTAAGGCGCCTCGATGAAGCCGTACTTGTTCACCCGGGCGAAGGTCGCCAGCGAGTTGATAAGGCCGATGTTCGGACCTTCCGGCGTCTCGATCGGGCAGATGCGGCCGTAGTGCGTCGTGTGAACGTCGCGCACTTCGAAGCCTGCGCGCTCACGCGTCAGACCACCGGGGCCAAGCGCCGAAAGACGACGTTTGTGAGTAACTTCCGACAGCGGGTTCGTCTGGTCCATGAACTGCGACAGCTGCGAGGAGCCGAAGAACTCGCGCACGGCGGCGGCGGCCGGCTTGGCGTTGATCAGGTCCTGCGGCATCACGGTGTCGATGTCGACCGAGGACATGCGCTCCTTGATGGCGCGCTCCATGCGCAGCAGACCCAGACGGTACTGGTTCTCCATCAGCTCACCGACCGAGCGCACGCGGCGGTTGCCGAGGTGGTCGATGTCGTCCACCTCGCCCTTGCCGTCACGCAGGTCAACCAGCGCCTTGACCACCGCCAGCATGTCTTCCTTGCGCAGGGTGCGCACGGTGTCGGGGCAGTCGAGATCGAGACGCATGTTCATCTTGACGCGACCGACGGCGGACAGGTCGTAGCGCTCGGCGTCAAAGAACAGCGAATGGAACATCGCCTCGGCCGCCTCGAGGGTCGGCGGCTCGCCCGGACGCATGACGCGATAGATGTCGAACAGCGCCTCCTCACGGGCGTTGTTCTTGTCGATCGCCAGGGTGTTGCGGATGTAGGGGCCCACGGTGACGTGGTCGATGTCGAGCACCGGCAGCTCATCGAAGCCGGCTTCTTCAAGCTGCGCCAGCAGCTTCTCGCTCAACTCGTCGCCGGCTTCCGCGAAGATCTCGCCCGTCAGCGGATTGACCAGGTCCTCGGCCACGTACTGGCCAACCACGTCCTCATCCGGCACGCGCAGGAACTTCAGCCCCTTCTCGGCCAGCTGGCGGGCGGAGCGGACGGTCAGCTTGCGGCCGGCCTCGATCACGACTTCGCCGGTCTCGGCGTCGATGACGTCGACGTTGGCCTTGAAGCCCTTCATGCGCTCGGGATCGAACGGCGCGCGCCAGCCGTGCTTGTCCTTGGCGTACATGATCTGGCGGTAGAAGGTCGAGAGGATGCCCTCGCCGTCCAGCCCCAGGGCGTACAGCAGCGACGTGACCGGAATCTTGCGGCGGCGGTCGATGCGCGCGTAGACGATGTCCTTGGCGTCGAACTCGATGTCCAGCCAGGAGCCGCGATAGGGGATGATGCGGGCGGCGAACAGCAGCTTGCCCGACGAATGGGTCTTGCCCTTGTCGTGGTCGAAGAACACGCCCGGCGAACGGTGCATCTGCGAGACGATGACGCGCTCGGTGCCGTTGACGATGAAGGTGCCGTTGTCGGTCATGAGCGGGATATCGCCCATGTAGACGTCCTGCTCCTTGATGTCCTTGACGGACTTGGCGCCGGTGTCCTCGTCGATATCGAACACGATCAGACGCAGGGTGACCTTGAGGGGCGCGGCGAAGGTCAGGCCGCGCTGCCGGCACTCGTCCACGTCGTATTTCGGCGCTTCGAAGGTGTACTTGACGAACTCCAGCAGCGACGCGCCGGAAAAATCGCCGATCGGAAAGACCGAGCGGAAAACGGCCTCGAGCCCTTCGTCGGGACGGCCGCCTTCTGGCTCTTCAACCAACAGAAACTGGTCATAGGACGCCTTCTGAACCTCGATGAGGTTCGGCATCTCCGCGACTTCGTTGATCTTGCCGAAGAACTTGCGGAGACGTTTCCTGCTGGTGTTGGTCTGAGCCATGTGGTCCCTCGCCATTCAGACGACCATGGCGGTCAGCAGCGCGCCAGCGGCGCGGAACGACCTGTCCAGGGTGCGCGGCGCCGTCTGGCGCCAGAAACTGTCAGGGCGGCGTCGCCGCCCGCCGTGTCCGGCCCGATGCCGGAGACGGGTCGACGGTCCCGGAGGAATCCCTCCGGGACCGTCTTTTCAAAAGATCGCGCGACCGCAGCGGCGGTCACAGGCCGGATCAGGTGAGATCGACCTTGGCGCCAGCCTTCTCGAGCTGTTCCTTGATCTTGTTGGCTTCGTCCTTCGCGACGCCTTCCTTGACGGTCTTCGGAGCGCCTTCGACCAGGTCCTTGGCTTCCTTCAGACCGAGGCCGGTGATGGCGCGGACTTCCTTGATGACCTCGATCTTCTTGTCGCCAGCCGAAGCCAGGACAACGTTGAACTCGGTCTTCTCTTCAGCGGCGGCGGCGCCAGCGCCAGCGGCCGGAGCAGCAGCAACGGCCACAGCCGCAGCAGCGGAAACGCCCCACTTCTCTTCGAGAAGCTTGGCCAGCTCAGCGGCCTCGAGAACGGTCAGAGCCGACAGGTCGTCGACGAGTTTAGCCAGATCAGCCATGATTAACTTTCCTGAATATGTTCGAACTTTGACAGGGTCTTGACGACCTCAAGCCGCTTCGTTCTTGTTGGCATAGGCCCCAAACACGCGCGCCAGCTTGGCGGCGGGCGCGGTCGAGAGCTGCGCGATCTTGGTTGCCGGGGCCTGGACAAGGCCGACCAGCTTGGCGCGCAGTTCGTCGAGCGACGGCAGCGAGGCAAGAGCCTTCACGCCGTCAGCATTGAGGGAGGTGGCGCCCATCGCGCCGCCGAGAACAACGAACTTGTCGTTGGCCTTGGCGAACTCGACAGCCACCTTCGGCGCCGCAACCGGGTCATCGCTGTAAGCCAGCAATGTCGGCCCCTTCAGAAGGGGAGCGATGGAAGCGACGTCCTTGCCTTCGAGAGCGATCTTGGCGATGCGGTTCTTCGCGACCTTCACGGTGGCGCCCGCCTGCTTCATCTCCTTGCGGAGCTTCTGCATGCTGGCGACCGAAAGGCCCGAATAGTGGGCCACGACCACAACGCCCGTGTTCGCGAACACGTCGTTGAGAGACGCGACGAGCTCAGCTTTTGCTGCTCTGTCCACTTGGCTCTCTCCGGTTGGCGAATGGAATGGTCCATTTCGCCGGCTGCACATGTCGCCCGACGCCCGGCCCTTTCGGGATGCGGACACTACAGGCGACGCTCGCAAGCCCTGTCCCCAGCACGCCTCCTTGCGGGATGCGCCTGGCGCTCGAGGTTCGAACCGTTTTACGCTGGCTGATGCTGCCGGGGCAGCTAAACTCCAGAATTCGCGGTCAGACCCGTCTGTGCTGGCATCGGATGATATTAAGCCGCCCGGTTGCCCGTTTGGCGCCTCGCAGTCTCGGACAGGACATATGGCCAGCCCGGCAGAACCTGCGCCCTGCCGTTCCAGCCACAACCACCCTTGCGGGCGGATTTATGGAAACGTCGGGGTGAATCCGCACGCCGACGTTTCATTGTCATGGGGGACAGATAGTCTTTCCAACGCCATTTGCCAATAGGTCAATCGCCCTGCTGGCATGCGCCGGAAGCTGTCCTCCCGCCGCTTACGCTGCGGCGGTGACGCTGCCGAGCTCGACGCGCAGGCCAGGGCCCATGGTCGAGGAAACGGCGACGCGCTGGATATACGTGCCCTTGGCGCCGGTCGGCCTGGCCTTGGCCACCGCGTCAACGAAGGCGCGGATGTTCTCGACCAGCTTGCCGTCGTCGAACGAAACCTTGCCAACGCCAGCGTGGATGATGCCGGCCTTCTCGACGCGGAACTCGACAGCGCCGCCCTTGGCCGCGCCGACAGCGCCAGCCACGTCCATGGTCACCGTGCCGACGCGCGGGTTCGGCATCAGGCCGCGCGGGCCGAGCACCTTGCCGAGACGACCCACCAGACCCATCATGTCCGGCGTGGCGATGCAGCGGTCAAAGTTGATGTTGCAGCCCTGGATCTGCTCCAGCAGGTCCTCGGCGCCAACGATGTCCGCGCCAGCGGCCTTGGCTTCGTCAGCCTTGGCGCCGCGGGCGAACACCGCCACGCGCACGGTGCGGCCAGAGCCGTTCGGCAGGTTGCAGACGCCGCGAACCATCTGGTCGGCGTGACGGGGATCAACGCCAAGGTTCATGGCGATCTCGACCGTCTCGTCGAACTTGGCGGTGGCGCGGGCCTTGAGCAGCTTCACGGCGTCTTCGACGCCATAGATGGCGTTGCGGTCGAGACCTTCGCGGGAAGCGGCGACGCGCTTGGAAATACGGGCCATGCTATCCTCCCTCAGGCGACGACTTCGATGCCCATGGACCGGGCCGAGCCACGGATCATGGAAACAGCGGCTTCAACGGTGTCGCAGTTAAGATCGACCATCTTCTTCTCGGCGATCTCGCGCACCTGCGCCTCGGTCACCCTGGCGACGCTCGCGCCCTTGCCCGGGGTCTTCGAGCCGGAGGCCGGCTTCTTGCCCAGCTTCAGGTTGGCGGCCTTCTTGAGGAAGAACGTAACCGGCGGCTGCTTCATCTCGAAGCTGAAGGAGCGATCCGCATAGGCGGTGATAATCACCGGGATCGGGGTGCCCTTCTCCATCTGCCCGGTCTTCGCGTTGAAGGCCTTGCAGAACTCCATGATGTTCAGGCCGCGCTGACCGAGCGCGGGACCAATCGGCGGCGAGGGATTCGCGGCGCCAGCCGGAACCTCAAGCTTGATGTAGCCAACAATTTTCTTTGCCATGGACTGCTCCAGAAAAAAGACTCCCGGCCCGCCTGGATCTGGTTTCAGTCCGGCGACCGGGTTCTGCGCAGACCGCGGTGCGACGCGTTTCTCCGGCTGGCGACCGGCGCGACTCCCACGGCGTTTGATGAAGCGCGTTCGTTAATGGCCAAACGCGATTCTGTCAACGGTGAGTCACGACCCAGACCGCAACTCACCTGCGCGGGCCAACGCGCATGAAAACGCCGCGCCCGGGCGGGCGCGGCGAAAACCCGGGGCCAGGCCCTGAAGATCAGACCTTGTCGACCTGGCCGAACTCCAGATCCACCGGCGTGGCGCGACCAAAGATCGACACCGCCACCTTGAGGCGGGCCCGGGCCTCGTCCACTTCCTCGACGACGCCGTTGAAGGAGGCAAAGGGGCCGTCCGACACGCGCACCGTCTCGCCGACCTCGAAGCTGACGGAAGGCTTGGGACGCTCGACGCCGTCAGCCACCTGACCCTTGATGCGCTCGGCCTCACGCTCGGAGATCGGCATCGGCTTCTGGTCCTGGCCCAGGAAGCCGGTGACCTTCGGCGTGTTCTTGATCAGGTGGTAAACCTCATCAGTCAGGTCGCACTTCACAAGCACGTAGCCAGGGAAGAACTTGCGCTCCGTGTCGACCTTGCGGCCGCGACGCACCTCCACGACCTTCTCGGTCGGCACCAGCACTTCCTCGAACTTCTCTTCGAGATTGCGCTGCTGCGCCTGGTCGCGAATGGACTGCGCCACCTTGTTCTCAAAATTGGAGTAGGCGTGCACGATGTACCAGCGCATGGCCATGTCCTGCCTCCCCCTCAGCGCCCGATGCCGATGATCAGACTCACGGCGAACCGGATAACCTGATCTGCGGCGACGAAGAAGATGGCGGCGATGATCACCATCACAAACACCATGGCCGTGGTGATCAGCGTCTCCCTGCGGGTCGGCCAGGTGACCTTGGAGGCCTCCTTGCCAACCTGCTGGATGAATTCAACCGGGCTTGTCTTCGCCATCATCTGCCGGCGTCGCCTGCGCGACCCGCTCCTCGCTGCGTGAGAATCCTGCCCGCGCCGGGCGGGGAATCCGGAGTCGACATAGGGACGATCTGCAGCGCCTGCGTCAAGCCCCCTCAGGGCCCTGAGCGGGCGCGCAGCGTCCCCGACCATCAACGTTGCGCCAGAATGTCTGCTGATTCCGACCCGCCGACTGGACAGCCTGCCAACGTTATTCACCGCTGGCAGGAGTGGAGGGACTCGAACCCCCAACCCCCGGTTTTGGAGACCGGTGCTCTAGCCAGTTGAGCTACACTCCTAGCGGCGGGAAACGTGCGTCGCACGTCTTGTGGCCGCTACATGCACCAATGCGCGGCGGCTTGCAAGGGCCCCGCCGGCCGCAAACGCCGCCAACCGGAGTTTTCCCCACAAGGTCGCGGTTCGCCCGCTCCTTCCGGTTTCCCGGGCAGCAGAACCCATGCCTGGAATCAAAAACGGCGCCGTCCGGAGACGGCGCCGCCATTGCCCTGATGACCTGCCAACGGGATAACCGGCCGGCGAGCCGGCGATCACCCGATGCGATTACTCGATGATCGAGGAGACGACGCCGGCGCCGACGGTGCGGCCGCCTTCACGGATGGCGAAGCGCAGCTTCTCTTCCATGGCGATCGGCGCGATCAGCGTCACTTCCATGGCGATGTTATCGCCAGGCATCACCATCTCGGTGCCTTCGGGAAGGCTCACCACGCCCGTCACGTCCGTCGTGCGGAAGTAGAACTGCGGACGGTAGTTGGTGAAGAACGGCGTATGGCGGCCGCCCTCTTCC
>Ga0182744_1003832_pt1 | contig 11586 bp, 11 predicted proteins | sample eDN3rd30CKraftMG_FD_128525 | JGI IMG/M metagenome (GOLD analysis project Ga0182744, IMG submission 128525) | Enriched Miracle-Growth compost microbial communities from Emeryville, California, USA - eDNA 3rd pass 30_C Kraft MG (version 2) (version 2) ...
CCAGATCGCGGCGGTGCAGACCTCGACCGCAAGCGCGGTCGCAGCGATCGCCCGGATCGCGACGCGCATGCAGGATATCGAAATCTGCACCTCGACGGTGGCGGGCGCCATCGAGCAGCAAAGCGCGGTGACCGGCGCCATCTCCCAGAACGTGGTGAGCGCCGCACAGGGCAGCCGGGCGATCGTCACCGTGCTCGGCGATGTCGCCACCGCCGCCGACGAAACGCGGCATTCAGCGCAGACGGTGCTCGAAGCCTCCGAAATGGTCGAGCGCGCCGCCAGCAATCTGCGCGGCGAGGTCGAGCGCTTCCTGTCGATGGTCGCGATCCAGGCGGCGCCCGACGAACAAGCGGCGCCCGACGAACCGGCGGCAGCCGCCGGGTAGCCGGCCAAATCAGCCGCCGTTCAACGAGACGGCCGCTACTCGAACAGCGACGACAGCCAGTAGAACAGTCCCGCGAGCAGCGCGGATGCCGGGATCGTCACGATCCAGGCGACGACGATATTGCTGGCGACGTTCCAGCGCACCGCCGACGTTCGTCGCGACGAGCCGACGCCGACGATGGCGCCGGTGATGGTGTGCGTGGTCGATACCGGGATGCCGAGCCAGGTCGCCGTGAACAGCGTCGCGGCGCCGCCGGTCTCCGCGCAAAATCCCTGCATCGGCGTCAGCCGCGTGATCTTCGAGCCCATCGTCTTGACGATCCGCCAGCCGCCGAACAGCGTCCCCAGCGCCATCGCCGCCTGGCAACTGATGACCACCCAGAACGGAACGTGGAATTCGCCGTTCAGATAGCCCTGCGAATACAGCAGCACGGCGATGATGCCCATGGTCTTCTGCGCGTCGTTGCCGCCATGGCCGAGCGAATAGAGCGAGGCGGACACGAATTGCAGCCGCCGGAACGTGCTGTCGACGGCAAACGGCGTCCAGCGCAGGAACGTCCACGACAATATCAGCACCAGCAGCAGGCCGAGAATGAAGCCGGTGAACGGCGAGGCGAAGATCGCGGCGATCGTCGGCAGCAGCCCGTGCCAGACGATCACCGTAAACCCGGCTTTCGCGATGCCGGCGCCGACCAGCCCGCCGACCAGCGCATGCGAACTGGAGGAGGGAATGCCGAGCGCCCAGGTGATCAGGTTCCAGGCGATGGCGCCCATCAGCGCGCCGAAGATGACGTGCGGCGTCACCACTTCGGGAGAGATGATGCCGGTGCCGATGGTCTGCGCCACATGCAGGCCGAAGAACAGGAAGGCGATGAAGTTGAAGAACGCCGCCCACGCCACCGCGTATTGCGGCCGCAAGACCCGCGTCGAGACGATCGTGGCGATGGAGTTGGCCGCGTCGTGCAAGCCATTGAGGAAGTCGAAAACCAGCGCGACGCCGATCAGGCCGATCAGCAGCGGAAAACTGAGGATGAGTGCATCCATGCGGAGACCGGCGGCTCAGATATGTTCGAGGACGATGCCCTGCATGACGTTGGCGACGTCGTCGAAGCGGTCCACGACCTTCTCAAGATGGTCGTAGACCTCGTTGCCGGTGATGAAAGCCATCGGGTTGGTCTGGCCGTATTTCTCGAACAATTCCTTGAGGCCGTTGTCGTGGCGCTCGTCGGCGCGACCCTCGATCATCGAGATCTGTTCGGAAATCTTGCTGATATGGATCGCCTCGGCGCTGATCGAACTCAGCAGCGGCACCGCCTGCTCGACCAGCTCCGCGCATTGCACGATATCGTCGGCCATCGCCTTCATCTGCGGGGTGAACTCGGTGAGCTTGAAGACCATGATCGCCTTGGCGGTCTTCTGCATCTGGTCGATGGCGTTGTCCATCGAGGTCGTCAGGTCCTTGATGTTCCAGCGGTCGAACGGCGTGATGAAGCTGCGGCGTACGGCGACGAGGATGTCGCGGGTGACGTTGTCCGCGTCGTGTTCGCGGTCCATGACGATCTGGCACTGCACGGCAATGGCGTCGCCGCCTTCGAGCATCGCGCGCAGCGCCACCGCGCCGGCGCTGATGACCTTGGCATGCTGGGAGAACAGCTCGAAGAAACGTTCTTCCTTCGGCATCAGCTTGTAAAACCAGCGAAGCATGGAACCCTCGAAGCTGCGTCCAGGGGCGCTCCGGGAAACCGCCGGTCAGCCCGCGCCCCATTTGCCGGGCGGGCGGTCATTTGACAAGGCCAATCCGGATGCTTCCACCGACCATCTGCCCCTGGACGGGGGCGGCGAAAACCCGACTTTAGGGGAAGCTCGCCGCCACCAGCGCCGCCAGCCGCTCCGACTGCTCGGCCAGCCGGCCGACGGGAATGACCGCCGCCACATAGCGATCGGGACGCAGCAGCACGATCTGCTCGGGTTCGGCCAGAAATCCGGTGGGCGGATGGGCGAGCCGCAGATCGTCCGGGCCGGAGGGTTCGGCGGCTCCCGGCGGCAAGAGCCGCAGGCGACGCACCCCGAGCCGGTCCCAGACGGGTGGCCAGACTTGCGGCCAAACTTGCGACCTAACCTGCGCGCCCGGCTCGCCGGTCAGCACCAGCGCGGCAAAACCGTCGCCCAGCCGGGTGTCGAGCAGCACCGCAGAGCCATCCGGCCCGACAACCTCCGGCTGCGGGCACAGCCGGCCGACCATCGGATGCCGGGCGCCGCCCGGATCGTCGAGCAGAAAGCCAGTGTCGAAGCGCGGCGGCGGCTTGAACTTCATCTGGGCGATGTAGTCGTGCGCCGGCGGGTAGATCGCCAGCAGGCGGAACGCGGCGCGGATCAGCCAGCCGGCGAGCGCCGTGCGCGGCGCCATCACCCGGCCGATATTGAGCGCCAGCCCGATCATCGCCCCGGCATGGATGCGCCGCTCGCTCTCATAGGTGTCGATGAGGCGCGGCCCGAGCACACCGCGCAGCACGCAGTCGAGCTTCCAGGCGAGGTTCGTCGCATCCCGAAGCCCGCTATTCATCCCCTGCCCGGCGAACGGCGGCATCAGATGCGCGGCATCGCCGGCGAGCAGCACTCGGCCCCGCGACCAGTGCTCCGCCAGCCGCGCATGGAACGCATAGACGACGGCGCGGATCAGCCGGCTCTGCGGCGCGGCCTCGTGGGTCTCGAGCAAATTCTGAATCACCTCGGGGCGCAGCAGGTCCTCGTCGCGCTCATGCGCATGCAGCATGAATTCGTAGCGCCGTGTCTGCTCAGGCCCCGGCAGCGCGATGCACGGCCGCGCCGGATCGCAGAACACCTTGGTGTGGCGCGAGGCGACCGGCGAGTTTTCCAGATCGAGGATCAGCCAGCGCTCGTCGAAGGTCGAGCCGCCCATGGCGATGTCGAGCGCGTGGCGCACCGCGCTGCTGGCGCCATCGGCGGCGACGAGATAGTCGCAGCGCACCACCGCCTCGCCGCCGTCCGGCTTCGCCACCGTCAGCGTGACCGCCGTCTCGTCCTGGGTGAACCGCACCAGCCGATGCTCGAACGCGGCCGTCACCGTCGGATGCAGCGCCAGAGCCTCGCGCAACTGCGCCTCAAGCACGGGCTGGCGGAAGGCATTGCGGCGCGGATAGCCGTAGGGCCGGTCGGTCGGCTCGACCTTGGCGAAGCAGCGGCCGCGAGGCGAGTAATAGTGCGAGCCGTAGCCGGTGACGATGCGCGACAGCACCGCGTCGATCACCCGCGCCATCTGCATGGTGCGCAGCGATTCATCGTCGATCGACACCGCCCGCGGCTCGCTGACCGTCGCGGCGTTGCGCTCCAGCAGCAGGCACGTCACGCCGTAAACGCCGAGCAGATTGGCAAGCGTCAGCCCGGTCGGACCGCCACCGACGATGACGACCGGATAGTGCCCGCCAAGGGCTAGAGACTGCGGCGCGCTCATGCGGCCGCCTCGCGCTGGCGCGCCGGCACGCGCTGCGGACGGATGCTCCAGACCAGGCGGCGCGCCTCGGCCGTCAGCAGATTGCTCAGGCGCGCCACCGTGCGGCGCGTCGCCTGGGTGTCGGCGATCACCACGCTGAGGCTGCCGACGATGCCGCCATCGCGGTCGAATACCGGCGCGGCCATGCCGATCCGCCCGGCATCGACCTCACCGTGACCGACGCAGATCCCGGCAGCGCGGATCGCGCGCAACTGCGCCTTGAAGCCGTCGAGATCGGCGCCGAGGCCCGACGCGACAATTTCCTTACGCCGCTCGCGCCACAGCGTGTCGAGCACGCGCGGCGGCAGATGCGCAAGGATGATCTTCGACGTGGCGCCACGCAGCAGCGGCCGCGGCCGGCCGCGCTCATAGGAGCTGATGGAGATCGCACGGTTGCTCTCGGCATGCACGCACATGACACGGGCGCGGTAAAGCCGGCACAGCAGGATGGCCGCAGCGACGCTGCCGCACTCGCGCAGCAAACGGTCCATCACCGGCACCGCCGTCTTCAGAATCGGATCGCCCTGCCGAATCCGCCGGTCGAACTCGATGATCGCGGGGCCGAGCGCATAGCGGTTGCGCGCGATGCGTTCGATCAGCCCGGCATCCATCAGCGACTGGAAATAACGATAGCCGGTGGCCTTGGAAACGCCGGTCTGGCGCGCGGCACTCTCCGGCGACCAGACGGGACGCGCGGCAGTGAACAGGGCCAGCATGCGAAGAACCTTGTCGGCGCTGCTCATGATCCAGCGTGAGCCCAAACCTTTCCTCAGCTTCGCATAATCGCCGGGCCCCACATATTCAACGTATAAGGCTCGTGCGGCCACTCTCCGACCGGGCGATCATGGACCACCTCCAGTTCGGCGGAGATCTCGATCATATTGCCGTCGGGGTCCTTGATAAAAATAAAGAGATTGTTGCCCGGCCCGTGACGGCCCGGCCCCCAGACGATCGGAATGCGCAACGTCGCCAGATGGTCGGCCCAGTCGCGGATGGTGATCCATTCGCCGGCCTCGTAGCTGTGATGATCGAGCCCCGCCTCGGTCTTGAGGAAACAGCCGATGGTGTGGTGCTCGTGGTTGCAGCGGAAGAAGACCGTCGTCACCGCGCCGGCGTCGTTGCGCACGCGGTCCGACACCGCGAAGCCGAGTTGGCCGGCATAGAAGGCTTCCATGCGGCCGGGATCGGTGCTGGTGACGGTGACATGCTGGATCGGCCCGTTGATACCGGCGGCAACCGCCGGGTCCTTGCCTGCCAGACCGAACAGCACCAGATTGCCGTCCGGATCGCGCACGCCGAACGCATCGCCGCCGAACAGCGGGCTCGGCGAAGCTTCGAGCGGCACGCCTTTGTCACGCACGAAATCGCGCAAGCCCTCGAGCGCATTCGCGTCGCGGCAAGCAAAGGCGGAATACTGCAATTCGCCGGCCTTGCCGGGCGCAAAGAGCGTCCGGCGCCGCGGGCCGCTGCACAGCAGCGCGCCGTCGCCGATGCTGCTCACCTGCGTCTGCAACGCATCGCGATAATAGGCGGCAAGCCGCGCCGGGTCGGGGCTGCCGATCTGCAAGTGGTGAAGATAGGCTGCGGTGCTGACCGCGTTTTGCATGATGTCCCTTCCTTAAAATCACGGGAGCATCAGAAACGCTGCGAGCATAGCGGTCAAAACGAAATCGGGAAATTCTCAGGGCTTGAGAATTTCCCGATTGATCGTGCGCGTCGCCGCGAAAGGTAGTTCAGCGCGCCGGCGGCAGCGCCGACGCGGGGATCGACGTCGGACCGGCGATGCCGACCGGCCCGGAGCCATAAGCCGGACCTTGGCCAGCAGCCTGTCCTTGGACCGGACCTTGGCCAGCCCCCGGCGCCGACTGCATCGCAACCGGCGTCGAGCCGCCCTGCGGCTGCGCGGCCAGGTTCACCGGCGCGGCGGAGGCGGTCGCCGGCGGCTTGCCCGGCAGAACCACGACGCGGGTGCCGACCTGGACGCGGCTATAAAGGTCTTCGATGTCCCGGTTGGTCAGCCGGATGCAGCCCGACGACACGAAGGTGCCGATGGTCGAGGGCTGGTTGGTGCCGTGAATCCGGTAGAGCGTCTTGCCGAGATAGAGCGCCCGCGCGCCCAGCGGGTTGCCGTCGCCGCCGGCCATGAAGCGCGGCAGATAGGGTTGGCGCTCGATCATCTCGGCCGGCGGATGCCAATCCGGCCATTGCGCCATGCGGCTGACGCGCTCCGCGCCGGCCCAGGTGAAGCCTTCCCGGCCGACGCCGATGCCATAGCGAAGCGCCTTGCCGTCGCCGAGCACCAGATAGAGGAAGGTGTGGGCGGTATCGATGATGATCGTCCCCGCCGGCTCCTTGGTCGTGTAGTCGACGAGCTGCCGCTGGAACTGCGCCGGCAACTCCCTCGGCTCACCAACCTCCGGTTGGTCTTCCGGCGGGAGCGCTGCAACCGCAGCGGGATTCGATGCGGAGGCGGCGCCAGGAACCTGGCCATTCACCGCGCCCGGCTGATCGCCGGCAACGTTCGACGGCGGCCTCGGCGCCCAGCCCCCTTCCGCTGGCGCGGCGCTGCGGCGGCTCTCGCCCGGATAGCCGCGATCATAACCGCGATCCATGTCGATCGGCGCCTGGCGGCCGTAGCCATCCGGCGATACCGAGCGGGTTTCGTAGGTGCGGGGGGTAGCGCCGCGCGGGTCCTGCGTCACATAGCCGGGAGGCGCTTCGTCCATGCGGGGCGCCTGCGATGGGTAATACTGCGCCAGGGCAGAGCCGGCGGACACCAGGAGAGTCGTCGCCAGGACTGCCGCGGCAAGGCCGGACAGGCGAGGATTCGAGACGGAAAGGTTCAAGATGGAAGTGTGAGGACGGAGAATCATGCAATCGGCCACCCGGATCGAAAGTCCGCGCCTCAGGTGACGCAGGATGAAGGCGCATTCAAGACCAGAATTAGACGTATGCCACCAATGTGATCGCTGTTGCCGATTGGTCACGCCCGATGGCCGGGCGGGAGGGCGGCGGCCGCCCGCCGGTGCAGCCGCCTGAACCCGCAAGTCCGACCCGACGCGATCAGTCCCGTTTGGTTTCGGCAAGCTTGGTTTCAGCAAGCACCTTGCGGCCGATCCGGAAGCAATCGACGCCGACCGGCACGCCGCAATAGATGGTGATCTGGGTCAGCACCGCCCGCAACTCGTCGGGGGTCAGTCCGTTGGTGAGCGCGCCGCGGAAATGACTCTCGAACTCGTGCATCTTGCCGAGGCTGGCGATCATGCCGAGGTTGAGAATGCTGCGCTCGCGCGGCGTCAGCGTCTCGTCGCCCCAGGCTTCGCCCCAGCAATACTGGGTGACGAGCCGCTGAAAATCGCGATTGAAATCATCGACCTCGCCGAGCGCCCGCTCGACATAGGCATCGCCAAGCACCGCGCGGCGCTTGGCCAGACCGCGATCGTAAACCTGCTTATCCAATTTCTGCGCCTCCTCGAAACAACGACGGTCGAAAGGGCCATGTTGACAGCGGTTTGGCAATCCCTTCCAGTCGAACGCACAAGAACGAGGTCGAGACGACGATGCAGGTGGCGATTATCGGTGGCGGAATCTGCGGCATGGCGCTGGCGCTCAATCTCAAGGCGCGCGGCATCGCCTGCCGCGTCTACGAGCGCACGCCCGAACTCAAGGAACTCGGCGTCGGCATCACCTTGCTGCCGCATGCGATGCGCGAGTTCACCGCGCTCGGCGTCGGCGACGCCTTGCTCGCGGCCGGCATCGAGAACCGCGAAAGCTGTTTCTTCAACCGCTTCGGACAGTTGATCTACAAGGAAGACCGCGGCCGCTTCGCCGGCTATGCCGAGCCGGAGGTCGGCATCCACCGCGGCCGTCTGCACATGATCCTCGTTCAGGCGGTGCGCGAGCGCCTCGGCGAGGACGCGGTTCTCACCGGCCACCACTGCATCGGCGTCGAGCAGGACGCGCAGGGAGTGACGTTGCGCTTTGCCGATCATGCCGGCGCGCCGCGTCCGCCGGTGCGGGCCGACATCGCGGTCGCCTGCGACGGCATCAATTCGGTGGTGCGCAAGCAGTTCTATCCGGACGACAGGATCGCCTTCACCGGCATCAACACCTGGCGCGGCATCACCCGCCGCAAGCCGATCCTTTCCGGCCGCACCTATATGCGGATCGGCTCGATCCTCACCGGCAAGATCGTCGTCTATCCGATCGTCGACCGCATCGACGAGGAGGGCAACCAGCTCATCAACTGGATGGCGGAGATCAAGCGCGACACCGAAGCCGCCAACGACTGGAACAAGCCCGGCCGGCTCGACGACTTCTATTCGCTTTATGAAAACTGGCGTTTCGACTGGCTCGACGTCGCGCAACTGATTCGCGAGGCTGACCAGATCCTCGAATATCCGATGGTCGACAAGGACCCGATCGAACGCTGGACCTTCGGCCGGGTGACGCTCGCCGGCGACGCCGCGCATCCGATGTATCCGCGCGGCTCCAACGGCTCGGCGCAGGCCGCCATCGACGCACGCACGCTCGCCGACGCGCTCGCGCAACACGCCGATACGCCGGCGGCGGCGCTTTCAGCCTACGAGGCGGCGCGCAGCGGACCCGCCGCCAAGGTGGTCCGCACCAACCGCGACCACCCGCCGGACTTCATCAATATCCGGGTCGAGGAACTGGTCGGCGACCGGCCGTTCGAGCGGCTCGACGACTATATCAGCCAGGAGGAACTGCGCGGCCTGTCGGAACGCTACAAGCGGATCGCCGGCTTCTCGCTCGCCGATCTGGAGGCCAAAGCCGCCAGGGCGACGACGGCCCAAAGCTGAGACTGCCCTCGTCCCGGCGGCGGTTATCACCAGGCGAAGGACGCCGGAGCCTTACTTGTTCCTCAGCGATATCAACAGCTTGCAACGAATCATCGGTTCCGGCACCAGACCCCCGCAGGTTTTTCCCTTGGCGTCCGTTCAATCGTCGAGCCTCTGACTAGAATGCACGGACCCGTTCGATGCCGATTCCCACGATCACATGGATGACAGCGACGAAACGCTCATGGTCCGGATCGGACGCGGCGACGAAGCCGCGTTCCGCCTCTTGTCGCGCCGGCACCTGCGTTCGGTCGTGGCGCTCGCCCGCCACATCACCGGCAACGCCGCCGATGCCGAAGACGTGGCGCAGGACGCCATGCTGCGGGTCTGGACCCACGCGCCGCGCTGGCAGCCGCTGGCCTCGTTCAAAACCTGGCTCACGCGGATCGTCGTCAATCTCTGCCTCGACCGCAAACGCCGCCGGGTTATCCTGCCGATCGAGGCGGCCGGCGATCCAGCCGACGAGGCACCCGACGCACGCGAGCGGATGGAAAGGTCCGAAATCGACCGGCACGTCGCCGCGGCGATCGACGGACTGCCGGAGCGGCAGCGGGCGGCGATCGTGCTTACCTATCGCGAGGGCCTCAGCAATGCCGAAGTCGCCGACATACTCGGCAGTTCGGTTTCGGCGGTGGAGACCCTCCTGGTGCGCGCCAAACAGCGGCTGCGCACGCAACTGCGCCCCGATGAAGAAGCCGACTGAAACGATCCATGCCGGCGCGGCCGGCAAAACAAGTACCGAGCACCAACACCATGACTTCGCATCCCACCGACGATAGACGTCTCGACGCCATGCTGACCCGTCACTTCGCCGCGCCCGCCCGCAGCGACGACGAGGGCGCCCGCCGCGTCGCCGGCCGGCTTACGGCGCGGCCGCTGCCGCGGCAGGCCGGCACCTGGTTGCCTGGAACCTGGTTGCGCTGGCCGACGGTGCTGCTCAACTGGGATCTGAGCCCGGCCTGGCCGCGCGTCACCGCGCTCGCCACCTGCGCCGTGCTCGGTTTCGTCATCGGCCTTGCCGGTCTCGACACCCGGATCGACGACGCCTCGGCCGCCCCATCCGTCACCTCCGCCGATCTGCCGTCGCTGATCTTCGACGTGGAGCCGCTATGACCGGGCTCGCGAAAATGACGACGTTGACACCATGAGCAGCCTGACCGAGACCCGCCGCACCTCACGATCGCCGTCGCGCTGGCTGCTGCTGGCGTCGCTGGCGCTCAACCTGTTCTTCATCGGCATTGCCGGCTCGACGGTCGCGCGTCACTGGCTGGCCAAGCCTGTCGACCGCAGCGACGCCGGCCGCTTCGAACGCATCGCCGCGACGCTTCCCGCCGCCGACGCCGAGCGCCTGCGCGCCGCGTTTGCCGCGCAGCGCACGGCAATCGAAACCGGCCGGCAGACGATCGGCGAGAAGCAGGACGGGATTCGCGTCGCGCTGCGCAAGGAGCCGTTCGACGCGGCCACCCTGCAAACCGCGATGGCGCAATCGCGCGCCGCCCGCGAAAACTTCTACCAGCTCCTGCAAGGCGTGATCTCGACCGCCGCCGCGCAGATGAGTCCGCAAGGCCGCAACAAGCTCGCCGACTGGCGCTCGTCGCGCTCACGCTGATGGATTCACCGCTCAATCCGCGAATACTCAACCCACAAGCTCTCGCCGAGCCACCCGTGCCGCTGTCCAAAACCTCCAAGACCAGACCGGTCAAGACTCCACTGGTCAAGACTCGGCCGGCCCGGCTCGGCGTGCTGGTCATGCTGGCATTGCCGCTCGGCGGCTGCCTGCTGAGCGAGCGCATCGATCCGGCACTCGATATCCCTATCGCCTATCGCTTCGGCCCAAAGAGTGTCGCTGCGGCTGAGCAGAGCCTGCCGCGGCTCGACTGGTGGCGCGGATTCCGGTCGCGCGAACTCACCGACCTCATCGAGGAAGCCCGCGTCGCCAATCTCGATATCGCCGCCGCCATCGCGCGCATCGTACAGGCCGACGCGCAGGCCCGCATCGCCGGCGCGGCGCTGCTGCCGAATGTCAGCCTCGACGGGAGCGCCTCGCGTTCGCGCAGTTCGCAGTCGACAGGCACCAGCACCGGCGGCGGCTCCGAGCGGTCGAGCTATTCCGCCTCGCTCAGCGCCAGCTACGAAATCGACTTCTGGGGCAAGAACCGCGCCGCTCTGCGATCCGCCGAGGAACTGGCGGTAGCGAGCCGTTTCGACCGCGAGGTCGTCTCGCTGACCGCCGTCGCCGCCGCCGCCAATGCCTATTTTCAGGTGCTCGCAGCGCAGGAGCGGCTCGGCGTCGCACGTCGCAATATCACCAGCGCGCAGCGCGTGCTCGACCTGATCCGCCAGCGGCTGACCGCCGGCACTGCCTCCGAACTCGACACCTCGCAGCAGGAGAGCCTGCTGGCAACGCAGAAGGCGGCGGTGCCGCAGCTCGAACTGACCTTGCAGCAGAACGTCAACGCGCTCGCTCTCCTGATTGCGCGGCCGCCGGCCCGCGTGACGATCCGCGGCGGCAGCCTGCGCGCCATCGCCATTCCGCGCGTCACGCCGGGCCTGCCGTCGGAACTGATCGCGCAGCGGCCGGACATCCGCGAGGCGGAAGCGAACCTCGCCGCCGCCAATGCCAATGTCGAGAACGCCCGCGCCGCCATGCTGCCCAGCATTACGCTGACCGGCGAAGGCGGCTATCAGAGCAGCGTGTTGAAAACCCTGATGCGGCCGGAATCGGCGCTGTTCAGCCTCGCCGGCGGCCTGACGCAGCCGATCTTCGACGGCCAGCGCCTGCAGGGACAGCTCGACCTCAACAAGGGACGCCAGGACGAACTGCTGCAA
>Ga0182744_1003839_pt1 | contig 11580 bp, 7 predicted proteins | sample eDN3rd30CKraftMG_FD_128525 | JGI IMG/M metagenome (GOLD analysis project Ga0182744, IMG submission 128525) | Enriched Miracle-Growth compost microbial communities from Emeryville, California, USA - eDNA 3rd pass 30_C Kraft MG (version 2) (version 2) ...
TGACGTTCAGAACGAACGGTGGCGAACTGGCGTGCTGCAGGCACTCGATCGCCGCTGCACACGCGTCTCCCTGCCATATGACGTTGAAGTAGCCCATGCTCACGTCCACGGGCTCGCCGCCGTGCACCCTGCGCGCGATGTCCACGAGAACGCCGTAGCGCAGCTCCACCGCGTAGTTCAGGCGCACGATGGCGACCGGCGTACCGGACTTCGCCGAATGCCACGCGAGGATGCGTTCGCGCGCGAGGCACGAAGCCGCGTACTCACCCACGGGGCCCGGCGGTTCCTCTTCGGTGGCGCCGCCGCTCGCCGCGGGCACGAACGGGTAGACGTTCCCCGTGGAGAAGGCGACGATGCGCGACTTCGAGTAGCGCTCGGCGACTATGGACGGAACCACGGCATTCATCATCCACGTGGCACCGGGCGCGTCGCTGGTGCCGAACTTCTGTCCCGCCATGAAGATCACGTTCGGCGCGTCGGGGAGCGCCGCGACCGCGTCGCGATCGGTGAGGTCGCAGCGGATGGTGTCCACGCTCGCCGCGCGCAGCCGGTGCAGCGCGCCGTCGCTCGAGAAGCGCGACACCGCGACCACGCGGCTCGCCGGCCGCACCTTGTCGAGCGCTCTCCGCAGCATGGTCGCGAGCGTGGGTCCCATCTTCCCGCCCGCTCCGAGCACGATGATGTCCCCTTCCGCGCGCCCGAGCGTCTCGAACACCCCGTCCGTCGGCTCGGCGAGCGCTCTCTCGAGCTCCTCCTCCGAATTCGGCGGCGGCGCTCCCATCGTCATGCTTGATTGGCCCTGGAGTTTCGTTCGACGGAGCATGGGGGAGGGGGAGAAAAGGAGACAGGACACAGGAGACAGGTAACAGGAAGTGCTGCGGCGTGGGGAGCTCGTCTCGCGTGAGCTGGTAGCTGTTTCCTGTCGCCTGTCTCCTTCTAACTTTTCGTGGTTTCTTCTGCAGTTCTCTTCACCCTGCTCACCATCGCATTCAGCCCGACTTCACGCGAGCCGAGGCCGATGTCGTTCATCATGCGGCGGGCCATGTCGGAGGGGAGGGAGAGAGCGACGGAGGGGGGCTGGTCGTTTACGGCGGAGAAGAGGATCGAGAGAAATGCGGCGATCGTGGGCGACTCGCGGATGTTGACGTCGGCGTAGAAGTGGAGCTTGCCGTCGTGGATCTCAGGGATGATGTCGACGCGCGTCTGGCATTCCGGAATCTCGAAATTCGACCTGTCGATAGCGGCGTAGCGCGGCGGGAGCGGCTCGAGCTTCTTCGCGTAGGCGACGAGCGCCTGCATCTTCTCCTCGCGCCCCATCGAGCGGAAGTGGCGCAGCACACGCTCGATGGTCGGTGGAAGAGACTCGGTGGAGGGATTCTCTGACATGGTCACTGCAAAATAACGGCGGGGTCAGGCACTTTGAGTAGAGGTCGCGGCAGCTCTGCTGCCGCGACCTCTACTCAAAGTGCCTGACCCCGGCTACAAGTTGCTAACCATCAGCCTTTCGGAGAACTTGCCAGAGGGCGGCGCCGCGGGGGCGCGCCTGTTCTCATGATACACGATGCAAGGAGCGAGTGATGCCGACACGTAAGGCGAGTGCCGTTTGGGAAGGAGGTCTCAAGACCGGGAAGGGGACGTTCAACGGTGCGAGCGGCAAGATCGGCGGCTCGTACTCGTTCGGAACGCGCTTCGGCGAAGAGGCGGGTACGAATCCCGAGGAGCTCCTCGCGGCCGCTGAAGCCGCCTGCTACAGCATGGCGTTGAGCCTCGGCCTCGAGCAGAACGGGACGCCGCCGAAGAGCGTGCGTACCACTGCGGAGTGCACCATCCAGCAGGACGGCGGCGGTTTCACCATCACCACCATGAAGCTCACCGTCCGCGCCGATGTGCCGGGCGTGGATGCAGCCACTTTCCAGAAGCTGGCGGAGGCAACCAAGGATGGCTGCCCGGTCTCCAAGGCGTTCAAGGGGAATCTGAAGTTCGAGCTGGACGCCAAGCTCGACTGATTCACCTCGGGCTGTTATAGTCGTAGCTCATGGTCGCAGCGCCGCGGCCTTCGGGTCCCGCGGCAGATCTCGCCGTGCCGGTGTTCTCTCCGGCACGGCGTACTTCCACTCCTTCCCAGGGAGCTCTCCTCCATGCGCTCGACGCGTACACTCGGCGCCGCAGCTCTGCTAGCCCTTCTCGGTGCCCTGCCAGTGGTCGCGCAGAACGACGGTGCGCGCCGCGCCTTCACTCCGGACGACTGGTATCGCGTGACCACCGTGGGCGACGCCGCACTTTCGCCCGACGGCAGGCTCGTGGCGTTCACCGTCACGACGGTCAACGAGAAGGAGAACGAGCGGCACAGTGAGGTGTGGGTGGCCCCCACCAGCGGATGCCCGGCGGCTACGCGTCAGGCGGCGAGAGGTGCGAGCGCATCCGACGTCGAGAGCTGCGCTCCCACTCGCTATACATCGCCGGGTACCGAGAGCTCCAATCCGCGCTTCTCGCCGGACGGTAAGCTTCTCTACTTCGATTCGCGTCGTCCCGGCGGCGAGAAGGGGAGACGCGGTCGCACGTGGGCGCTGCGCATGGATCGTCCGGGCGGCGAAGCGTTCCAGCCGGTGGATGCTCCGCCGGCGTCGGCCACCTTCACGCGCGATGGCGCCGTTGCCGCGTGGAGCGACACGGATGCCGACAGCTCCACCGCGGACTCCACGAAGAAGGATCCGTGGAAGGGAATGCAGCCGATGGCGCGCCCGCCGTACGGCGCGATCACCCGCCCGCTCGACGCACGTCGCTTCGACGGACGGCACATCACGCAGGAACGCTTCAAGTCCAACAACACCGGCTACGTTCCGGGCCCGCGCGAAGCGCGCGTGTACCGCGCGTCGCAGATCTTCGTGCGAGCGAATGGTGATACAGCCGCGCGCCAGCTCGACACCACGCTCTACTCCCGCCGCGGTGCGAGCATCTCGCCCGACGGAAAGTGGATAGCGTTCTCCGCCGATCCGAAGCTGCGTCCCGATTCCGTGGTGGAAGCGGAGCGCGATTCGCTGGCGCGTCTGCCGTACGACTCCGTGCGCGACGAGGCGCCGGAGAACCGGTCGGACATCTTCGTGATACCCGCGAACGGCGGCACTCCCAGGCGCGTGGCCGAGTTCATGGGCGACGAACGACAGGCGACATGGTCGCCCGACGGGAAGAGCATCGCGTTCATCGCGTCACCCACGCGCACGAGCTCGCGGCGCATCTACCTGGTGAGCGCGAGCGGTGGCGAGCCGGTGAACGTGCTCGGCGACTGGGTCTACGAGCCGAACGACTTCGCGTGGCTCCCCAACGGTGAAATATCCTTCACCGCATCCATCGGCGGACGCAGCGCGCTGCTGCGTCTGGATCCGAAGTCGAAGAAGGTGCGCGAAGTGCTCGGCGGCCGTCGCCAGCTCCGCGACGTGGCGTACGACGCCGCTCGTCGGACAGTTGCCTACGCGTCCACAAGCGTCGACGAGCCGACCGAGATCTACGTGGCCGACATCGATGGAAAGAACGAACGGCGCATCTCGAGCTTCAACGATTCGCTGAACGCCGAGATCGCGTGGGCGAACTCGGAGCGCTTCACCTACCAGTCGGTGGGCGGGCTCGAGATCGAGGGGTGGCTCATGAAGCCGTACGGCTACGAGCCCGGGAAGAAGTATCCGCTGGTGCTCTACATCCACGGCGGACCGCACTCGCAGTACGGCGAAGGGTGGTTCGACGAATTCCAGAACATCGCGGGCGCGGGAATGTGGGTGCTCTACACGAACCCGCGCGGCTCGAGCGGCTACGGCGCCGACTTCACGTACTCCACGCGCGGCCGCTGGGGCGCGGAAGACTACGAAGACCTCATGAAGGCCGTCGACATCGCGGTGCAGCGTCCCGACGTCGACTCGACCCACGTCGGCGTGACCGGCGGTTCGTACGGCGGCTTCATGACGGCGTGGATCACCACGAAGACCGATCGCTTCGAGGCGGCGCAGGCCGACCGCATGATCAGCGAGTGGACCTACTGGTACGGCGCTTCGGACGCGCAGGGACTCACGGAGTTCGAGTTCTACGGGAAGCCGTGGGACAACTTCGCGATGTACGACTCGCTCTCGCCGATTCGCCACGTGGCCAACGTGAAGACGCCCACCCTGATCGTGCAGTCGGAGGAGGACTTCCGGACGCCGATGGGGAACGCCGAGCTCTGGTTCATCGCACTGAAGAAGCAGGGCGTGCCGGTGGAGCTGGTGCGCTACCCGCGCTCCACGCACGAGCTCTCCCGCAGCGGTGAGCCGTGGCTGCTGGTGGACAGGCTCGGCCGGCTGCGCCAGTGGTTCGGCTACTGGCTGCAGGGCGGAAACGAAGTCGTGGGAGCGGCAGGGAAGGAGTGAGGCGAACGGGTGCACCCTGTGGTGCACCCGCATCTCGTCTACCGATACGACTCCGGAAAGCGCGCCTTCAACGCCCGCACCTTCCGCACATCGTTGATCACGATGTACGGAGAGTGCGGGTGGCGCTCGGCGTAGCGCTGCTCGGAGGGATCGGCGGCGTGGAACGACTCGAGCGGCGCTACCTGCGTTACGATCGCGCGAGGATAGCTGCGTGCATCATCGAGCGAGTCGATGTACGCGCGTACGAGCTCGCGTTGCGCCTCGCTGCGCGGAAAGACGATGGACCGGTAGTTGGGGCCCACGTCCGGCCCCTGGCGGTTCAACTGCGTCGGATCGTGCGCCACTGTGAAGAAGATCTCGAGGAGCCGGTGGTACGACACCCTGGTGGAGTCGTACTCGATGCGGACCGCTTCCGCGGAACCCGCGAAGCGTTCTCCATTTTCGGTGACGGGGATGGCGTACCCCGACGTCACGCGCCGCACGCCGCGCACGTGGTCGAACACGTACTCCATTCCCCAGTAGCAGCCGCCCGCGAGCACGGCGACAGATGCGTTGGATGCGGTCGGAGCTCCGAACGCCGAGTCATCGGAGTAGGCCACAAGTACGGGACGTGCGGATGCAGCGCGCCACGCCATGATGGCCACGCCGCCCGCCAGGGCGAGCGAGAGAGTCGCGAGTGCGAGGGGCGCGCCGTGTCTGGACATCTCGACCTCCTTTCGTAGTCGACGAGATGTTCGTGTGTTGGATGTCACACATTGTCACACATTGTGAGACGTCAACCATCGAACATCCCCGGCATTGTTCCGTCATCATGCGTCGGTGCGCAGCGTGGTGGCCGGGTCCACCGTCGCGGCGCGCCGCGCCGGCATCCAGCTCGCCGCCAGAGCCACGATCCCCATGAGGAGTGCGGCGCCCACGAGCGTCGAAGTGTCATTGGGTCTCACGTCGTACAGCAGTGCCGACATCACGCGCGCCGACAGCGCCGCCACGCCGACCCCGACGGCGATGCCCACGCCTGCCACCGCGATCGCCTGGCCCAGTACGCGACGTCGCAGCGCGCCGGGCTGCGCGCCCAACGCCATTCGCACCGCGATCTCGCGTTCGCGCAGGCTGACCATGTACGAGACGACCCCGTACAGCCCGACCGCGCCGATGATAAGCGCCGCGAGCGATGCGACCTCGAGGAGCCCCAGGGTGAACGAAGTGCGCGCGGTGGAGCGATCGACCACTTCCGCCATCGACCGCACGCCGTACACCGGCACCGACGGTGCCAGCTCGCGCAGCGCGCGCTGCACGGGGAGCGTGACATCGTTCGGATCGGCGCTGCTGCGCACGGCGAAGGCGAGTGTGCGCGGTGCCCACCGCACGGAGTCGGCGCCGCCGCTCGCGGTCGCGGCGCCAGGCGCCACCACGAGCGGGAGGTACACGGTCTCGTCCGGCGGTTCAGCGAGCCGCGTGCCGTGCACGTCGCCCGTAACGCCGATCACGGTGAACCACGGTCCCACCGGCGCGAAGCGGACGCGCCGTCCCACGGCTGGTTCGTTTCCCCAGTAGCGCTTCGCGAACGCGCGCGTCACCAGCGCCTGGAGCGGCGCGCGCGACGCGTCCGGCTCGTCGAAGGATCTCCCCTCGATGATGGGGATGCCGAGCGCGCCGAAGCTCGCGGGCGTGGCGTACGCTACCTGGTGTATGTCGGGCATCTCCTGCCCCATCCCGCCGGCGGGCGCGCTCCCTTCCAGGAACACCGCCGTGTCCTGCCGCGCTTCGGCCTCGAGCGGAACCTTGGAGATCGCGCCCGCCGCCTGAACGCCGGGGAGCGTGGCGATCTCGTCGAGCGCTCGCGTGACGAAGCCGACGACTGCTCCGGTGGTGGGATAGCCTGCGTCGGGGAGTTGCACCCGGAACACGTACGATCGCTCGGTATCGAAGCCCGGCCGCACCGAGTGCAGCGCGCGGAAGCTGCGCGCCATCAGTCCCGCGCCCGTGACCAGCACGAGCGCCAGCGCGAGCTGCACTATCACGAAGAGCCTGCGCGTGCGGTGGCGACTGCGCCCCGCGGTGCTGCCGCGCGCTGCCCGGATCAGCGCCGACTCGCCGCCCGAACCGTACGAGCGTACCGCCGGCACGATGCTCATCACGAGCGCGGTGAGCAGTGTAATCGCGAATGCGGCGCCGAGCACGCTCGCGTCGATCCCCACCGTGGAAATCCGTGGAATAGAGATCGCCGATGGGAGCGCGCGCAGCGCACGCAGTCCCAGCCCGGCGAGCGCCACTCCGATCGCGCCACCCACCGCGGCGATGATCAGTCCCTCCGAGAAGAATTCGGCGACCACCACGCCGCGCCCTGCGCCGAGCGCGCGGCGCACCGCCATCGCGTGCTGTCGCTCTTCCGCGCGCACGAGAAAGAGGTTCGCGACGTTCGCGCAGGCGATGAGCAGCAGGAACGCCGCGGCGCCGAGTACTACCCAGAGCGCGTGCCCCACGCCGCCCAGCATCACGTCGCGGAGCGGGCGCACGACCGGCTCCATGTGCGTGAGTGCAATCGCGTTCGCGGTGAGCCGTCCGGGGAATGCTTCGGGAGCTTCAGGGAGAAGGCGCGCGAGCTCGGCTGCCGCGGCACTCGACGTGACGCCGGGACGGAGTCTCGCCACGGCCCGGTAGTCGAAGGCGGCAGTCTTCGTGTTTGCGGGGTCGATGCCGATCGGCAGCCAGAGCGAGGTGCGCACATCGGGGAACGCAAAGCTCCTCGGCATCACGCCGATCACCTCGTGCGGCACGCCGTCGATCACGATGCTGCGGCCGATGATGTCGGGATCGGCAGCGTACCGCTCGCGCCAGAGGCGCTCTCCGATGATCGCGACGGGGGCGGCGCTCGGCAGGTCTTCATCCTCCCGGAATACGCGTCCGCGGACGGGCGCTACACCGAGCACGCCGAAAAGGCCGGCGCTCGCCTTCGCCGCCTCCTCGCGTTTCGCGCCGGCGGCATCGCGCTCGGTCGTCGCGCTGAGATTCACATCCGCCGCGCGAAAAGCGCCGACGTCGGTGAAGACGTGGTTCGCGCGACGGTAGTAGAGGAAAGTGCCGTCCGACTGATCGACGTGGCTGATCCCCTGCAGTTGCATCGAGTGGGAGAGCTCGACGAGCCGATCGGGGTTCGCGAAGGGGAGCGGTCGGAGGAGCACGCCGTTCACCAGGCTGAACACGGCGGTGGTGGCGCCGATGCCGAGCGCGATGGTGAGCGTGGCGGTGATGGCGAAGATGGGAGCGCGAAGGAGGCGTCGCGCGGCGCGGCGAAGGTGCAGCGGAACGGCCTCGAGCCAGGCAATGGTGCGGCGGCGGTGGAAGTCTTCCTGCGCGATGCCGACGTTACCGAAGCGGCGGTGCGCCTCGAGGGCAGCGGAGTTGCGCGGAAGGCCCTCGGCCACGAGGCGGTCGGCCTCGAGCGCGAGGTGCGAAGCGATCTCCTCGGCGAAATCCGCGTCGGAGCGGCGCCGGCGCCTGAGGAAGTGGAGAGGGTGCCGCATGGATCACCCCGCGGAAGACTGCGGATCGAGGACGAGCGCCATCGCATCCGCGAAGGACCACCATTCGCTCGTGGCGCGCACGAGCTGGCGGCGTCCCGCGGCGGTGAGCTCGTAGAAGCGCGCCCTGCGATTGTTCTCCGAAGTACCCCATTCGGCGCGGATCCAGCCGCGCTCCTCGAGCCGTTGGAGGGCGGGGTAGAGGGAGCCGTGGTCGACGAGGATGGAGTCGCGGGAGGCGGACTGGATGGCACGCGCCACACCCTGTCCGTGCGCGCGTCCGGAGGCGAGCGTGCGGAGGATGAGCAGGTCGAGCGTGCCCTGCAGGAGCTGGATTCGTTCTCTAGTAGACATTCTACCCTACCATAGGGCCCTTCGGGTAGAATGTCAACAGAAGGCGAACGGCGGGGTCAGGTACTTCATGTAGAGGTCCCGGCGGCTCTGCTGCCGGGACCTCTACATGAAGTACCTGACCCCGCCGTTGGGCGGTCTTATGTAAGCGCTTGCAGTCCGCCTGCTCGATGGATACTGTATCCTCGTGACCTCGAGCCGTCAGCCTACCACTCTTCCGGGAGATGCCATGAGCAACCGCGAGTCCTCGTCCAAAATCACCCGGCGCCAGTTGCTCGGGACGCTGGGCAAGGCGGCGCTCGGTGCCGCGGCCATCTCGCCCGTTCTCCAGACCGCAATCCTCGGCCAGGCGCGCGCGCAGTCGCCCGCCAGACGCGGCCCCCTGCCCGGCGCGGGCGACGCTCCCGTCAATGGCGTCGCCGGTGTCGACCGCGTGGTCGTGCTCCCCGGCAAGAGCTACCTCCGCGGCTGGGCCGGTTACGGCGAGCCGCCCGAGAGCAGGCCGCGCCGGCGCCGCGGCGCCGATGCCGACTCCGCCCCGCCCGTGCCCACCGGCCCGACGCCGAAGGTGCGCTGGAGCAGGAAGTCCGGTCCCGGTCGCGTCTCCTTCGCCGACGAGAACGCGCTCGCGACCACCGCCACCTTCTCCGCACCGGGCGTCTACGTCATCGAGCTCACCGCCGACAACGGCGAGAGCAGGGCGTCGTCCACCATTACCGTGAAGGCCGAAGAGCCGCCTCCGGCGAAGCAGCTCGATCTGGTGCACACCCGTCGCTACTCGATCGACAGCCAGCTCTGGAACCATCGCGTCAAGGCGCTGATCGTGAGCTGGATTCCTCACTGCATCGAGATGCTCGAGAGCCCGGATGTGCAGGCTGGCGGACTCGACAACTTCATCGAGGCGGGGAAGGCGCTGCGCGGCGAGCCCCACGGCGCCCACAAGGGCTACGTGTTCTCCGATGCCTACGTGCACAACGCCGTCGAAGCGATGAGCATCGCGCTCATGGTGGATCCCGGGGGAGACTCCGAGATCATGAAGGCACAGGATCACCTGCGCGCGACGCTCGAGCGCTGGATCCCGATCATACTCGCGGCGCAGGAACCCGATGGCTACATGCAGACGGCGTTCACCCTGCCGCGCACGAGCAATCGCGGCGGCAATCAGCAGCCGGGTCCATTTCTCCACTGGACGCGCCGCAACGATCACGAGGGCTACACCGGCGGCTACTTCCTCGAATCGGCGATCGTGCACTACAGCATGACCGACCTGAAGGATGCGCGTCTGTACGACGCGGCGAAGAAGCTCGCCGACTGCTGGTACGCGAACATCGGTCCCGCCCCGAAGAAGGCGTGGTACGACGGCCACGAGGAGATGGAGCAGGCGCTCGTGCGCTTCGGGCGGTTCGTGAACGACACTGAGGGGAAGGGGAAGGGCGACAAGTACATCGAGCTCGCGAAGTTCCTCCTCGACAGCCGCTCCCGCGCCGCCAACGATCCGCGCGAGCGCTCCGAGTACGATCAGAGCCACGTGCCCGTGGTCGAACAGTACGAGGCCGTGGGACATGCGGTCCGCGCCGTCTATCTGTATTCCGGCATGGCCGACGTGGCTATGGAGACGCACGACCACGACTACCGCAGCGCGGTGAAATCGCTCTGGGACAACATCGTTCACAGGAAGTACTACGTCACCGGCGGCATCGCGAGCGGCGAGACGTCCGAGGGGTTCGGCCCGAACTACTCGCTCCGCAACGAGGCGTATTGCGAGTCGTGCTCGAGCTGCGGCGAGATCTTCTTCCAGTCGAAGCTGAATCTCACGTACCACGACTCGACGTTCGCCGACCTCTACGAGGAAACGATCTACAACGCGCTCCTCGGCTCGCTCGCGATGGACGGCGAGACGTTCTATTACCCGAACCCGCTCGATGCGCGAAGAGTGCGCACCTCGTGGCACGGCGTTCCGTGCTGCACCGGCAACATCCCGCGTACGCTGCTGGCCATGCCGACCTGGATCTACGCGAAGAGTCCCGACGGCATCTACGTCAATCTCTTCGTGGGCAGCACGGTGGAGCTCGGCGAGGTGGGCGGCACGCGCGTGCAGATGGTGCAGAAGACGAACTACCCGTGGGACGGGAAGGTGGCCATCACCGTGAATCCCGTGGCGGCGAAGAGGCTTCGCGTACGCGTGCGCGTGCCGAACCGCAACGTGAGCGATCTGTACGCGAGCACACCCGACGCGAACGGCATCGCCTCGCTCGCGGTGAACGGCTCGCCCGTGACGCAGAAGATCGAAAACGGCTACGCGGTCATCGATCGCACGTGGAAGGCCGGCGACACGATCGAGCTCGAGCTCCCGATGAAGATCCAGCGCATCCGGGCCATCGATCGAATCGAGGCCGACCGGGGGAAGGTGGCGCTCCGCTACGGTCCGCTCGTCTACAACATCGAGAAGGTCGACGTCGGCGACATCGGGAAAGTGCTCCCGCCGAACGCACCGCTCACCACCGAGTGGCGCGGCGATCTGCTCGGCGGCGTGATGGTGATAAAAGGGAAGTTCGCCGATGGCAGCCCGATGATCGCGATTCCCAACTACGCGCGAATGAATCGCGAACCGCCTCCGCCGCCGCGCCCCGCGGAGAGCGAAAGCGCATCTGGCGAGCGGCGCGAGCGTCCCGCTCCGCCACCGATCGCGTCGGTGGTATGGATCAACGAGCGCGCTACGTGACGAGCTGAGCGATCGCTCGTGGTGGCACTACTCGCCGTGTGCTTGTAGGTTGAGTGCCGGGGATGTACTTCCACGAGCGAGGAAGATGGATGGAAACCATCGAGTACCTCCAGCGGCTCGCCGATCACTGTCTGGCTGCAGACGCGGCTCTCGCCGAGTCGCTGCGCTCGGCGTCCGCACCGAGCGCGATCGTCCGCGAATACGCGCACATCCTCGGCGCCGAGGAAACGTGGCTGGCGCGCATCGAAGCGCGCGCATCGCGCGCAGCGATCTGGCCCTCGGGACAGTTGAGCGAAGTGCTGGCGTTGCGAAGGGAGATCGCCGAATCGTTCCGCGCGTATTTCTCCGAACTGCGTGAAACGGATCTCGAGCGGATGGTGGAGTATCGCAACAGCGCGGGGATCACGTTCTCCACGAGTGTGGTCGACATCCTGCTTCAGGTCATGCTCCACGGGCAGTATCATCGCGGCAAGGTGAACATCCTGCTGCGACAGAGCGGGCTGCCGCCGGTCCCCACCGACTACATAGCGTTCGTGCGGGGAATGCCCGCCGTCACGCCGGCCGATGCCACGAGGGTGAACCTCCCGCACCA
>Ga0182744_1003842_pt1 | contig 11574 bp, 8 predicted proteins | sample eDN3rd30CKraftMG_FD_128525 | JGI IMG/M metagenome (GOLD analysis project Ga0182744, IMG submission 128525) | Enriched Miracle-Growth compost microbial communities from Emeryville, California, USA - eDNA 3rd pass 30_C Kraft MG (version 2) (version 2) ...
CCGGCGTACTCCTCCGAGAAGGTAGGGAACGGTGGCGTGCCGCTCAGGCCGCCGACGACGCCCATATTGAGCCCCACCGCCGCGGTCTCGTCAATGACGACGATGCCGCGCCGGTCGGCGAACTCGAGCACCTCCTCGGCGTACGGGTAATGGGAGGTGCGGAACGAGTTCGCACCGCTCCACTCCAGCAGCTGGAAGTCGTGGACCATGTAGGCGTTGTCGTGACCTTTGCCGCGCACCGCGGTGTCCTCGTGCTTACCGAACCCGGTGAAGTAGAACGGCTCGCCGTTGATCAGGAACTCATGACCGCGCACCTCAACGGTCCGCACGCCGACGGAGACCGGGTAGGAGTCGACGAGCAGTCCATCCTGAACGGCTTCCACCGTCAGTTCGTACAGGTAGGCGGCGCCGGGCTTCCACAGCACGACATCGGCGACCGACAGCGCACCTTCCGCGCCGGAGCCCTCTGCGACGACCACACCAGAGGCATCCGCCAGGCGGACCCGCACGTCCGCCTGACCGCGCACATCCACGCGGTAGTCAATCAGGCCGGTGGCACCCTCGAACGTCGTGACGACCGTGACGTCATCGATGCGCGTGGTCGGCACCGAGTACAGCCAGACCGACCGTGCGAGTCCTGCATAGTTGTAGAAGTCGTGGTAGTAGACCTGGGTGCGCTTTCCCGTCATGCCGACCTCGATCTTGCCCGGCGGGATCGTCTCGTTGGAGAGGTCGCCGCTGACAGCGACCGTGAGCCGGAACGCCTCGCCGGCGGCGACGCGGCCCGTGATGTCGATGTCGAAGGGGGTGTAGCCGCCGACGTGCTCGCCGACGAGATCGTCGTCCAGGTAGACGCGCGCCGCATGAGTGGCCGCGTCGAAGCGGAGGAAGACGCTGTCACCGGACCACCCGCGGGGCACGCGGACCTCGCGCTGGTAGTAGACCCATCCGACGTGGTCGCGGATCTCGGCGTCGGTGAACAGGTCGTTGTAGCTCGCGGGCACCGCCGCTTCGAGCGGGGTGTGCAGGCGGCTGGTCCACGGCCGGTCGCCCACCTGTGTGTCGATCCCGAACCTCCAGACGCCGTCGAGGTTCACCAGCTCACGGGTGGGGGTGGGAGTGGGCTTCAGCATCGTAGGCCTTTCTCATCTGACACCGTGCACCTTGGCGACGATGATCACGCCGCCGGCGACGGCGAGCACGGCCGCCGCCAGATAGAGCACGGTGAAGTTCTGGACACCGCCGCCGACCGTCAGCAGCAGCGGCGCTGCGATCGGCGAGATCGCACCCGGGATCTTCTGCGAGAACATCGTGATCGCCATGTACCTGCCGGCTTGGGTCTCGCGCTCAGGCAGCACGTCGAGCACGACGGCTTGACCGACCGCCGTGAACGAGGCAATGCCGACCGAGGTGATGAGCACCCCCACGATGATCGAGGCGAGGTCATGTGCGAAGGCAGACACGACCGAACCAGCGGCGAACAGCACCGCGCCCACCAAGATGAGCGGCTTGCGCCGGCCGATGCGGTCGCTGAGCCACCCACCTCCGACAGAGCCGACGAGGGCGGTGGCGATGCTGAGCGCCGAGACGAGCGCTTGCACGTCGGCCACGTCTGCCACCGGCAAGGTGAGTCGCTGTGCCATGAAGAACACCGTGAAGCTCGTCGTCAGGCTGAGCCCCAGGAAGAAGACGAACCGTCCGAGCCAGTTCCACGCGAAGTCGGGCACCTCCCGCGGCCGGAACAGGTAGCTGCGCAGCAGACCGCCGACCGTCAGCCGAGTGGCCAGGTGCATCCCTCGCGTATCCGGCTCCGGCGCGAGCAGCACGAAGAGCCCGATTAGCACCAGGGCGACCAGAGCGGGCACCGCGAAGACGAGCAAGATGTCTTCGCGCAGCGGGCCGACCGCGATGATGCCGATCACGGGAGCGATCTGCATCGTGAGGCCCGTAAGGCCCGACACGCTGCCGCGCTGGCTCGCGGGCAGTCGATCCGCCTGCCAGTTGCCGACAGATCCGGCGGCCGTGCCCCAGCCCACCGTGCTGAGCACCCAGCCCACGGTCAGCCACAGCAGGTCAGGAGCGAAGGCCATCACCGGCACGGAGGCCGCGCCGACTCCCACGCCGATCACCGTGAAGGGACGCCGACGCCCCCACCGGGTGCGCGTCCGATCGCTCAGGATGCCGGTGAGCGGAGCGAGCACGAGGGTCGCCGCCGCGCCGACGCCGAGGATGAACCCGAGCAGGTCGGCGCGCCCCGGTGCGAGCTGGTCCAGACGGACGGTGAGCGAGTATGCGAGCGGCACGATGAGCGCCATCCCGCCGCCGAACGTCGCACCCACCAGCAGCAGCAGCTGCCGGCGTGGCACCGGCGGCGGCTCGATGGGCCCCTCGATCACCGCCGCGACATCCTCTGCCGGCCCCTCCGATCCGGTCGCCGTCATCTCTCAGCGCGCGAGCGCCAGCCTCCGCTGCTCACGACGCTCACGCTGCGCCACCGGATCGGCGACAGGTGCGGCGAGCAACAGCCGCTGCGTATAAGCGTGCTGGGGAGCGAGGGTCACCTGCGCGGCGGTGCCCGTCTCCACCAGATCGCCGCGATAGAGCACGGCGACCCGGTGACTGATGTGACGGATGACCGACAGATCATGCGACACGAACAGGTAGGCGACTCCCGTGGCACGCTGGATCTCGATGAACAGATCCAGCACGCGCTCCTGCGTGCTGAGGTCCAGCGCACTGACGGGTTCGTCGCACACGATCAGTCGCGGTGAGGGAGCGAGCGCGCGAGCGATTGCGACGCGCTGACGCTGCCCGCCGGAGAACTCGCGCGGAAGTCGCTCGGCCGCATCGGCCGGGAGCCCGACCTGATCGAGGAGCGTCTTGACCCGTGCACGGGCGTCCTTCGCCGTCGCACCTTGAACGACGAGCGGCTCCGCCAGAATGTCTCCCACCGTGAGAGACGGGTTCAACGACGTGTAAGGATCCTGGAAGACCACCTGGATGTCCTTCGCGAGATGCCGTCGATCACGTGGCTTGAGCGACGAGATCTCCTCACCATCGAACGCGATCTCACCCCCGGACGGTCGGACGAGGCCCAGCACGGCGCGACCGATGGTGGTCTTCCCCGACCCGGACTCACCGACCAGGCCGAGCGTCTCCCCCGCGTCGACGGTCAGAGAGACGCCGTGAAGGACCTCGGCCGGCTTCGCCCGCCACCCCCGGCCAGGGAACGTAACGCGCAGATCGGAGACATCGAGCAGGGTCATCGCACTGCACCTTCCGCCGGGGCGACCACCGCAGGGTCGGTGCGCACCGTGCTCTCGTCGAGGATCGCGCCGAGGAGCATCTTCGTGTAGTCGTCGTGAGGATTGCGGAAAACGTCGAGTGTTGCGCCCGCTTCGACGATGACGCCCTTCTTCATCACGACGATCCGGTCGCAGATGTCGGCCACGACGCCGAAGTTGTGGGTGACCAGAAGGATCGCCATGTCGAGCTCCGCCTGCAGATCCCGCAGCAGATCCAGGATCTCCGCCTGCACCGCGACATCGAGTGCCGTCGACGGTTCGTCGGCGATCAGCAGACGTGGGCGGCTGGCGACGGCGCCGGCGATCAGGACGCGCTGCGCCATGCCGCCCGAGATCTCGTGAGGGTAAGAATCGAACGTGCGCACGGGGTCAGCGATGCCGCAACGCTCCAGCAGCGCCAGCACGCGAGCCCGTGCTTCCTTTCTCGACACTCCGAGCGCCGCGCGCACGCCTTCCACGAGCTGCGCTCCCACACGGTACGAGGGGTCGAGGTTGGACATCGGCTCCTGCGGAATGTAGGCGATCGCCGTGCCGCGAAGCGCGCGCATCTGCTTGTCGGTCCGGCCGACGAGCTCCTCCCCGTCGAACAGGATGGAACCCCGGGTGATGATCGCCTCGGCCGGGAGGACGCCCAGCGTCGCGAACGCCGTCTGCGTCTTCCCCGAACCGGATTCGCCGACCAAGCCGACCACCTGCCCGCGGTCGATCGTCAGGGAGACGCCGCTGACGACCTCGCGTGCGCGGCCGCTCGGACCACGGTATGCGATCCCCAGATCCGAGATCTCGACGAGCCTCGTTGAATCGCGCTGCTGGGTTTCCGCCCGCTCGACGACCTTCTGTCCGCGCCCCACCTTCACCGGCTTCGGCTTCGAGCCCTCGAGCGTGTCCCGCAGCGCGTTGCCGAGCAGCACCAGCGATGCCGTGATGAGTCCGAGCATGAGGCTCGGCCAGAGAAACTGCGTGGGAGCCACATAGAGATTGCGGAATCCCGACGAGATCATGGCGCCGAAACTGGGGATCTGGATCGAACCCACACCGAGGAACGCGAGCCCCGACTGCACGGCGATCGCGGATCCGGCCATGAAGGCACCGGCGATGATGATCGGGCCGCGCACCACGAACAGCACGTGTCTCGACAGGATTCGCAGATTGCCGAGACCCGACACGCGAGCGGCGTCGACGTACAACTCATTCTTCACGCCGACCACCAGGTTGCGCACGATGCGATAGATGCCCGGGGACAGCAGTACGCCGAAGATCAGCATCGTGAAGCGGTAGTCGCCACCGGTCACCCGCATCAGGATGATGAGAAGCAGGATGCCGGGGAATGTCATGACGAGGTTGAACGTCCATTCCGTGACCGCCCGCGTCACCTTGCCGAAGTAACCCCCCACAAGTCCCGCGATGACACCGACGACGAGCGCGACACCGGCACCGATCAGCGCCGAGATCGCGGCGGTGTTGATCGAGTGCAGCAACCGCGTCCAGATGTCGCGCCCGGTTTCATCGGCGCCGAGCGGATACCCAGGCGTGCCGACCGGAGCGTTGACCATCGACAGGTCGGCCTCGTTCGGCCCGTGCTGCGTGAGCAGCGGCGTCAAGAGCCCCAGCATGAAGATGAAGATGAGGATGCCTGCGGTGACGACGAACTGGGGATCCTTCAGCAATCTTCGCCACATCGGCGTTCTCGCTGCCGCCGCGGCATCCTCCATCGCCACGATCAGCTCCGTGCTCGGAGTCGTCATCGTCTCCGTCAGAGGTCCGTCCTGCGTACTCAATGGACTCTCGCTTTCGGGTTCAGCCAGCCGTTGGCCAGGTCTGTGGTGAGGTTGACGACGGTCACGAGCAGGACGCCGAATGCAGCGATGCCCATGATCACCGGGATATCGCCCTGTAGAGACGCGTTGAAGGCGAAGCTCCCGTAGCCGGGGAGCGCGAAGACGTTCTCGATGATGAGCGCGCCGCCGAACATCGATATGAACTCGAGCGACATGACCGTCAACGCCGGGCTGCCGGCATTGCGCAGAGCGTGCCGGATCACGATCGAGGTGGTCGAGATGCCCCTCGTTCGCAGGGTGCGGACGTAGTCCTGACGCAGCTCGTCGATCATCCGACCGCGCACCTGCGCGGCCATGTTCGCGACGCCGCCGATCGTGAGGACGATGACCGGGATGGTGATGCTGCGTGCCCATGCTCCCGGATCCTCGGAGATCGGGGTGAACCCGGTCGCGGGAAGCCACTTCAGCTGGACGGCGAAGATGACCACGAGGCCGATGGCGAGGAGAAGCCCCGGAACGATGTACCCCACGAGGGAGATGCCCTGGGAGATCTTGTCGACCACTCCGCCACGCGACGCCGACCAGACGCCGAGGAAGGTGGAGAGGACGACCGTCAGCAGCAGCGCGGGGACGATGACCGACAGAGTCACGAGCAGACGTTGCATCACGGTCGGGGCGACGGGAAGCGACGTGTAGACCGACTCCCCGAAGTCGCCCTGGACGGCGTGTGCCAGCCAGTCGAAGTATTGGACGATCGCTGGACGGTCCCAGCCCTTCTCTGCCATAAGACCCGCGGTGACTTCCGGTGTGGCGGCGGGACCGAGGATGGTCAGGGCGACGTCCTCGAACGACGTGCTCAGCAGCATGAAGGTGATGAACGTGACCAGCAGCGCGAGGATGATCCCCGCTCCGAGGCGACGCGCGATGTAGACGAGCATCTTGTACTCCGGATAAGGCCGGGGGCACGTCGGTTCCGACGCACCCCCGACGCTGATTAGTCGGTGACGGAGAACAGTCGGTAGGTCGACAGAGTGTTGGCCTTGCCGACGTAGGTGATGCCGTCCCCGGTCGCCCATGTGGCGCCGATGAACACCACCGGGGCGACGAAGGCCTGATCGACGACGTACTCGTTCAGCTCCTGGTACGCGGGGAGCGCGTCTTCGAACGCGACGGTCGAGTTGATCTCCGACCAGAGTCCGTCGAGCGTCTCATCGGTGTAGCCGCGCGGGTTGCCGACACCGTCGACGGCGAACGTGGTGGCGAGGTCGGCCGTGTCGGAGTTGAATCCGAGGATCTGGTAGTAGAGGCCGTAGTCACCCGATCGCGCAGCGCCCTGCGCCTGCTGCGGCGGAACCGTGACCCACTCCAGGTTCAGCCCGATGTCCGAGAACGCCTGCGAGAGAGCCGGCTCGATCGTCGTGGTCAAGAACGTGCTGGGGATCTGCAACGTCTCCCCCGCGAAGCCCGCCTCTTCGACAAGCTCCTTGCCCGCTTCCGGGTCGTACTCGTACGTGCCGTTGAGCGACTCGTCGTAGATCGCGCCGAACGGGCTCGCGAGCTGCTCGGTCGCGATGCCGACGCCCGAGAAGAGTGCCTCCAGCATCGACTCGCGGTCGATCGACATGTTGATCGCCTGGCGGACCCGGACATCGCCGAGCGCCGGCCACTTCTCGCCGCCCCGGTCGAGGACATTCAGGAACGCCGCTGCGACGGCGTCGTTGACGGTGATGTTCCACTCGTCGGGGTTGAGCTGGCCGACGACCTGCGACTGGACGGTTGCGGCGTTGAGCTCACCCGACTGCAAGGCATTGAAGCTCGCGGTCGGGTCCTGGATCACCTTGACCGTGAGGGTCTTGAACGGGACGTTCTCCGCGTCCCAATAGTCGTCGCGCTTGGTCAGCACATACGTGCTGCCAGGAACCGTCTTGGCGGTGTCGAGGGTGAAGGGGCCGGAGCCGACGGGGTCGGTGGCGGTGCGCTCTTCGGCAAGGGTCGCCGGGTCACCGATCGCACCCAGCCCGCTGGAGAGGTTGTCAAGGAACTGCGGGTCGAAGCTCGAGAACGAGATCACGACGGTGGAATCGTCGGATGCGACGACGTCGTCGACAGCTGCAAGCCGGCTCTGCACGTTGCCGGGGGTTTCCTTCGAGCGAAGCAGCGTGGCAACGACCGCGGCCGCGTCCACAGGGTCACCGGTGCTGAAGGTCATCCCCTCGCGCAGCTTCAGAGTGAGCTCGGTGCCGTCCTCGTTGTACTCCCACGTCTCGGCCGCGCCGGGCAGAATCTCGGCGGTCGTCGGGTCCTTGCGCAGCAGCGTGTCGAGGATCGCCGAACAGACGAACATCTGCTGCCCATCGACGAGCTGCGCCGGGTCGAGTGAGTTCGGGGCGCTGACCGCCGCGACGGCGAGGTCCTTCTCCTCGATCGGAGCGGCCGACTCGCTCGGAGCAGCTTCCGACGATCCCGCGCATGAGGTGAGCAACAGCGATGCGGCGAGCACCGTGGCCCCGAGCGCCGTGAGTCGTCGCGAACGACGGGTCAGTGAACGTGACATGATCCAGACTCCTTTGTGTGATCCAGGTGCAACCGCTTGTCGCGAGACTCCCCGCAAACAGATCTTTGGCTTGTGACGCCAGTAAACCAGGGTTTGCAGGTTTGGACAACCGATTGCCATGGCGTGATGCAACCGTTATGAGCCGCGCGCCGTGATCACGCCCTAGGCGGGTTCGAGCTCGAAGCGACGGACGACCACGGCGTCGCCGAGGGCCTCCATGCCGATCACACGCCCGGTGAACCCACCCGCGACCTCGGTCGAGAGGTAGCGCCCATCCAGCCGAGCGAGTCGGGTGAACTCGTCGACGACGCGATACCCCGCTTCGATCACATCAGGCCCGCGCGGAGCCCCTCGCTCGACCACCGGCTCCGTCGACCGGATCTCGAGCTGCGCGTGCGGCGGGGCCTCGACCTCACCCACCACCTGAGCGAGGGGACCGATGGCGATGCGCGCCCGTACGCGGCCACCGACGTGCTCGACGAGCACCTGGTGCGCGTCGTCGATGCGCACAGAGAGCGCGACATCCCCGTCCGCTTGTACGCGCGCGGTCCAGTTCGGGTGAACAGCGCGCACGGCGAGCAGCCGCTCTGCGGCCGTGGCGTTCGACGCGCGACCGCGCTTCAGTTCCAGCCCGCCGCCGAGGCGCGGTCTCGCAAAGGAGCCGGGGTGCACGCCGGGCGCGATCCATCGGGGGTGCAACGTGGCGCTGTCGAAGTCGTCGACGAAGCCTGCAGCATCCGACGGTTCGCCGAAGCGGCTTTCGTCGACGACCGGCCAGTCGTCGACCCAGTCGATGCCGGCGATGAACGTCTCGCGGCCGTTGGTGTGCCACCGCGGGAACGAGCCGCGCGGTCGAGTGCCCAGGTAGACCGTCGCCCACGTCCCGTCGACGCATTCGACGAGGTCGGCGTGGCCAGTCGACTGGACAGCTGCCGAGGTGCTCCGGTGCGTCAGGATCGGGTTGCTCGGGCACGCCTCGAACGGTCCGTCCGGAGCGGCGGATCGTGCGATGGTGACCATGTGACCGGGCCCCGTGCCGCCTTCGGCGACGATGAGATACCACCACGTACCGCGGCGGATCAGGTGCGGCCCCTCCGCGTGCGCACCGCCGGTGCCGCGCCACAGCTCCCGCACGTCGGAGCGGACCTCGCCGGTGAACGGATCGATCACTGCCTGCGAGATGCCGCCGCGCACGACGTCGCTCCACGTCAGCCTGCACACACCGTTCTCGTCCCACGACAAGTCGGGGTCGATCCCGATGAGACCGGGCACGAACACGGGTTCGCTCCACGTCCCACTCGGATCCGCCGCATGCACGATGAGGTGTCCGCGCGTGATCTCCTGCAGGTTCGTCGTGATGAGCCAAAACCGTCCGTCGTGGTGGCGGAGGGTCGGAGCGTAGATCCCGCCGCTCGCGCCGGCGATGCCCGGCCTCGTCGCCAGCTGCTCCGGTCGGTCGAGCGCGCTGCCCACGGGCTCCCAGGCCACGAGGTCACGGGATCGATGGATCGGGACTCCGGGGAGGTACTCGAAAGTCGAGTTCGCAAGATAGTAGTCCTCCCCTACGCGGCAGATCGAAGGGTCGGGGTGGAACCCCGCGAGAACGGGCGTCGACGACATCGGTGCGCCTCCGAAGGATGTGGAATGGGGCGGGAACTCCGCACGGCGATCCAATCAAATGACGACAGGTTTGGCAATCGATTGCTTCCGACGGGAGCTGCATCGGCACCGTTTGATCGGGAACGCGTGATCACGTGCGCCCCCGGTCCCAGATCTATGCTCGCGGCATCAGCGCGTGCCTCGAATCGCGCCCGCGCACCAGGCGGAACGCTGATGCGGTAGTGCACCTCGTCTCCGTCGATGGACCAGTTGCTCTCCACAAGCCCGTACGGCGTTCCGACGGAGGCTCGCGCCCAGGTCAGCCCGCCGCCTGTCAACGGCCGGGTGCCGATCAGACGGTAGCCGGGTTCATCGGGGGTGATGCCCGCCACGCGCTCTGTGAGGAGGCGCGCCACGGAGCCGAGGGCGTAGTGGTTGTGGCTCATCTTGGCTTTGCCGGACTTCTTGTACCCCTCCCACGTCTCCCACACGGTCGTGGCGCCGAGGGCCACCTGATGTAGCCAGCAGGGGTTCGAGGTGCTTGTGAGCAGGTCCCATGCCGTCTCGGCGTGGCCATTGGCCACGAGTGCGTCGAGCAGAAGCGGAGTGGAGAGGAACCCGGTTCCGAGATGGCCGCCAGCTCCCCGGATCAGTTCGACGAGTCGCCCGGCCGCGGCGCCCCGTTCGGATTCGTCGAGCAAGCCGAACGCGAGAGCCCGGACATAATCGTCCTGCCGATCGGTCCCCATCGTGCCATCCGAATGGATGAACGCCCTCCGCCATGCCCGTCGGACGTCGTCCGACGCACGTGCGCGGCGAGGACCAGCGACGTGACCACGCCCATCGACTCGCCCGAGCCGAATCCCGCACCCCGCGTCCTTCGGGGGACCCCTGGGGGACCCCTGTCGGGCCGGCCGCGAAAGACGCGGACTCTCGCCTGTTCTAAGGAAAACAAAAACCCCCGATCAAACGAGGGTCCTTGCGGAGACGGAGGGATTTGAACCCGGACAACAATCGCGTCAATCCGATCAGCCCAGCCCGCGTCCGCGTCTTCACGCGGTTTCTTCGTCTCTGGGGTCGGTCAGCACAGTCAACCCGGTCGCCTCGCACAGGTCGGTCGTGGGCAATTCGTGGGCACGAGGCGGGGAGTCGTCGCGCCCACGGAACGATGTTCAGGAGCGGTGAGCGTGCACTGAAAACCTCGACGCGCTTCGGCTCCGGATCGTCGTGCAACAAATACCCGACGTGCAACCACTCACCTGGACCGGCCCTGCCAGGATCCGTCAATCAACGTATTTTCAGGTATCCGGCCGGTGTCCACGCCCCGGGAGGTCAGCATCCACCCACAGCGCCACGAAGAAGGCCCCGCCAGTATGACGGGGCCTTCCGATTTCGTCTGTCCATGGGGGGAGACCGAAGTCCGCGAGTCCCACGGCTCGTACCTCGTATTGTGCCGTTCAAGGGTGCCAGCAGCCACCCCGGTCGATGACTCATCTGTCAGCATTGCCCTCAGCGCCCCGCGCGTGTCCACATACTTGGCAGCGGCAGGGGGAGATCTGGCACGCGCGATACTGCTGTACGGATGGAACGCACGGGTGTCAGCGGCGTTGATGCTCCCGTCTCACTTCTCAGAGGTGACGTTCTGGAGCGGGTTTACGGGCCCGAATGGCCCTGGAACCCCACATTTCTCGGCAGTCTTCCCAATCCGCAGGGCCCTAAGGTCTTCAATCCACGCCGCGAGCTGTCTCGAGTACGGAGTGCGCAGCCAACAACGGGCAAGGTGATCGCCGAGCTGAAGTTCGTGTTCTGGCAGAAGCTTTTCACCGGTCGGCACGACGTCCGCCTCTGGGAGCCTCATATTGCCGCGGCATTCCCCCAGGCACCAACCATGGCGGCAGCAGCGCTACGACACCGGATCTATACAGACCTCGAAACCCTTCGTAACCTACGCAACCGGCTCGCTCACCATGAGCCGGTGTTCACCCGCCACCTCGCCGACGACCTGAACCGCATGCTGGATCTCATCGATCTACGAAGCACTCAGACTGACGACTGGGCACGGGCGATGGAGGATGTGACCAGCACGATCACAGAACGACCGTGACAATCTCGAGGGGAGCTGAGCCGCCCCCTTCATTCGGTCCGGACGTTCTGTGAGTCGTCGGTTTCCATTTGATGGGTGCACTGTCGAGCGTACTCGGCTGGGGGTAGGTAGCCGAGCGAGGAGTGCCGGCGGTGGTGTTGTACTCGTCCTTCCAGTCGCCGATGATGACCTGTGCGTGCAGCAGCGAGTAGAAGCTGTTGATGTTGAGGCACTCGTCGCGGATCCGGCTGTTGA
>Ga0182744_1003848_pt1 | contig 11559 bp, 7 predicted proteins | sample eDN3rd30CKraftMG_FD_128525 | JGI IMG/M metagenome (GOLD analysis project Ga0182744, IMG submission 128525) | Enriched Miracle-Growth compost microbial communities from Emeryville, California, USA - eDNA 3rd pass 30_C Kraft MG (version 2) (version 2) ...
GCCGTGATGCGCGAGGGTGTCACGCCGGCGGCTTCCGCCCCGAAGCTGATGCGCGGAGAAGCGCTCTAAGGGAGCGCCGAGACAGCCGGCAGCCTTCGACTTGCGGTCCACCGAACCGTTTTTCGGGAAAGCAGCGACGGCGGCCGGATTCGGCCGGCCTCAATGTCCGATACCCTCCCGGACGTGGCGAAAAACGGCAAACAACGCTATATTTCTTCCATGAAGATGCGTTCTGCCAAATTCCAGCTCGGCCAAGTCGTGAAACACCGGATTTTCCCATTTCGCGGCGTGGTTTTCGACATCGACCCGACATTCGCCAATACCGAGGAATGGTACCAGTCGATCCCGGCCGACGTGCGTCCCAGCAAGGACCAGCCGTTCTACCATCTCTACGCGGAGAACTCGGAATCCCAGTACATCGCCTATGTTTCGGAGCAGAATCTCCTGCCCGATACCTCGGGCGATCCGGTGCAGCACCCCCAGGTCAGTGAGATGTTCAAGCGGGATAGCCGCGGCAAATATCGGCTTAGGAACAATCAATTACACTAGATTCATGAACCCGGATGTCAGCCGCCGCGAAGCGCATTGAAAACAAAAAGCGCGCCCTTGGGCGCGCTTTTTCATTACGGATGGTGAACCGGCGGGCTCAGCGCGGCGGCGTGCCCGGCGCCTGCTGCGCCTGCCCCTGCGATTCGAGCTTCTTGCGCAGCTCGTCGGCCTTCTTCTGAAGGTCCTCCTGGAGCTTCTTCTGCTGCTCCTCGAACACTTTGGGATCGGTCGGCGGACCCTCGTTGGCCTTCTTGAAATCGGCGAGCGGGACGGTGAAACCGAACTGCTGACCGTTGATGTTGACCGCCATGACCTGCATGCCCTGCCCGGTCTTCAGCTTCTGGATGAGGTCGGGCGTGCCTTCGTAGTCGGCCATGCAGCCGTTGGCGAAGCAGGTGAAGAAGGCGCTCGCCAGGGGCGGATTCTGGTCGATCACGATGCGCGAGCCGTACTGCAGCATGACCGGGCTCGGCAGCGTGACGCGGAGGATTTTCTTCGGCTCGCCTTCCGGCTCGATCAGCGCCGCCGCAACGGCGGGGATGCCGGCCTCCGTCCGTGCGTCGCGGGCGGTGAAGCAGACCTGCTTGGCGTTCGGATCCGGCGCCTTGTTGCAGAACTTGGTCCACGGCGAGAACACCAGCTGGACCTGCTGCTGCTGTTGCTGCTGCTCGTTCTGCGCCGGCTGCTGGGCGGCGGGCGCCTGCGCGGTGGGAGCCTGCTTCGGGGCGGCCTTGGGCGCCGCCGGGCGCGCGGGAGCGGGCTTGGCCGGAGCCGCCGGCTGCTGGGCGAAGGCCACCGAGGCGCCCATCACCAGCGCCAGCGTGGAAGTGGCCGCCAGCACCGAACGGCGAATCTGCCGGGCCGCAGTGGAATCAAACATCTGGAATTCCTCTTTGTAGGTCTCCGCCAAAACGGCGGCGCGGGTCTGCTGGCCACAGCCGAGGCAAAAGCCCGGATATCTCGGTCATTTTAGCTCAGTAACTCAGTGAGTTCGACGGCTGTCTCGACGCCAAATACGGCGGCACCGTGACGGCTGGCGGGACCACACTGCTGAATCCCGTCGCAGCGCTGATAGCGGAATTTACCCGATGGATAAAGCCTCCGCACGGTGCGGAGACCGCCGCCTTGTAAAACCCGGTACTCCTCGGATGCGCGCGCCGGCGCGGGGCATGATAAACCCGCCGGCCATGATCCGCTTGCCGCCCCGACCGCCCGCGCCGGCCTTGACGCTCCCGCTGCTCTCCCGCCGCGCGTTCGGCCTCGCCGTCGGCGCACTGGCTTTCTCGGCGCTGCCGGTGAAAGCCGCGCCGCGCCGCGCCCTCGCGATGCAGGGAGAGCCGGCGGAGCCCGACGGCTTCACCGCGTTCCCCTACGTCGATCCGGCAGCGCCAAAGGGCGGACGGCTGACGCAGGGCGTGCTGGGCACCTTCGACAGCCTCAATCCGCTGATCGTAAAAGGCATCGCGCCGAACGAAATCCGCGGCTACGTCATCGAGGGGCTGATGGCGCGCGGCTACGACGAGCCGTTCACGCTCTACGGCCTTCTCGCCGAAAGCGTCGAGACCGACGATGCGCGCAGCCACGTCACGTTCCATCTGAATCCGGCGGCACAGTTCTCGGACGGACATCCCGTCGGAGCGGAGGACGTGGTGTTCTCCTGGCGCCTGCTGCGCGACCACGGGCGGCCCAATCACCGCACCTACTATTCCAAGGTCGCGAAGGCCGGGATCGTCGGCCCGCGATCGGTGCGGTTCGACTTCGCCGGCACCAACGACCGCGAACTGCCGTTGATCCTCGGCCTGATGCCGGTGCTGCCCAGGCACGCCGTCGATCCCGAGACGTTCGAGGAATCCACGCTCAAGATCCCGCTCGGCTCGGGCCCCTACATCGTCGCCGATTTCGATCCCGGCAAGCGCTTCACGCTCAAGCGAAACCCGCGCTACTGGGGACGCGACCTGCCGGTGAACCGCGGCTACTGGAACTTCGACGAGATCCGCTACGACTACTATCGCGACGACAACTCCCATTTCGAGGCGTTCAAGAAGGGCCTCTACGACATCCGCGTCGAGCTCGATCCCAGCCGGTGGGAGCAGGGCTACAATTTTCCTGCCGTGCGCGACGGCCGCGTGATCAGGGAATCCTTCCGCAACGGCATGCCGAAGGCGCTCGCGGCATATGTGTTCAACACGCGCCGCCCGGTGTTTGCCGACATCCGCGTCCGTGAGGCGATCTCGCTGCTGTTCGATTTCGAGTGGCTCAACCGCAACTTCTTCTTCGGCCGCTACGTCCGCACCCGCAGCTTCTTCGACGGCAGCGAACTATCCTCCCAGATTGCGCCCGCGAGCGAACGCGAGCGCGCCCTGCTCGCACCATTTCCGGACGCGGTGCGTCCGGACGTGATGGAAGGCAGATGGGCGCCGCCGCAGACCGACGGTTCGGGCCGTGACCGCGCCACGTTGCGCGCCGCGCTCGATCTGCTCGAGGCGGCCGGCTACGCGGTTTCCGGCAACCGCCTGCGCGCGAAGGCAACCGGCGAACCGTTCGCGTTCGAGATCATGGTGCAAAGCCGCGAGCAGGAGCGGCTGGCGTTGCAGTTCTCGCAATCGCTCAAGCGCGCCGGCATCACCGCGGGCGTCCGCCTCGTCGACGCGGTGCAGTTCGACCGCCGCCGCATCACCTACGATTTCGACATGATCCAGAACCGGTGGGACCAGTCGCTCTCGCCGGGCAACGAGCAGTTGTTCTACTGGAGCTCGGCCGCCGCCGATCAGGACGGGACCCGCAACTACATGGGCATCAAGAGTCCAGCGGCCGACGCCATGATCGCCGCGCTGCTCCGGGCGCGCAGCCGCGAGGACTTCGTGGCGGCCGTCCGCGCGCTCGACCGTGTCCTGCTGTCGGGCAGCTACGTCATCCCGCTGTTCCACAGCCCGGAGCAATGGATCGCCCGCTGGAACCGCGTGGCGCATCCGGCGAAGACCTCGCTCTCCGGCTATCTGCCGGAGACCTGGTGGCGGGTGCGCTGACGTTTTCCCCGTCATTTGCCGGTATCGGTTGACCGGACGTTAACGGCCTGCGGTTAGGTTGCGGCGTTCTTTGTTGCGTCCTTTTGCCCGAGTTGCCCGCGCCATGTCATTGCAAGGCCCCGTTGTCGTCGTCGCCGAGGTCGCGGACGGCGCGCTGACCGATACGCTGCGCGCGCGCGGCGTCACGCAGGTCGAGCAATCCTCCTGGGCCTATGCGACGGATGCCATCGCCAAGAGCTGGCCCGCCGGGGTCATCCTCAACGAGCTCGCCGCGCCCGAGCACGCCGCCGCGATCGCCGATATCGCGCGCATGCTGGCGACGATGCAGGAGCCCTACCTGCCGGTGCTCGCGCGCGTGGCGGCGGACTGCAGTCCCGCCATCGAGGGCGCGCTGCCGATTTCTCAGCAGGCCGGCCCGCAGCGCGTCGCGCTTCAGCTCGCCTCCGCGCTGCGGGTACGCACGCTGCACGCCGCGATCTTCCGCCGGCAGGCGGCGCTGCAGGCCGAAGGCCGCGACGTCCCGGCGTTCCCGCAGAGCGACCCGCTGCAGGATGCGATAGTGCTGTGCACCGGGCGCGGCCGCAGCTATCCCGAGCTGTGCACGGCCGTCGGCGAGCGCGTCGGCCTGATCGGCTCGCTCAGCGTGGAATCCGCCGCGCGCTATCTCAACACCCGCAACCTCGACGGCATCATCATCGGCGAAGGTTTCGGTCCCGCCACCATCGACGCCTTCCTCACCGCGCTCGGCGAGGACGACCGTTTCCGCGATCTTCCCATCGCGCAGATCGGCGGATCGAAGCCGAACGTCGATGTCAGTCCGCTGCCGAACTACGAGCGCTTCGATGCCAGTCCGACGCAGGTGCTCGACTGGATGATGCCGCTGATCCGCCTCCATGCCTACGAGGCGCAGCTGCAGCGGCAACTGGCCTTCATCGAGACCGACGGGCTGATCGATCCGCACACCGGCCTGTTCACCGTCGATGCGTTCGCCAACGATCTCGCGCATGTGTTCGAGGACGCGAAGGCGCGGCGCGCGCCCCTCTCGCTCGCGCAATTCAATCTGCCGGTGGCGGCGGGCGAGCGCGTCTGCATCGACGCGGCGCGCCAGATCAACCGTTTCATCCGCAGCGTCGATTTCGCCTGCCGGACGCCCGCGGGCGCGCTGATGCTCGCGCTGCCGGAAACGCCGCTGCGGGAGGCGCATATCATCGTGCGCCGCATCGCCAACGCGCTGCACAATTCGATGCTGGCCCCCGATTCCCAAGGGGGGAAATTCATCCCCGGCGCCGCGCTGGCGACGCTGCGGCCCGGCGATACGGTGGAAAGCCTGATGGCACGGGTGTCGGAATCCGCGGCGTCCCCGGTTGCGGCGGAATAGCGCCGCGCCTAGGTTAGGCATCGGAAACGAGGAAGCCTCCGATGTCCGATGCGCAAGCGCCCGTCACCATCGACGTATTCTCCGATGTGGTCTGCCCGTGGTGCTTCATCGGCAAGCGCCGGCTCGAGAAGGCGCTGGCGCTGACGCCGGACATTCCCGTCGAAATTCGCTACCAGCCCTATTTCCTCAACGACTGGATCCCGCGCGAGGGCATCGACCGCGACGAATACCTGACCAGGAAATTCGGCTCGCCGCAGGGCTACGAGCAGATCGCCCGCCGCGTCGCGCTGACTGCGCAGCAGGAAGGGCTGACCTACAACATCGGCGCGCTGTCGCGACAGCCGAACACGACCGACTGCCACCGTCTCATCCTGTGGGCGGCGCGCGAGGGCAGGCAGCTCGAGATGAAGCAGCGGCTGATGGACCTCTACTTCACCGAGGGCGGCGACCTGACCGACAACGCGGTGCTGGTGAAGGCCGCCGCCGACGTCGGCCTCGATGCCGACACCGTGCGCCGCCAGCTCGCCTCCGACGAGGACCTCGAGCTCGTCACGCAGGCGGCCGAGCAGGCCAAGGCGGCGGGCATCCAGGGCGTGCCGTTCTTCATCTTCGGCGGGAAGTATGCCGTCTCCGGCGCGCATCCGCCCGAAGACCTCGCCAACGCGATCCGCCAGACCGCGAAGGAAGCCGCGGCGGGTCAGGCGGCGGAGTAAAAGGAATAACCGTTTTCTCAGCCGTCATGTTTTCTCGGCCGTCATGGCCGGGCTCATCCCCGCCATGACGAAAAAGCCAAGCGCTACGCCGCCTGCTTGCGCGCGGCGATCTCGACCAGTTGCTTGAGAATGTCGGCGGCACCCCTGAGCCGCTCCTCGGGCTCTTCCCAATCGGCCTGGAACACGACCTTCATGTCCGGCCGCACGCGCACGGACGGCCCCTGCTTCTGGATGAAACCGAGCAAGCCTTCGGGGTTCGCGAAGGAATCGTCGCGGAACGAAATGACGGCGCCCTTCGGGCCGGTATCGATCTTGGCGACGTTGGCGCGCCGGCACAGCGCCTTGATGCGCACGATGTCGAGCATGTGCCCGGCCTCCTCCGGCAGCGGGCCGAAACGATCCACCAGCTCGGCGGCAAACGAGTCGATATCGCGCTCGTCCTCGAGATCGGCCAGCCGCCGGTAGAGCGCGAGCCGCACCGACAGGTCCGCGACATAGGCATCCGGGATGAGCGCCGGCGTGCCGATGGTGATCTGCGGCGACCAGCGGTCCGACACCGGCTCGGAAATGCCGGCCTTGAGGCTCGTCACCGCCTCCTCGAGCATCTGCTGGTAGAGCTCGAAACCGACCTCCTTGATGTGGCCGGACTGCTCGTCGCCCAGGAGGTTGCCCGCGCCGCGGATGTCGAGGTCGTGCGAAGCAAGCTGGAAACCCGCGCCCAGCGTGTCGAGCGACTGCAGCACCTTCAGCCGCCGTTCGGCCTGCGCGGTGATCCGGCGGTTCGGCAGCGTCAGCAGGGCATAGGCGCGCGTCTTCGAGCGGCCGACCCGCCCGCGCAACTGGTAAAGCTGCGCCAGACCGAACATGTCGGCGCGATGCACGATCAGCGTATTGGCGGTCGGGATGTCGAGGCCGGATTCGACGATGGTGGTCGAAAGCAGCACGTCGTACTTGCCGTCGTAGAACGCCGTCATGACGTCTTCGAGCACGGTCGGCGCCATCTGCCCGTGGGCGACCACGACGCGCGCCTCCGGCACGGTCTTTTCCAGCATCTCCTTGACGCCGGCGATGTCCTCGATGCGCGGCACCACATAGAACGACTGGCCCGAGCGGTAGCGCTCGCGCAGCAGCGCTTCGCGCACGGCGAGCGGATCGAACGGCGAGACGAAGGTGCGCACCGCAAGCCGATCGACGGGCGGCGACGCGATGATCGAGAGCTCGCGCACGCCGGTCAGCGCGAGCTGCAGCGTGCGCGGGATCGGCGTCGCCGTCAGCGTGAGGACGTGGACCTCCGCGCGCAGCGCCTTGAGGCGCTCCTTGTGGGTGACGCCGAAGTGCTGCTCCTCGTCCACCACGACGAGACCGAGATCCTTGAACCTGATCTGCTTGCCGAGGATCGCATGGGTGCCGACCACGATGTCGATGCTGCCGTCCGCGAGACCCTTGCGGACCTCCGCCATCCCCTTGGCGCCGACAAGCCGCGACGCCTGCGCGACTTTGACCGGGAAAGCACGGAAGCGCTCGGAGAAATTCTTGTAGTGCTGCCGCGCCAGCAAGGTCGTCGGCACCACGATCGCGACCTGCTTGCCGCTCATCGCGGCGATAAAGGCCGCCCGCATCGCCACCTCGGTCTTGCCGAAACCGACGTCGCCGCAGATGAGGCGATCCATCGGCCGGCCCGCGGCGAGATCGTTGAGCACAGCGTCGATGGCGTTCTGCTGGTCCTCGGTCTCCTCGTAAGGGAACCCGGCGGCGAACTCATCGTAGGAGCCGACACCGGTGGTGAAGCGCGGCGCCTCGCGCAACTGGCGTTCCGCGGCGATCTTGATGAGCTCGCCCGCGATCTCGCGGATGCGGCTCTTCATCTTCGCCTTGCGCGCCTGCCATGCGCCGCCGCCGAGCCGGTCGAGCTCGACGTTCGAGTCCTCGCTGCCGTAACGCGAAAGCAGCTCGATATTCTCGACCGGCAGGTAGAGCTTGGTGTCGTCGGCGTAATGGACTTCGAGGCAGTCGTGCGGCGCGCCGGCGGCCGTCACCGTCGCCAGCCCCTTGAAGCGGCCGATGCCGTGATCGACATGGACCACGATGTCGTCCACCGACAGGCTCGTAACCTCGGCGATGAAGTTGTCGGCGCGACGCGGCCGCCGCGACCGCACGAGGCGGTCGCCGAGAATATCCTGCTCGCCGATGACCGCCGCGTCCGCCGTCTCGAACCCGCTCTCGATCCCCAGCACCGCCAGCCCGATTTCGGGCTTCGGCCGTCTGAGTGCATCGGCCCAGCTGTTCACGTTCGTCAGGTTGAGGATGCGGTGGTCCTTGAGCACGTGGCCCATGCGGTCGCGCGCGCCCTCGCTCCACAGCGCGATGACGACGCGCTTGCCTTCCCCCTGCAACGCCTCGATATGGCTGCGCACCGCGTCGAACACGTTCGCTCCGGGTTGCGCCCGCTCGGCGGCGAAGCTGCGCCCCTGCCGCGCGCCGGCATCGATGGCCTTGGCGTCCGGCACCTCGAACGGCGTCAGCCGCGCGACCGCCGCCCGCTCGATGCGCGCGCGCCATTCATCCGTGCCGAGATAGAGCCGGGCCGGCGGCAGCGGCTTGTAGGGCACGCCGCCCGCCTCCATCGGCTCTTTGCGGGCCTGATAGTAATCCTCGATCTGCGCCAGCCGCTCCTGCGCCGCCTCGTCGGCCAGCGGCTCGATCACCAGCGGCGTGCCCGGGAGATAATCGAACAGCGTGTCGAGCGTGTCGTGGAACAGCGGCAGCCAGTGTTCCATGCCGGGATAGCGGCGGCCCTCGCTCACCGCCTCGTAGAGCGGGTCGTTGGCGGACGTGCCGAACACCTCGACATAGCCCATGCGGAACTTGCGGATCGTCTCGGTGACGAGTTGGAACTCCGATACCGCGACGAGGTCGAGCCCGCGCATCGTGTCGGTCGTGCGCTGGGTCTCCGGATCGAAGCTGCGGATGGATTCCAGCGTGTCGCCGAAGAAATCGAGCCGCACCGGCTGGTCCATCCCCGGCGGATAGAGATCGATGATGCCGCCGCGCACGGCATAATCGCCCGGCTCGCGCACCGTGGAGGCGCGCATATAGCCGTTCAGGTCGAGCCAGCGCACGATGTCGTCCATGCGCATCACGTTGCCCGGCGCGGCGGACAGCGCCTGCGCCGCGACGGTCGTGCGGGCCGGCACGCGCTGGAGGATCGCGTTGACGGTCGTGAGCAGGACCGAAGGCCGGTCGCGGCCCTTGAGCCGGGCGAGCCGCGACAGCGCGGTCATGCGCTGTGCAATGATAGCCGGATGCGGCGAGACCCGGTCGTAGGGCTGGCAATCCCATGCGGGAAATTCCAGCATCTCGATATCCGGCGCAAAGAACGCCAGCCCGCGCGCCAGTTGGGCCATGCGCGCGCCATCCCGGCATACCGCCAGCAGGCTCGTGGCCGGCGCGTCCGTCCGTGCCGCGACGGCGCGGGCAAGGTCGGCGATGACGAGGCCTTCGGCCCCCTCGGCGACGTTCGACAGCGTCAGCGCATGGCCCGGCAGGAGCGACGCGGCAGGCGATTTCACGGATTCCTTCGCCATGCGTTACGGCTTCCCGCTGGCGTGGAAAGCGCACAGCGCGCGGAACAGCGCCGTGTCATGCTCCGCCGGCGTCGGTCTCTCTCCGGAAATCCAGTTGTAGATGTCGGGGTCGGCCATCTCGCTCAGCTTCTCGAAGGCGGCGAGATCGGCGTCGCCGAGGTCCGCGATATGGGCGTCGGCGAAACGCCCCATGATGAGGTCCATCTCGCGGGTGCCGCGATGCCAGGCGCGGTACAGCATGCGCTTGCGGCGGTCATCGAGGCCCGCGCTGGTACGTTCCGGTCCGGTCATCGCAATCCACAACTCCAACGCCAAACGCCCGGACGTGCCGGGCGATGGGTTATATAGGGCGATCGCGCGGCCATGTCAGTCGCAAATCGCGCGCAACGCACGAGCATGTCGTCCATGCGGCCTTCGCTGCTCAATCCGCTGTTCGCTCCGGTGACGACGCTTCCCGGCGTCGGGCCGAAGCTCGAACGGCTTTACCGCCGCCTGCTCGGGCGCGAGGACGGCGCGCGGGTGATCGACCTGCTGTTCCACCTGCCGACGGGCGCGATCGACCGCCGGGCGCGGCCGAAGCTCGCGGAAGTGGTTCCCGGAACGGTCGTGACCGTCGAGGTCGGGGTGGAAGGCCATCTTCCGCCGCCCCCGAACCGGCCGCGCCTGCCCTATCGCATCGAAACGAGCGACGGCACCGCCACGCTGACCCTGACCTATTTCAGCGCCCGGCCGGACTACCTGACGAAGCTCCTGCCGGTCGGCGAACGCCGCTACGTCTCCGGCACGACCGCGCTCTACGACGGCCATCTGCAGATGGTGCATCCGGATCGCGTGGTCGATGAAGCGGGCCTCGAAAAGCTGCCGCTGGTCGAACCCGTCTACCCGCTGACCGAGGGCCTGTCCGAAAACAGCGTCCGCCGGGCGGTCGAGGGCGCCGTGGCGAAGCTGCCCCTGCTGCCCGAGTGGCAGGACGAAGCCTGGCTCGTCAAGGAACGCTTTCCGCCGTTCGCCGACGCGCTGCGCCTCGTGCACCGGCCGCCCGAACCGGCGGACGTATCGCCGGACACGCGCGCCTGGTCGCGGCTCGCTTACGACGAGTTCCTCGCCGGCCAGCTCGCGCTCGGACTGGTGCGCGCCCATGTCCGGCGCCCGAGCGGCCGCCGCTCGGCCGGCGACGGATCGTTGCGCAGGAAGGTCGTCGCCGCGCTGCCCTATGAACTCACGGGATCGCAGCGGAAAGCGCTCGAAGACATCGCCGCCGATCTCGCCAAGCCCGAGCGCATGACGCGGCTGCTGCAGGGCGACGTCGGCTCCGGCAAGACCGTCGTCGCCCTGCTCGCCTGCGCCGCCGTGATCGAGACCGGCAAGCAATGTGCGCTGATGGCGCCGACGGAAATCCTCGCCCGCCAGCATCACAAGACCATCGCGCCGCTGGCGGAACAGGCCGGCATCCGCGTCGCCCTGCTGACCGGCCGCGAGCGCGGCAAGGAACGCGCCGCCATCCTCGACAGGCTCGCGGGCGGCGGGATCGACATCCTGATCGGCACCCATGCGCTGTTCCAGGACGATGTCGCGTTCCGGGACCTCGCCCTCGCCGTGGTGGACGAGCAGCACCGTTTCGGCGTCCACCAGCGCCTCGCGCTCGCCCGGAAGGGCGAGAGCGTCGACATGCTGGTGATGACGGCGACGCCGATCCCGCGCACGCTGGTGCTCACCTATTTCGGCGACATGGACTTCTCCGAGCTGCGCGAGAAGCCGGCCGGCCGGCAGCCGATCGACACCCGCACCATCGATCTCGACCGTTTCGAGGAAGTGGTCGAGGGCGTCGGCCGCGCGCTGGCCGAGGGCCGGCGGGTCTACTGGGTCTGCCCGCTGGTCGAGGAATCCGAAACCAGCGACCTCGCCGCCGCCGAGGACCGCTTCAGGACACTGCGGGAGCGCTTCGGCAAGGCCGCCGATCTCGTCCACGGCAAGATGAAAGGCGCCGACAAGGATGCGGCGATGGCGCGCTTCGCCGCGGGCGAGACGCAGCTGCTGGTCGCCACCACGGTGATCGAGGTCGGCGTCGACGTGCCGGAAGCGAGCGTAATGGTGATCGAGCACGCCGAGCGCTTCGGCCTCGCGCAGCTCCACCAGCTTCGGGGACGCATCGGACGCGGCAGCGCGAAATCGACCTGCCTGCTGCTTTACAAATCGCCGCTCGGTGAAACGGCCCGGTCGCGGCTGGCCGTGCTGCGCGAGAGCGAGGACGGCTTCCGTATCGCCGAGGAAGACCTCAGGCTGCGCGGCGAAGGCGACGTGCTCGGCAC
>Ga0182744_1003849_pt1 | contig 11558 bp, 10 predicted proteins | sample eDN3rd30CKraftMG_FD_128525 | JGI IMG/M metagenome (GOLD analysis project Ga0182744, IMG submission 128525) | Enriched Miracle-Growth compost microbial communities from Emeryville, California, USA - eDNA 3rd pass 30_C Kraft MG (version 2) (version 2) ...
CCGTTGCCGCCGAGCGCCGGCTCGATGGCGCGGATTTCATCGGCGTCGACGATGCGGTGCGCCACCTCGAAACGTTCGAGGATCGCGGCGGCGCGGCGCCCGCCCGCCAGTTCTTCCTCGCTGCGGAAGACCTGCAGGACGCCGGCCGTCCCTTCATCGTAGACGAGGCCGGTGTCCTCGCGCAGCGCGACGAGGCAGGCCTTGCTGTAATGCGCGATGCGCTGCATCCGCGCCTTGTTGCGCGCGAAACGCTCCGCGCGGCATTCGCCGAGGAAGCGGGCGAGCCAGCGCCATTGCGCGATATCGAGCCGCGGCCTGAGCATCAGCGGCGCATGGCGCGCGAACAGCCAGCGCAGCACCTTGATCGGCATGCCCGGCGCCGCCCACGGGCCGGCAAAGCCGGGGCACACGCCGCCGGCATTGCCGAAGCTGGTTTCCAGCGCCGGCGCCGGCTGGCGGTCGACGACCGTCACCTCGTGGCCGTGCCGCGAAAGATAATGGGCGCAGGCCGTCCCGACGACGCCCGCGCCCAGTACCAGGACTTTCAAGTCCCTCTACTCCGTCTTGATATTCGCGTCCTTGATGATCTGCGAATAGGTTGCCATTTCCTTATCGATGAACTTGGCGAACTCCTCCGGCGTGGAGCTTTTCGCTTCAAAGCCGAGCGTGCTCAGGCGCTTCTTCACTTCCGGGTCCTTGAGTACCTCGACGGTCTTTTGATGAAGCTTGCCGATGATGTCGGCCGGCAGGTTCTTCGGGCCCCACAGGCCGTACCAGGATTCGAATTCGAGCGGTTCGAGGCCGGATTCCTCGACGGTCGGAATCTCCGGCGCCGATGCGACGCGCTTGAGGCTGGTGATGGCCAGCGCCTTGATCTTCTTGCTCTGCGCCAGCGGCAGCGAGGAGAGCATCGGGTCGGCGATGAGCTGGATCTGCCCGGCCATGATGTCATTGAGCATCGGGCCGGCGCCTTTATAGGAGATCACCAGCGTGTTGACGCCGGCGCGCCGCTTCAGCAACTCGATGGCAAGATGCCCGGCCGAGCCGAAGCCCGAGGTCGCGAAGGTGAATTTGTCCGGGGTCTTGCGCACCAGCTCGAAGAATTCCTTGAGCGTGTTGGCCGGCACGTTGTTCGCCGTCGACACCACCAGCGGTCCCGCCGCGACGAGCGAGATCGGGGCGAAATCCTTCACCACGTCGTAGGGAATATTCTTGAACAGGAACGGCGTGGTGACGTGGATCGACGCGGTGAGCAGCAGCGTGTAGCCGTCCGGGTTCGCCTTGGCGACCGTATTGGCGCCGACCGTACCGCCGGCGCCGCCGGCGCGGTTCTCGACGATGAAGTTCGCATTGAATGCCTCGCCGAGCTTCTGGGCGAGAATGCGGGCGACGCCGTCGACCGAGCCGCCGGCCGGGTAGGGCACGACGAGGCTGACAGTGCGGGCGGGGTAAGGGTCGGCCGCCGATGCCGGCGCGGCCAGCCCCAGCGAGGCGGCGGCAAACGCCGCTGCGAATATTACTCTCTTCATTCCTGATATCCTTTCCTGATGTCGATCAGAACGTTCCGGGGTAGCTTCCCCCGTCGATCAGCAGATTCTGCCCGGTGATAAAGCCGGCATGCTCCGAACACAGAAACGCGCAATAGGCGCCGAGTTCATCCGGCCGGCCGTAGCGTTTCGCCGGGTTCGACGCCGCGCGTGCCCGCCAGATCTCGTCGAACGTCTTGCCGCCCTCAACCAGCATGCCTTCGATGTGGCGGCGCTGCGCGTCGCTGTCGAAGATGCCCGGCAACAAATTGTTGATCGTCACGTTGTGTTCGACGGTCTGCCGGGCGAGCCCGCCGGCAAATCCGACGAGCCCGGAGCGGGCGCCGTTCGACAGGCCAAGTTCGAGCTGCGGGATTTTCACGCTGCGCGATACGATATTGATGATGCGGCCGAAGCGGCGCGCCATCATGCCGTCGACGGTGAGCCGCATCATCTCGATGGGCCCGAGCATCATCGCGTCGAGCGCGTCGATCCAGTCCTGCCGCGACCAGTCGCGGAAATCGCCCGGCACCGGACCGTCGGCATTGTTGAGCACAATGTCCGGCTCGGGACAGACGGCGAGCGCAGCCTGCCGCCCTTCCGCCCTGGTGATATCGCCGGCGACCGCCGTGACGGTCGCGCCGGTCTCGCGGCGGATTTCCGCGCAGGTCGCTTCCAGCACGTCGCGGTTGCGGGCCATGATCGTCACCGCGACGCCTTCGCGCGCCAGCGCGAGGGCACAGGCTTTGCCCAGGCCCCGGCTGGCACCGCTGAGCAGCGCCTTGCGGCCGCTGATACCGAGGTCCACGATGCGAGGCTCAGGCTGCTGCCGACAGCGGCTTGATGTTGTAGCCGTACTTCTTGTCGAGCCCGAGTTCGCGGACGATCCGCACGCCCTTGGCCAGCGCCTCGCCTTCGAGCCCGGTCAGCGGCCGGCGCAACTCGCCCGCCGGCATGCCGAGTGCCTTCATCAGCGATTTCACCGCCACCGGGTTGATCGCCGAATAAGTGAAGTGCAGGAGCGGCAGCAGGTTGAGATAGGCGTTCTTGAAACCCTCGGCCTCGGCATAGCTCTTCCACGGCGTCGAGATGGTGGCGAGTTCACCCGGCGCGATATTGCCGGTCATGTTCGCCGTGCCATGGCCGCCAAGGCTCATGGTCGGGACGACGAGGCCGAGATTGGGGCTGTCGCAGCACATCACCGCGACGCCGGTCCGCGCGGCGAGCACCTGCGCCACCTGGCCGACGCGGGCGGTCGATTCTTTATGCACCACATAGTTCGGGTGCTTGAAGATGTGGATCAGGTTGTCCCAGTGCAGGTCGCTCTTTACGCGCGGCGGGTTGTTGTAGATGCCGAGCGGCAGGTCGGTGGCGTCGGCGACGTCGAGGAAGAAGCGCTCGATATCGGCTTCCGGCGCGCAGATATAGGCCGGGGCGGCGAGGATCGCGCCGTCGGCGCCGTTGTCCTTGGCGAACTTGACGCTGGCGATCGTCGCGTCGGTATTGTTGGCGGTGCAGCCGAAGAAGACCGGCATCTTGCCGGATTTCATCTTGGCGCACTCGACGATGATCTTCTGCTTCTCGTCCTGCGACAGCATCGAGGTCTCGCCGGTCGAGCCCATGATGAGTACCGCCGAGGTACCGTTGTCCTCATGGAATTTGAGCAGCGTGCGGAACGCTGCGAAATCGACGGTCCCGTCCTTGTTGAATGGCGTGATGAGTGCCACGAACGAGCCGGACATCAGCTTTTTCGACATCGATATCTCCACGACTGAACAGACTTTGACGGTATCATGCCGGTTGCGGTTCGGCATGGACAATTGCCGGCGGCGTGAACGCCTCGACCTGCGGCAAAGCGGCGTCCCACCGCTCGACGTCGACCAGGGCGCTCTGCGCGCTCGGGCCCTGCGCCAGACGCGAGGTGCCGATATCGCGGGTCAAAACGTTCGGATTGCCGTGCCGTTCCGGCGCGTCGTCCACCGCCGAGGGGTCCAACCAGGCGCCGGTCGCCATCACCACGACGTTCGGCATCACCTGCGGGTCGATGATTGCGGCCGCGAGGCAGGCGCCGCGGTCGTTGAACACCCGGACGATATCGCCGTCGCCGATATGGCGGCGCGCGGCGTCGTCCGGGTGAATGCGGATCGCCTCGCGGTCTTTGATCTTCTGCCGGCGCGAATGGCTGGAGGGATCGAGCTGACTGTGCAGCCGCGTCATCGGCTGGTGGGTGATGAGATGCAGCGGCCAGTCGCGCGCCGCGGTATCGCCGAGCCATTCGGCCGGCGGCAGCCAGGTGGGGTGCGGCGGGCAGTCGTCGTAGCCGAAGCCGGCGACGGTCTGCGAGGCGATCTCGATCTTGCCCGACGGCGTGTGCAACGGATAGAGCGTGGGGTCGCGGCGGAAGTCCTCGAACAGCACGAAATCCTGTTCCGGCGGCGGCAACTCGGCGAAACCGGCCTCCCAGAACGTCTCGAAATCGGGAAGCGCGATGTTTTTGCGCGCGGCTCCGTCGACGACCCGCTGATAGATCGCGCGGCACCAGGCCATTTCGTCGCGGCCCTCGGTGAAGGCGTCGGCATAGCCGAGCCGCTGTGCCAGGGCATGGAAGATGTCGAAATCGGCGCGGGCCTCGCCGATCGGTGCGATCGCCTGCTTCATGGCCAGCACGAACGGATCGCGTGAAGAGCCGCCGACATCGTTGCGTTCGAGCGTCGTCGTCGCCGGCAGCACGATATCGGCGTGCCGCGCGGTCGGCGTCCACCAGCTTTCATGCACCACGATCGTGTCGGGCTTCTGCCAGCCGCGGCGCAGCCGGTTGATGTCCTGATGATGATGGAACGGATTGCCGCCGGCCCAGTAGATCAGCCGGATGTCGGGATAAAGATCGTGGCGGCCGTTGAACTCGTAGGGCTCGCCCGGATGCAGCAGCATGTCGGCGATCCGCGCCACGGGAATAGCCTTGCCGGCCGGGTTCTTTGGCATCGACACTTCCGGGCCCGGCGCGTCGGTGCGCGGCACGCCGACGCCGTTCATCGAGCCGTGGCCGAAGGCGAAGCCGCCGCCCGGCGTGCCGATGCCGCCCAGCATCGCCGCCAGCGCGATCGCCATCCAGTAGGGCTGTTCGCCGTGGTGGGCGCGCTGTAGCGACCAGGCGAGGGTGATCAGGCTCGTCGTTGTCGCGGCATCGCGCGCCAGCGCGCGGATCGTCTCGGCCGGCACGCCGGTGATGCGCGAAGCCCAAGCGGCATCCTTGACGATGCCGTCGTCGGCGCCGGTCAGATAGGCGCGCAGGCGCTCGAAGCCGACGCAATAGCGCGACAGGAACGCTTCGTCGTGGCGGCCCTCGGCGACCAGCGTGTGCGCCATGGCGAGCATCAACGCCGTGTCGGTGTTGGGCCGGATCGCAATCCACTCGGCATTCAGGAATTCGGGCGCATCGCCCTTGAACGGGCTGACGACGACGAAGCGGATGCCGGCGTCCTTGGCGCGCCGCAGCCACTGTTCGAGCACATGCGCGCCCATGCCGCCGGAGCTGATCTGGCCGTTCTTGAGCGCCAGTCCGCCGAACGCGACGATCAGTTTGGTATGCTCGACGATCGACGGCCAGTCGGTGACGCGGCCGGCGACCGGCTGATAGGTGCCGATGACGTGCGGCAGCAGGAACTGTGCCGCGCCCCAGCTATAATTGCCGGCCTGATCGACGCAGCCGCCGCCGAGAAACAGGAAACGGCGCACGAGCGTGCGCGCATGGTGCAGCCGCCCCGCCGACGACCAGCCATAGGAGCCGCCAAAGATCGCGGCGTCGCCGTGATCGCGGCGCACCCGCGTCAACTCGCCGGCGACGAGATCGAGCGCCTCGTTCCAGGACACCTCGCGGAAGCGGTCGTGCCCGGTGCGCGGTTTGCCCTCCCGCCAGCCCTCGCGCACCGCCGGCCGCGCGATGCGCAGTGGCGAATGCACCATTTCCGGGATGGCGTTGAGCATCGGCGAGGGCGCCGGGTCCTTGGCGAAGGGCTCGCAGCCGACGACGCGGCCATTCTCGACCAGCGCGTTGAACGCGCCCCAATGGGCGAGCGAGGGCACGCGCCTGACGCTCATGCTTGCGCTCGCCCGATCCGGAACATCGGCGCTCCCCGGTTACGCTGCGTTCAACTGCGGCACGTCGTCGTTGCCCAAAGCGAAGCTGACGGCCGTATCCGCATGGATGAGGGTCGAATCGAAAACCGGCAAGTCGATGTCCTTTCCGCCGATCAGCAGGCCGATCTCGGTGCAGCCGAGGATCACGGAATCGGCACCCTGGGCATGGCCGCGCGCGACGATCTCCTGAAACCGCCGGCGTGAGTCCTCGCGCACGATGCCCTGGCACAGTTCGTCGAAAATCGTCTGGTGGACGGTCGTGCGGTCGTCGGCGTCCGGCACCAGCGGATCGAGGCCGAATTTATCGCGCAGGCGGCCGATATAGAAATCCTGTTCCATCGTGTAGCGGGTGGCGAGCAGCAGCGGCCGCCGGCAGCCGGCCTTGGCGACCGCCGCGCCGGTGACGTCGGCGATGTGCAGGAGCGGCACCGAAACCGAACCCTGCACGGCTTCCGCCAGCTTGTGCATGGTATTGGTGCAGATCACGATGCAGGCGGCTCCGGCGCGTTCGAGATCGTGGGCGAGACCGCTCAGGAGGCTCGCCGCGCGCTCCCACTCGTTGGCGCGCTGGAGCGTCACAATGTCATCGAAATTGACCGAGCGCATCAGCACTTCGGCGGAGTGCAGGCCGCCGAGGCGCGCGCGCACCTCCTCGTTGATGCGCCGATAATAGACTGCGGTGCTTTCCCAGCTCATGCCGCCCAACAGGCCGATTGTTCGCATTGGCTTCGTGTCCTCGATCACAGTGTCTCACCGTAATCTAGCGAAGCCTGCGGGTAATATATCCGATAAAATATCGGCGGATAACCAGTTTATGGGCTATAATTTTTCGTATCCTGATTGATTTAGGGTAATATATATTACGTTTTGCAAGTGGATTGTAAAATCCATTCTCGGAGAGAATCGTGGACGCGACCGACCGCAAAATTCTCGACATTCTCCAGGCCGATGCCGCGATCCCGGTGGCGGCGATCGCCGAGAAGATCGGGATGAGCACGGCGCCGTGCTGGCGGCGAATCCGCAAGCTGGAAGAGGACGGCGTCATCACCCGCCGCGTCGCCTTGCTCAACCGGCACAAGGCCAATGTGCCGATGACGGTGTTTGCCACGGTAAAGGCGCCGCGTCACGCCGTCGAATGGTTGCAGGCGTTCCGCAAGCTGATCGCCGATATCCCCGAAATTGTCGAAGCCTGGCGGCTGACCGGCGACGCCGACTACCAGCTCCGCATCGTCGTACCGGATATCGAGACTTACGACGTGGTCTATCAGCGCATGATCAGCCGTCTGGAGTTCTCCGATATCAGCTCCTCCATCGCCATGGAGGAGATGAAATATACGACCGCGATCCCGACGAACTATATCGCCGTCAAATAGCGCCGGCGGCCGGCCGTTCAGGGTTCGGCCAAGGCCCTATACACGTTATTCCCGTTCAGATATAACGGCACGTCGTTTCGCCGCACGCGGGTGGCGCGTGCGCTCCGCGTTTGTCGATCGGGCATTTTCGCCATGAACATACAGTTTCACGAACCGGCCGACCGGCTGCTCAGCGTCGAGGAAGTCGCATCCGAAATCCTTCTGGCACTGCCGGTCACCGGGGTGGAGACGGTTCCTCTGGCCGCCGCGCGCGGCCGCGTTGCCGCGCATGACGTGATCGCCAGGCTCAATCACCCGCCGGCGCCGGTCTCGGCGATGGACGGCTATGCGATGCTGTCCGGCGATGCGTCGCGACTGCCGGCGCGCGTCGAGAAGATCGGCGTATCGCGGGCCGGCGTGCCGTTCGAGGGCGCGCTGCGCCCCGGCACCTGCGTGCGCATCTTTACCGGCGGCGTCATTCCCGAAGGCGCCGACCTGATTGCGTTGCAGGAGGACGTGTCGGAGATCGATGCGCGGCACGTCGAGGTGCGCGAGGTGCCCAGGATCAGCCAGTATATCCGTCAGGCGGGCCTCGACGTGATTGCCGGCCAGACCTGCCTGCGCGCCGGCGAGCGGATCACCGCGCGCGATATCGGCGTGCTGGCGATCACCGGCCACAGCACGGTTGCGGTGCGCCGGCGGCCGAGAGTGGCGATCCTGGCAACCGGCGACGAACTGGTCGCGCCGGGTGAAACGCCCGGCAAAGGCCAGATCGTCAATGCCAACAGTTCGGCGCTCGCCGCCGCCGTCGCCGACTGGGGCGGCGAGCCGCTCGACCTCGGCATCGCACCCGACCAGGTGCAGGCAGTCGCCGCGGCCGTCGACCGGCTTGAAGACGTCGATATTCTGGTGACCTCCGGCGGCGTGTCGGTCGGCGACCACGACGTCGTGCAGAAGGGGCTGGCGCGCCGCAAGTTCACGCCGGATTTCTGGCGGATCGCCATGCGCCCCGGCAAGCCGCTGATGTTCGGCTATATCGACACGCTGCCGGTGCTGGGATTGCCGGGCAATCCGGTGTCGGCGCTGGTCTGCGCGCTGTTGTTCCTGCGGCCGGTACTGCGGCGCATGCAGGGCGAGGCGTCGCCGTTTCCGGCGCTGGAGCGGGCCATCCTGCGCGCGCCGATGGAGCGCAACGACCGGCGCGAGGACTATGTCCGCGCCGAACTCGATATCGCCGCCGATGGCCGGCTGATGGCGAGCCCGTTCCCCAAGCAGGACAGCGCCATGCTGATGACGCTGGCGCGGGCGGACGGGCTGATCCGCCGGCCCGCCTTCGCGCCGGCGATCGGGAAGGGCGAGGTGGTCGAGGTGCTGCGCTTCGACCGCACCGGGATGTTTTGAGCCTATAAGAGCGCGATCCGTCAGCCGCTCGTCAGCCGCTTTTGCGTCGCCGGCGCGCCAGCCGGTTGAGCGCACGGGTTTTGTCTTTGACGGAATCGTGCGCGATGTGCTCGATCGACCGATAGATGGCGACGATTTCCTCGCCGACCGGCGTCAGCGCCGCGCCGCCCCCGTGCTTGCCGCCAGTGGCTGCCGCCACCGCCGGTTGTTCGAGCGCGGCATTGATCTCGTCGACCAGATTCCAGGCACGCCGATAGGACATGCCGGTCAGCCGCGCGCTCGCCGAAATCGACCCGGTGGTGCGGATCGCTTCGAGCAGCGCGATCTTGCCCGGACCGATGCGGTCATCGTCCGACAGATCGAGGCGGATGCTCAGGCGCGTGTCATTCATCGCGGGTACGCTCGAAAATGCGAACGGCCCGCTAGAAGACGCAGCGAAGCGCATGCAAGTCAAGCCGCCAACGCGGGCGGCGGCCGCCGGCATCAGACCCGGTCGAAGCTGTCGGCGCGGGCGATCTCCCATTGATGGCGATAGAACTCGTGCGCATTGCCGCCGGCGATCAGCTCGTTGGGTTCGAGGAAGGTGTGCAGGTCGGAAAACAGGCGCACCTCGGTGGTGCTCAGCCGGCGAACGAGATGCTGCGGCCCCAACTGGGACGGGTGGGTGAGGCCCGCCGCCGCCAGCATCTCGGCCAGCGCCTGCAATGTGTTGGCGTGGAAGCGGTAGACGCGCTGCGCCTTGTCCGGCACCACCAGCGCCCGCTGACGCACCGCGTCCTGCGTGGCGACGCCGGTCGGGCAGCGATTGGTGTTGCAGGACAGCGACTGCACGCAGCCGAGCGCGAACATGAAGCCGCGCGCCGCGTTCGTCCAGTCGGCGCCGATCGCCAATACGCTGGCGATATCGAAGGCGCTGATGATGCGCCCGGCGGCGCCGATCTTCACCTTGTCGCGCAGGCCGGCGCCGACCAGCACATTGTGGACGAACAGCAGACCCTCGCGCATCGGCACGCCGATATGGTTGCTGAACTCGACCGGCGCCGCGCCGGTGCCGCCCTCCGCGCCGTCGACGACGATGAAATCCGGCACCGTGCCGCTTTCGAGCATCGCCTTGACGATGCCCATGAACTCCCACGGATGGCCGAGGCAGAGCTTGAAACCGACCGGCTTGCCGCCGGAGAGCATGCGCAACTGATCGATGAAGGCCATCATTTCGAGCGGCGTCGAAAAGGCGCTGTGGTTCGACGGCGAGATGCAGTCGCGACCAACCGGCACGCCGCGCGTCTCGGCGATCTCCGGCGTCACCTTCGCTGCCGGCAGGATGCCGCCGTGGCCGGGCTTGGCGCCCTGGCTCAGCTTGATCTCGATCATCTTGACCTGATCCTCGACCGCCTGGCGGGCGAAACGATCGGGATCGAAACGACCGCGCTCGTCGCGGCAGCCGAAATAGCCGCTGGCGACTTCCCAGACGATGTCGCCGCCACCCTCGCGGTGGTAGCGGCTGATGCTGCCTTCGCCGGTGTCGTGGGAAAAGCCGCCGAGGCGCGCGCCCTTGTTGAGGGCGCGGATCGCATTGGCGGAGAGCGAGCCGAAGCTCATCGCCGAGATGTTGAAGACGGAAGCCGAATAGGGTTTCCGGCACTGGCCGTTGCCGATGGTGATGCGGAAGCCGGCCGGATCGGTGACCGGCGCCGGGCGCGTCGAATGGCTGATGAACTCGTAGCCGTCGCGATAGACGTCGAGCAGCGTGCCGAAGGGGTGCTCGCCGGCGATATCCTTCGAGCGGCGATAGACCAGCGAGCGCTGCGCGCGCGAGAACGGCGCGGCCTCCTCGTCGGCCTCGAACAGATATTGACGCAGCTCCGGCCGGATCAGTTCCGCGAACCAGCGGATATGACCGATCACCGGATAGTTGCGCAGGATCGCATGTTGCGCCTGGATAAGATCGTGCAGGCCGACGAGCGTCAGCAGGATGGCGAGTCCCGCCGGCACCCACAGCCAGGGATAGCGGAAGGCGAAGGGGGTAACGATCAGCGCGGCGAGGATGCAGAGCGCGAGCGTTGCGAAGCGGCTAAGTCGAACCATCGTGTCTCGTCATCTCCGCCGATAGAAGCGCTATTCCTTGTAGCCGCCACGGCCTGGAATGGCGACCCTGTGAAAGGCGTTAATCCGGCCGGGTCTCGAATGCGTGTTCCTGCGCGCGCAGCCACGCCATCATCTCGGTCCTTTGTCCGCCGATGGCACGCGCCCAATGCTGGGTCCTGAGCGGTTTGACCTGCGCGCCGATCCACCAATATTCCCGCGTCACCATCAGCTTCCAGCCGCGCTTACCAGCGCGCGTCAGCGTCACGATGTCGATGGTCAGCCCGTGCTCGGGCCCATGAAAGCTGTGTCGCTCGCGGATGAAATCGACGCCGTCGAAGCTCCATCGCGTCAGCTTCAGGCCCGGATTGGTGGTGCTCAGCAGCAGCTCGAAGAATCGGAAGAAAGACGGGCGGACGAGGTTTTTCATGGCGTTTATTTTATGGCGTTTATTTTATTGTGTTTATCCGGATGCAACAGGTGTGGCGCAACAGGAGCAGCTCGGCGTCTCCGTGGCCTTGTCAATTTTCCCGCAGATATTAATATTATCAATACGAACCGTTGATGGGGATGGAGTCCCCCGATAACCGCCGCAAGGCTGATGACTCCTGCCGCATGTTCCGCGGTAGGGTCGGGTTTGCGCAATTCCTCCCCACCGTTCGATACAACACGTTCGACGCTACACGTTCGACGCAGCAAATATCAGTCGTGTCCGGGAGGGAAAGATGTTTCTCTTCGGCCTGTCGTCCCGACAACGGGATTGCCGCAATCTGGCTTCCGCTTTCATCGGCGAGATCGTCGCGGTCATGGATGTGGTGGAAAAGCACGTCGATCTGCATGGCGTGGAAACGGGCGACGACGGGGCGGCCCCGCGCCGGATAGCGGACCTGCAATTGCCGCGATTCGTCGTCTACGAAGCCAATGTCGGCAAGCTCGATCTGTTCAATGCGCCGCTGCCGCGAGAGCTGAGCTATTTCTACACGCGGCTCGCCGCGTTGCCGCTCCATCTGCGGATGTTGCAGTCGTTGCCGCGGTTGCCGGCGCCCGACGACGAGCGATA
>Ga0182744_1003850_pt1 | contig 11557 bp, 13 predicted proteins | sample eDN3rd30CKraftMG_FD_128525 | JGI IMG/M metagenome (GOLD analysis project Ga0182744, IMG submission 128525) | Enriched Miracle-Growth compost microbial communities from Emeryville, California, USA - eDNA 3rd pass 30_C Kraft MG (version 2) (version 2) ...
GGAACGGGCGCGTGGAAGAACCAGCCCTCGCCCACATCGATGCGGCCGAAGAATTGCCAATAGCCCTTCAGGCCGGGCTTCATGATCCGATAGGTCGAGCGCTGCGGCAGCCGCTTCAGCATGTCGTGCAGTTCGCGGGAACGAAAGACGATGAGCGCCATGACCTGATCGAAGTCGATGCCGCCCTTCTCGATGCCGGCGGCCTCGCGCACGAGCGACCTGGCGCCGTCGCAGCCCACAGCGTAAGCAGCGTCCAGCGTGCGTTTTTCGCCGCTGGCATTGCCGATCTCGACCGTGACGCCCTCGGCATCCTGCGCAACGGCGGTTGCCGTCCAGCCGAACAGGCAGTCGACGTTCGGCAATGTCGCCAGCTTCCGGCGCAGGACCTCTTCCGTCTTGTATTGCGGCAGGCGTTCGTTTTTCTCGCGGAAGAAATCCTGCACGGCCTCGCGGCCGGGAGGAGCAGCCCAATATTGTCCGGTCAGTGATTCATAGACCGTGACGCCGCCGATGGCGAAATCGGCCGGCATGACACGCTCGCCACGCAAGGCGTCGGCAATGCCCCAGACGCGAAAATGTTCGAGCGTGCGCTGGGTGAGATTCTGGCCTTTCGGAATATGCTGAACATCCATGCGCCGCTCGACCAGCGCACAGGCGATACCTCGTTCGGCAAGATCGATCGCCAGCGCCACGCCCACCGGGCCGGCGCCGACGATGATCACCGGATATCGCTTGTTGTCGTGCGCTTGCATGCTGTTTCAGTCCTGTTTAATCCGCACCCGAGATCGGATGCGCAATCATTTCATCTCCGACGCGAGTTTCGAGATGATGGAGGTATCGACCGCCTCTGCCAGAAGGTTTGGGTTCTTGACCCAGCCCTGGGCGACAAAAAACGCGAGGTCCGTCCGCAGGCTGTTCATGTCGACCTGGCCGTTGGCATCGACCGAGCTCGGCGAGATCGTGCGCAGGAAGGCCGCATCCTTGACGTTGGAATATTTCGCCAGGATGTTGATGATCTCGTCGCCCCGTTCGCCGCTGTATTTGCCGTCGACCAGCGCCGTATTGTAGTAGCGGCAGCCCTTGAGATAGGCGCGCAGGAAGCGTGTTGCGATCGCCTTGTTCTTGAGAAATTTCTCGGAGAACAGAACGACGCTCGTCTGCTGATTGGGGTAGAAGCTCGCAATCGTCGCGAATTTGACAGCCCCGCCCTGTTTCACGATGCCGCTGGCGAAAGGTTCCGCATCGAGCGAGGCATCGATGGCGCCGTTGACGAAGGCCGCCGAATGCTGCGACATGCCGAGATAGACGATCTCTACATCCGAATATTTCAGCCCGCCGGATTTCAGCGCCTGATTGATCGTCGAAAGATCCGAAATGCCCGGCCCCGCAGCCGCGACCTTCAGCCCTTTGAAGTCGGCAAAGCTCTTGACCTTGCCCTCGTCCACGAGCGCCTTGCGCACCATGATCGCCGAATAGCTGTTGCCGGGCGAGTTGCGCGCCTTGTCGGCGACGATCTTGATTTTGATGCCCCGTTCGATCGCGTTGTAGAGGCCGGCGGAAACCGCGCCCGCCCCCACTTCGAGGTCGCCCGACCCCATCGGCGCGACCATTCTGGCAGCCGAGTCGAATTTGGAGGTTTCGAGTTCGATTCCTTCTTCGGCAAAATAGCCTTTGGCTTCGGCGACGAAGAAAGGCGCGTCACTGATCGAGCCGATCAGGCCGATCGAAACCCGATCGGCAGCGTTGGCGGCACAAGCCCCGAATGCAAAAAAAGCGATCCCGAGGCGGAGAAATCCATTTTTGAAAGAAACCCTGAGCATGGCGCGTCTCTCCTGCGATGAGGCCGAAGCCCGGCCCGCGTCGCCAAGGCGCTACGGGTCGGCGCCTGCTTCAAAGCAAACGGCCTGCCAGTTCCGCAAAGCGCCATTAAAGAGACCATAAAATAATTATTTTAATCTCGCAATATGGGAATAATTAAATCAACTATAATGCCACGACCTGCTTGGACCGCACCAGCGACCGCCCCGGCCGCACCTTCGGCGCCGGCGCATCGCCAGCGCGTTCGCCCAGGGTGCGCGTGATCGTGCGCGCGCAGAAGGTCAGTTTGTCTGCAATTGCCTCAATCTGCCCAGTTTCCAGGCTTTGGCGCTGCACGACCACGCTGAGGCTGCCGAGAATGTTCTGGCGTCCGTCCAGGATCGGCGCGGCAATGCCGGCGACGCCGCGCGTGACCTGGCCGAAGGTCACGTCCCAGCCCTTCTGCCGGATGCTCCGCAGGCTCGCCTTGACGCCTTCCAGATCCTCGCCGAGGCCGGCAGCGGCGAAGGCTTCCTTATGGACCCGATAGAGCTTCTGAAGGGTGGCGGCCGGCCAGTGGGCCAGAATGGTGCGTGATGCCGAACCAAGTAATAGCGGGCTGACAGCCCCTTTTGCATAGCCGCTGACGATCGGCGTCGTGCCGTATTCGTGATGAACGCACATCACCTGCTGGCCGTAGCTGCGGCAGAGCGCGGAGAAGCCGCCGAACTCGCCGACCAGCTCGACCATGAAAGGACGGCTCGCCTGGATCAGCGGATCCTTGCGCTGGATCAGGGCTTCAAGTTCGATGATCCGCGGGCCTGGCGTATAGCCGATTTCTGGCAACGCCGTCAGAAAGCCGGCATCGACCAGTTCGCGCAGGTACCTGTAAAGCGTCGAGCGGGTGTAGCCCAACCGCTCCGCCATATCCTCAATGGTCCAGGCGAACTGCTCGTCCGTGAACAGATCCATGATGTCCAGCATTTTCGTGTGGCTGGTCATGCCTGCGCCCATCCGCAACCTTCGCCAGCCCGGCCAGCCCTTCCGCCGGAGGCCGTGGCGCTACTTTCCTTAAACCCATATTGTGGTATCATCGATATATCCAATAGGCGAACATAAAGCCAAAATCATGAAGCAAGATATCTTTCTGCGCGCCAGCGATGGCCACGAACTCGCTGCCTATCATGTCACGCCCATCAGCGAACAGATCGGCCGGTTGGTGGTTCTGCACGAGTTTTTCGGGCTCAACGACCATATCCGCAACGTCGCCAACCGTTTCGCCGCACTTGGCTACGAGGTGATCGTCCCGGGACTGTTCGATCGCGTGCAGCGTGGCGCGGATTTCGACTACGATCCCGCCGGCATCGAGGCCGGACGCGCCATGCGGGCCGCCGTCAATGTCGAAGACAGCCTGCGCGACATGCAAGCCGGCATCGACTTCATTGCGCCGCGGGGCAAGGTGGGAGCCATCGGCTATTGCTGGGGCGGGACGCTCGCCTTTCTGGCGGCAACCCGCCTTGCCGATCAGGTCGCCTGTTCGGTCGGTTACTACGGCAGCCAGATCGTCGATTTTCTCGGAGAGGAGATTCGCGCGCCCCTTCTGCTGAATTTCGGCGACAACGATCTCAGCATTCCGCTGCGCGATGTGGTGCGCATCCGCGAGTGCTATCCTCAATTGCCGATCCACGTCTATCCCGGCCGGCACGGCTTCAATTGCGACATCCGCGCCAATTATACGCCGGACTCGGCGCAGGCGGCCCTGTCGCGTACCCTGGCTTTTTTCGGCAGGCATCTGCATGGCGGAAACTCAAAGGTGGCGTAATGCTTCTCCCCGCAACCGATAGCGATTATCTCATCGACGGCAGCGATCCCGTCACGCAGCGGATCGTTGCGCGCCGCAAGACCGAGAGTGCCGCCGCACGCGCCGGCGCCAACGCCGAACTCGACATCGCTTACGGCCCGCATCCGCGCGCGCGTTTCGACCTGTTCTGGCCCCAGGGGACGCCGCGCGCCGTGATGATCTTCATTCATGGCGGCTGGTGGAAGAGCGGCAGCAAGGATGACCGGGCGTTCATCGCGCCCGCATGGACGGGCCAGGATGTCGCCGTGGCCACGATCAATTATCCGCTCGCACCCGAGGCCGCGCTCACGGAAATTACCGCGAACGTAAAGACCGCGGTCGATGCCATCTGCGCGCATGTTCACGGCCGCACGAAAAAAGTCGTTCCCTATGTCATCGCCGGAAATTCAGCCGGCGGACATCTGACCGCCTATTGCGCCAGCGCAGGCAAGCAGGCAGCCCACGGCAAGCTCATCGGTGCCTGCGCCATCAGCGGTCTTTACGATCTCGCGCCACTGGCGAGCGTGTTCCCGAACGAATGGCTGCATCTCACCGACGAAGCCATCGCGACGCTAAGCCCGATCCGCCTGCAGCCCTCGCAAGGCGCCGACTATCTGCTGCTGGTCGGCGCCGATGAGCCGCAGGGCTTCAAGGCGCAGCAGCGCGTGTTCGCCGATTATCTTCAAGGCCGGAACATCCCCTGCAAAACCGAAACGGTTTCCGGCCATGGCCATCTGTCCATCATCGACAACCTGGTCGATCCGGCCTCGACTGCCTTTCGCTGGATTTCTGCCCGAATGGACACACTCAAGGGCTGACGGCCGCCGTCAGCGCGTCGCCATTCCCGCGACGGAAATTGAATTGCCTGAAATCTGGCCCATATGGCCTTCTTGCGTCGAGGTATTGGCCGTACTCGCCGACCTGGGGAGAGCCAGGCAGGCCAGCAGCGCAATCGTCAGGTAAAAAATGCTCGAACGCAGACCTGAACGCACAATCGCCACGCCCGCCGCGTAAACCTGCCGTTGAGTCAGAAACATGCGATCCTTCCCTGATTAACGCCGCCTGACCTGCTATAGCGGCGGCGCGTGACAGACAGATGATCCAGCCGCCGAAAATAGCTGCTTTGCGCCCCGATAGAGCGCTGCCAAAAATTAACACTTCCTAAACAACAGTTAAAAATCTCAATCGAATTCGAGCGATTTATCGGAGGCCAGGCGGCTCGTGATCGTCCCGTTTCAAAAGCAAAGATTGAGCCAAGTCATGTGGCGAATCTCGCCGCATAGCACGCCGCGTCAGCTCGTCCGGCGCGTGACCGGCACCGGGGGCTCAGATCATTGCAGCGGCTTCAGATCGGCTTCTCATTCGCATTGCGCGGGGCCTGTCCGGTCACACGGGTGAACACCCGGGAGAAGGCGGCGGCGCTCTGGTAACCGACCTGCAACGCCACGCTCTGGACGGGCTTGCCCCTCGCGAGAAGCTGGCGTGCGACCGTCATGCGCCAGGCGGTAAGATAGTCGATCGGCGTCTGGCCGATCCGTGTCCGGAAATGCTCGGCGAACCGGCTGCGTGACATGCCGGCGATGGCGGCGAGATCGTCCAGGGTCCATGACGTCTTCGGCGCGTCGTGTATAGCAGTCAGTGCCCTGGCAAGGCGTGGGTCGGCGAGTCCCGCCAGCACGCCGGTCGCGACCAGGCCACCCTCGACGACGTGGCGCACGATCAGGATCAGGAGATAGTCGAACAGCCGATCGAGCGCTGGCTGGCGTCCACCTCGTTCGGAGAATGCTTCTCCGAGAAGCAGATCGCAGATCGGCATCAGCGCGGGATGCGATGCAAGCGGCAAGACTACGAGTTCGGGCAGCCCCAGCCCGATCGGGTTGCCCTCAGCGCCGCCGAGTTCGACGGTTGCGCAAACAAGATCGGCTCCGCGCTCCGGATCGGCTGAGAAACTGTGGACTCGTCCACGCGGAAAAAACAGAAGAGTTGGTTCGTCAAACCGTAGGGCGCTCCGGTCAGCCTGGACGAGTGTGAGCCCGCCTCCGTTCAGGAAGTGCAGATGGCCCTCATCGGTGTATTGCGCCGTCTGGCACAGGGTACCGGTGAAGAAGGTCCGGGCCCGCGGTGTGACGTGGCCGAACAGGGCGGCGAAAGGATCCATTGGGACGATCGGCAATGTTTTTGGCACCAATTGTCTCTCCCAGTTCGCCATACCACCAGCGTGCAAGCCCGCACGAGATAAATGACCCAAGGGAAAATTATCATGAAAGCGATCGTTGTAACGGATCAGGCCGCGGGAGCGGCCGGTATGAAACTTGTCGAGCGGCCCGCGCCGCAGGCAGCGATAAACGATGTCGTCGTCCAGGTTCATGCATCGGGATTCGTCCACACTGAACTGGAATGGCCCTCAACCTGGGCCGATCGCCTTGGCCGTGACCGGACACCGTCGATTCCTGGGCACGAACTGGCCGGCGTGGTCACCGCCCTCGGCTACGGAACAACGGGGCTGTCGATTGGACAGCGCGTGTTTGGCCTGACCGATTGGAACCGCGACGGCACCCTGGCGGAGTACGTGGCCGTCGAGGCGCGCAACCTCGCCCCCCTGCCGGGCGACGTCGACTTCACGGTGGCCGCCAGCCTGCCGATCTCGGGCCTGACGGCGTGGCAGGGACTGTTCGTGCACGGCCGCCTTCGGGCCGGGCAGAGCGTCCTCGCGCACGGCGCGGCCGGCGCTGTCGGATCGATGGTGACGCAACTCGCCCGAGAAGCCGGCGCCTACGTCATCGGCACCGGCCGCGGCGCCGACCGTCAGACGGTACTCGACTTCGGCGCAAACGAGTTCGTCGACCTCGACAACAACGGCCTGGAAGACATCGGAGGTGTCGATCTGGTGTTCGATGTCATCGGCGGCGACATCGGGAAGCGCTCCGCACGCCTGATCCGAGCCGGAGGAACACTGGTGTCCATTGTCGGACCGTCCGAGACACAGCCCGACAACGGCCTGGCGGTCGACTTCGTTGTAGAATCCGATCGTGCCCATCTGAACGAGATCGTCCAGCGGGTGCGGGACGGACGACTGAGGACGAACATCGGCAACGTCGCGCCCCTCGACGGCGCCGTCGCCGCCTTCAACTCGACCAAGCGGCGCACGGGGAAGACGATCATCCGCGTTCGTCCGTGAGGGCTGGGCGAGAGGGCTGCAGCAAGAAGTTGTTGCATGACGGTGCACTTACCCGTTTCTAACAACAACCCTAAATCAGCTTCAGCCCTTTCAGGCTCACATGGCCGTTGCGGCCAACGATGATGTGATCGTGCAGGGCGATGCCCATCGCGCCGGCGATGGCGGCGATATCGACGGTCATTTTGATGTCCGCCTGTGAGGGGTTCGGATCCCCGGAAGGATGATTGTGGACAAGAACCAGCGCACTCGCCGACAGCTCCAGCGCCCGGCGTACCACTTCGCGTGGATAGACCGGCGTATGATCGATCGTGCCCGTGCCCTGTACCTCGTCGGCGATCAGGCAGTTGCGCTTGTCGAGGAACAGGATGCGAAATTCCTCGCGGTCGGCGAAAGCCATGGCGGCGCGGCAGTAGTCGACGACATCCTGCCAGGAGCCGAGCACAGCGCGTTCGCTCACCGCGCCCCGCACCAGGCGCCGGGCGGCGGCCTCGACGATCTTCAGGTCGATCGCCGTGCTCTCGCCGACGCCCTTGACCTCGAGCAGCCGCTCCTTGCGCGCGCCCAGCACTTCCGCGAACGACCCGAACCGCGCAATGAGCGCCTTTGCCAGCGGCTTCACATCCTGCCGCGGGATCGACCGCATGAGCATCAGCTCGAGCAGTTCGTAATCCGGCATGCCCTGGTCGCCCGGCGAATTCAGCGATTTTTCGAACCGCGCACGCAGCCGTTCGCGATGACCTTGGAAATGCGGCGTGGCCGCTTCCTGCAAAGATGCCGGCTGCGAACGGGCGGCATCTTTCGCCGCCGGCCGCCGTTTCGGCGGTTCGCTCACGAAGCGGTCCGCGCCGTCCCATACGGCGGCTGATCAAAACCCGCCGGTGAAAGAGTGAATATCTCGACGCCGGTGGCGGTGACACCGACCGTATGCTCGAACTGGGCCGACAGCGACCGGTCGCGGGTCACCGCCGTCCAGCCATCGGACAGGATCTTCACCTGCGGACGGCCGAGATTGATCATCGGCTCAACAGTAAACAGCATGCCTTCGCGCAGCGCCACGCCCTCGCCGCGACGGCCGTAGTGCAGGATATTCGGCTCGTCGTGAAACAACTGGCCGAGGCCGTGGCCGCAGAAATCGCGCACCACCGAGCAACGCTCGGCTTCCGCATATTCCTGGATCGCCGCGCCAATATCGCCGGTGGTACCACCGGGACGGATCACCGCGATGCCGCGCATCATCGCCTCATAAGTCACCTCGACAAGGCGCTGCGCCCGCCGGGCGACGTCGCCGACGAGATACATGCGGCTCGAATCGCCGTGCCAGCCGTCGACGATCAGGGTCACGTCGATATTGACGATATCGCCGCTGCGCAGCGGCTTGGAATCGGGAATGCCGTGGCAGACCACATGGTTGATCGAGGTACAGATTGACTTGCGGTAGCCGCGGTAGCCGAGCGTTGCCGGATAGGCCTTGTGGTCGATGGCGAAATCAAACAGCAGCCGGTCGAGCGTATCGGTCGTGACGCCGGGCTCGACATGCGGTGTCAGCATGTCCAGCGCCTCGGCCGCCAGCCGCCCGGCCTTGCGCATGGCAGCGAAGGCGTCCGGTCCGTGCAGCTTGATCTGACCGGTTTTGCGGGTGGGAGCCCGCGCGGCTTCAACGAATGTCATGGAGTGAGACCATCAGTGATGAAAAACCGGAACTTAAGCAATTCGGGTCCGGTTGCAAGGGTCTCGACGGCGTTTCAAAACTGTTCCGGGCTGATTTGCGGCTGTTTTTCCAAGGTTTCAGGGGGGTTGGAGCCTTCAGCAGCAAAGGCTGGCCTCCCGGTGAACCCTTGTGCTATCCCCCGGCCCGATGAAACCGCATCCCAACGACCTCGGCCCTTTCGGCCAGCACGCCCCCGGCGCCCTTGTGGCCCGCATCATCCAGCGCACCCGCCAGGCGTCGCTCGGCTGGGCCGGCCGGCGCGGCGCTTTCGCCTTGCGCAAGCTGGCGCTGCGTGTGCTCGCCGGCAAGCCGGTCGATACCGAAGCTTTAGGCGCGCGGATGCGGCTCTACCCGTACAATAACGTCTGCGAAAAGCGTATCCTGTTCACGCCGCAATATTTCGACGAGCCCGAGCGCAGGGTTCTGGCGGATGCCATCGGACCGGATTTCGTCTTCATCGACATCGGGGCCAATATCGGGGGCTATTCCCTCTTTGTCGCAGCGAAGGCCGCCGGCAAGGCACGCATTCTCGCCATCGAGCCGCAGCCGGAAATTTTCGAGCGCCTCGTCTACAACATCCGTCAGAACGATTTCGCCTGTATCAAGGCGCTCGACTGCGCCGTCTCCGACAAGGACGGCGAGATCACGCTGTTTCTGCCCGAGCACAATCGCGGCGAGACGTCCATGCGTATCGTCAATTCGGACATCAACGGCAAGCAGTTGCGTGTCATGGCGCGCACCCTGCTGGGCCTGATCCAGGAAGAGCGCTACGATCATGTTGACGCCGTCAAGCTCGATGTCGAAGGCGCCGAGGATCTCATCCTCGAAACCTTCTACAAGACCGCGCCGCAGCATCTATGGCCGAAACTGGTGCTCATGGAATATTCCAACGGCCGCTGGGCCGTCGACCTGCCGCGCATCATGAAAATCAACGGCTATCGTGAAATGCTGCGCACCAAGCAGAACGTGGTATGGCTGCGGGACTGACGCGCTCTCTTTATTTGCCGCGTTTATTTGCCCAATCTGTGCCTGCAGGCAGCCCGGGATGGATACCACGCACGGATTTCAGGCGCTCGATCATGGCGCGCGCGGCCTCGAAGCGTATGTCCCGGCCATATTTCAATATGTGAAGCTGCAAGAGGTCTTCCAGCCTGGCGATCACGATGTCGATCTCAGCCGGGTCGAACAGCTTGCAGAACTGCTCGATGTCGCCGTCACGGCCCCTTATCTGCTCGACGACTTCTTCCATCAGTTCATCGGCCAGCATTTTGCTCATCCGTTTATCCCGCTGCTTGTCTCATGAAGCGGGAAGACCCGAATTCCATCTCGTATTCAGCGCGAGAACATTGCACAAGGGCATAAAAATGCAATTGACTGCATGACTTCAATGCATTTTTTCGTATACTTCGGGAATATTCCCTGCATTGTTTGATTCCGCGCAACTCTGCGGCGCGGTTTTCGCAAGCACACAATTCTTTGCATGCACGCGCTGATGGTTTAAGCCGACGGCCATGCAATTTGATCCACCCCTTGTCACCGGCCGCCTCATCAAGCGCTACAAGCGTTTTCTTGCCGATATCGCACTCGACAGCGGCGAGGAGATCACCGCCCATTGCGCCAATCCCGGCGCCATGCTCGGGCTAGTCGCGCCCGGCAGCCGGGTGTTTCTGTCACGGTCGGACAATCCGGCGCGCAAGCTGAAATATTCCTGGGAGATCGTCGAGGCCGATTTCGGCCGCGGGCCGGAGTTCGTCGGCATCAACACGTCGCACCCCAACGCGCTGGTCTTCGACGCCATCGCAGCCGGCTTCTTTCCCGAGTTCGCCGGCTACACATCGGCACGGCGCGAGGTGAAATACGGCAGGAACAGCCGCGTCGATATTCTTTTGACCGGCGATGGCGAAACCACGAACCTGCCGCCCTGCTATGTCGAGATCAAGAACGTCCACATGATGCGCCAGCCGGGCCTCGCCGAATTCCCCGACAGCGTGACCGCGCGCGGCGCCAAGCATCTCCTCGAACTGGGCGACATGGTTGCCGCCGGCGGTCGGGCCGTCATGATCTATCTCATCCAGATGCAGGCAGATGGCTTTACGCTGGCCGCCGACATCGACCCCGCCTATGCCAAAGCTTTCGAGCTGGCGCGTGCGCGCGGCGTCGAAGCCATGGCCGCCTGCTGCAAGGTTTCGCCGCAGGGCGTCGTGGTCGATCGCCGCGTGCCGCTTGCCGGCGTCGCCGCGAGGTAAAGCGGCAAGTCGTCAAGCGGCAAGTCGTGAAGCGGTCGCAAATGGGAACGTCGTGAAACGACCTGCTGCCACGGTCACCACACAGAGGCTGCCGGCCAAAAATCGCCCATATTTTCTGATCCTTCGTCGGCGCTTCAAATCAACGAAGGTTGTGACCATGAAACGATTCGTGCTGGCGTCGGCGGCGACGCTTCTCGCAATTGCAGGTAGTCTTGGCAGCGCATGCGCCGATCCGGCGATGACGCGCACGGTCACCAATATGCGTCAGGGTCCTGATCCGCGCGCCCCCCTGGTCCAGCGCATTCCCGCCAACGCGGAGATCGACGTCAACGATTGCTCTGCCGGCTGGTGCTACGCCTCCTGGCGCGACGTCTTCGGCTATGTCCTGGCCGCCAACACCCTGCCGCTCGTGGCGCCGCCGCCACCCGTCGTCCTGGGTCCGACCTACGGATTTGGTTTCAGCTATGGTTTTGGCCCCCGTTATTACGGCCCCGGCTACTGGGGTCCGGGCTGGCGGCACCGGTGGTAACGCACGGCTGACCCGCGCCTGTCCGGTAGCTACCCTTGCGCTGCCCCCTTCCTTCATACCTTGCGACCGGCTAGAAGACCCACCAAGTTCCCAGGAACGGGCTTCGGAGGGCGCCTTCGGGCAAGCCTCTGGCCGGGCCTCGGGAAAATACCGCGATTAGAAACATTCAGCCCCTTCGCGGGGCACGAGAGGAAGACTGAAGCGCCATGGCACAGGCACGCACGCTGTACGACAAGATCTGGGACGACCACGTCGTCGA
>Ga0182744_1003851_pt1 | contig 11554 bp, 10 predicted proteins | sample eDN3rd30CKraftMG_FD_128525 | JGI IMG/M metagenome (GOLD analysis project Ga0182744, IMG submission 128525) | Enriched Miracle-Growth compost microbial communities from Emeryville, California, USA - eDNA 3rd pass 30_C Kraft MG (version 2) (version 2) ...
GGCGGCCGGCGCCTCCTACCTGATCCTCGGCCGCGCCGTCACGTCGGCGCCGGATCCGGTGGCGGCGCTGGCGCGCGCGAGGAGCGAGGCGGCGAGCGAGGGGGTCAGGCACCTGCCGTAGAGGCTGTCGGGGTCAGGCACCTCGTGTAGAGGCACGGCAGCTTTGCTGCCGTGCCTCTACACGAGGTGCCTGACCCCGACGTTCGATCCGTCGCTCGGGGCACCTTGCATGCCGCCCGTAAGTCGATTAATCTGTAAGACTTGACTGGAATATTTTCTACTCTGGACGTGGGGCACTCGTGAAAGTCCGCAGCAGCGTCAAGCCGATCTGCGAGCATTGCAAGGTCATCAAGCGCAATGGCGTCACCCGCATCATCTGCAAGCGCAATCCCAAGCATAAGCAGCGGCAGGGCTGACGAATGGCGCGTATAGCTGGAGTCGATCTCCCTCGCGACAAGAAGGTCGAGGTCGGGCTCACCTACATTTTCGGGATCGGTCGTTCGGCGGCTCACAAGATCGTGGCCGGTACGGGCATCGATTCCAATCTTCGCATCCGTGATCTCAGTGATGCGGACGTGAACCTGCTGCGCCAGGCGATCGAGCGCGATTACCGCGTGGAAGGTGCGCTGCGCACAGAGGTGGCGATGAACATCAAGCGCTTGATGGACATCGGCTCCTATCGCGGTATTCGCCACCGTCGCGGCCTGCCGGTGCGCGGCCAGAGAACGCATACCAACGCGCGCACGAAGAAGGGTCCGCGCCGCGCCATCGCCGGTAAGAAGAAGGTCACGAAATAATGGCAACTGCGAAGAGTGGTTCGAGCAAGAAGAGCAAGCGCGTCGTGGATTCCGAGGGAATCGCCCACGTCAGCGCCACCTTCAACAACACCACGGTCACCATCACGGACATGCGCGGCAACGCGGTCTCGTGGTCGTCCGCTGGCAAGGCGGGCTTCAAGGGTTCCAAGAAGTCCACGCCTTTCGCCGCCACGGTTGCGGCGGAGCAGTGCGGCCGCGAGGCGCTCGGCATGGGTATGAAGCGCGTTCACGTTCGCGTTCAGGGACCTGGGAGCGGCCGCGAGTCGGCCATCCAGTCGCTGGCGGCGGCGGGACTCCAGATCCGTTCGATCAAGGACGTCACGCCGATCCCGCACAACGGCTGCCGTCCCCCGAAGCGGCGGAGGGTCTGAGCGATGCGCTATACAGGCCCGAGCTGCCGGCAGTGCCGGCGCGAAGGAACGAAGCTCTTTCTGAAGGGCACCAAGTGCTTCACCGAGAAGTGTCCGGTGGAGCGGCGTCCTTTCGCACCCGGCCAGCATGGACAGGCCACGGCGCGGCGTCGCAAGGCTTCGGAGTACTCCAAGCAGCTCCGTGAGAAGCAGAAGGTCAAGCGCATCTACGGGATGAGCGAGAAGCAGTTCCACAACCTGTTCGAGCGCGTGGCCAAGCAGCCCGGCGTGGCGGGGCACAACCTGCTCGCCGCGCTCGAGAGCCGGCTGGACAACATGGTCTACCGCATGGGCTTCGCAGCGAGCCGCAAGGCCGCGCGCCAGCTCATCCGGCATCGCCACATCGAGGTGAACGGGAAGCAGGTGGACATTCCCAGCTACCTGGTTCGCCCGGGCGAGGAAGTCCGCGTGCGCTCTGCGTCGCGGGAGCAGGTTCAGATCCTCAGCGCGATGGACCAGTCGTCGCGCGGCGCGCCGCTCTCGTGGGTGGCCGTGGATCGCGACACCTTCAGCGGGCGGATGCTCGAGCGTCCCAGCCGCGCTGAAATCCCGATCGCTGCTCAGGAGCAGTTGATCGTGGAGCTGTACTCGAAGTAAGTCAGGTCGGGACCCTAACTCCCTCACGGGCCCACCGCGCGTTAGGGGCGGGGTGGGGCGTCGCCGGCGATTGTCCGGTCGGACCGAACGAGGCTCTTTTCAAATGGCACAGACGATAGATCTCACGGGGCTCGTCCGCCCCCAGGTCGTGGAAGCGACCAAGCGGGAGGACCAGCCCAACGTTGCGGAATTCCGCATGCAGCCCCTCGAGCGCGGCTTCGGCCACACGCTCGGAAATGCCATGCGCCGTATGCTTCTCTCCTCGCTGCGAGGCTCCGCCGTCTGGGGCTTCCGCATCGACGGTGTGCTGCACGAGCATCAGACCATCCCGGGCGTAGTCGAGGACGTTCACCAGATCATCGGCAACCTCAAGCTGCTGACGCTGGCGCTGGACGACTCGCTCGAGCAGGCCATTCTGCACATCCGCAAGACCGAGGCAGGACCGGTGACTGCGAGCGACATCGACTCGACCGGCACGGTGCGTGTCATCGACCCGCGGCACCACCTCTTCACGCTCCAGGACGAGCGCGAGATCAACGTCGAGCTGTACGTGAACAAGGGACGCGGCTACGTGGAAGCGGACGCGCACCCGCTCGAGCGCGGCCTGCCGATCGACCTCGTTCGCGTGGATTCGATCTACAACCCTGTCCGCCGCGCCAACTTCACGGTCGCCGAAACGCGCGTGGGCCAGCGCACGGACTACGATCGACTCACGCTCACGGTAGAGACCAACGGCACGCTGACGCCGGAAGAGGCGGTTAGCTACGCGGCAGCGCTGGCGCAGACGCACTTCCAGTTCTTCGCCAACTTCGGTCCGCACTCGCAGGGCGCGATCCCGCAGAACGGCGAGTACTCCGCCGATTCCGAGCGGCTGCTCGAGCTCTTCCACAAGCCGATCGACGATCTCGGTCTTTCCGTTCGTTCGGTGAACTCGCTCAAGAACTCCGAGATCCGCTCCCTCGGCGACCTCGTTCGCCAGACCGAGGAGCAGATGCTCGACGTCAAGAATTTCGGCAAGAAGTCGCTCCAGGAGATCGCCGATCTGCTGGAGAAAGAGGGACTCAATTTCGGCATGCGGTACGAAGAAGCCCCTGAAGGGGTGCGGATCACCGATTGGGGCACCGCTCCCAGCCGGGCCGCCGCCGCCGCGCCGGACGACGAAGAGGAGTAGGGAACAATGCGTCACCGTAAGGCCGGACGGCAGCTCCGCCGCACCAGCGAGCAGAAGCTCGCGCTCATGCGGAACCTGGCGTCATCGCTCATAGAGCACGGCGCGATCGAAACCACCGAGGCCAAGGCCAAGGAGCTTCGCCCCTTCGTGGAGAAGCTCATCACCAAGGCGAAGTCCGGCACGCTGCACGCGCGCCGGCTCGCCGGACGGCACGTGCAGAAGCGCGCCACCGCCGACAAGCTCTTCCAGGAGGTCGGGCCGAGCTTCGCGAAGCGCCCCGGTGGCTACACGCGCATCCTCAAGACCGGACACCGCAAGGGCGATGGCGCCGAGATGGCGCGCATCGAACTGATTCAGGAGTGACCATGCAGAGCAAACGCTGTTACGTGTGCGGAAAGGGTGTCGTTTTCGGCAACAACGTTTCGCACGCGCACAACAAGACGCGCCGCGTCTGGAAGCCCAACCTTCAGGTCGCGCGCATACTCGTGGACGGCAAGGTCACGAAGATCAAGGTCTGCACGAGCTGCCTCAACGCCGGCAAGATCGAGCGCGCCCCGCGAGGAAAGCAGGTAGCGTGAGAACCCTTGCCGCGATAGCGAGTCGGGTTGTCGGAAGGCACGGGGGAGCTCCAGAGCTCCCCTTTTGCTGTGCGTCAGCCAGCCTTCGGCTCTCTCGTCTGCCGGAGCGCTGAGCACCGATGCCTACAGCTCTCATAACCGGCATCACCGGTCAGGACGGCTCATATCTCGCCGAGTTCCTGCTCGAGAAGGGATACCGCGTGGTCGGCGTCGTGCGCCGCAGCTCCACTACTCCGTACGAGCGCATCGGCCACCTGGTGGATCGCATCGAGCTCGTCTCCGCCGATCTCCTCGACCAGCATTCGCTCGTCGAGGCGATGGCGTACTGCTCCCCCGACGAGGTCTACAACCTCGCCGCGCAGAGCTTCGTTCAGACTTCCTGGACCCAGCCGGTGCTCACCGGCGAGTTCACCGGGCTCGGTGTCACCAGGGCGCTCGAGGCCGTGCGCAAGGCGGCGCCGAAGGCGCGATTCTACCAGGCCAGCTCGAGCGAGATGTTCGGCAAGGTCGTGGAGTCGCCACAGCGGGAGAGCACGCCGTTCTACCCGCGCAGCCCGTACGGCGTGGCCAAGGTGTACGGCCACTGGATAACCGTGAACTACCGCGAGAGCTACGAGATGTTCGCGGTCTCGGGCATCCTCTTCAACCACGAGAGCCCGCGGCGCGGCCTAGAATTCGTGACGCGCAAGGTCACCGACGCTGCCGCGCGCATCAAGCTCGGGACGGCGAAGGAAGTCCGACTCGGGAATCTCGATTCGCGGCGCGACTGGGGCTTCGCGGGCGACTACGTGGATGCGATGTGGCGCATGCTCCAGCAGGATGAGCCATCCGACTACGTGATCGGCACGGGCGAGACCTGGTCGGTGCGCGACCTCTGCAGGATCGCCTTCGAGGTGGTGGGGCTCGACTATCGCGACTACGTGGTGCAGGACGAGCGATTCTTCCGCCCGGCGGAAGTGGACCTCCTGGTGGCAGATCCCTCGAAGGCGAAGGAGAAGCTGGGTTGGGAGCCGAAGGTCTCGTTCCCGGAATTGATAGCGATGATGGTGGAAGCGGACCTCGAACGGCACCGCGCCCGGGTGTAGATCGTTGCGCGCTCTGGTGACCGGAGCGGCGGGCTTCGTGGGGCAGTGGCTCTGCGGCGCCCTGCTCCGCGGTGGCTGGGAAGTTTACGGCGCGCGTCTCGACGCCGACGCGCTGCCATCGGCGAGCGACGCTGGCGCCGGCGGCCTCACCGCCGAAGAGCGCGGCGCGGTGCGGTGGATCTCGTGCAACGTCACGAGCCAGGCCGACATCTCCCGCACGATCGACGACTCTTCCCCGGACGCGATCTTCCACCTCGCCGGCGTCTCCTACGTGCCTGCCGCCGGCAGCGACCCCGCGGCGGCGCTGTCGGTCAACGCGGTGTCCGCATCGAGGATGCTGTCGCAGCTCGCGCAGCGCCGCCGCGCCGGAACGCTGGACCCGGTGGTGATCATCGTTGGGAGCGGCGAGCAATACGGAGCGCACGAGCCCGAGGTGCAGCCGCTCGGCGAGCGCGCCGAGCAGCGACCCGCAAACGTATACGCGGCCTCCAAGGCGGCTCAGGAAGTGATCGCGCTCCAGTCGCACAGGGCCGACGGTGTGAGGGTCATCGCCACACGACCGTTCAACCACAGTGGGCGCGGCCAGTCGGCGCGCTTCGTGATACCCGCGCTGGCGCGCAGAGCACTCGCGCTGCGCGGCGTTCCCGGGGGCGTTCTCCCGCTGGGGAATACCACTCCGATCCGCGATTTCCTCCACGTGGAGGATGTGGTGCGGGCGTATATTCTCCTCGCCGAGCGTGGCGAAGCTGGCGGAGTCTACAATATCGCGAGCGGAAAGGGAGTGTCGATAGGCGAGCTCGCGTCGCGAATCCTCGCAATAGCCGGCACGGATGCTAGTTTGGAGAGCGATCCCGCGCTCGTCCGTTCCGTGGACGTCCCGATCCTGGTCGGTGATCCCTCCAGGCTCCGCGATGCCACAGGTTGGGCGGCCGAGCATTCACTGGAAAACATCATCGAAGACGTGATACGTGCCGCGGCGCACTGACATACAACGCGTGCTGTTGATAGGCTCCGGGCCGATCGTGATCGGTCAGGCGGCGGAGTTCGACTATTCTGGAACCCAGGCGGCGAAGGCGCTGCGGGAGGACGGCTACGAGGTGATCCTCGTGAACTCCAATCCCGCCACCATCATGACCGACCCGGAGTTCGCGCACCGGACATACATAGAGCCGGTCACCCCCGATGTAGTTGCGAAGGTGATCGAGCGCGAGCGGCCGGATGCGCTCCTTCCCACGATGGGTGGCCAGACCGCTCTGAACGTGGCGATGGCGCTCTCCGAGCGTGGCGTTCTCGAGGAATTCGGCGTGGAGTTGATAGGCGCCGATGCGCGCGCCATCCAGCTGGCCGAAGACAGAGAGCTCTTCGCCGAAGCCATGAAGAGAATCGGCCTCAAGGTGGCTACCGGAGGGATAGCGCGGAGCTGGGACGACGCGCTGGGGCTTTCCGACTCGATCGGCTTCCCCGCCATCATCCGCCCCTCGTTCACCCTCGGCGGCACGGGTGGCGGCGTGGCGTACAACCGCGACGAGTACGAGGAGATCGTCCGACGCGGTCTCGAGCTCTCCCCGGTCAGCCAGGTGCTCATCGAGCGGAGCCTGCTCGGCTGGAAGGAGTTCGAGCTCGAAGTGATGCGCGACCAGTCGGACAACGTGGTGATCGTGTGCTCCATCGAGAACATCGATCCCATGGGCGTGCACACCGGAGACTCGATCACGGTGGCACCGGCCATGACGCTGACCGATCGCGAGTATCAGGAGATGCGCGATGCATCGGTCGCGATAATACGCGAGATCGGCGTGGCGGCCGGAGGCTGCAACATCCAGTTTGCCGTGAATCCCGCCGACGGCGAGATGATCGTGATCGAGATGAACCCGCGCGTGTCGCGGTCGTCGGCGCTCGCGTCGAAGGCCACCGGCTTTCCGATCGCGCGAATCGGCACGAAGCTCGCCGTGGGCTACGACCTCGCCGAGATAGTCAACGACATCACGAAGACGACACCCGCGTCCTTCGAGCCGGTGCTCGACTACGTGGTGGTGAAGTGTCCTCGATTCGCGTTCGAGAAGTTCGCCGCAGCCGATCCGAGGCTCACGACGCAGATGAAATCGGTGGGCGAATCGATGGCGATCGGGCGCACGTTCCGCGAGGCGCTGCAGAAGGGATTGCGGGCGCTGGAGACGGGGCGCAGCGGCTGGGAGATCGGCACGAAGCTCTCCGACGACCGCCTCGCCGACGATTCGCTCGAGACGTTGCGCGGTGCGCTCAGGCAGCCCACGCCGGAGCGGATCTTCCAGATCAAGCACGCCTTTCTGCGCGGGCTCAGCGTGGAGGAGGTGTACGACCTCACGCGCATCGACCGCTGGTTCCTCTCGCAGATGAACTCGCTCGTGGAGGAAGAGCGGACGTACGCCGCGCTCGACGAGGTGGACGAGCGTGCCATGCGGCGGATGAAGCGCCGCGGCTTCTCCGATCGCCAACTTGCGCGGCTGCGTGGCGGAACGGAGGGCGAAGCGCGCGAGCTGCGCTGGTCGCTCGGCGTCCGGCCGGTCTACAAGATGGTGGATACGTGCGCCGGCGAGTTCCCGTCAGCGACGCCCTATCTCTACAGTTGCTACGACGAGGAGAGCGAGGCGCCGGCGTCGGGACACCAGCCGGTGATCATCCTGGGCAGCGGTCCGAACAGGATAGGGCAGGGAGTCGAGTTCGACTACTGCTGCGTGCGAGCCGCGCTCGCGCTCCGCGAGCAGGGATACGAGACGATCATGGTGAACTCGAACCCCGAGACCGTCTCCACCGACTTCGACATCTCCGACAAGCTGTACTTCGAGCCGCTCACGCTCGAGGACGTGCTGGAGATAGTGCACCGCGAACAGCCGCGCGGCGTGATCGTGCAGCTCGGCGGCCAGACGCCGCTCAAGCTCACGCGTCCGCTCGAGGCGGCCGGCGTGCAGATACTCGGCACCTCTCCGGACGCGATCGACATCGCGGAGGATCGCCGTCGATTCGACGTGATCGCGAGGGCCACGAAAGTGCAGCAGCCCGCGAACGGAACGGCCACGAGCGTGGATGAAGCCGTAGTGGTGGCGGAGCGTGTGGGCTATCCGGTGCTCGTGCGACCGTCGTACGTGCTCGGTGGACGCGCGATGCAGATCGTCTACGATGAGCAGTCGCTGAAGTCGTACTTCGAGTCGGCGGCGCGGGTGTCGGAGGACCGTCCGGTGCTGATCGATCGCTTCCTCGAGGACGCCTACGAGGCGGACGTCGACGCGATCAGCGACGGCGAGCGCGTAGTGATCGGTGGCGTCATGCAGCACATCGAGGATGCCGGAATACACTCCGGCGACTCGGCGTGTGTGCTCCCGCCCTACATCATCGGCGAGCACGACCTGGCCGCGATGCGCGAGCATACGGTGGCGCTGGCGAAGGCGCTCGGCGTGGTGGGGCTCATCAACGTGCAGTTCGCAGTGAAGCACGGCGTCGTGTACGTGCTCGAGGTCAACCCGCGCGCGAGCCGGACGATCCCGTTCGTCTCCAAGGCGATCGGCGTTCCGCTGGCGTCGATCGCCGCGCGCGTGATGCTCGGCGAGACGCTCGACGCGATCGGCTTCACTGAGGAGATAGTGCCGCCGTACGTCTCCGTGAAGGAGGCGGTATTCCCGTTCAACAAGTTCCGCGAGGCCGATCCCATACTCGGTCCGGAGATGCGCTCCACCGGCGAAGTCATGGGGATCTCCGACTCGTTCGGCAGCGCTTTCGCCAAGGCGGAACTGGCCGCTGACAACGGGCTGCCCACGCAGGGTGCGATCTTCGTGACGGTGAACGATTCCGACAAGGATTCCGTGGTACCGATCGCGCGCCGCTTCCACGAAATGGGTTTTTCGCTCATGGCGACATCGGGAACCGCGCGATATCTGCGCGGCCGCGGGATTCCGGCCGAGCTCGTGTTCAAGGTGCACGAGGGGCGCCCGCATGGAATCGACCTGATTCTGAACGGGCAGGTCAAGCTGCTCATCAACACCCCGATGGGGAAGCACTCCCAGCGCGACGACTACTCGATGCGTCAGGCCGCCGTGGCTCATCGCATTCCGTACACCACGACGCTTTCCGGCGCCAATGCCGCTTGCGACGCGATACTCGCGACCCGCTTCCGGCCACTCCGCGTACGTTCGCTGCAGGAGTGGCACGAGCTCGCGCGTAGCGCGGTACCCACAACCTGACCTCGAGGCTGGAAGCCATCTGCAGATGCCGGTACCCCTTCTGGACCTGCGCGCCCAACATGCGCGCATCAGAGACGAAGTCATAGAGGAGATGCTGAACGTCGTGGACGACCAGGCGTTCATCCTCGGCGAACCAGTTCGCAGGCTGGAGGAAGCCGTGGCAGCGCTGTCACGGACGCGCTTCGCCATCGGCTGCGCGAGCGGCACGGATGCGCTGCTCCTGGCGCTGCGGGCGCTGGACGTGGGCGCTGGAGACGAGGTCGTGACCACGCCGTTCACCTTCTTCGCCACCGCCGGAACCATACACAACGTCGGCGCCACGCCGGTATTCGCGGACATCGACGCGGATACCTTCAACCTTTCGGTGCAGGCCGCCGCGGCCGCGGTGGGACCGAAGACGAAGGCGGTGGTGCCGGTGGATCTCTTCGGTCAGATGGCGCCCCTCGAGCGCTACGCCGCAGCGATTCGGGGGATGCCCATCATCGAGGATGCGGCGCAGTCGATCGGCGCCAGTCGCGATGCCGGGAGCGGGAGGTACATGGCCGGGGAACGCGCCACGATAGGCACGTTCAGTTTCTTTCCGTCCAAGAACCTCGGCGCGTACGGCGATGGCGGCATGATGGTCACGAACGACGAGGAGATCGACACGCGCCTGCGTCGCCTGCGTGTACACGGGGGCGCGAAGCAGTACTACCATGACGAAGTGGGATACAACAGCCGGCTCGATGCGTTGCAGGCGGCCGTCCTGCTGGCGAAGCTTCCGCACCTGGCTGGCTGGAGCGCCGCGCGTCGGGAGCACGCGGCGTACTACGATCGCGCCTTTGCCGAATTCGCCGAAGTGCGAACTCCGGTGATCGAAGGCGGGAACGAGTCGATTTACAATCAGTACACGATTCGGGTGGATCGACGCGACGATCTGCGTGAGCACCTCACGCGGGAAGGGATAGGAAGTGCCGTCTACTACCCGCTCCCGTTGCACTTGCAGCCGTGCTTCGCTTATTTGGGCTATCGCGAGGGGAGCTGTCCGGAGGCGGAGCGCGCGGCGCGCGAAGTGATCTCGCTGCCGGTGTACCCGGAGCTCTCGCGCGATCAGCAGGATCAGGTAATAGCGGCCGTTTCGCGATTCTACGGTCGCTGAGCGCCGCTGGATGTCCCGGCAGCGGCGCTTCGAGTGGTGTGGGTGATCAGTCCCCGGGAAAGAGCAGCCGCGATCGGCGTCGTATTGCCGACTGACGGCGTGAGTCGTCAATGGCCAGACAACGAAGTCTGGTGCTCAATAGCGGATCGAGGATGAGTAACGCAGCGAAGGCAGAAGACGGTTCGGTGACGCCGCACCGTACGCAGATCGGGGAGTCGGAAGGTGACGAGGCGGCAGGGCCGCTCGGCTTTCTCCTCACATTCAGGCATCGGCGCCTGCTGGTGATCGCACTCCACGTATTCATAGTCGCGGTGAGCTACGCCCTGGCGTACGTTCTCCGCTTCGACGTCGAGTTCCCGGCCAGCTACGGCTCGCTCTTTCTCGCGACGCTCGGGCCGCTCCTGATCGTTCGGCTCGGCGCGTTCATCTACTACCGCCTCTACAGCGGCTGGTGGACGTACGTGGGCGTGCGCGACATGATCGCGCTGCTCAAGGCGGTGGCCGTATCGACGGTGCTGTTCGCGTCGTACCTCGTGCTCTCGGGGAACGCGAACGGCTTCCCGCGTTCGGTACTGGTGATCGACGCGCTTCTCACGGTGGCGTTCATGGCGGGGGTGAGATTCGGCCTTCGGATCCTTCGGGAGAGCCGGCGCCCCACGTCGTCTGGCCCCCGCCCGCGGCGGGTGATGATAGTGGGGGCGGGTGACGCGGGCGAGCTGCTTCTGCGCGAGATGCACAACAATCCGCGCCTCGGCTACATGCCCGTCGGCTTCGTGGACGATGACCCGCGCAAGACCGGGTTCTACATCCACGGCGTGGCGGTGCTCGGCACCACGGAAGCACTCCGGCAGATAGTCGAGAGCCATCCAGTCGATGAGTTGATCATCGCCATCCCGTCGGCGTCGCGCGATCAGGTGCAGAGGCTCGTGGATCGGTGCCTGGAGCTCAAGATCCCGTTCAAGATGCTCCCCGCCATCGCGGCGCTCACGGGGCACGTGCAGATGAGCCAACTGCGCGCGGTGCGTGTGGAAGACCTTCTGGGGCGCGACCCGGTGGACCTCGACACTTCCATGATACGCTCCGACATCGCCGGCCGCCGGGTGCTCATAACCGGCGCGGGAGGTTCGATCGGGTCGGAGCTGGCGCGCCAGGTGGCGAGTTACGGGCCCAGCATGATAGGTCTGCTGGAGCGCGGCGAGAATCTGCTCTTCCTCATCGAACAGGAGCTGAAGCGCGCGCACCCGGATCTCGAGGTGATGCCCATCATCTGCGATGTGCGGGACGAGGACGATGTCGAGCGGGCGTTCCGCATGCTTCGGCCCGAGCTCGTGTATCACGCGGCCGCCTTCAAGCACGTGCCCATGATGGAACTGCACGTTGCCCAGGCGGTACACAACAACGTGTTCGGCACACGCAACGCCGCATCCGCTGCGGCGGCCTTCGGTGCCAAGTTCGTGCTCATCTCCACCGACAAGGCGGTCAGCCCGAGCAACGTGATGGGCGCGACGAAGCGCCTCGCCGAGCTGCTCGTGCTCTCGCTGGA
>Ga0182744_1003859_pt1 | contig 11534 bp, 17 predicted proteins | sample eDN3rd30CKraftMG_FD_128525 | JGI IMG/M metagenome (GOLD analysis project Ga0182744, IMG submission 128525) | Enriched Miracle-Growth compost microbial communities from Emeryville, California, USA - eDNA 3rd pass 30_C Kraft MG (version 2) (version 2) ...
GATTTCCCGGAACATGCCGTTCTCGCCTTGCCCCGGCATCCATACCTCGATGTCGTAGGTCTTCTGCGAGGCGAAGCCCATGTCGCCGGTGCACAGCGTCACGACGCGGTAATGCAGATCGAGCCGGCGCAGGATTTCCTCCGCGCAGGCGAGCATGCGCTCGTGCTCGTCCTTCGACCGTTCCGACGTCGTGATCGAGACCAGCTCGACCTTGGTGAACTGGTGCTGGCGGATCATGCCGCGCGTATCGCGCCCCGCCGCGCCGGCTTCCGCGCGAAAGCACGGCGTGCAGGCCGTCATGCGGATCGGCAACGCGTCCTCGTCGAGGATGGAGTCGCGCACGAGATTGGTCAGCGGGACCTCGGCGGTGGGGATGAGGCCGAGACGCTCGGACTTGAGATCCGCAGCCGACTTCTCGCTGGCGGCCAGCGACTCGCCCGGGACAGCCCAGAACTGATCATCCTCGAACTTCGGCAACTGCGCCGTGCCGTACATCACGTCGTCACGCACCAGCAGCGGCGGATTGACTTCCTCATACCCATGCTCGCCCGTATGCACGTCGAGCATGAATTGCCCAAGCGCGCGCTCCAGCCGCGCCAGTCCTTTTTTCAGCACGACAAACCGCGCGCCGGAGAGTTTCGCCGCCGCCTCGAAATCCATCAGGCCGAGCGCCTCGCCCAATTCGAAATGCTGCTTCGGCTTAAATGCGTAGTCGCGCTTCGCCCCGAACCTGTGATGCTCGATGTTGCCGTGCTCGTCCGCCCCGTCCGGCACTTCGGCCAGCGGCAGGTTGGGGATCTGCGCCAGCAGCTTGTCGAGTTCTGCGGAAACTTCCTTCTCCTGCGCTTCCATCGCCGGAATGGAGGTCTTGAGCTCGGACACCTCAGCCATCAGGCTTTGCGCGCGCGCCTCGTCCCTGCTCTTCTTGGCCTCGCCGATCTCCTTCGACGCCGCGTTGCGACGCGCCTGCGCGGCCTCGAGCTTGCCGATGATGGCGCGGCGGCGCTCGTCGATCCCGATCAGCCTGGCGGACTCGCCCGCGAGCCCCCTGCGCTTCAACGCGCCGTCGAAGGCATCGGGGTTTTCGCGAATCCATTTGATGTCATGCATGTCGAGCTTCCACCGTCGTCATGCCCGGCCCTCGTGTCCCGCTTTCGGCGGGCACAAGGGCAGACTCTTGTCCCGGGCATCCACGTCTTTTCCGCCGCCCTTGATAAAGACGTGGATGGCCGGGACAAGCCCGGCCATGACGAATCATCAGGCAGTCAGACCCATATTATACGGACCTATTCCGCCGGCTTGGCCCCGGAACCCTCAGGTCCGGCGACGGCCTTGACGGCTTCGGCCACCGCCGCGCCCGCCGCCTCGGCCTTCGCGGCCGCGTCCTTGCCGGCTTTCCTCTCGACCATGCGCACCGACCAGATCGACGCTTCGTAAAGGATCAGCAGCGGCACTGCGAGGGACATCTGCGACAGCACGTCGGGCGGCGTCAGGATCGCCGCGATGATGAAGCAGATCACGATGAAGTAGCGGCGCTTGGACTTGAGCTGATCGGAGGTGATGATGCCGATGCGCCCGAGCAGCGTCAGGATGACCGGCAACTGGAAGGCGACGCCGAACGCGAAGACGAGCCCCACCATCAGCGAGAGATACTCGCCGACCTTCGGCAGGAGCAGGATCTCCGCCTCGCCGGGCGCGCTCTGCTGCATGCCGAGCGAGAAGCGCACCAGCATCGGCATGACGAGGAAATAGACGACGGCGGCGCCCATCACGAAGAAGATCGGCGTCGCCACGAGATACGGCAGGAAAGCCGCGCGCTCATGCTTGTAGAGACCAGGGGCGACGAAGGCATAGATCTGCCCGGCGACCACCGGAAACGACAGGAACGCCGCGCCGAACATGGCGAGCTTCAGCTGCGTGATGAAGTACTCGAGCAGCGCGGTATAGATGAACTTGGAGCTTTCCGGCCCCGCCACCAGCACGAAGGGCCACACCAGCACGTTGTAGATCTGCTTGGCGAAGAAGAAGCAGGCGATGAAGGTGATGGCGAAGGCGATCAGCGCCTTGATGAGCCGCGAGCGCAGCTCGATCAGGTGATCCATCAGCGGCGCCTTGGTCGCCTCGATATCCTCGTGGGTCATACGGAAGTCTTCGCCGGATCTTTGACGCCGTCCGTCGTACCGTCGACCTGCATGCCGGTCGTCGTCGCCTCGAAGCCGGGCGGCGGCGGTTCGTAGGCCGGCTCAGCCGGCACCGCCTCGGCCTGCGGCTCGGCGGAAACCGGAGTCACCGCCGGCGCCGAGGGATCGAGCCCGGCATCGGGCGTTATCGCGGCAGCCGCTTCCGGCGTCGCCGCTTCGGCCGTCGTCATTTCATTCGCGGGCGTCACGGAGGTCTTCGTCTCCGCCGCCACGTCCTTCATGATGTCGTAGGGATCGAGGCCGGAGGTGAGCGACCGCGACATCTCGTTGAGATCGTCGGCATGCTTCTTGAGGTCCGCCATTTCGGCCTCACGCATCGCCTCCTGGAACTGCCCCTGGAATTCGGCGGCCATGCGCTTGACCTTGCCGACCCACTGTCCGGCCGTGCGCAGCACGCCGGGCAGTTCCTTCGGTCCGATCGCGATCAACGCGACCACACCGATGACCAGAAGCTCGCTCCAACCGATGTCGAACATGACTGTCTCAAGCGCCGGAGGCGCGCATGCGCAGGATCTGCGCGCCGGCGGAAACGGGCGGCCGGTCAGCCGACCTTGCGGCCCTCGGTCGCGCCGACGTTCTGGCTCGCCTGATGGTCGATGATCTTCGGATCGGCCTTCGGCGGCTCCGGCTTGGTATCGGTGTCGTCGTCCGCCATGCCTTTCTTGAACGCCTTGATGCCGCCGGCCACGTCACCCATCAGCTCGGAAATCTTGCCGCGCCCGAACAGCAGCAGGACCACGGCGATGACGATGATCCAGTGCCAAATACTCAAGGAACCCATTGGCTTACCCTCTGTGGCGCGCGCCCTCCGGCGCATTCTTCGTCAACCCGAACCTAGGCTGCGCAGGGGGCAAAAACAAGGATATTGGCGCCGCGGACGGCATTACCGGCCAGCGGCGGCCGAACCGGGTTAACGTCGGCATTGCACGGACCCTCCAGCGCATCGCCTCGACCGGCCCGCGACACCACTTGTTAAGGCCGGCACCCTAGCATTCCGGACTGTTTTTGCAGCCCGTTCAGCTCCGGGCGGGCGGCGCTTCAGGCGCCCTCAGGGAATGTCGCAGGTGAAGCCGGAAACGAATGTCCGGCCGCGCGGGGATGCGCGGCAAGCCCTGATCGAGGAGATCGACGCCCGGCTGGAAACGGCGACGGAGCGCTCGCGTGCCCGTATCCTCGAAGGTACGGCCCGCCTGTTTCTCAGGCATGCCGACACGCTCGACGACGAGACCCTTTCGCTGTTCGACGATGTGTTCCTGCGCCAGATCGATCGCGTCGGCACCCCGGCGCTCGCCGCGCTCGCCGGCCCGATCGCACCGGTCGCCAAGCCTCCGGAACGGCTGGTGCGCGCGCTCGCGCGCCATGCCAGCGTGGAAGTCGCCGCTCCCTTCCTCGCCAGAACGAAAAGCCTGAGCGATGCGGAATTGCAGGCGATCGCGAGAACCTGCGGTCCGGCGCATCTCTACGCGATCTGCGAACGTGCCGAGATCAGCGACGCCCTGTCGGCGGTCCTGATCGAGCGCGGCGATCGCGCGGCGATCGACCGGCTCGCGCTTAATCCCGGCGCGAAATTCACCGTGCAGGATTTCGGCGCCCTGCTCGGCCGCGCCAGCGCCGACGAGCGCGCGCGGGTGACGACCGACATGCCGGTTGCCGTACGCGGAGCCGGTGGCGGTTCGGTGCTCGCACGCTGCCAGATGATCGATATCTCGCCGGGCGGCGCGAAGCTGAAGTTCGCGGGTCCACCGCTGCTGCCGGAAGTGTTCGTGCTGGAATTCACCAATGTCGAACGCCAGCACATGCCCTGCCGCAAGGTCTGGCAGCGGGGAGAGATCGCCGGACTGCGGTTCGTTACCTCCCTGCTCGCATTGTGGGGCGCCGGAGAAGAAGACGGACCGATCCCGCAGCCAGAAGTGATTTTAGGCGTGACACCAACGTCTTAGTCCCCCTCCACCGTATTCCCCCAAAAAAGTCTATGCGGCCGTCTTGACGCGGACCGGTGCGCCCTTTATTTCACCATTCAGTTAATTAACCTATCGGTGAAATATCGATGCTCCAGACCTCGCCGCAACTCGACGCCACGTTCGCGGCCCTCGCCGATCCCACCCGCCGCGCGATCCTCGCACGACTGGCGCAGGGCGAAGCGCCGGTCGGCGAACTCGCCAAGCCGTTCGACATGAGCCTTCCCGCGATCTCGAAGCACCTCAAGGTGCTGGAGCGCGCCGGCCTCGTCTCGCGCGGACGCGAAGCCCAGTGGCGCCCGGTCAGACTCGAGGCAGGACCGCTGAAGGAAGCCGCCGGCTGGATCGAACGCTACCGCAAGTTCTGGGAGCAGAGCTTCGATCGGCTCGACTCCTATCTGCAGCGGCTCCAGGCCGAAGCCGCCAAGTCCAAATCCGCAATCAAACCGTCGTCGAAGGAGCGCAAGCGTGGCTCCGGCAAATAGCGAGGAACACAACGTGGAACACATGGACGGCACGCGGGATTTCGTGATCTCGCGCACGCTCGACGCGCCGCACGACCTCGTCTGGCAGACGTGGACGCAGCCGGAACACCTCAACCGATGGTGGGGGCCGAAAGGCTTCAAGGTCGTGGCCTGCGACATCGACCTGCGGCCCGGCGGCGTGCTCCACTATGGCCTGCAGAGTCCGGACGGCAACACGATGTGGGGCAAGTGGACCTTCCGCGAGATCAAGGCGCCGGAGCTGATGGTCGTCGTCGTCTCGTTCTCGGACAAGGATCGCGGCGTGACGCGCCATCCGATGGCGCCCAGCTGGCCGCTCGAAACGCTTTCACGCACCACCTTCGAGGAGAAGGACGGCAAAACGCTCATGACGTTGCGCTGGCGCCCCATCAACGCGACGCCGGAAGAGATCGCGATGTTCGACGCCTCGCACGAGAGCATGACGGGTGGTTTCAGCGGCACGTTCGAGCAGCTCACCGCCTATCTCGCCGCGATCCAGCCATAGGAGCTTGCAGTAATGACCACCCTATTGCTCGTCATCGGCGCGCTGATCGTCGCCGCCATCGCCGTCGTCCTCATCCTGGCGGCCAGGAAGCCGTCGCACTTCTCGATCCAGCGCACGATGCGCATGAACGCGCCGCCGGAGCGCATCTTCCCGCTCATCAACGACGTTCACAATTTCATCAAGTGGTCGCCGTTCGAGAAGGACCCGAACATGAAGCGGATCTTCTCCGGCCCTTCCGCCGGAGTCGGCATGATCTACGATTTCGACGGCAACCGTCAGGTCGGCGCCGGGCGCGTCGAAATCACGGAGTCCATCCCGAACTCGAAAATCGTGATGAAGCTGGACATGGATCGGCCATTCACCGCCCGCAACATCGTCACCTTCACGCTGGCGCCCATTGCGGGCGGCACCGAGGTGACATGGCAGATGGCCGGGCCGCAGCCGTTCATGGCGAAGGTGATGAGCACGATCATCGACTGCGACAAGATGGTCGGCGGCGAGTTCGACAAGGGGCTCGCCGGCATGCACGCGATGGCGACGGCCTGACTGCCCGTTTCCTGCGCGGCGGCAGGCCACATCCGGCCGACACACCGGGACCGCAAAGCGGCGCCAGAAAGCATGAAGCAAGGAGCAACATCATGCAGATGAGCACGTACCTGTTCTTCGACGGCACATGCGAAGAAGCGATGACGTTCTACGAGAGGACGTTCAACGGCAGGATCGCGGCGATCATGCGCAACGCCGATGCGCCTGCGGACGCGCGCATGCCGGGCGACGAGAACCTGGTCATGCACGCCCGCCTGGAGATCGGCGGCATGGTCCTGCTCGCCAGCGACTGCCCGCCCAGCATGTTCAACAAGCCGCAGGGCTTCCGCGTCATGGCCGGCTTCGACACGGCGGAGGAAGGCGAAAAGGCCTTCAACGCGCTCGCGGAAGGCGGCAGCGTGGAAATGCCGTTCCAGCAGACGTTCTGGGCGCACCGCTTCGGCATGGTGACGGACCGGTTCGGCACGCCGTGGATGATCAACTGCGAAAAGGCCCGCTGATCGCGCTGCCCGAAAGGAAATCCGCCATGCCAACCAGCGCCGCCCGTCCCCTCGCCGACGACGAACTGCTGATCGAGCGCACCTTCGATGCACCGCGCGAACTCGTGTTCGAGGCTTTCACCGACCCCAGGCATACGCTGCACTGGTGGGGACCGGTCGAATACCCGATCACCGAAGTCACGATGGACGTGCGGCCGGGCGGGCGCTGGCGCGGCTGCCTCAAGTCGCCCGAGACCGGCAAGGAATTGTGGCAGCACGGCACGTTTCGCGAGGTCGATCCGCCGCGCCGCCTCGTCTTCACCTTCAAATGGGAGGAGGAGCATCCCGACAAGGGGATCGAGACGACGGTCAGCATCGACTTCGAGGACGTCGGCGGCAAGACGCACATGCGCTTCCACCAGACCCCGTTCGCCACCGTCGCTTCGCGCAATGGCCATGTCTACGGCTGGACCAGCACGTTCGACCGCTTCGTCGCCTATCTCAAGGAAATCCAGGGAGACGCCAGATGAGCCCCGCGACAGCAGAGAAACCCCACGGCGAGGAAAAGATCACCATCGAGCGCACGTTCGACGCGCCGCGCGACCTCGTGTTCCGCATGTGGGTCGAGCCGGCGCATCTCGCGCAATGGTGGGGTCCCGACCACTTCACCAATCCGGTCTGCGAGATCGACGCCCGCGCGGGCGGCAAGCTTCACATCGTGATGCGCGCGCCGGACGGCGGCGAATACCCGATGTCGGGCACCTTCAAGGAAGTGCGCCCGCCCGAAAAGCTCGTCTTCGTCGCCCAGGCGCAGGACGGCGAAGGCAGGTCGGCGCTCGAAGCCTATACGTCGGTGACGTTCGAGGACGCCGGCGGCAAGACGAAGATGGCGCTGTTCGCGCACGGCGTCGGCATCGCGCCCGCCGCGCTCGCGATGCTCAGCGGCATGGAAGCCGGCTGGACCCAGAGCATCGGACGGCTCACCGCCCATATCGCAAAGCAGAAATAACCCAAGCCCACAGGAAAGGAACACGAAATGGCTTATGTCGACGGCTACGTGCTGCCGCTCCCCAAGAAAAACGTGAAGTCCTATCGCGCCATGGCGCGGAAGGCCGCCAAGATATTCATCGAGCACGGCGCCCTTGCGGTGCATGAGTGCGTCGCCGATGACGTCAAGCCCGGCAAGTGGATCTCGTTTCCGCAGGCCGTGAAGCTCAAGCCGAACGAAACCGTCGTGTTCTCGTGGATCGTGTCGCGCTCGCGTGCGCACCGCGACCGCATGAATGCCAAGGTGATGAAGGACCCGCGGATCGCCAAGCTGATGGCGAACGGCGCCGCCATGCCCTTCGATGGCAAGCGGATGATCTTCGGCGGGTTCAAGGAAATCGTGAAGGCATGAGCCGCCGCCCTGCGATCTGAAAGCAAGGAATAGAAAATGCCCGACAACCAGATGATGACCTGCCTGTGGTTCGACACCAACGCCGAGGAAGCCGTCGATTTCTACTGCTCGGTTTTCAAGGACGCGAAGAAAGGCGTCGTTTCCTATTACGGCGACGCCGGTCCGATGCCGAAGGGCCAGGTGATGATGGTGCGCTTCCACATAAAAGGGCAGCAGTTCTTCGCCCTCAACGGCGGCCCGGTGTTCAAGTTCACGCCGGCCATTTCGCTGGTGGCGGTCTGCGAGGACCAGCAGGAGATCGATACGACCTGGGAGAAACTGCTTGCTGGCGGTGGGCGGGAAATCGAATGCGGCTGGCTTACGGATCGCTTCGGCCTGTCGTGGCAGGTGGTGCCGCGCGAGATCATGGAACTTCATGAGAAAGGCGATCAGCGCCGGATCGACCAGATGATGAAGGCGATGATGTCGGGCATGAAGAAGCTCGACCTCGCCAAGATGAAGGCGGCTTATTACGCCTGAGCTTCAGCCGCGGGTGGATTGACGCACGAAGCGCCATTTCGGGGCGTTAACCCCTGCGGGCGCCAATATCGGCATAACCTCCACGCCATTGACCCGGGGTCGGGAACCTTTTCCGCTGGCCGTCATCCAATGCGGTACGAAGGAGGCTCGATATGGTCACTCAGGACATGGCGGCTCCGCTGCGTTCCCCTGCCGCCCCGCTGCCCACCGCGGGGGAGGACGATGCCGACCTCGTGCGCCGGGCACGGGCCCGCGAGGCGGCGGCGTTCCGCACCATCATGGAACGCCATAATCGCCGGCTTTACCGGATCGCGCGCAGTATCCTGCGCAACGATGCGGAGGCCGAGGATGCGGTTCAGGATGCCTATATCAACGCCTTCACCCACCTGGAGAGCTTCCGGGGCGAGGCCCGCCTCGCCACCTGGCTGTCGCGCATTACCATCAACGAGGCACTCGGCCGGCTGCGCCGCCAGCACGCTTCGATCGACATCGAGACGGTCGAGAACCAGCGAACCCAGGCGAAGATCATCCGTTTTCCCCAGATGACCGATACCAACGACCCGGAACAGAGCATGGCGCAGCGCGAAATCCTGCAGCTCGTCGAGCGCGCGACCGACAACCTGCCGGAGGAATTCCGCACCGTCTTCATCACACGCGTGATCGAAGGCATGAGCGTCGAGGAGACCGCGGAACTGCTCAGCCTGAAGCCCGAGACCGTGAAAACGCGGCTCCACCGCGCCCGCAAGCTCGTCCGCGAGCAACTCGACAAGCAGATCGGTCCGGTGCTGATGGAAGCCTTTCCGTTCGCCGGCCGGCGCTGCGCCCGCGTCACCGATGCCGTCATGCGCCGGCTCGGCTTCGAGGGCTGAAGCCTCCCGGATAATCGGCTGCCCACCCGCCATGCCCAATTGACGGAACCTTTCTTCCGAGCGACCGTCTAACTTACCTCCCGTCGGACCGCGTTCCGGCGTCCGATACAAGGAACCGCCCCATGGCCTCGCAACTGAAAGCAGTGCCTTCCGTCCAGCAAGCCGCCGCGTCCGACAAGCCGCCGCGCGCGGAGGTCGAGGCCGCGGTGCGCACCCTGATCCGCTGGACCGGCGACAATCCCGACCGCGACGGCCTGCATGAGACGCCCGCGCGCGTCGCCCGTGCTTTCGAGGAGTTCTTCTCCGGTTACGGGCAGGATCCGGCGGACATGCTGCAAAAGACCTTCGAGGAGATCGAAGGCTACGACGAGATGATCGTGATGCGCGGCATCCGCTTCGAGAGCCATTGCGAGCACCACATGGCGCCGATCATCGGCCGGGCCTGGATCGCCTATATCCCGAACGGCCGCGTCGTCGGCATCAGCAAGCTGGCGCGGCTCGTCGAGGTCTATGCCAAGCGGCTGCAGATCCAGGAGCGCATGACGGCGCAGATCGCCAATACCATCGAGGAAGTGCTGCAGCCCCAGGGCGTCGGCGTGATCATCAAGGCGGTGCATCACTGCATGACGACACGCGGCATCCACAAGCCCGGCGCAGACCTCGTCACCAGCCGGATGCTCGGCTGCTTCCGCGACAACGTCGCGACGCGCCAGGAATTCCTGACCATGGTCGAGCAGGATCGCGAACGCGCGGAATAGGCTCCGCGCGCCTCCTCCATTGAATTGATTGTCCGCCCTCGGCACCGCAGGCGCTGGCTTCCGCCATCGCCTGCGAAATTTTATGCGCCGTCTTCCGGAGCGGAATCCGGCAGCGAATTTTCCCGGGAACCTTTTTCCTCCGCCGCCATCCAAGATTTGCAACCGTGAAATCAACGCCGGCACGCCCGCGTGCGGCAGGAGGAGTCATCGAATGTTCGTTCGTCTCAGCGCGGCGGCCGCCGCACTTTGCCTGACCGTCGGCAGCGCCTATGCGCAGGCCCCGAAACCGAACGATGCGCAAATCGCGCATATCGCCTACACCGCCGGCGTGCTCGACGTGGAGGCCGGCAAGCAGGCGATCTCGAAATCGAAGAACAAGATGGTCGTCGAGTTCGCCCAGGAAATGGTTCGCGACCATGAGGCCGTGAACAATCAGGCGCTCGCGCTCGTCAAGAAGCTCAAGGTCACGCCCCAGGACAACGACACCAGCAAGGCGCTGACCAAGGCCGCCGCCGCCAAGCGCGCCGAGCTCGCCAAGCTCAGCGGAGCCGCTTACGACAAGGCCTACATCGAGAACGAGGTCGCCTTCCACAAGACCGTCAACGGCGCGCTGGAAAGCACGCTGATCCCCTCCTCGCAGAACGGCGAACTCAAGAGCCTGCTGGAGACCGGCCTCAAGCTGTTCCAGAGCCATCAGCAGCATGCCGAACACGTCGCTGCGGACCTGAAATAAGGAGCGCACGACATGTCGCCGGGACGAATCCTTCTCGCAATTGCGGCCTCGATTGTGACGATGAATCTCGTCCCGGCGTATGCCGAGACTATTCAGGTCACGGTGGACCGCCTGACCTTCAGCCCTGCCGACATCAAGGCGAAGGTCGGTGACACCATCGAATGGGTCAACAAGGACATCCTCGCCCACACCGCCACGGTGAAGGGCGAGTTCGACGTGATGATGATGCCGGGCAAGACCGGCAGCCTTGTGCTCAAGAAGGCCGGCGATTTCGATTACATCTGCCGCTTCCATCCGAACATGAAGGGCCGTCTCTCCGTCGAGCCCCAGTAGCGGGAACGTCGCACATCGGCGGCGGCGGGATGTGTCACGCGCGCCGGCGCTTTCCGCCGCCCGCGGCGCATGCTAAGGAAACCGACAGGGAGATCGGATTGGGCATCTTTCGCAAAGGCAGATTGCACTCCGGCGGCCGGATGATCGGCTGCGCGGTTGCCTATGCGCTGCTCATCAACCTGTTCCTCGCCGGCATCGTCGGCGCCCGGAACATCCTGGTCCCTCCGGGCGAAGCGGGCTTCACGCTCTGCCTTGCAGGCGATGACGGAACGCCCTCCGCGCCCGTCGATCATGGTGCCGTTCCGCCGGCCAAGATCCACTGCATGCTGTGCGTCGTCGGCGGTGCGCTGGCGGATTCCGCATCGCCCTCTCCAGCGATAACCGCTCCCGACGCCACGACGCTGGCCGCCCTGCCGTTTGTCGCCGAAGCGTCGACCGTCTCGCTCCGGCCTTCCGGCACCTCGCCGCGCGGACCTCCGCAGACGACGTGATGAGCCGCAGCCGCACCCGCGGCTGCACACCATCCCGTTCGCTGTCTATGGAGGTTTCCCATGTCCATGTCCCGCGCCCTGTGGGCGGCGGGTGCCGTCTGCGCACCGCTGTGCGGCGCCGCGATGCCGGCGCTCGCGCAAACCGCCGAAGCCCTTCCCGCCATCGACGTCGCGGGAGAAAGCGGCGCTCCTGCGCCGGTCGTCCCGATCAAGGAAAAATATCAGCTTCCGCAAACCGCC
>Ga0182744_1003861_pt1 | contig 11532 bp, 9 predicted proteins | sample eDN3rd30CKraftMG_FD_128525 | JGI IMG/M metagenome (GOLD analysis project Ga0182744, IMG submission 128525) | Enriched Miracle-Growth compost microbial communities from Emeryville, California, USA - eDNA 3rd pass 30_C Kraft MG (version 2) (version 2) ...
CTAAAAAGAGTAGGTCTATATGAAAAACGAAATCAAATCGGCAATAGTTTAACATTAGCAGATAAAAAAAGACTAGAAGTTGCAAAAGCATTGGCTACGGAACCTAAGCTATTATTGCTGGATGAAGTTATGGCAGGTTTAAATCCTACTGAGGTAAAAGAAATCTTGCCATTAATCACGGAGTTAAGAGCTTCGGGCATAACGATTGTCATTATCGAGCACTTGATGGAAGTGGTAATGACTACCTGTGATCGTATTGTTGTAGTGCATCACGGCGTGAAAATTGCTGAAGGGACACCGAAAGAAATTTCAAACAACCCAGAAGTAATCAAAGCGTATCTTGGTGAGGAGGTGTCCTATGCTTAAACTAGAAAATATTAATCTTTCATATGGTGAAATTCAAGTGTTATGGGATTTATCTCTAGAAATACCTGAAGGAAAAATCGTTGCTTTGCTAGGGGCAAATGCTGCTGGTAAATCGAGCACTATCAACGCCATATCAGGCATCAACAAAACGAAAAGCGGGGCAATTTCATTTAATGGGAAAGACATTACAAAAATGGCCCCCCATGAAATTGTTGATCTAGGTATTGTGCAAGTGCCGGAGGGCCGTAAGCTATTCAACTTTATGACAATAGAGGAGAACTTGCTTCTGGGTGCCTATTCAAAACGTGCAAGAAAAAATTTAAAAGCAAATTTAAGACGTGTCTATGATATGTTCCCTATTCTAGAAGAACGGAAATCACAGCTTGCTGGAGATATGAGTGGCGGTCAACAGCAAATGTGTGCAATTGGCAGGGGATTAATGAGCGAACCGAAGCTGCTGATTATCGATGAACTATCATTGGGCTTAGCACCAATCCTTGTTCAAGAACTGCTCCGAACATTAAGCAGCATTAAAAATGAGGGAATCACGATCATGTTGGTAGAACAGAATGTGAAACAATCGTTAGCCATTGCCGATTTTGCTTACGTTTTGGAAAATGGCCGTGTTGCCATCGAAGGTGAAGCGAAAGAATTAGCGGAAGACCCACATTTAAAGAAAGCCTACTTAGGAATTTAGGTGAGGTGATAAGATGAAAAAATCACAGTTAACAGGTCCAAAAACGATTCAGATTGTGGAGCAAACCATTCCAGAGCTTGATGAAAATGAAGTCCTCTTAAAAACAATCGCTTGTGGAGTTTGCGGAAGTGATCTTCATGCTTATAATTTTTCCGCAGGGTATGAATTTGTTAAAAAAGATGTCTCTTTAGGTCATGAAGTGACTGCACAGGTTGTAGATGTAGGTTCTAATCTATCCCGAAACCTAATTGGGAAAAATGTAGTTGTTCAAGCCATGAATTATTGCAATAGATGCGAGTCCTGCAAAAGAGGCAATTATTCACTATGTAAAGAGAACAAAGTGCTTGGTCTGCATTTTGATGGCGGATTATCAGAGTATTTTAAAGTTCAAGAAAAGTATATTGACGTTCTGCCCGACGAGATTGATTTACATCTTGCCAGTTTAGTAGAACCTTTAACCATCGCGATTCATGCTCATAAACGGCTAAATGAAGATTTAAACGGGAAGACAGTATTAGTTCAAGGGCCTGGTATAATTGGACTTTTTGTTAGCCTTCTTGCCATTAAAGCAGGGGCAAAAACATATTTATCCGGGCTTCCGGTCGACAAAGAAAAAAGGCTAAGCCAAGTGAAAGCTTGGGGAGGAATCCCACATGTCATTGGAGAGGACCAAATCGATGAGCAAGTGGATTTTATCTTTGAGTGCTCTGGTGCTGCAAGTGCACTATTTTCAAATACTTCTCTTTTGAAAAAAAGCGGAAAAATTGTCCTTGTGGCACTTTATGAAAAATCGACAGAATTCTTCTTTACGCCACTAGTACGGAATGAATGGGCTTTAATTCCTTCTTATGGAAGTGATCCGGAAGATTTTAAAATAGCCATTGATTTTATTCTTGAGAATCATGAAATTCTTCAATCTCTGCCAAAATTTTATCCTTTTGAGGAAGTGAACCAAGCCTTTTTGGATTCCCTTCAAAAAGAAGTGACAAAAGCAATCATTAAATTTGAGCATGAATAAAAGGAGGAAGACAATGAGTACTTTAACACAAGATTTTCAGTTAATAGATTTCAATAATGTAGGGTTATTTATTGATGGAACATGGCGGCTAACGGGATCTAAAGGTACATTTGATGTGATTAACCCTTCAACCAAAAAAGTAGTGGCAAGCGTGCCAAAAGGGGGTTCACAAGAGGCAAAAGAAGCCATTGAAGCTGCCGATAAAGCCTTCCCGGCATGGTCAAAGCTCACTGCCTATGAAAGAGCGGACTATCTGCTGAGAATCAGGGACTTGCTTCTAGAAAAACAAGAAGAGATTGGGACAATTATTAGCTTGGAAATGGGGAAAGCCTTTAAAGAAGCTGTTGGTGAAGTCGTCTATGCTGCTAGTTTCCTAACGTGGTACGCAGAGGAAGGAAAAAGAATCTATGGAGAAACGATACCTGCCCTGGATCCAAGTAAGAGGCTAATTGTCATCAAGCAGCCTGCTGGTGTTGTAGCGGCAATAACACCGTGGAATTTCCCGATTGCCATGATGACTCGAAAACTTGGTCCAGCATTAGCGGCAGGTTGTACTTCTATTGTGAAGCCAGCTAGTCAATCCCCTTTAACTGCACTGGCATTTGCGAAAATCATAGAATTAGCCAATGTGCCAAAGGGCGTTGTTAATATCATCGTTGGTTCAACAGGAGAAATTTCAGACGAAATCTTTGAAAGCGACATTGTACGCAAGGTGTCATTCACTGGTTCAACGGCTGTCGGCAAAGATTTAGTAAAATATTCAGCCAAAACATTAAAAAAATTATCTTTAGAACTCGGAGGGCATGCACCGTTTTTAATTCTGGAAGATGCTGATATTGAAAAGGCAGCGGAAGGAGCTGTATTAAGCAAGTTCCGAAATGCCGGTCAAACATGTGTATGTGCGAATCGAATTTACGTACATGAAAAAATTGCCACGCAATTTAAGGAAGCCTTTGTTCGCAAAACAAATGAGCTGGTAGTTGGCGAGAGCATAAACGAGGACGTTCAAGTTGGTCCGCTAGTTAACAAGGATGGTCTTGAAAAAGTTCAAGAACATGTCAAAGATGCGGTTGAAAAAGGAGCTATTATCGAAACGGGCGGGGAAGAAATTCCTGAACTAGATGGCTATTTTTATAAACCTACCATTCTATCTAATGTAAATAATGACATGTTGATCATGAACGAAGAAACTTTTGGACCAGTAGCCCCAATCGTTGAATTCGCGGAAATAGATGAAGTAATTAAAGAAGCGAATAATACAGAATACGGGCTTGCTGCTTATATTTATACAACTAGTTTGGAAAATGCCATAACAGTATCGGAACGACTGCAATTTGGCATTATTGGACTAAACGATGCTGCTCCTGGTGTCGCTCAAGCTCCATTCGGCGGCATTAAGGAAAGCGGCTACGGCCGAGAAGGCGGACACCAAGGAATAAGCGATTATTTAGAAGAAAAATATATTTCACTTAAAATCTAAAACAGATCGTGAAACTCAATAATAACTATTAAATCGAAGAAAAGTATAAGGTGGAAGGTTGCATCGTATACTTTTCTTTTTTTAATCTCAGGAAGCATAAATGCGGGGTGAATGTATTGCTGGATTTGCAAAATAAAACTGCAGTTGTAACAGGTGGGGCGCAGGGTCTTGGTTTAGGTATGGCAACAGGTCTTTTGGAGGCAGGAGTTAGAGTTTGTATTATCGACCGTTCTCAAGAAGTGCATGAGATAGTCGAAAATCTACGAGCAGAATATCCATCTGTCTATTGTTTACAAGCGGATTTAGGTGAAGTTGACAAACTGCCTTCAGTAATCTCGGAAGCTATTAAATTACTTGATGATGAAATTGATATTTTAGTGAATAATGCAGGTATCCACAAATCAATGGAAGCAAGCAAACTTCCATTACAAAATTTTCGAGACATTTTCAATGTGAATGTCACAGCTGTTTTTGAACTAAGCAGATTAGTAGCTGCAAAAATGGTTCAAAAAGGTGCAGGGAAAATTATTAATATTGCATCTGTTCTTGCTTTCCAGGGAGGTTATCATGCAGCTGCCTACTCCTCAAGCAAAGGAGCAGTCGCTCAGCTAACCAAATCCTTAAGCAATGAGTGGGCTTCGAAAGGAATTCAGGTGAATGCGATTGCCCCTGGCTATTTTAACACTGATATCAATAGGCATATCTTGAATGATCCAGATAGATTTCAATCACTAATCGACAGAATTCCAGCTGGTAGATTTGGATATCCAGAAGAACTAAAAGGGGCTGTTCAATTTTTAGCCTCGGAAAAATCAAATTATATCAATGGAATTATTTTACCGGTAGATGGCGGTTTTTTAGGCAGATGAATGGAGGGAAATTTAAATGGTACAGCTATTAAATGAATTAGGTTTATCCAGAGAAGTGTCACATAAATTGCTTTACGATATGCTCGAAATTCGTAAGTTTGAGGAATTGGTAGAAAAATTATTTCAGCAAGGAAAAGTGCATGGCACCATGCATTTATGTATTGGCCAAGAAGCGACAGCAGTAGGAGCATGTTATGCATTGAGTAACAAAGACATGATTACAAGTACACATCGAGGGCATGGTCATAGCTTGGCGAAAGGAATGCAGGCTGACCGAATGTTAGCTGAATTGCTTGGAAAAGAAACGGGCTATTGTAAAGGAAAGGGAGGCTCGATGCATATTGCAGATCTAGATGTAGGAAATCTGGGAGCGAACGGGATAGTTGCTGCTGGTCTGCCTCTAGGTGTAGGTGCAGCATTGACTTCTAAAATGAAAAACTTGGGCTATGTTGTTTTATGCTTTTTCGGTGATGGCGCAACAAACGAAGGAGCTTTTCATGAAGCTTTAAATCTGGCATCCATTTGGGATTTACCGATTGTATTTTTCTGTGAGAACAATTTATATGCAATGAGTGCCTCCATTACTGAAATGACCCGAGTGAAAAATATTGCTGATCGAAGTACTGCATATGGCATCGAAGGGATAACGATTGATGGTAACGACATTTTACAAGTTATTCAAACTGCCTCTGCTGCCGTTGAAAAAGCACGGAATGGAGGGGGGCCGACACTGATTGAAGCTCATACTTATCGATGGAAGGGACATTCGAAAAGTGATGCACGCAAATACCGCAGTCGAGAAGAAGAACAGAAATGGAAAAAAGAACATGATCCGATTACCAATTTTATCGAACAATTAAAATTCGCTAATTACATCTCGGAGGAAGAATTGCAATCAATTCAAGATCAAGTAGAGAACAATTTAAAACATGCTCTAGAATTTGCAGAAAACAGTCCGGAACCTAGTATTGATTCATTAACTGAAGATATTTACACAGGGGAGGTTAACGTATGAGAACAGTTACCTATGCTGAGGCTATTCGCGAAACAATGAGCCAGGCAATGCGCCAAGATGAAGATGTATTCATTTTGGGGGAAGATATTGGGATTTATGGTGGAGCATTTGGCGTGACAAATGGAATGCTTGAAGAATTCGGGCCAGAAAGGGTGAGAATTACGCCGATATCTGAGTCTGCCATCAGTGGTTGTGCCGTCGGGGCTGCTATGACAGGGATGCGTCCCATACTGGAAATCCAGTTTTCGGATTTTGTCATGATTGCATTGGATAATATTGTAAACCAAGCCGCGAAAACAAGATATATGTATGGAGGAAAATCAAAGGTTCCGTTAGTTGTAAGGCTTCCGGGAGGTTCGGGAGCAGGTTTTGCTGCACAGCACTCTCAAAGTTTAGAAGCATGGATGACACACGTTCCTGGTTTAAAGGTAGTTCAACCTTCTTCTGCCTATGATGCAAAAGGATTATTGCTATCTGCCATTAAAGATGACAATCCTGTTTTATTTTATGAGCATAAGCTTTTATACAATGTGAAAGATGAAGTGCCTGAAGAGCTTTACGAAATTCCTCTTGGCAAGGCAGAAGTGAAAAAACAAGGGACAGATATTACGATCGTTGCAACATCCATCATGGTGCAAAGAGCAATGGAAGCGGCTGAACAGCTGGAAAAAATAGGGGTTAGCGTAGAGGTTATTGATCCAAGAACTCTTGTTCCTTTGGATATTGAAACGATTATCCAATCCGTTAAAAAAACGAGCAGAGTATTGGTTGTATATGAAGCGGTAAAGAGAAGTGGCTATGGAGCCGAAATTGCAAGTGTGATTGCAGAGAGTGAAGCCTTTGACTATCTTGATGCACCAATCAAAAGATTAGGTGGAGTTGCGACACCTATTCCATATAATCCAACATTAGAGAAGGCCGCTGTTCCTCAGGTTGAAGACATCATTAACGAATGCAAAAAGATCATGAATCTATGATATGGAGGAATGAGTTATGGCAACAGATGTAATTATGCCAAAAATGGGTGCAACGATGGAAGAAGGAACCATTGTCACTTGGTTTTTAAATAAAGGAGATTATGTAGAGGAAGGTAGTCCTATTGCCGAAATCCAAACCGATAAAATTGCGATTGAAATCGAAGCAGAAGTATCTGGTACACTATTACATACTTGCTATGAGGCCGGAGAAACTGTAAAAGTTCACGAAGTCATTGCTTATATCGGCGAGAAGGATGAATTAATCGAAGATAGCAATTCAAGTAAAAAAATGGAGGTAATAGAGCAAGTAAAAGAAAAAGAGCAAGTGCTCCCACCCCCTTCAACGGCAGAAAATTTCCAGAAAATACGACGTACCCCAGCAGCGAGAGTATTAGCGAATGAACACAGGATTGACTTAAGTGAAGTTTCAGGAACGGGTCCAAATGGACGAATTGAAAAGAAAGATGTTTTACATTTTATAAATAGTAAGAAGAAAATTACTCCACTGGCAAGTAAAATAGCAGCAGCTGAAAATCTGGATATTGAAAATATTGCAGGAACGGGAGCTTACCAAAAGATAACGAAGAAGGATCTCATGCTGCCAAAAACTAGTGAAAAATCTAAACCTTTAAAAGGAATGAGAAAAGTAATCGCTGATCGAATGTCGCAAAGCGCATTCACAGCACCACACGTCACGATTACTTCAGAAATTGACATGACCAGTTGCATTAATCTGCGTAAAGAGTTGTTGCCGGAAATTGAACGGTCAACAGGGCTGCGACTTTCATTCAATGAAATACTATTATTTGCAACGGCTAAAACTTTATCAAAACATCCTAATATGAACGCATCCATTATTGATGATTACATCGTAGAGCACGAATCTATTAATATTGGTTTTGCAGTTTCTGTTGAAGATGGCTTGCTCGTTCCAGTAGTGAAGGATGCGAATAAGCTGGGACTAACTGAGTTAACGGCTGCATGTAAAGAGCTTGGTTTACTGGCAAGAGAGGGAAAATTATTACCTCACCACTTGGAAGAAGGAACCTTTACGATTAGTAATTTAGGGATGTATGCAGTAGATAGCTTTACGCCAATTATTAATCAACCTCAATCCGCCATTTTGGGTGTTGGACGTATTGTGGAAAAACCAGCAGTAATCAACAAGGCTATCGAAATACGTTCTATGATGGTGCTGAGCCTATCATTTGATCATCGTTTAATAGATGGAGCTCCAGCCGCTGCATTTCTAACGGATTTAAAAGAGATACTAGAAAACCCTATGAAGCTATTGTTATAGAAGGGAGGATAATCATGCAATTTGACTTAATCATAATTGGCGGTGGACCCGGTGGTTATGTAGCTGCAATAAGAGCTGCATCCATAGGGAAAAAAGTAGCGCTTATAGAAGCCGCTGATTTAGGCGGCACTTGTTTAAATAGAGGCTGCATCCCTTCAAAGACCATGTTAAAGTATGCGGAGCTGATCGATGGAGTCAAGAAAGCGAGTCATTGGGGAATTGAAATAAACGAAATGAATCTTTCTTTGGACAAAATGATAGAAAGAAAGAATTCAATCGTTACGCAATTGAAAAATGGCGTTCAATACCTGATGGACAAAAATAAAATCATGATTTTCAAAGGAACAGGAACTTTATCCGATGACAAAAGTGTTGAGATAGAAATGGAAGCCGGAATTCAAAAAATAGCTGCACATCAAATCATCATTGCAACTGGAAGCAGGCCAGTAGTTCCGAAAATAAAAGGAATCGATCAAATCCAGTACCATACAACGGATACAATCTTCGATATGCAAGAAATACCAAAATCCATTGCTATAATCGGCGGTGGTGTGATTGGTGTTGAAATGGCAAGTGTATTTGCATCCCTGGGCTCTGCTGTATCAATCATCGAATTAAATGATCGAATTATCTCTGCTGAAGACATTGATGCATCTATTATTCTAGAAAAAGCGCTGCGCAAAAAAGGGATTAAGATTTTTAAAAATACAGAAGTAACCGCATTTGAAGATTTTAATCATACAAAGAAAATTAGTTGTATGGAGAATGGTGAAGAAAAGACAATAGAAGTTGACGCGGTACTATTAGCAATTGGTCGTCAGCCAAATCTTTCAGTACTTGGGAGTTCTTCTATTAAATTAAAGAAAAATCATATTGAAGTAGATAAATATTTGGAGACCAGCAAAAAAGGCATATTTGCTATTGGCGATGTCATTGGCGGCCTGCAGTTAGCCCATGTGGCCAGCGCGGAAGGCTTGACTGCAGTTGCAAATCTCGAAGGGAAAAAGAAGGAAATGGATTATTCGGTTATTCCTCGATGCATTTATACTCAGCCGCAAATTGCAAGTGTGGGATACACTGAGGAAACGCTTAAAAACAAAGGCTTAGAATACCGGGTTGAAAAGTCGGAATTTTCTTCCAATGGAAAAGCCATCACCATGGGTGCTGCTGAAGGATTTGCAAAATTATATGTCGATCCAATCTATGGCGAAATATTAGGGGCGGTTATGGCAGGAGAAAATGTGACAGAAATGATTTCCCAAATATCCAGCTATATGACGCTGGAAGGTACGATAGACGAACTAGCGGAGATGATTCAGCCACATCCATCCTTATCAGAAACATTAATGGAGACTGCAAATTCATTATTAGGCAGAGGCATCCATTATTAAGGGGAGAAAACGTATGTTTGATATTACAGATAAAAAAGTAGTGATAACTGGCGGTGCAAATGGAATAGGATTTGAGATGGTTCAGGCTTTTTTAAATGCAGGAACTGAGGTGCTCGTAATCGATATTTCCCCAAGATTGCCGATGATCCATCAAGCGCTGACAGGCGATCTATCAAAACTGAAAATCCTGAAAGGGAATCTTTTAGACTTTGAAAGTATTCCGGATTTATTCGAGAGAGCAATTGAAGAGCTGGACGGTTCTATTGATGTATTAATCAATAATGCTGGAATTATTGAGCGAGGAAATGCCTTTGACTTATCATCTGAAAGCTGGCAGAGAATGTTGGACTTGAATGTCACAACTGTATTTGAATTGTCGAGGCTGGCTGCTCACGAGATGAAGAAAAAAGGGCAGGGTAAAATAATAAATTTAGGCTCGATTTTATCTGTATTGGGAGGGTTCAATGCTGTAGCTTATGCCACGACAAAAGGAGCCATTCTCCAATTAACCAAATCCCTATCAAATGAATGGGCTGCAGATGGCATTCAGGTAAACGCATTGGCACCGGGATATATGTTGACATCCATGAATGAAGGTCTTGTGAATGATCCTGTTCGTAAATCGCAAGTGGAAGCGAGAATCCCTGTTAAGCGATGGGGAACAGCGAAGGATGTTGCCGGAGTAGCACTTTTTTTAGCATCTCCTGCTTCGGATTATGTGACGGGTACATTAATACCGGTAGATGGCGGCGTATTAGGCAGATAAAAGTGGTGATGCAGTATTTCATGAATACAAGTAAAAATTTGATTGAGATATTGAAGGAGAGGTTAACTTGAGCGAAACACGGATAACGAATGCTAAAAGAATTGCTTTAGCATTACAAAAAAATGGTGTGAAATATTTATTTGGGCAAAGTAATCCTTTTAGTGTCACGCTGGCATGTGAAGATATCGGGATTGAACAAATAGGCTATCGGCAAGAAAATGCAGGAAGTTATATGGCTCAAGCTTACGCTATGTGCACCAATACGGTTGCAGTAGTGACAGCTCAAAATGGACCAGCAGCAACCCTTCTAGTCCCAGGACTTGCGGAAGCCTTTAAATCTTCGTATCCTCTCGTAGCGATTGTTGAAGATGTGGCACGTTCTCATGAAGAGAAAAATGCTTTCCAGGAATTGGACCATCTTGAATTATTTAAGGGTGTTTCAAAATGGACAAAAAGAATTGTTTCGGAGGAGCAAATTGAACATTATATAGATCGTGCATTTTTAATTGCAGCGAGTGGGCGTCCTGGTCCAACAGTTCTGCTATGTCCTAAAGATATAATAAATGATTTAAAAGAATATGCGCCTCAAACTAAAAGTACACAAAATTATGGACGTTTCCCACTAGATCGACCAGTAGGAAGTGATGAAACTTTAAAAGAAGCAGCTAGATTACTAGCAACAGCTAAACAACCTTTCATTTATGCAGGTGGTGGTGTAATCTCTGCTAATGCTATTGAAGAAATCAGAACCTTGCAAGAATTATATTCAATTCCTGTTGCCACTACGACAATGGGAAAAGGATCGGTTAATGAACAACACCCTCTTTCCATTGGTCCGATAGGCTATTACATGGGAAACAGGGGAGTGAGTAAACATCTGAAGCCATATATTGAACAAGCCGATGTCATTTTATTAGTTGGGAATCGGACAAATCAAAATGGAACAGATAGCTGGTCGCTATTACCACAAAATGCCAAATACATTCATATTGATATTGATCCAACTGAAATCGGAAGAAATTATGATTCATTGCGCATTTTAGGGGATGCAAAAACATCCCTTAAGAAGTTAATTGAATTTATCGGAAATGAAGATTTATCACTTAGAAATCAAACAAAGGCGCCTTTCGAGCATAGGATTAAAAAATCCAGACAATTGCATGATGAAGAGCTAGCCGAAATACGCAATAATGAAAACGCAGCGATTAAAATGGAAAAATTTCTATATGAAGCTAACAAACTATTAGAAAAAGACCACATAATAGCTGTGGATGCTAGCTTTGCGTCTGTTTGGGCTGCGAATTATCTTGAAGCCACTGATGATCGGAAATTCCTGTTCCCTAGAGGGCTAGCAGGATTAGGTTGGGGGCTGCCATATGCAATGGGCGCGAAGGTTGCAAATCCGGACAGAAAAGTCTTTTGCATTGTAGGTGATGGAGGATTTGCCCATGTATGGAGCGAGTTGGAAACATGCAAACGCTTAAATTTAAATGTTGTAATCGTTGTTATTAATAACGGGATTTTAGGTTATCAAATGTTAACAGAAAAGGCCCAAGTCGGAAGATACACAAATGTCTGTGAGTTTTCATCTGTGGATCATACTAAAATTGCAGAGGCTTGCGGAATCAAAGGGATTCGTGTTGAAGCAATTTC